>Ga0068863_100001703_pt1 | contig 21768 bp, 13 predicted proteins | sample KBSSwiS62_FD_66596 | JGI IMG/M metagenome (GOLD analysis project Ga0068863, IMG submission 66596) | Switchgrass rhizosphere microbial communities from Kellogg Biological Station, Michigan, USA - KBS Switchgrass S6-2 | ecosystem: Host-associated > Plants > Roots > Rhizosphere > Soil ...
TAATGCTGCTCCGCATGCGTCGCGACGACCACGCACGGCAACCCGTGCGCAAAGGCCTGATAAAGGGTTCCATTGCCGCCATGGCAACAGACCACGTCGCAAAGCGGCAGCAGCGTATCGGTGTTGACGTACTGCTCGAGATAAACGCCCTCGACTGCTTGCAGGCTTCCGGGCTTTGCGGCACCGACCGCCACCACGATCTGCACACCCGAGCGCGCAAGCTCGCCCAGCTGCGCCACGAGCTCGTCCAGACCCTCGCTGCCCAGCGTGAAATACGCTATCGGCCGCGCCGGGTCCAGCCTGGGCATGCACGCCGGAGGCGGAAGCGTATTGCGCCACGTGATAGGACCGACATAGCGCGCATGCGGAGGCAAGGCGTCCACGGGATTGAACTCGGGAACATCCGCGAGAAGGCTCAGGTCCCCTTCCTCATGCTCGTACGCGTAGCGTCGCGGGAGGCCCTGCTTCTTGCGAACGGCATTGAGGCCGCCCATGACGAGACGGTCGTACACCTTGCGCTCGATGGCGTTCTCGAGGCGATCGGCGACGGCGGAACCGGGAAGCCCGCGCGTGAGCTGCCGATAGCTCAAGAAAGGCGTGCGCCGATAATTGCTCATATGCACGTTGAGCACCGCCGCAGTTTCGAGTCCCGCGATGTCGGCCGATGTTCGGGCGCTGGGCCGGTTGTCCAGCAACACGAGGTCAGGGCCGGTCTTGTCGTATAGCGCAAGCTCAGCCGCAATGAAGCGTTCGAGGTCGGGTTCGCGATAGAGCATCCAGAGCTTCTGGCTGCGAACGGCTTCGACGACGGTTTCGACCGAGATGTACGGAAGGTCGTGCGTCGCAAAGTCGTCCCAGCGCGCCGCTTCTAGATACTTGCCGTGTCCGGCAAACGCCACGTCGTGGCCGCGCGCACGCAACACCTTCGAGATCTCCAGAAGCCGTGTGACGTGCGCAAGGGCGTGCGCGTTGGCGATCGCCAGGATCTTCATGGGCGGGCAACGCGTGAAAGGCCGTTCAGGCCGTATACACGGGCCGACACGTTCTAGGCTTGCGTGCTTGCATTCGCAACGACGAGGCGATCCAGGGGAAGCCGCAACGATCGCCCTTTGATCGCGCGCGCGGGCCCGATGCGCCCCATGAATACGGCTTGCCGAGCCGCTTGCGTTCCAAGCAGGCGCTCGAGGCCTTCGGCGACTTCTCGGGCGGTGCCCGCCGCCTTGGCAACTTCGGTGAAACGCCGCAGGCTTCGCGCATAGCGCGCAAAGACGAGCGGCGTATATGAAGGCTGCACCTGGAGGCCCAGTCGAGTCGCCGTGAGCCACAGGCGTTGCACGGCCCGTCCCGCCGCCACCCGATCGGCCAACACTTCGGGCTCCCTTTCGCCGATGAGCGCAAAGTGCGCGCTGCAGAGAACGCCGGGCATGAAGTCCATCGTCAATCTCGGCATCACGGTGCCGCCGAGATAGCGGTTGAGGAAAGAGGCGCGCTTCCAGCTCGACATCGCCCAGCGCATGACTGCGAGCAGCAAAGGATCGGCTCCAAGCGATGCGTCCGGCAGGCGGTCCTCGCTGGTGGTTGCATTCCAGGCGATCACGGACTTGTGAACGGCGAAGGCTTCCGGAATGGTGAGTCGGATATGGGCATTCCGCGCATTGAGCGCCGCTACCTTCCAGCGGTCCCGCAGCTGCTCGAACCAGATCACCGCACACGGTCGCGCCGCCTCCTCCAGCGCCTGGCGCTGCTCGGGCGTCAACCGGACCGGCCGCATCGGCCTGCGCTGCACCGTCCGCGCCGGAATCGCGGCGACGAGCGGGTGCTCCGTCATCTCACGATCCGGCACCAAGGTCACCCGATAAGTGATACGCCCATCCTCCGCAACGTCGAGAATCGACACCTGCGCGCGACGCCCGAAACGCGTCGCCGCGAGCGACAGCGTCTCCAGCAGTGCGCCGTGCGACAGCTGGCTTGCCCAGCCGTCGAGGTCGTAGACGACATTCTCGCGCGTGTCGTGAGCGCGGACGATCACCTCGGAAGCGGACCGGATCTCGAACCGCCAGGGCTGCGTGTTGTCGCCGCTTGGCGCCCAGCGGGCGAGATCCAGAATCTGCTCGATGACTTGCATCGGGCTCCGTCAACGCTTGAACTGCCGGCGCGCGACCCGCAGCAACAATCGCTGGATGAGGCTCCTGTTGCCGCGCGGACGCCACGTCTTGCGCAGCCGGTTGGTGTATGCGTCGAAGTGCAGCCCGCGCGGCGCAGCCAGGACGGGCCCGCGTCCGAGCACGATCTTCAGCACCTGCGTGGCGGCGATTCCTGCGCAGAGCTGGCAGGCCATGATCGTGGACGGTCCGCGCTGCTCCGCGAAGTTCACGCGGGAACGATCGACGAGATAACGCCGATGCAGCATCGCGGGGGAGACGCCGAGGAGAAAGCGGAGCGCCTTCTCCGGTTCGCTCGCGCCGCTGAAGCGAAAGTATTGCTCGAACGTCATCTTGCCCGGCATGAAGTTGAGGAGTGCCGCCCCCATGCCGATCGGCGCAACGGTGATGGCCGGGATGCGCCGCGTCGCGCAAGCGGCAAACACAAGCTCGCGCGCATCGAAAGCGAAGAAGTCGAGCCCGTCGACGTACACGTCCACGCCGTCCAGAAAACTGTCGAGATTGTCCGCCGTCACCCCGTCTTCGAAGGACCGGATCTCGATTTCCGGATTGATCTCGCGAGCCATTTTGGCAAGCGTTTCGACCTTGGGATGACCTAGCGTCTCTGTCGTGGCACCGACCTGACGATTGAAGTTGACGAGATCGAAGCGATCGAGATCGGCGATGACGAACCGTCCGATGCCGAGTCGCGCCAGAGTGAGAAGATAGACGCCGCCCACGCCGCCGAGCCCCGCGATCGCGACGCGCTTGCGCCGAAGTACCTGCTGCTCGCCTTCGGTCACCCAGCCAATGTTGCGGGAGAACGCCTCGTCATAACCAAATGATTGCCCGTCGGTGGGCATGCCTACGACTCGAGCCTTTGCAGCCGACCGAGCACGCCGGCGGACTCGTCCGGCGGAAACCAGTGCGCGAACATGAGACGCCCCGGCGGACGCGTCGGCGCGTCGAAGTACTTCGCGTACTCGGCCTTCACCTTTTCGAAAGACACGCAAAGCAGAACCGACGGCGCGTTGACACGCCGATTGATGCGTTCGGGCCCGATCAACTCGAAAAAGATCGTGCGCCGATAGAACACGGCGTGCCGCGGATTGACTTCGATGACGCCGTAATCGCAATGGCGCACTTCGTGGGAAAACAGGTACGCCGTGTGGAACAGTCCGCCCAGCACGTTCTTGTGCACGGCCTCGTCGTCCACGGCGAGCCGGGTGAACTCGCAAAGTCGCGCGCCTGCGCTACGAAGCTCGTCGAGCTCGGCCTTGTACAGATCATCCGCGGACAAGCCCTTCGGCGAATCGAGCCGCACGCTGACCGTGCCCACCGGCACACCCTCACGATTGGCGACGAACGTCCGCAGGTTGGGGTCCGTCGGCTGCGCGGGAATCTGGTAGCCGCGCCAGGCGTATCTGCGTTGAACGAGCTGGCCGGCTTGCTGGGTGCCTGTCCGGCTGCCGGCGAGCCGAATCTTGAAGACGTTCGCCTGAAACGCGGGATCGGACAGCGAAACGTTGACGTGCTCGCCGGTCAGGTTGCGCAGCCTGGGGGGCGCCTCGGCGAAAACGGTGTTTCCGGTTTCCTCTTGCATCCGGGGAAACTCGACGTCGGAATCGGCAAGGGGTTCCGCACCCGGGTTGGGCGTGGCCCGCCGGCCCAGGCGCTCGAGCAAGCGGTAAAACCGTCCCGTCCGCTCCTGGCGCGACATCAGTCCCTTTCAACTGCAGCCGGCGCCGGCACTAGCCCGGCCCACCCTGGTGTTCATGCATGCTCAAAGACCTTTCATGAGGTCCGCTACTTCAGCCTGCTGTCTGAACTTGTCCCCCAGTTGCGCGAGCTGCTCCAGCTCCTTCTTGGCGGCATCACGCTGCCCGTTGCTGATCAACGCCTTCGCGAGGTTGAGACGTATCGATGCCGATGCCGGGGCCAACTTCGAGGCCTTTTGCAGAAGCGCAAGCCCACGGGCTTTGTCGCCTTTCTCGATGAGGAGCGCGCCCAGCGTGTCCAGAACCCCCGGCTCTTCGGGAGCAAGCTTATAGGCTTTCTCGGCGTACTCGATTGCTTTCGGGTCGTTGGTCCGCGCGAGCGCCCACGCGAGGTTGTTGAGCTGCATCGCGTTGTTCGGCTGTTCCTCGACCAGCGCCCGGTAGTACCGCGCTGCAAGTGCGTAGTTGCCTGACTCGAGCGCCGACTGGGCAAGGTACACCCGAAACGTCGGATCTTTCGGGTGCTCCTTCATCCACAAGGTCGCTACGGACTCAGCCTCGGGTCCCTTGCCGGCGGTGACCAGCGCGGCGTGCAGCTTCAGCGCGGCGTCTATCGACCCTCCGCGCTTCAGCGCCGTGCGATACGCTGAAACCGCCTCGTTCCAGGCCTTCTTGCTCGCATAGGCGTCTCCTTCGAGAAGGTAGCCGATGGGCTGGTCGGGTCGCTGCTTCTGCACTTCGCGCGCGACTGCAACAGCCTGAGGAACATGGCCGGCCACGGCCTCCAGTCCCACGATCGCTTTCTGGGCGTCCAGGAGATCGGGCTGCAGTCGCAACGCAGTGCGCAGGCTCTTCAACGCACCCTGGTTGTCCGCCGCCATTATTTGAGCGCCGGCGAGGCGCAGCAGAGCGTCCGGCGCATTCGGCTGGAGTTGGACAAGCTTCTGGAACGTCGCCACCGCCTGGTTCGCCTCGCCTGACGCCAGCTGGGCACGCGCAAGCGCCTCGAGCAATACGGGGCTCGTAGGCAGCGCCGTCACGGCAGTCTGCGCGGCGGTTACCGCCTTCTTCGCATCGTTCGCACGAAGCCAGTGCTCAACCAGTTTGGCTCGCGGAGGGACGCCCGTCGGGTCAGCCGCAATCGCTTTCTCGATCATGGCTGCGACTTCGTCGGGGGAGCCTCCGGCATCGCGACGAAGCTGGGCAAGCGCGAGAAGCGCGGGCGCGCTTTGCGGATTTTTCGCCAACACGCTTTCGAAGCGTTTTTTCGCATCGTCCGGCTGATTGTTCGCGAGGTCGAGGGTCGCGAGATTGGCTGCGGCGGGGAAATAGGCGGCGTCCAGCGCCACAGCCTGTTCGAAACTCTTGCGAGCCCCTGCAACATCGCCCTTGCCGAGCAGAACCGACCCTCTTAGATTGCGACTGATCGGCGAGTTTGGTTCCTTCTTTTCGAGGGCGTCGACGGCCCCAAGCGCCTTGGCAAAATCGCGCCGCGCAAGGGCTGATTTGACCAGCAACACATCCGCTCTGGTCTTGGGACTGTCGGCCGCGGCGGTTTCCAATTCCGCGAAAGCAGTCACGTCCTGTCCCATCGCAAGATGGGCCATCCCCAATCCGGCGACGGCATCCGGATTCTTGGGATTGACCGCGACTGACCGCGTGAAGTACTTGGCGGCTTCGGCCGGCTGGCCGTTTCGCAGCAACACTTCGCCCACAAGTATCTGAAGGGCCGGGTCATTATCGATTCTGCCGAGCAGCGGCTTGATGGCGTCCAATGCCTTCGTCGGCTGGCCGTTCCGGAGGTAGGTACGAATGAGCACGCGGCGGGCGAACGAATGATTCGGGACCGCGCTCAGCACCCTGGCGAGGTTCGTCTCTGCGCTCGTGTATGAGCCGAGCTCGGAATCCACAATCCCGGCCAGAAGAAGACCCTGAAGGTCATCCGGCGTCAAACGAAGCTGCTGCTGCAGCGCATCGCGGGCAGCGGCGTAGTCCTTCTTCCGGTACGCCAGCAATCCTTCGAGATAGAACGTCTGCGCGTGCTTCGGTGCAACTTTTTTTAACGCCGCCACCTGCTTCGCCGCCTCGTCCGGCTTGTTCTGATCGAGGAGGAGCAGAACGAGCCGCGAATGCACGGCGAGAAGATCGGGCTTGAGCTCGAGGGCCTTTTGGAACGCCGCCACCGCATCGTTCGGAAGTCCTGCCGCTGCCGTCAGCTCTCCCTTGGCGGCCCATGCTTCGGCGAATTTCGGACTCTTGCTGAGCAACGTGTCAATCATGGCGATCGCGCCCGTCACGTCTCCATCGTCCGCCTTCTGGGCCGCAGCGCCGACGATCGCCGCCGGATATTCGGGCTGTGCAGCGAGCGCAGCCGCGAAAGCCGCTTTTGCCCCTTGCCTGTTTCCCATGCCCGCGTAGGCTTGCCCGAGCGCGGACTTGATTTCCGCCGTGCCCAAGGGCGTCTCCACGACGGACTTTCCGAATTCGTCGACGACCTCCTTGAATTGTCCGCCCGCGACCATGACGCGGACGAGAGCCGGCACCACCTGTTCCGCCGGATGCCCGAGTTCGAGCGCCTTCCGAAGCTCTTTCTCGGAAGCGGCCAAATCGCCCGAGTCGAACAGGGCCACCCCCAACAGGAACCTGGCTTCCGGCAGGTCGGGCTTCTGCTGCAACGCATTTCGGAGTTGCACGGCAGCCGCCTTCTGGTCCCCTTTCGCGAGGTAGTCCTTGGCGGATTTGACGAGACTCTCGGGCGTTTCCGAGCAAGCGAAGAGCACTGCCACGACAAGGGCCAAACGCAGTCCACGGGCAATCGAGATTAAGGTGTTCATGGGGTTTCGTGGCATCGGCTGAAGGCGCTGGCGGGCATGGTTTCGTTCCAACGACCCTTCGAAAGGGATCGACTCCGCCCGACTGCAACGCATCGGGTTCAATCAAATGTCGACGGGCGACTAGAGTAATGCAACTTCCATGCCGAACGCGAGCGACTTAGCCGCGTTGCGGACAGTCCAACAGGAAACCGGTAGCTAGACAGCCTTTCGCCCGGGCCCTCGCGCATGACAAATCCCACAGTTCCGCGGATCCTGCGCCCGGCATCGCGGGGAGGGCCAGGCGGCTCGCGACGGGATTGATGGTTTTACGACTCGTGAGGCGAACGCGCACCATCGCCTGGGCATCGTTCTCCGTTCGTCGAAGGATCCGAGGGCTCAGCAGTCGCCTTGTATTATTATTCTCGATTGGCCCAACCACGTAGTTTACTGCCCGTTCACTCGTTTCATCAATGTCGCTCATTCGAGTCGAAAACGTTTCGAAACAATACCGCCTCGGGGATCAGATGGTTCCGGCGCTGCACGAGGTGACGCTCAACATCGAAGACGGCGTCTTCCTCGCCATCGCAGGTCCGTCGGGCAGCGGCAAATCGACACTGCTGAACCTTATCGGTTGCATCGACACTGCGACCTCGGGCAAGATTTTCATCGACGGCCTGGACATTTCCGGCCGCACTCCCGATGAGCTCAGCGCTCTGCGGGCTCGCACCATCGGCTTCATTTTCCAGTCGTTCAATCTCCTGCCGGTGCTCTCCGCCGAAGAGAACGTCGAGTATCCGCTGATGCAGTTCAAGGAGCTCGATCGCAAGGCGCGCCGCGAGCGCGTTGCCCGATATCTAGCCGTGGTCAAGCTTGAAAAGTTCGCGCGTCACCGGCCTTCCGAACTGAGCGGAGGCCAGCGCCAGCGGGTTGCGATCGCGAGGGCGCTGGCAACGCAGCCGAAAATCATCCTGGCCGACGAACCGACCGCAAACCTCGACAGCAAGACCGGCGTCGGAATCCTCGAGCTGATGAAGGAGATCAATCGTTCGCTGCACACGACATTCGTGTTTTCGACGCACGACAAGAAAGTGATCGCGCGGGCCGATCGACTCGTTCGGATCGAGGACGGAAGAGTCCGCCGGCTGGGCATACGAACGGACAACGGCTGGGTCCTCGTGCGCGATCGGCGAAGAGCAGGCCCTGACGAGATGGCGGCCTGACCGGCAAGCAAGACGGCATCGCCCGTCTGTCCGCCGTTGGAAATGATGGCTCTACGCCGTCCCGCCGCACCGGAGCGCAGCGGAAGGCGGAGGTTTGATCTGCGGTTCAGGCGCCACCGCGCAATCAGCGTAGGTTCGTCAACAGGCTCTGGAGATAGCGCACAGGTACGGCGAGGCTGATGCCGGAGGGCTGTCCGATGGCCGCGTCCTTCGTGCCTTTGAGCCAACCCATGTTGACGATTCCGATAACCTCGGCCGAGCTCGCGTCGTAGAGCGGACTGCCGCTGTGGCCGGGATATGCGGTCGCATCGAGCTGAAACAGGTCGAAGGTCCCCTCCTTGATGCCCTGGATCACGCGAGCGTCGAGGTTCGCAGCATTCGGGCTAGGCAGCGTCGCCGGCACAATCGCCGCGACGATGGCGCGATGGGTGACCGGATGAAACCCCAGCCTGGTCCCAAGGGGAAACCCCGTGAAGGCGACGGCCTGGCCGTCCCGCACGGCATCGGAGCTGCCTAGCGTCACGACGGGGAGCGGCGGGCCCGTGATGCGCAGCAGGGCGACGTCGTGCGCCTTGTCCACCGCAATCGCCTTCGCTTCCCGCCCCTGGGGCTGACTGGCGCTCGTTCCGTGCACGAGGACCATCATGACTTCCTGGTTCTCGACCTGCATCGATTCCGCGACGACGTGTGCCGCGGTGGCAATCAACGTCCCGTCGCCTACGGCGAAGCCCGTGCCGCGAAAAAGGAACGACGGGCTGCGGGTTTTCTGGAACGTGCCGACTGCGACGATGGCCGGCTTCAACCGCGCGACCGTGTCGGCGAGTCCCTGCTGCGCCTGCGCGAGACTCGCGGCCAGCATGAGGAAGCAAAACGAAATCCCCCCCACTCGCAACCGGTCGGCAGCCATTATGGCGAGGAGGCCATGCGGAATCGCCATAACTCCGGCGACGGCTGCGTCACGGTCGCATCGTACGGGTGACGGTCGCGACCGTAGTATCGCTTGATCCTCTGCACGTAGGCGCGCGTCTCCGCGTAGGGCGGAACGCCGCCGAACCTTTCCACCGCACCTTCGCCGGCGTTGTAAGCGGCGGCGACGAGCGCAACGTCGCCCCTGAAATATGCCAGCAGCCAACGGAGGTAGGCGAGGCCGCCGCGAATGTTCTGCACTGGGTCGAACGGCTTTTTGACGTTGAAGCGCGCCGAGGTCTCGGGAATGAGCTGCATGAGGCCTTGGGCATTCTTCGGCGAGCGGGCATTCGGATCGAAGTTGGATTCGGCGCGAATGATGGCTAGCGCGAAATTCGGGCTCACCTTGTATTCCGGCGCGAGCTTGCCGACGACCTCCGCTGCCTTTTTCTGCTCCGGAGTCGCGGCGACGAAGGGCTCTTCGGGCTCCCACGTCGCGACGTCCTCGACGGGCGGCGCAGGCGGATCCTTGAGGCACACGGGCGGATCGGCGGCGGCCGGGCCGACGAAATCGAGCATCTTCTTCGCGTACTCGTGACCCTGGGTCGCGGCGAGGCCGAAGAAGAGCGACGCCATCCGGTTGTCGCGCGGGATGCCGCGCCCGTTCGCATACATCCATCCGAGGCTGAATTGCGCCTCGGCATCGCCGAGACGGCTCGCCTGGCAATAGAGCGCGATCGCGTGCTGCGCATCGCGCGGCACGCCCTCGCCGTGCTCGTAGGCTCGAGCTTCAGTCCGCAGCGCGGCGATGCGACCGCTGAGATCGTCCTCGGCCGCGCTGGCCACGTCCGCCATCGCGGGCCACGCGACGCAGGCGCAAAGCGCGAACAGCAGCACGATGGCGGCGCCGAGTGAGCGGCGCTTTTCGCCGCCTGACGGTGGAAGAGCAGGTGTCATGTCGCATTCGCGGGCGCGGCAACCACGCCGTGATGTGCGAAGTACCACGGCAACGACGAGCGTATGCCGTCGGCCAGCCGATGCGTCGGCGCGTACCCCAGCAGACGCCGCGCCTTCCCGATGTCGGCCTGCGAATGGCGGACATCGCCGGGTCGGAAGTCGAGCCGCTTCGGCGTCACGGCCGACACGCCTGGAATGGTGACCGCGATGGCATCGCGCAACATCTGGAACAGGCGGTTGAGCGTCGTGCGGTCGTCCACCGCAACGTTGTAGACCTGATTCACGGCCGCCTCATCGTCGACGACGGCCGCGAGCAGGTTCGCCTGCACTGCGTTGTCGACGTAACAGAAGTCGCGGCTCGTCTCGCCGTCGCCGTTGATCGCGACCTCCTCGCCTGTCAGCATCGCGCGGATCCAGCGCGGGATCACGGCCGCGTACGCGCCTTCGGGGTCCTGGCGTGCACCGAAGATGTTGAAGTACCGCAAGCCGATCGTCTGCATGCCGTAACAGCGCGCGAACACGTCGGCGTAGAGCTCGTTCACGAGCTTCGTCACCGCGTAGGGAGACAGCGGCTTGCCGATCGCATTCTCCACCTTGGGCAGCGCTGGATGGTCGCCGTAGGTCGAGCTCGACGCCGCGTAGACGAAGCGGCGCACCCCCGCGTCGCGCGCAGCGATCAGCATGTTGAGGAAACCACCGATGTTCGTCGCGTTCGTCGCCGCGGGGTCGGCGATGGAGCGCGGAACCGAGCCCAGCGCCGCCTGGTGCAAAACGATGTCGACGCCCGCGCACGCCGCGCGACAGTGCTCCAGGGTGCGGATGTCGCCTTCGACGAAGCGATGACGGCGCCATTGGGCGGCCGACACGCTCGCTGCGACTTCATCGATGTTGCGCCGATGTCCGGTCGCGAAATTGTCGAAGCCGACGACGGTCTGGTCGAGCTCGAGCAGCGCGCTCACGAGGTGCGAGCCGATGAATCCCGCGCTGCCCGTCACGAGCCACGTCAGCGGCTCCTGTTGCAGCTTGCGGCGGGTTCGCTCGATCGCACTCATCGGTTCGTCCACGCTTGTCGCTTGTCCTCGGCAGCAAGACCCGGCTTACAGGCGCCAGACGGTCACGCCGCTGGCCTTCGCCGACTCCACGTCGAATTGGCTCTTCACGTCGGCGATGATGCCCTTCGGCATCAACTGGCGAAGGTAATCCGAAAGCGGACGCGCCTTGAATTGCTTGTGCGCGACGGCTGCGACGATCGCCGCAGCCTTCGGCAACCGCTCCCACGGCACGAGATCGACGCCGTATTCGTGCGACGCCTCGTGCGCGGCCGCGACCGGATCGTGAACGACGACCTGCGCGCCGTACGACTGCAGTTCGCGGATCACATCGATCACACGCGAGTTGCGAAGATCGGGACAATCCTCCTTGAACGTAAGCCCGAGCACGATGACCGGCGCCGCATTGACCTGCCAGCCGTTGCGCACGAGAAGCTTCACCGTCTGCTCCGCGACGAACTTGCCCATGCCGTCGTTGATGCGCCGGCCGGCGAGAATCACCTCGGGGTGGTAGCCGACCATCTCCGCCTTGTGCGTCAGGTAGTACGGGTCCACGCCGATGCAGTGCCCCCCGACGAGTCCCGGACGGAACGGCAGAAAGTTCCACTTCGTCCCAGCCGCGCGCAACACCTCCATCGTGTCGATGCCGAGGCGATCGAAGATGATCGCGAGCTCGTTCATGAGCGCGATGTTGAGGTCGCGCTGCGTGTTCTCGATGACCTTCGCCGCTTCGGCGACCTTGATCGACGACGCGCGATGCACACCCGCCGTGACGACGCTGCCGTACATCTGCGCGACGCGCTCGAGCGTCTCGGGCGTGTCGCCGGAAACGACCTTCGTGATCTTCGTCAGCGTGCGCTCCTTGTCGCCCGGATTGATGCGCTCGGGGGAGTAGCCGACATTGAAATCGGTCTTCCACTTCATCCCCGAATGCTTCTCCAGCACGGGGATGCAGATTTCCTCCGTGGCGCCCGGGTAGACGGTCGATTCGTAGACCACCGTAGCGCCGCGCTTCATGTGCGCCCCCACGGCTTGCGACGCGCCCAGCAACGGTCCGAAGTCGGGCTGATGCGCATCGTCGACAGGCGTCGGGACGGCGACGACGATGAAGTCCGCCTCCGACAGCGCAGCCGGATCGGTTCCCACCGAGAGCAGATTTGCCGCACGCAGTTCCTCGCTGCTCACCTCGTTGGTGGGGTCCACATGGCGCGCATAGCTCGCGATCTTCTCGCGCGACAGATCGAAGCCGATTGTCCGGTGTTTCTTCCCGAATTCGACGGCCAGCGGCAGGCCAACGTAGCCAAGGCCCACAACTGCAACGGTACTCATTTGGCCATCTCTCCCTTTGACAATGGATGTTCGTTAGCGACGCGCAAAGCGTAGCGTTCAACCGGAGGTCAGAGGCTTCTCATCAGCTTCGCGACCTCGGCCTGGTCCTCGAACTTCGGACCAAGCTTGGCCAGGATCTCGAGCTCCTTCCTGGCGGCATCGGTCTGCCCGGCTTTGATCAACGCTTGAGCGAGTTTGAGCCGCATGGCCGGCGCATTGGGCGCCGCCGCGACGGTTTTTTGAAGGCGCTCGACATCGCGCGCAGCCTCCTCCCGATCCTTCGCGACTTCCGGGGCAGCGGGGAGCTGGTTGCGCAGCTTCGCGACCTGGGCCTGCTCCGAGAAGCGATCGCCGAGCTTCGCAAGCGCCTCGAGCTCCTTGTCCGCAGCGGCCTGCTGTCCATCCTTGATCAGCGCACGAGCAAGATTCAGCCGGATGGCGTTCGATACCGGTGAGAGCTCCGCCGCGCGCCGCATGTATTCGACGCCGCGCTTGGTATCGCCGTTGTCCACCAGCAGCATGCCGTACGTGTCGAAAACCGCAGCATTGGAGGGCGCCAGCTTGACCGCCTTTTCCCCATACTCGAGCGCCTTCCGATCCTTCATCTGGCCCGAGACGTACGCGAGGTTGTTGAGCGCCAGCACGTCGTCGGGATTGACGGCGAGCAGTTCCTTGTACCGCGCTGCTGCGTAGGCCCAGTCCTTCTTGCGCATCGCCATTTCCGCGACGTACATCCGGTACTCGCGATTTTTGGGATTGTCCTTAAGCCACACGGCGCTGTCTTTGTCCGCTTCGGCAGCGTTGCCGCTCGCACGCAGCACCGCATCGAGCCTCATGGCGAGATCGCTCGTCCCGACGTTCTTGAGGCCGGCGCGATACGCGGTGATGGCATTGGGCCAGGCCTTCCTCGTCGAATAGATGTCGCCTTCAAGCAGGTAACCGCTCGATTCCTTCGGTCGCTGCTTCTGCACTTCGCGCGCCATCGCGAGCGCCTCGCCTTCGCGGCCGGCGTCCAGGTTCAACTTGATCATCGCTCGCTGCACATCCACGAGATCGGGCCGCAGCGCGAGCGCCTTCTTGAGGCTCTGCACGGCGCCATCCGCATCCTTCGCCGCCATCTGCGCGCCCGCCATCCGGATGTACCCCTCGGGCTGTCCGGGCCGAGCGGCGGCGAGCTTTGTGAAGGTGGCTAACGCCTGGTTCGCATCGCCCGCAGCGAGTTGTGCCTGCCCGGCCGCGTCGAGAAGCTCGGCTCGATCGGGCATTACCGCGAGCGCGTCCTGTGCCGCCGCAACGGCTTTCTTCGGCTCCTTGCTGCGCAAGTAGTAACTGATCAGCGCAACCCGCGCCACGACGCTCGTCGGGTCGGCCGCCACCGCCTTGCCGATCAGCGCCGCCACTTCGTCGGTCGAACCGCCCGCTTGCGAACGCAGATCGGCGACCGCCAGCAGCGCGCGCGTGTTCTTCGGGTCTTTGGCGAGCAAGCCTTCGAAGCGCTTCCGCGCGTCGTCGGGTTTCTTGTCGTTGAGGTCGAGGCGCGCGAGGCTCGCGGTGGCCGCGAAGTCCGTCGGTTCGACCTGGAGCGCGCGCTCGAAGCTCTTGCGCGCGGCGGCGTTGTCGCCCTTCGCCGCATAGACGGCGCCGCGCAGGCTGTGCGGCAGCGCCTTGTCCGGCTGCTTCTTCTCGACATCGTCGATCGCCTTCAGCGCCGCGTCCCACCTGCGCTGCTGCGTATTCGTCGCGATCAGCGCGAGATCGGCGCGGATTCCCGGATCGTCGGCGGCGGCCTGCTCGAGCTCGCGATAGCCGCGGTCGGCGTCGCCCGACGACAGGTGCGTGAGCGCCAGCGCCGTGCGCTTGTTCGTATCCTTGGGATCGAGCTGAGCGGACTTGGCGAAGACCTTCTCGGCCTCCGCCGTGAGGCCGTTCCGCATGTACACCTCGCCCGCGAGGGCCAGGACGTTTGCATTCTCGGAGCCCTCCTCGAGCAGGGGCTTCATCGTATCCATCGCTTTGGCGGCCTGGCCGTTACGAAGGTACGTGTTGACGAGCATCATCCGGGCGACGTTGTGCTTCGGCGCCTGCGCGAGCGCCTTCTGCAGCACCACCTCGGCCTGCCCGTAGGAACCCAGGGAGTACTCGATGCTGCCGGCCAGCACGAGGCCCGAGAGGTTGTCGGGAGCGGCGCGCAGCTGCAGCTGGATCGCCTCGCGCGCAGCCGTGTAGTTCTTTTCGCGAAACGCGAGCAGCGCCTGCAGATAAAGCGTCTGCGGATGCCTCGGCGCGAGCTTTTTCATCGCCGCTACCTGCTCGCCTGCCTCCTGCGTCTTACCCTGCTGAATGAGGATCGATGCGATCCTCACGTGCGCGAGCAGCTGTTCGGGGCGCAACTCGAGCGACTTCCGATACGCGGCGATCGCGTCGTCGGCCTGCCCTTGCGCAGCGGCGATGTCGCCTTTCAGGTGCCACGCTTCGGCGACATTCGGGCTCTTCGCGATGACCGATTCCACCATCTTCATTGCGCCGGCGCGGTCGCCGGAGTTCGCCGCGACCAGCGCTTCGCCGAGCGTCGCGGCCGCATGCCCGGGAACCTCTTTCAGGGCCTGGGCATAGAGGTTGCGCGCAGTTTCGGAGTTGCCGGTGATCATGTTCGCCTGCGCAAGCGCCGCCGCGAGATCGGCTCGCGCCTCGGGCGTCCCGAGCTTGACCTGGCCGAACTCTTCGATCACCTTCCTGGGCTCGTTCATCACGATCATCGCGCGCGCCAGCGTGGGGACGACCCTGTCGTCAGGCAGCTTGAGATCGCGCGCCCGCCTCAGCTCCTTCTCCGCCGACACGGGATCGCCCTGCTCGAGCAGCGCGTTGCCGAGCAGCAGGCGGGCCTCGGCGTTATCGGGCTCAACCTGCAGTGCGCTCTTGAGGTGAATGACGGCTGCGTTGCGGTCGTGCTTCGCCAGCGACTCTTTCGCCTGCGCGACGAGCGCCTCCGGCTTGTCCGAACAGCCGGCCACGAGGGCCGCGACGAAGATTGCCGAAGCAATAACCGTCCCGACCGTTTTCGCCTGGTTCATGGGGATCCTTCGCATTGACGATCGCGCTGTCTTCATCGACGCTATTTGAGGCCGAACTTGTGCATGATGTCGTAGAGCGTCGGCCGGGAGACCCCGAGGATTTCCGCCGCCTTCACGATGTTGCCGTTGACCCGCGACAGCACCGTGATGACCGCGCGCTTCTCGGCGTCGTCACGCACTCGCCGGAGATTGAGCGCGGAAAAATCGTCCTCGGCACCTTCGCCCAGTCCCACGTCGGCGGCCGTGATCTGGTTGCCGTCGGCCATGATCACGGCCCGCCGGATGCAGTTCTCGAGCTCGCGCACGTTGCCTGGCCAGGTGTGCGCCTCGACCGCCGCCACGGCGTCGTAACGCAACGTCATCGAGCGGCGCCGCTGCTCGGCGGCGAAGCGTTGGACGAATGCATGCGCGAGCAGCGCCGCATCGCCCTGCCGCGCGCGAAGCGGCGGGATGTCGACCACGATCTCCGCGAGCCGGTAGTAGAGGTCCTCGCGGAACCGGCCCTCCTTGATCAGGCCCTTGAGGTCCTGGTGCGTCGCGCAGACGATGCGCACGTCGATCTCGATCTCGTCGCGGCCGCCCACGCGCTCGATCACACGCTCCTGCAGGAAGCGCAGGATCTTGACCTGCAACGCGAGGGGCAGATCGCCGATCTCGTCGAGCATCAGCGTGCCCTTGTTCGCGGTCTCGATCTTGCCGATGGTCTGGCGTGCAGCGCCGGTGAACGCACCCTTCTCGTAGCCGAAGAGCTCGCTTTCGAGCAGGTTGTCGGGAATGGCCGCGCAGTTGATCGCGACGAAGCGCTCGGCGCGGCGCGGGGAAAGATCGTGCACGGCGCGCGCAAGCAGCTCCTTGCCCGTCCCGCTTTCGCCGAGCAGCATCACGGTGGCCGCGGTGCTCGCGACCTTCTCGATCACGCGGCAGATGCGCAGCAGCTCCGGATCGCGCGTCAGCACGCCTCCGAATGCGTCGGGCTGCCGCGTCTCCTGCAGCCGCCGGTTCTCGCGCTGGAGATCGTGCAGGCGGAAGGCGCGGTCGATCGTGAGACCGAGCAGCTCAGGCTCGAACGGCTTTGCGAAAAAATCGTAGGCGCCGGCGCCGATGGCACGAACGGCATTCGCGCGATCGTTCTGGCCGGTGAGGACGATGACCTTCGTGTCCGGCGAAATCTCCAGGATCTGCTCCAGGAGCTTGAACCCCTCGGTGGCGGCGCCGGCATCGGGCGGCAACCCCAAGTCCATTGTAACCACAGGGGGCGAATGCCGGCGCATCTGCGCAAGCGCGCTCTCGCGATCGATCGCGGGCAGCGTCTCGTACTGATCGAACGCCCAGCAGATCTGCTTCTGCAGGGCGGGATCGTCCTCCACGATCAGCAGGGGCCGGGCCTTCGCGCTCACTCTGCCACCGACTACGCTCGCGCTCATAGTGTCACTTTCCTCTGCTCTGCGATTGTGGAATCGTCGGCCGCCTCGAAGGCCGGCAACAATAGGCGAACCTGCGTTCCGACGTCGGGCGTACTGTCGACTTCGACTCGCCCGCCGAGTTCCTGGACGTACTGAAAGCTTTCGTAGGCGCCGATGCCCATGCCGGTCGCTTTCGTCGTCTGGAACGGCTTGAACAGGCGATCCCGGACGAACTCGGGCGTCATGCCGCGCCCGGTGTCCCCGACTTCGATCACCGCCAGCCCGTCCATCTTCGCGAGCCTGACCCAAACCCGTCCGTCGTCGGGGGTCGCATCGATCGCATTCTGCACCAGGTGTCCGATGACGCGCTCGAGCCGGTCGACGTGCCCCTGCGCCACGACGTTCGACTCTACCCGCAGCTCGACGCCAGGCTGCTGATTGGCTTTCGTGCGCTGGATGCGGTCGACGACGGCCGCGAGGTCGATGCCCGACGGCGCATCGACGGGTGTGGTCCCTTCACGCAGCTGCATCATGAGCTGCTTCATCCGGTCGACCGAGTGTTCGACCGTCATCCGCATGTCCTTCTGGAACTCCGGGTTGTCGCGATGGCGCTCCGCGTTCTTCAGCATGAGCGAAAGCTGCGCGACGATGTTCTTCAAGTCGTGAACGACGAAGGCGGACATCCGGTTGAAGGCGTCGAATTTGCGCGCCTCCAGGAGCGCTTCGGTCGCCTGCATCTGCCCGAGGAACGTCGCAGCCTGCCGCGCGGCGGTCTTGAGCAGGTCGTTGACCTCCCAGTTGACGTCGATGCGCGTGCGCGCCGTCGCAAGCACGACGAAGCCTAGCAAATCGCTCGCCGACGCGAGCGGGATCACGAGCCACGCGTTCGGCCACTCCGACAGCCAGTGCGGAAGGCGCAGTTTTCCGTAACGCTCGGGAGACGAGCGGAACTCCTCGAGGTTCACGACCCACCCCGACTCGGTCAGAAACCGAACGAGCTCGCCATCGGCCGGTTCGGCCGCCGTCCCGGCCGGCATGTTCCAGCGGGCGGACTGCACGAAGTTGCGCCCCGTCGCGTCGCGAAGCCAGAGGCTGCCGGCTGGGCTCTCCAGCATGTCCGCAAGCCCCTTGATCACGTCCTGTCCGAGCTCGCGCTGCCCGCCTCGCGCGGACAGCGCCTGGGTGAAGCGGAGCCACTCGTCGCGGTAGTCGTAGCGATAGCTGAAGAAGTGCTTGCTGACGATGACCTTGAGTTTCGCGCGCAGCGCGCCCGAGAACGCCATCGTGCCGAGCGCGAGCAGCCCGGCAAACATCACGACGACCTGCAGCGCACGTCCCCACGTGCCGCCGAAGTACCGGACGTAGTATCCGGTCGCGGCCATGAAGAGCAGATAGGCACCGCAAGCGACGAGCGCCGTCGAATGGAACACGACCCGGCGCGACAAGGCCATGCTGAAACTCCAATCGTGATTGCGGACCGTCGAAAGGACCAGCAGAGGAATTACGAGCGCATAGACGAATCCGCGCACGCTCCATACGTCCGGGTCGAGGCGGCCGAACAAGACGGCGTCCGCGTAGAGATAGAGGTCGAAGATGAACGCCGCCGCGAGCCCCAGACAGAGCGGCTTGATGTTCCATCGCCCGTCCTCGGGCGTGTTGCGAAAGAGCTGCTCGACGAGCACCAGTCCCAGCACGTTGAGTGCGATGCCATCGAAGACCGCGATTCGCAGCAGCACGGGGAGAAACGCAGGGCGGAAAGCTGCAGCGATCTGCGTCGCGGCCCCGATGGCGACCAGCGCCGCCGAGAAGGGCACGAGCCATGTGGGCCGCCGCCCCGGCAGCGCCTCGACTCCGGCGCGCAGCAGGAGAAGCAGAAAGCCGTACCAGCCGCCCACGCGAAGCACATCGAGGAGCGCCGCCGCCTCGTACAGGGTGTTCGCCTGGGTGATCGCGAAGGCGCAGGCGGCGAATGCCCACAACGCCGTGAGGCCCACTGCCAACGCGAGCGCCGCGCTCCTCACCCCGCCACGCGAAGTGGCGCCGAGGTATGCGCCGTACGCCGCGTAGCCGATCCCCGCGAGCCCATAGCTCCACGCGGCGACGATGGGCAGGTACGTGTTCATGCGACGGCAAAGGTCCGTTTTGGCAAGGAAAACATTGTCGCGCGAATTGCAGCGCCGTGGCGTTCACTGACACCCTCCCGGCGGCGCGTCCGCTATTGCGCACCTTCGCCCGTCAGAACCACGCCTACGGTCTCGAACAGGACGACGATGTCGAGGAACAGCGTATGGTTCTTGACGTAGTAAAGGTCGTACTGGAGCTTCTGGATCGCGTCGTCGAGCGAGGCGCTGTAGTGGTAGCGGACCTGCGCCCACCCCGTCACGCCGGGCTTCACGCTGTGCCGTACCGCGTAATAGGGAATCTCGCGCGCAAGCTGGTCGACGAAGTAGGGGCGCTCGGGACGCGGCCCCACGAGGCTCATGTCGCCGCGCAGCACGTTGATGAGCTGCGGCAGCTCGTCGATCCGGAGCTTGCGGATGATGCGTCCGGTGCGGGTCACGCGGTCGTCGTTGCTCGTGGCCCATCGCGGCTTGCCGTCACCTTCGGCGTCGCGGCGCATGCTGCGGAACTTGATCACTTCGAACAGCCGCCCGCCCTGACCGACGCGCTCCTGCCGGTAGAGCACTGGGGAGCCGCTCTCCACGGCGATGATGATGGCAGTCGCGACCATCACCGGCAACGCGAGGAGCAGGAGCGCGAGGGCCGCCACGATGTCGAACAGGCGCTTGACCACGGTCCGCACGAACCCCTGCCGGAATCCTTCGCCGAAGATCAGCCAGCTCGCGTGCAGCGAGTTGAGCCGCAATTGCCCCACCGCACGCTCGTAGTACGACGAGAGGTCGAGCACCCGCACGCCCATCAGCTTGCAATCGAGCAACTCGCGGAGCGGCAGCACGCCGCCCCGCCGCTCTCGAACGGCGACGATGATCTCGTCGACCTTGTACCGCCGCGCGGCATCCACGAGGTCCATGCCTTCCGCAAGCACGCGCTGGCCGGGAACCTGATGGGCGACGTCCACTTTCTTTGCAGGGTAAAAGCCCAGGAATCGAACGGACTGGCCGAGGTGCCCGATCGAGTGCTCGACCGCGGCGGCTTCCGCACCCGTGCCGAGAATGAGCGTCCGCCGAGCGAACATCGGCGCCATCCCACTGTGCGCCGCAAGCCCGCGGACCGCGACGAATGTGACGAACCCTAGGGGCACCGCAAGGCGCAGCGTCACGTCCCATTCGTGGTCGCGAGGCAGGTAGGTGAAGATTGCCCAGGCGACCGGAACGGCCAGCATGAGCGAGAGCACGATACGCGCCGTCGTCTGGGCAAACGTGCGGCCGGGATTGCGCTGATAGAGGCCGACGACCGTGTTGAGCGCGACCATCGTGAATGCAAACAGCAGCGCATCGGGCACGACGGCAAAGAGCGAGGTCCCGTTCCCCTGATTCAGGAACGCGACCGCCAGCACGACCGACAGAAAGAGGAGGAGCGCGTCGAACGCTACCTGCAGCAACGTGTTCGACGCAAACCAGTGATTGAAAAGCCGGACCATGCGTGCCTATTCGATTGCGTCAGCGCAATGTTCGCCTCGCGCCCCGCGCCAGCCAGTCGTGGAGAATCTCGAAAGACAGGGACGTGGGCGATTTGTTTGCGCGGGAATGACCAGGCTTTCGGTACTGCACAAAACGTGCCAAGTGGGGCGCTGACGCTGTATGTTCATTAACACGATGTTTTCCCACATGTTCATCGGTTCCGGCGAGATGTCGCGCCCGGGAGGCCAAAGCCGACGCACGGCAAAGTGTGCGCCCACCTCATGAGTGCCCTGTGACCGGACTGCGGTGGTGATCCGCCCGCCAACGCGACGCCCGAAGGCGGCCGATCGACCAAGCGTCACGCGCCTGTGGGCTGTCCGAACCCGTGCGGATTCGCGGCCTGCCAGCGCCATGCGTCGGCGCACATCGCATCGAGTCCGCGTTGCGCTTTCCATCCGAGCCAATCACGTGCACGGGTGACGTCGGCAAAGCACACGGCTACGTCGCCCGGCCGCCTCGCAACGATGTCGTAAGGCACTGGCCTTCCGCTCGCGGCCTCGAAGCTCTTCACGACTTCGAGCACCGAATGGCCGCGCCCAGTGCCGAGATTGACGACCATTTCCGCCGACCCGTCCGGATCCGCTAGCTTCGAGAGCGCCGCGATGTGCCCTTGCGCGAGGTCGACCACGTGGATGTAATCGCGGATGCCGGTGCCGTCTTCAGTCGGGTAATCGTCGCCGAAGACGGATAGCCGCGGGCGGCGTCCGACGGCCACCTGCGCGACGAACGGCATCAGGTTGTTGGGAATGCCCCGCGGGTCCTCGCCGATGAGCCCGCTCGGATGGGCGCCGACCGGGTTGAAGTAGCGCAGCAGCAGCGCCCGTTGCTTGGGATCGCTCGCGACAAGGTCGGTGAGGATTTGCTCGACGAAGAGCTTGCTCCGTCCGTAGGCATTGATCGGGCCCGTTGGCGAGTCCTCCCTGAGCGGCATCGACTGGCCGGTCCCGTAGACCGTCGCCGAGGAGCTGAACACGAGCTTGTCGACCCTGTGACGCCGCATCGCGTCGATCAGGACGAGCGTGCCCGCGACGTTGTTCTCGTAGTAGCGCATCGGGTACGTCACCGACTCGGCCACCGCTTTGAGGCCGCCGAAGTGGATGACCGCCTCGACGGGAAATTCCGTGAACGCGCGGTCGATGGCCGCAGCGTCCCGCAGATCCGCCCGGACGAATGCCGGCTTGCGGCCGGTAATGGCCTCGATCCGGTCGAGCACGGAGGCGGAGCTGTTGCAGAGATTATCGAGGAGAACGGGCGTCCAGCCGGCCGCCATCAGCTCAACGCAGGTGTGAGAGCCGATGTATCCGGTACCGCCGGTGAGGAGGACGGAAGGCATGAGTCCTAAGGCGAGGTGATCGTTGGAGGGGATAGATTTTACGCATGCGTCTCCCGGCCCTCGGGAGGACGCGACAGCCGGGCGCGCTTTGCGCTTGGGCGGACTTGCCGCACTGCGGGCGATGCGCGACTGGGCGCGGTCGCCGCCGAGCCCAGGAAGGCCTAGCGCGTGCGGGGCGCGGCTCCTA
>Ga0068863_100001704_pt1 | contig 21754 bp, 15 predicted proteins | sample KBSSwiS62_FD_66596 | JGI IMG/M metagenome (GOLD analysis project Ga0068863, IMG submission 66596) | Switchgrass rhizosphere microbial communities from Kellogg Biological Station, Michigan, USA - KBS Switchgrass S6-2 | ecosystem: Host-associated > Plants > Roots > Rhizosphere > Soil ...
GCTGCCGGCCCGGACGGGTACGGTCGCCCGCCGGACGCGGACGTCCGTGCCACCGCCGGCCCGAGGGCCGGCGGCCCGAAGACCGATGGTGCGACGACCGGAGGCGCGGGTTCGGCGCGGACGAGCGGCGGTGCCTCCGACGAGGTCTGCCCGAATTTGGCCTCGGGTACCGAACCGAGGGTCGAAGCGGTCGCCGGCTTGTTCGGGTCGTAGTTGGCGCTGAGCACGGCCGCCCTGCCATGGCCGTGGCCGGTCACCACCATGATGAAAGTGATCAGACTGGTGGGGACGACGACCAGGACGACGCCGACGAGCCGGCGCTCGTACCGCGAGACCCGGCGGGTGACGAACCAGGCGACCACCGGAACCAGCGCGAACAGAACGCAATAGATTAGCACCCTGAGCATTTCACGCCCCAAGCCGCGTCTCGCAGTGTGATCCACACACCATACGGCCGACCTGTCCTAAATGCTGCCTCTCGCGGGTAGTAGACCGCCGTCTGGCGGACAGCCGATCGCCGTGGGCTACCGCGGTTGGCCGGTTTGGCGACAAGGTGTTGATTGGTTGGGATTGGTTGTGCTGGTGGCGGACGCGCTGGGCGGGGAGCCGAATTGTCAGGCACGATCGGAAGCACCATGACGCTTGCCACCACCGACCTCGTCGACGCCCTTCCGCCGGGCGGCCTGGCCGCCGCGCGCCTGGACCCGCTCGGCGAGGACGCGATCTACGCGACGTTCGAGGAATGGGCGGCCGACCGCGAGCTGTCGCTCTACCCGCACCAGCAGGAGGCGCTCATCGAGATCGTCTCCGGTGCCAACGTCATCCTGGCCACGCCGACCGGGTCGGGTAAGAGCATGGTCGCCGCCGGCGCGCACTTCGCCGCGCTCGCGACGGGCCGGCGGACGTACTACACTGCGCCGATCAAGGCGCTGGTGTCGGAGAAGTTCTTCGCGCTGATCGAGATTTTCGGTGCCGAGAACGTCGGCATGATCACCGGAGACGCCGGAGTCAACGAGCAGGCTCCCATCATCTGCTGTACCGCCGAGATCCTCGCCAACCTGGCGCTGCGCGAGGGGGCCGCCGCCGATGTCGGCCAAGTGGTGATGGACGAGTTCCATTTCTACGCGGACCCGGGCCGTGGCTGGGCCTGGCAGGTGCCGCTCATCGAACTGCCGCAGGCCCAGTTCGTCCTCATGTCCGCGACCTTGGGCGACGTGACCCGTTTCGAGCGGGACCTCACCCGGCGGACCGAGCGGCCCACGGCCGTCGTCCGCTCCGCCGACCGGCCCGTGCCGCTCTACTTCCAGTACGTCATGACGTCGCTGCAGGAGACCATCGAGGAACTGCTCTCCACGCATCAGGCGCCGGTCTACATCGTTCACTTCACCCAGGCCGCGGCCCTGGAGCGCGCGCAGGCGCTGACCAGCATCAACGTCGCGACCAAGGCGGAGAAAGAGGAGATCGCGAAGGCGCTCGGCGGCTTCCGGTTCACCTCCGGGTTCGGCAAGACGCTCTCGCGGCTCGTCCGGCACGGGATCGGCGTCCACCACGCGGGGATGCTCCCGAAATACCGTCGGCTCGTCGAGGTCCTCGCCCAGGCCGGCCTGCTGAAGGTCATCTGCGGCACCGACACCCTCGGTGTCGGTATCAACGTGCCGATCCGCACCGTCATGTTCACGTCCCTGTCGAAGTACGACGGGACCAGGAACCGCATCCTGACCGCCAGGGAGTTCCACCAGATCGCCGGCCGGGCGGGCCGTGCCGGCTATGACACGGCCGGCTACGTCGTCGTGCAGGCGCCCGAGCATGTCATCGAGAACGAGAAGGCGCTGGCCAAGGCGGGCGACGACCCGAAGAAGCGGCGCAAGGTCGTCCGCAGGAAGCCGCCCGAGGGCCAGGTCGGGTGGGGCAAGCCGACCTACGAACGGCTCATCGCCGCCGAGCCCGAGCCGCTGACCTCGCACTTCGTCGTCACGCACTCGATGCTGCTCAACGTCATCTCACGGCCCGGCGACGCGTTCACCGCGATGCGTCACCTGCTGACCGACAACGACGAGGACCGAGCCGCGCAGCGTAAGCACATCCGCCGGGCGATCGCGATCTACCGTGCACTGCTCGCCGCCGGCGTCGTCGAAAAGCTGGACGCGCCGGACGCCGAGGGCCGCACGGTTCGACTGACCGTCGACCTGCAGTTCGACTTCGCGCTGAACCAGCCGCTGTCGCCCTTCGCGCTCGGCGCGCTCGACCTGCTCGACCGGGACGCTCCGGACTATCCGCTCGACGTTCTGTCGGTCATCGAGTCGACGCTGGACAACCCGCGTCAGGTGCTTTCGGCGCAGCAGTTCAAGGCGCGCGGCGAGGCGGTCGCCGCGATGAAGGCCGAGGGCCTGGACTACGACGACCGTATGGAGGCCCTGCAGGACGTCACCTACCCCAGGCCGCTCGACGAACTGCTGACCGCGGCGCTGGAGATCTACCGCCGCGGGCATCCGTGGGTGGACGACTACGAGCTGGCGCCGAAGTCGGTGGTTCGCGACATGTACGAGCGGGCCATGACCTTCGCCGAGTACGTCCAGTTCTACGGCCTGGCCCGCTCGGAAGGGCTGCTGCTGCGCTATCTGGCTGACGCCTACAAGGCGCTGCGCCAGACCGTGCCGGACACGGCCCGCACCGAGGAGCTGTCCGATCTGATCGAGTGGCTTGGTGAGCTGGTCCGTCAGGTCGACTCCAGCCTGCTCGACGAGTGGGAGCGGCTGCGTAACCCGAGCAAGGCCAATCTCGCCGAGGCGGCGGCGATCGAGCACGGCGACCGGCTTACCGAGAAGCCACCGGCCGTCACCCGCAACCTGCGGGCCTTCCGGGTTCTCGTACGCAACGCGCTGTTCCGCAGGGTCGAGCTCGCGGCGCTGCGCCGCTGGGCTGACCTGGGCGAACTCGACGCCGAGGCGGGCTGGGACGCGGAAAGCTGGGAAGACGCCCTCGAACCGTACTTCGCCGAGCATGACGAGATCGGTACCGGTCCGGACGCCCGCGGCCCGAAGATGCTCATCGTCGACACGACCACCCGGCCCGGCGTCTGGCTGCTGCGCCAGATCTTCGACGACCCGGCCGGCGATCACGACTGGGGCATCAGCGCCGAGGTCGACCTTGCCGCTTCCGACGAGCTCGGCGCCGCCGCCCTGACAGTCACGGCCGTCGATCAGCTCTAGGGCGATCCGCCCGAACCGGGCGCGGAGCGCCCTTGGGCGGCTCCGCCTGGTACGGGCGCTGAGCGCCCTCCCCTGCGCAGTCCATGGTGCTGCTTGACGATAGGGCTGGCGGGTCCAGGGGTTCAGGCCAAGGGTAGGTTTCGCTATCCGCATGCTGCGCGATGGCTGGGACCATCGGCCGGAACCAGCGGCTGAGCGCCTTCGCCAACGTTGAGCGAAGTAGGCCGGGGTCGCTCGGCCCACGGGTCGATGCCATGGCCGCATGACGATTGGAACCGTGGGATGTCTAGGCGGGATCTTCTGGGCCGGGAACCGCCGGGCCGGAAATGGCGAACCGCCCCGACCAGGACAGGAGGCAGGTCGGGGCGGTTCTTCTCCCGCGCCCCGGGGGGACAGTGCGCGGGGGGTCCGGGTTCGGACTAGCCGAACAGTGCCTGGTGGGTCTGCGGGCCGACGACACCGTCGACCAGCAGGCCGTGGCTGGCCTGGTAGGCACGCACGACGCCGTTGGTCTGCGGCCCGAAGTAGCCGTCGATCGCGATGGTGTAACCCTGAGCGGCCAGCTTCTGCTGGAGCTGGCGGACCGCGTCGACGTAGTACCCGTGGTTCGCGGCCTGCGAGAGGTACCAGGCGTTCGACGGGACGGCGGCGACCGTCGCCTTGGTGACCGCGACGGGGGCGGTCGTGACGGAGCCAGCGGCGACCGAGTTCGCGGCGGCATAGCCGCGCGACAGGTAGCTGCGGTACGCCCCGTTGGTGTAGGTGCTCCAGGCGCCGGGGCCGGAGCCCGAGCAGACCTGGGTGGCGGCCCAGGCGTTGGTCGCCGGGTCGTAGAGGTTACGGCTGCCCACCCAGCTGGCGTGAGCGCGCATGTTGATCTGCCACAGACCGCGGGAGTCCTCCCCGACGGAGGCGTGCGCGTAGGTGTTGCCGCCGGACTCGGCCAGCGCGATCGCGACCCAGGTCGAGAGGGCGACTCCGCGGCACTTGTCGAGGCCGGCGTTGTGCGCGTAGGAGGCGATCTGCGCGTCGGGGATGATGCTGCTGCTGGCGGCGCTGGCCGGGGAGGCCCCGGTGAAGATCGCGGCGCCCGCGGAGGCGGTCATGACACCGGCGGCGATAGCCGCACAGCGGCGGCGATGGGTGGCGTTCTTCCTGCGGTGACGGCCCTTGAGCATTCCTGAGAAATCTTTCCCGCACGCCTGTGAGGTTAGCTGTCGGGTTCGGGCCGGGAAGCCCGGCCGGTCTTTTTCGGGGTCGCTGAACTAGACCGGCTTAACCCCAAGGGAAAGCGCCGAGAAAGGCGCTCCCGGAGGAACCTGGTTCCCCCACTTCTGCCCTGGCGATCTACTAGGAGGGTGCACCGGACCGGGGGCAGAACTCGGCGTCCGAACCGGTGTTGTGTTGCGAGCGGAGCAACCGTAACCGGCTACTCCAGTTAGCAACAAGCGCCTGAGCTGGGCATACGCAGCGCCGACCTGTCACGCTCCGTGGAATACCTTGGGACCAGCGGTTTACTTCCGCGACTTTGTGACGAGCATCACGCTAACCTGTGCGAGAATGTGGGAAGAGAACGGAGCCGGCTGTTGGAGCGTTGTCGCGCAATGGCGCCGGATGGTCTCGCTGGCGAGTGTTCGCATTTCGTCAGCGACGCGGAACGGATGCTATCCGTGATGCGTCTCCTCGTTACGCTCTGGTCTCTCAACCACGACGGGAGCTGGTCGGCTTCCGTTGTTGGGAGTGGTGGTGGCCACGTCGTGTGGTGATCTCTTGGAAGATCGGGTGAGTACCCGAGCGGCCTGGAGGAAATGCGTGGGTTCGATTCGGGCGGATCCGGCCGGCCGGCGGCATGCCCTCGACGAGGCGAAGAACCTGCTTCGCGCTGACGGCTTCACGCCCTGCAGCGACCGGTCCAAGAACCTGATGACCACGCTCTGCGCCCGCCGCTGACCACTCAGGGTCCCGGTTGATGGCGCTGGTCGGGTCCGGCGGCGGTCATCAGGGCTGGAAGCGGTAGCCCATGCCGGGTTCGGTGAGAAAATGCCGGGGGCGCGCCGGGTCGTCCTCGAGCTTCTGGCGAAGCCGGTTCAGGTAGGTGCGCAGGTAGTGCGTCTCGGTTCCGTAGTTCGCGCCCCAGACCTCGGTAAGCAGCTGGCGCTGGGTCACGAGTTTGCCCGGGTGGCTGAGCAGCACCTTCAGCAGGCCCCATTCGGTCTTCGTCAGGCGGATCTCGTCTTCCCCCGGTGGCTGCTCCGCCTCGGTCGGCACGGCTGATGCCGGGCCGCCGTCCGCTGGTGGAACGCCTGGGACCGATCCTGGTTCCAGGGCGCGAGTGACGCGGTGGGCGGCCAGATCCACCGTCACCCGGCCAAACCGAATGACGGGGCTCGTTGTCTGGTCGCCGGTGCGCCGGGCGACGGCGCGCAGCCGGGCGAGCAGCTCGTCGATGCCGAACGGTTTGGTGATGTAGTCGTCGGCTCCGGCGTCCAGGGCGCCGACCTTGTCGCGGCTGTCCACCCGGCCCGAAAGCACGACGATGGGCACCCGGGTCCAGCCCCGCAGGCCGTGGATCACGTCGACGCCGTCCAGGTCGGGGAGGCCGAGGTCGAGGATCACGATGTCCGGTCGGGTCTCGGCCGCGGCGGCGAGGGCGCCCGCGCCGGTATCCGCGACAACCACCTCGTAACCCCGGGCACGCAGGTTGATCCGCATCGCGCGCAGGATCTGCGGCTCGTCGTCTACTATCAGCACCCGCGTCATCGAGCCCCCGTCACAGTCGTCGAACCTGGCGCGCCGTCGGCCTCCGCGTCGCCCGCCGGGATCTCGATGACCATCGTGAGGCCGCCGCCGGGCGTGTCCTCGGGAGTCAGAGTCCCGCCCATCGCCTCGGTCAGGCCGCGGGAGAGCGCGAGGCCGAGACCGGTGCCCGTCGTGTTGTCGCGGTCGCCCAGCCGCTGGAACGGTTGGAAGATCGCGTCCCGGTCGGTCTCCGGAACCCCGGGCCCGCGGTCGACGACGCGGATCTGCACCCGGCCGCCGAGCGCGCTCGCGGTGACCAGCGGCGGCGACCCGGACGGGGAGTACCGGACGGCGTTGGCGACCACGTTCGCGATGACCCGTTCCAGAAGCACAGGATCGGCGAGAATCGCGGGCACCTCCGGTTCGTCGCCGATCTGGACGCGGACACCGGTGGCCTCTGGGCCCAGACCGTCGAGCGCCAGCGCCACCACGTCCTCGGCGTGCACCGCCCGGGGGAACACGGACAACACGCCAGCCTGCAGCCGGCTCAGGTCGAGCAGGTTCTCCACCAGGTTTGTCAGCCGGTCGAGCGACTCGTCCGCCGTTGCCACCAGCTCGGCCCGTTCCTCCGGCGACCAGGCCACATCCTGGGCCCGCAGGCCGGTGACCGCGGCCTTGGCGGCCGCCAGCGGGGTGCGCAGATCGTGGCTGACCGCGGTCAGCAGCGCCGAGCGGACCCGGTCCGCCTCGGCGAGCGGCTTCACCGACGCCGCCTCCTGCGCCAGGTGGAGCCGTTCGGCCGCGGTCGCGGCCTGCGCGGCGAACGCGGCCAGAAGCCGCCGATCGGCCGCCGGCAACGGCCGACCATTCAGAACCAGGGTGAACGGTCCTGCCGGTACCTCGACGTCGCCGTCGGAGGGACGCTCCGCCGGCTTCGGGCCCACGGTCGCGACGATCTCCCATCGTTCCCGTCCAGGGCCGAGCGGCGGCCTGGGCGGTGCTTCCTCGTGGCCGGCGGGCAGATTCGCCGGGTCGTCGTCCGATCGGGCCGCTCTGGCCGCGAGCAGCGTTACCGACGTCATGCCGAAGCCCTCCCGGACGCGTTCCAGGATCGCCGGTAGCGGGTGCTCGCTGCGCAGGACGGTGCCGGCCAGCGTCGCCAGAGTCTCCGCTTCGGCGCTCGCGCGGGCCGCCTGCGCGGAACGGCGTCGGGCGACGTCGATGACCCGGCTTACGGCGATGGCGACCGCTACGAAGACCGCGAGCGCGAACACGTTGTTGTGGTCGTCGATCGTCCAGGTGTGCAGCGGTGGGGTGAAGTAGAAGTTCAACAGCAGCGACGCCGCGACGGCCGCCACCAGCGCGGGCCAGATCCCGCCCACAAACGCCGACGCCACGACGATCAGCAGATAGAACAGCGTTACGGACGTCAGATTGACCGCTTCGCGGCTCGCGGTGGCCAGCGCGGTGAGCAGCACCAGCGCGCCGCCGGCGGACGCGAAGCCGGCCAGCTGCCGACCCAGCGGAAAAACGGGGGACCTGCCGCGCCCGCGGCGCCCGTCGCTGCCCCGGCCTCGGCCGTCGCCGGCCTTCACGGCTTTCTCGCCGAGCCCCCGGGAGGCTCGGCCACCCGCCCGCGATTCCTCATGTGTCACGAGATGCACGTCGATCGACCCGGAACGCGCCGTCGTCGTGACACCGACCCCACGGCTGAGCAACTGGGCGAACCGTCCGCGCCGGCTCGCGCCCAGCACCAGCTGCGTCGCGTTCTCGGCCCGGGCGAAGTCGAGCAGAGCTCTCGGCACATCGTCGCCGAGGACCAGGTGGTAGGTGCCGCCGAGGCTTTCGACCAGCGCGCGCTGTCGGGCCAGCGCCGCCGGGTCCGCGCCGGTGACCAGGCCGTCCGGGCGGCTGACATGCACGGCGAGCAAGTCGCCGCCCCCGGTGGTCCGCGCGGCGATCCGGGCCGCCCGACGGATCAGGGTGTCACCCTCCGGGCCACCCGTGATCGCGACGACAACCCGCTCACGCGCCTCCCAGGTGGCGGTGATGCCGTGATCGATCCGGTATCTGTCCAGCTGGTCCTCAACCTTGCCCGCGACCCAGAGCAGGGCGAGCTCACGCAACGCGGTCAGATTGCCAACTCGGAAGTAGTTCGACAGCGCCGCGTCGACCTTCGCGGCCTCGTAGACGTTTCCGTGCGCCATGCGGCGGCGCAGCGCCTCCGGGGCCATGTCGACGAGCTCGACCTGGTCGGCCGCCCGGACGACCGCGTCAGGGATGGTCTCCCGCTGCGGCACGCCCGTGATCGTGCTGACGACGTCGTTCAGCGACTCCAGGTGCTGGATGTTCACGGTCGTGACGACGTCGATCCCGGCGGCGAGGAGCTCCTCGACGTCCTGCCATCGCTTGGCGTTGCGGGATCCAGGGACGTTGATGTGCGCGTACTCGTCGACGAGGGCGAGCGCCGGCTTACGGGCCAGCAGGGCGTCCACGTCCATCTCAGTGAAGGCCGCGCCCCGGTGATAGAGGGTGCGACGGGGAATGATCTCGAAGCCGTCGGCCATCTCGGCGGTCAGACGGCGGCCATGCGTCTCCACCAGGCCGATCACGGTGTCGGTGCCGCGTCCGGCGCGGCGGCGGCCCTCGGAGAGCATCGCGTAGGTCTTGCCGACACCGGGAGCCGCGCCCAGATAGATACGCAGCAGACCGCGGCGGGACCCGTCCGCGGTATCGGTGCCCATGGTCACTCCCATCCTGTACTGCTGAACTTCGGTGATGCTGAACTTCGACGGTGGACTTCGACGGTGCTGAACGTCGGTAGTGCTGGCCTCGGTAGTGCTGCTTCGGTTGTGCTCGGCGTCGGCGGTGTGCGGCGTCCGCGGTGCTCGACGGTGGACTCGGTCAGCCGACGTGGACCGCTGGGCGGCGGGAACGGTCCGGTTCCGCCTCACGAAGAACTTCCCGCGTGATCGGCGCGACCTCACCGACCCCGAAGAAGAGGAAGCGGATCAGGTTCGTGAACGGGTTTCCCTCCGTCCACTCGAAGTAGACGTGCGGTCGGACGCCGGTCAGGTCCCGCACGTGGAGCAGCAGCGCGGCGATCGAGTTCGGCACCGACGAACCGGTCAGCCGCAGCACCCGATAGCCGTGCCGCTCGACGCCCGCGACGTCCAGCGCGCCTTCGAACTCGGAGGCATCCGTGATCGCCATCTCGACGAACAGCAGCGGATCGCCGGCGGGAATGTGAGCGTCCCGGCGGATCTGTGCCTCTTTGCTCTGGTATTCGGCCGCCTCGCCGGTGTCCGGCTCGTTGGCGACCAGCCGCAGCCCCGCGGGCGGCCCGGTCGGATCGTCGGCGCGCCCGCTGGCCGCGATGGCGTCCGCGAGGAACTGCCGCGCCGCCGGATCGAGCCGGATCTCGGTGACCCGCAGCTCGAACGCCCGCACGGCCCGGGACGTGAACGAGACGGTGACGATCACGACAATGAAGATCGAAGCGATGATCAGGCCGTCCGGCCGTTCGAAGACGTTCGTGATGGTCGTATAGATGAAGATCGCGGTGATCAGCCCGAAGCCGACCATCCGCCTGGTCGACCGCTGCCCGTCGGCACGGCGGCGCATCCCGGACAGCGTCACCGCGAGCGACGCGGACGTGATGAGGACGAGCACCCCGGTGGCGTACGCGCTGCCCTGCTTGTCGACGCTAGCGTCGAAGATCCAGGTGATGAGGAAGCTGATCGTGACGAAGACCAGAACAAGCGGTCGCACGGCCCTGGTCCAGCGGGGAGCCATCCCGTACCGGGGCAGATAGCGGGGGACGAGGTTGAGCAGCCCGGCCATCGCCGAGGCGCCGGCGAACCACAGGATCGTGATGGTGCTGACGTCGTAGACGGTGCCGAAGGCCGTCCCGAGCAGATCGTGGGCGAGGAAGGCGAGCGCGCGTCCGTTGGCCGGTCCGCCGGTCTGGAAATCCTGCTCCGGAATCAGCCAGACCGTGACCAGACTGCTGGCGAGCAGGAAGACACTCATGATCAGGGCGGCGGTGGTAAGGAGTCGGCGGGCACCGCGGATGCGGCCGCGCGGGTGCTCCTCCGTGTCGGTGGGGTCGCCCTTGATCAGTGGCATGACGGCGACGCCGGTCTCGAAGCCGGACAGGCCGAGCGCCAGCTTCGGGAACACGATCAGCGCGAATCCGACGAGCAGGAACGGATTGGGATGCTCGCTGAGCAGTAGCCGATGCCAGTCCCCGATGACGTGGGGTTCGGTCCCGACCTTCAGGAACGCCGTCACCATCACCACCGCGTTCAGCGAGAGGTAGACGACGACGAGGACGACGGCCAGGCCGACGGCCTCGGTGAAGCCCCGGAGGAAGACCGCACCCAGCAACGCCAGCAGGAACAGCGTGATCAGCATCGACTGCCCGTGCAGCGCGGTCGGGGTGTACGGATTCTCGATGATGTGCGCCGCCGCGTCGGCCGCGGACAGCGTCATCGTGATGACGAAGTCGGTCGCCGCGAAGCCGAGCAACGCGAGCACCAGCAGCTTCCCGGCCCACCAGGGCAGGAAATGCTCGAGCATCGCGATCGAGCCCTCGCCATGCGGGCTCTCGTGCGCCACCCGCCGGTACACCGGCAGCGCGCCCGCCAACGTTAGTACGACGAGAACCAGCGTCGCGACCGGGCTGACCGCGCCGGCGGCGAGCACGGCGATACCCGGCTGGTAGCCCAGCGTGGAGAAGTAGTCGACGCCCGTCAGGCACATGACCCGCCACCACCGGTGCAGCCGGTGCGCCTCCGCCGGTGCCTGGGTATGCGGGCCCGCGTGCCACTGCGACTCGTCTGGCAGGCCCTGCAGGAGCCAGGCCCGCAGGTCGCGCCGGTACCGCGAGGCTCGGCTGGGCTGGTCGCCGTCTGGCTGGTTCGTCCTGTTACCCGGCGAGGGTGAGGGATCGGCCGCCAGGCTCTGTCCGGTCGCCCGGCTCTGCTCGCCCGGTCGGCTCTGCTCGTCCGTTCGGTTGGCTTCGGCTGTCCGATTCGGTTCAGTCGCCTGGCCGCCGGTGTCGGCGTCTGCCTGCGCGCTCACGGGATGACCCGGCCGCGTCGTCACCAGTGCCTCCATCGGCAGTTCGGACGCGGCCGCCGGAGCCGCCGATCCGACGCGGCTGGTCGCCGAGGTCCCGGGACTTTGACCGCCTTACATGGTGAGGGCGGCAAGCGTCCACGAAGATCCTTGTTAACGGTTTGTTGACGCTTACCGGGCGGGCGCACCTCCCTACGCTCCCCGCTCGGCGGTCGTTCGTCCCGTCGGCCTGCCGGTTTGCCGCATTGGCTCCCCGCCGGAAGCCGCCTGCGTGCGGGGACTGTCGACCGTATCGCCGGTTGAGCTCAGTCCGGGTACCGACGCAGCCAGGACGGTGGAGTCTGGTCATCGTGGTCATCCTCGGCCAGCAACAGGGCTGTGGCGACGTCCAAAATGTCATCTGACGGGCGTTGTGTAGGGATCGCGTCCGTCTGCCTCACGTCGACCGTGGGGACGTCGAGGAAGCTCAGGCCGTCGACCCAGACACGGACGCGGCTGACGCCCGGCAGGCTCACCAGTAGGCCCCGAGCAAGATCCTCGTACTCGGCGTCGCTGTGCCCGGTGGCCGGCAGGGACGTCTCTGCCTGCCGGTTGTCCGTGTAGTCGACGCGCACGATCATCGTGCCTCCTGTCCGCTCATGGCCTGTCTCTCCCAGCCGTCCCGTGGTCGTCTGAGCGCGCCCGATGATCTTCGTAGTTAGGAAGCCTAGTTCAGCACAGCCAAGCTCGGTGCGGTGAGCGAAGGCGACGGCATGCGGCCCGAAGTGGTCACGGTCGCGGGCATCGCTCGAATGCTGTCCGTGTCGCAGCGACGGGCCGACCAGCTCAGTCGGTCGAAGGGCTTCCCCGAGCCGTTGCCCACCGAAGATCGAGTAAGGGTCTGGCGCAAGATCGACGTCGAGTACTGGATAAGGGACCGCGACCAGTAGGCGCCGCCACCGATTCCGCCGATCACGGTTCCCCCGCTCGTCCCGATCATGGAGGGCACCCCGGAGCGGAGATCTTTGGCGACGGCGCACCGCCCCGGGGGCCTAGATCGAACCTGACGGAAACCGCAGGACACAGTTACCCCGCGTCGTGGACACTTAGGGACGTTCTACGATCGTCACGTCCCGCCAGGACGTCCCGATGGGGGTTGGAGCGTGGCGAACGAACGTCTTCGTACCGCGTTGACGCGGGGGCAGTGGACAGCGCCGAAGCTGGCGGAAGCCCTCAACATCGACCCCAAGACCGTGGAACGGTGGGTCACCAGCGGGCGGACCCCGCATCGTCGTACTGCGGTAGCGGCGGCGCGACTGCTCAGCGAAGAACCGGAGTATCTGTGGCCGGACCTTGGGGCGCGCGTAGCGATCGACGAGAAACACGGCGAGGTAGTGACCGTGTATGCGGAACGCAGCGCCGTCCCGAACGCGCTCTACCTGTCGCTACTCCAGCAAGCCAGCGAGAGCGTAGACATTCTCGTCTACGCGGGCCTACATCTGCCCGAGGGTAATCCCGGTTGGGTGCGCGAGATGCGCCGCAAGTGTGAAGACGGGCTCAAGGTACGGATAACCTTCGGTGACCCGGAATCCGACGAGGTTAGATCTCGGGGCGAGGAAGAAGGGGTAGGCGCCGGCCTGGCCGCCCGTATCCGGTATGCGCTTTCCTGGTATCAGCCGATAGTGGGATGTCCGAATCTGGAGATCGGGTTTCACTCCACGGTCCTGTATAACTCAATCCTCCGGTTTGACGACCAGATGCTCGTTAACCCGCACGTCTACGGGATGGGCGCCTTCCGGGCTCCTCAAATCCATCTGCGCCGGATTCACGGCGGGCCGCTGTTCGAGACGTATACAGAGTCGTTCGAGCGGGTATGGGCGCAGAGCCGGCCACTCGAAGCGAAGGGATGACCCCATGCCCCGCAGGGACTACCTCAACGACCCGAACGCGCCCAAGGCGAACAGCATCGTGCCGGCCGTCAGCGCCATCGTGACCGACGACCAGGGCCGCATCCTGCTGATACACAGGACAGACAACGATCTGTGGGCGATCCCGGGCGGGGGACTGGAGCCCGGCGAGTCCGTAAGCCAGGCCACGACCCGTGAGGTCAAAGAGGAAACGGGGATGGACTGCGAGGTTACTGGCGTGGTCGGTATCTACTCGAATCCGAACCACGTAGCCGCGTACGACGATGGCGAGGTACGCCAGCAGTTCTCCATTTGCTTCCGAACCAAGCTGTTGGGCGGGACACCGGCCACGAGCCAAGAATCGTCGGAAGTACAGTTCGTTTCGCCGGATGATCTCCCCGAGTTGAACATGCACGAGTCGATCCGCCTACGGGTGCAGCACTTCCTGGAAGGACGCCCGACGCCCTACATCGGGTAGCCCTGACAGCCCCGTCAGAACGAGTTACTATCAGTGCGAGTTTCGGCCGCTGAAGCACAGGCGATCGCTCAGCCGCTGGTGAGGTTGCTGGGCGAGTCGAGGTAGGCGTCGAGCACGGCGTCGCACTCGCTCTTGAGTACCTCGGGGATGACTTCGACGAAGTGGTTGAGGCGGCGGTCTCGGACGACGTCCCATAGGGAGCAGATCGCGCCGTTGTATTTGTCCCAGGTGCCGATGACGAGGCGTGGGATCCGGGCGAGGACGAGCGCACCGGCGGACATGGTGCCTGGTTCGAGGGTCGTGACGAGCGTGCAGCCGGTCAGGTGCCAGCTTCCGAGTACCTGGCCTGCCTGGCGCAGTGCCAGGATCTCGGCGTAGGCGGTGGGATCCGCGGTGCGCTCGCGGTCATGGTGTGCCGCTGCGATCTCGGTCCCGTCGGGCCCGTAGACGACCGCGCCGACGGGTGGGTCGTCGGCTCCTGGGTCGGGGAGCGTCCTGGCCAGTTCGAGAGCACGGCGCATCCACGGTTCGTACTGCGCGGTGGGGATCGGCACGCCACCCATTGTGCCGATCATTATGGCCGCGGTACCGAGAGGGGCGCGGGTGACTTCCGAGAAACGCCTGAAGGCGATCGGATGTCTCGGTTAGTGTCACGACCGTTGTCTTCACGCAAAGTGAGGGCATGTGTCGGTTGGGTGCCGGTCGGTGAGGAGGGACTGTGGAAGTTGCTTCGGCGACCTTCCCGGCCGGAAGTCCGACAGCTTCACCCGATGAGGGCCTGGTCGGCCGTGTACTAGCGCATGTGCTGGAGCTGGGCTTGGCCTTCAAGGGTCAGCCTGAGATCTACCGCGCTCGGCTTCCAGCGGCTGAGATCCGTGACCTGCTGGTGTCGGAGCTTCCGGACCACACGAGCAGTGTCGAGGAGGTCCTGGCCGAGTTCGCCGACACCGTGCTGCCGCTGTGCAAGAACGAGGCGAGCCCGCGGTTCCTGGGTTTCGGAGACACCGGGGATGACCTGGCGGCGCTCGCGGGTGGAGTGCTGGCGCTGTTCACCCAGCAGAATCTGATCAACCAGAGCTTCGACTCGCCGAGCGCGACCTTCACCGAAATCACGGTCCTGCGCTGGCTGCGCGAGCTGCTCGGGTTTGCCAACCCTCCCGTGCATGCGGTGACGACGGTCTGGGACGTCGGCGGGGTGATCACCCATGGCGGGACGATGAGTAACACCGTCGCGATGATGCTGGCGCGGGAGCACGCGGTGCCCGGCACGATGGAACGTGGCATGACCGACCCGGGCAGGTTCGCGATCGTTGTGCCCCACGGTATCGGCCACTATAGCGTGAAGAGCGCGCTGGCCTGGATCGGTGCCGGCAGCCAGCTGATCGAGGTCGACACGGTTGGCTACCGCTATGACCTCGCCGCCCTGAAGCGGGCGCTCGCGGAGAACCTGGGCCGGGTGATGGCGGTCGTCGCCTATGCAGGTGACAGCCGCACGCAGACCATCGAGGACCTTGAAGGCGTCCACGAGGTCACCCGCGCCGTCGACGAGCGGATCTGGCTGCATGCCGACGCCTGCTGGGGCCTGCTCTGCGCGTTCAGCGACCGTCTCCGACACAAGATCGCCGGGATTTCTGGGTTCGACAGCGTCACGGTTGACCCGCACAAGGTCATGGCCGTGCCCTACGCGTTGTCCGCGTTACTGGTCCGCAGGCCGGCAAGCCTGCGGTCGATCACGAGCTACTCGGATCTGATCATGCAGGAGGACTTCGCGTTCGGGCAGGTGACCCCGTTTGTCGGCACCAAGAGCTGGCTGTCGCTGAAGTTGTGGATGTTGATGCGCTCGCACGGCAGAGCAGGACTGGCGGCGATGGCCGAACAGCGGGTCGCGAATGCGCACCGGTTCGCCGCGCTGGTCGATGCCTGCCCGCGGGTGGTCCGACTGCATGATCCAGACCTTCTCGCGGTCGCCTTCGTCTACCTACCGACGAGCTTGGCCGACGGCAGCCGGACGGACTCCCAGGTCGACCTCGTCAATCGAGCGAACCGGTGGATTCACGAGCGGATGCTCGCCGAGGGCATCTGGCATCTGCACCAGTTCAGCATCAGCGACGACGCGGGGGTCCTGCGGCAGGGTGCCACCCTCTATCCGCTGCGGTTCGTAGCTGCCAACCTGCGAATCGAGGCCGAGCACATGAACGGCATCCTGGAACATGTCGTCGCGCTGGGACAGCTGTGGGAGGCCAACGAGAAGCCCGAGGTCCCGGCATGACGAGCGCTGACCGTCAGATGCCGACGCCGGGGGACTTCAAGTCCGTGTACCGGTCTGAAGGGATCTACGACGCCGTACTGCCTGCGCACTACTACGGCGGCCAGGAGGACGGCGATCTCGTCACGCAGATCATCGAGCGGCGTTTCGGTGTCCCACGCCAGACGCTCGACGTGCTGGAACTCGGGTGCGGTACCGGACGGTTGACCGCGCAGCTTGCCCCCTACGCGCGCCGGCTCGTGGCGATCGACTCCAGCGCCGCCATGCTCAGCACCTTCCGGGCACGTTTCCCGAAGGCCGAGGCCCATCAAGCCGACATCCCACTCGCCGTGTCACGCCTGCTCGCCGATGGCCAGGCCGGCGCATTCGACCTGGTCGGAGCGTTCTGGTCGCTGAACTACCCGCTGGGCGAGTTCTTCGAGGAGATGACGGCGGACGGCGTCCGGCCGGTCCTAGATCAAGCCGCGGGCCGCCGGGAGGCCGGCAGGCTCGTGCGCGACGTCCTGTCACTCGTCGCCGAGAACGGCCACCTGATCGTCCTGTTCTTCGACTCGCAGACCCCGGAACAGCGGCTGGTGACCCGGGCGTGGGAAAGGATCGCCCCGTTTCCCGAGGGCGGACGCGGATACACCCGGCTACTGCTCCTGGAGGAACTGCGGGAGGCCGAGGACCGTGGGGTCGGCCACCTGACCCACATACGCACGGCCGGCGTCGCCCTCGCGGCCAGCAAGGACGCGGCGACGGTGTGGTTCAACCGGCTGCATTTCAAGGACATGCCAGCGCTCGTGCACAATCCCGAGGTCCAGGCGGAAGTCGCTGCCTCCGTCAACGCGCACACTCTCCAATCGGGCGAGGTCGCGCTACCCAGCGGCATCCACCTGATCGACTTTCACGTCACCGCTGACCCGCACCATCACCTGCCGCCGCAGCGGTGACCGGGATCGCGGAGGCGCTGGCGGACGCAGGCAATCTTCGCGCCGAAGTTCTTGGCCTGCGGGGATACGCCATCGCATACGGCTCCCACGCGGCCGGCACGGCAAGCCGCGACGCAGATCTTGACTTGCTGTTCGTCGGCCCGCCGCTGGCCAACAGCGAGCATGCCCGGTTGACGGACGCGGTCGTTGCCCTTCATGCGACCCACCGGTTACGGCTCGACACCGAGGTCGCCTACGAGGTGAAGCTGCACGCCACGGCGACCGACGTCGACGACGCCGTAGCTCTTGGCGGCTTTGCCCTGGACGCCACCGGCAAGCTGAACATCGCCCCGATCGTCGTCGAGCCCTGGTTCCTGAACTCGCGGGCGTTCAAGCTCCGCCTGATCCTCAACGCGTTGACGACGCAGCACGTCTTCCTCGGCGGTCGCATCGGCGTCTACCAGCGGCACTGCGCCCAGGCCGAACGCGCCCTCGTTCTGGCCGCGCTCTGTCTGCTCGATTCGACGGCCCCGTTCACCATCGCCAACCTGATCGACGTGCTGCTGACGTCGCCCGAGGGAGCAGCAGGTAAGGACTTTCTCGGCTATGTCGGCAACCCGGCGCTGCACTCCACGGTCCACCGCGGCCTGGCCCGTCTGACCTCTGCCCGCGTCGTGACCAGCCTCGACGGGCGGCACTTCAAGCAGCACGCTGCCCGCCGTCAGGTCCTGCTGGCTCGCCTGCGGACTCCCGCCCCGGGAGAACCGAGCCCACACCTGGGAGAATGGGGAGGCGAACCAGGGAGGGCTTCAGCGTGACCGCGCAGACCGTACGCTCACTCATCAACCAGGTCGAGATCGCCGTGTCCGCCGCGATCGACCGCACGCTGCCCGAGGCAGCCGGCGCCGACCCGGTGGTCCGCCCTTCGGAACACGCGGACTTCCAGTCCAACGCGGCGCTTGCCCTGGCGAAACGCGCCCGCACCAAGCCCGCCGACCTGGCCGCGGCCGTCGCTGAGGCTCTCCAGAAGGACAGCGCGACGGCCGTCGCGGACGTGACCGTCTCCGGCCCTGGGTTCCTCAACCTGACTCTGGCTGACACCGCGGTCTGGGCGCAGGTCGCCGCGCGGCTGGCCGACGCACGGCTTGGCATTGGCGTCCCGGAGCAGGACCGCCGCACCGTGATCGACTATTCCGGGCCGAACATCGCCAAGGAGATGCACGTTGGCCACCTGCGGACCACGATCATCGGAGATGCGCTCGCCCGGGTACTCGGCTTCCTCGGTGCTGAGGTCATCCGGCAGAACCATCTTGGTGACTGGGGTACCCAGTTCGGGATGCTCATCCAGTACCTCGACGAGCACCCGGACGCGGCGTGGCACAGCGACGACCTCGCCCCCGGGACGTCGACGGTCTCCGCGCTCGACGGCCTGTACAAGGCGGCGCGCAAGGAGTTCGACGCTGACCCAGGGTTCGCCGATCGGGCCAGGTCGCGTGTCGTCGCGCTGCAGGCCGGCGATGAGGACACCGTCGCCCGTTGGCGGCAGATCGTCGCCGAGTCCGAGGTCGCCTTCCGGCAGATCTACGACCGGCTCGGCGTCCTGCTCGAACCGTCGGACTCCGCGGGCGAGTCCTTCTACAACGACCGCCTGACCGACGTCATCGACGAGCTGACCGCGGCCGGGATCGCACAGGACAGCGAGGGCGCCCTGGTTGTCTTCTCGCAGGAGGTCAACGGCCCGGACGGTGAGCCAGCCACCCTGATGGTCCGCAAGACCGACGGCGGCTACGGCTACGACACCACCGACCTGGCCACCATCCGCTACCGCATCCGCGACCTGCACGCCAACCGGCTCCTCTACGTCGTCGACGCCCGTCAGGCTCTGCATTTCCGGCTTGTCTTCGAGACCGCGCGCCGGGCCGGCTGGCTTACTGACGCGGTCGACGTCGCGCATGTCGCGTTCGGCACGGTGCTGGGCCCCGATGGTCGGCCGTTTAAGACCCGGGCCGGGGACACGGTAAAGCTGATGGACCTCCTCGACGCCGCGACCGGCAAGGCGCGGGCCACTGTTGCCGAGAAGGACCATGGTCTCGCTGACGACGAGCTCGACCGCATCGCCGAGGCTGCCGGAATCGGCGCGGTCAAGTACGCCGACCTGTCGAGTAGTCGTACCAAGGATTACGTCTTCGACGTCGACCGCATGGTCTCCTTCGACGGCAATACCGGCGTCTACCTCCAGTACGCCCACACCCGAATCCGGTCGATCCTCCGCAAGGGAGGCGACACCGACGCCACCGTCGACCCAGCCCTGCCCCTGCACCCCGCGGAACGTGCCCTCGCGCTCCAACTCGACGCCTTCGGCGACGCCCTCACCGAGGTCGCCCGGCTGCTCGAACCCCACCGGCTATGCAGCTACCTCTACGACGTCGCCCGAGCGTTCACCGACTTCTACGAAGCCTGCCCAGTCCTGAAGGCTGAGCCGGCAACCCGCGCCAACCGTCTCGCCCTGTGCCACCTCACCGCCCAAACACTGAGCCAGGGCCTCGGCCTGCTCGGCATCGCCGCACCAGAGCGGATGTGACGGTCCTCCACGGTCAGGACCGTCGGTCCCGGCTGGTTCCTCGAACCGTCGGTCAGCTGATCCACGACCGTTCCGCTACGTAGTGGAGGACGCGGCCCGTGGCGACGAGACGAGGGACGACGATGAGACGCACCGCGACGAGGACTACTACTGGGAGCGGGCGCCCGCGGACGGCGCGACGGCCATCGTTCCTGGCACGAACGTCAGCTTCGACTGCGTCCACACCTCCCGCGGGAGCGCGTGTGCGGAGGCGGCGCGGGTAGCCGGACTACTCCTCGGACAACATCCACCGATCTCGGCTGACATCCCGGCGCGGGACCGCGGACGGCCGTGCGCCGGAAGTCCTTCTCCCCGTTCCTGGCGCTGTTTCGATCTTGCCCGCGTGGGTGGGGTAAGGGGCGTAGCTAGATCGACTTCGCTGAACTTCTCGGCGTGCGGTCGCCGCTGAGGCCCAGAGTCGTGGCACCGGCGTGGCGCCAACGTGGGAACAGTAGATTGATCCACTTCGTGAAACCTTGATCGCGGTGCGCGGGATTTCGGTGCTTCCGCAGGTCAGCGGGTCACTTGTCTGTCCGGCCGGTCCAGGGGGTCCACGCAGGCAAATTGGGGCTTGACAGCGGTTTGTTGACGCTTACCGGGCGGGCGCACCTCCCTACGCTCCCCGCTCGGCGGTCGTTCGTCCCGTCGGCCTCGCCGGTTTGCCGCATTGGCTCCCGCCGGAAGCCGCCTGTGCGCGGGAGGCTGCCGACTGCATCGCCGGTTGAGCTCAGTCCCGCGGCGTCGACGGCTCCGGGTGCTGGGTGCCCTTGGCTTCCCGGGCACCCTCCGCGACGGCCGGCGGTGACGTGGACATGGCCTGGTTCTGCCAGGGGAGGCGGACCACGGCCACCGTCGGGCCACCGGTCGGGCTGGTCAGCGTGAAGGTGCCGTCCATCGCACGGACCCGATCGTTCAGACCGGCAAGGCCACCACTGGCGGCGGCGACCGCCCCGCCGCGGCCGTCGTCGGCGACGGTCAGCTCGATCGTCCGGCTCTTGCGGACCACCCGCACGGCGGCGGTGCGGGCGCCGCTGTGCTTGCTGATGTTGGTCAGGAGTTCGGCGGTCGTGAAGTAAAGCAGGCCCTCGACGGCGGCGGACGGACGGCTGGGCAGCTCGACACTGACGGTCACCGGGACGGTGCAGCGGCCGGCGATGTTGGCCAGCGCGGCGCTGAGGCCACGTTCGGTGAGGATTGCCGGGTGGATGCCTCGGGCAAGGCTGCGCAGTTCCGCTAGAGCGACCTTGACCTCGCCATGCGCCTGATCCACCATTCGTGCGGCCGCGGCGGGATCTTCCCGCATCCGTTCCTTCGCGAGACCCAGATCCATCGCCAGCGCGACGAGGCGGGCTTGCGCGCCGTCATGTAGGTCGCGCTCGATGCGACGCCGGTCGGCCGCGGCTGCGTCGACCATGGTCTCCCGGCCCGCCTCAAGCTCCCGGATCCGTCGTTCCGTCGCGCTCGACGGTGAGAGCAGCGCCGACATCATCGCTCGGTCGACGGCGGTCAGTCCGAACAGGACGTAGGGCAGCACCGGCCAGAAGGCAACCAGCAGCGTGAGCGTGAGGCTGAACGAGACGACGCTCCACGGCAACCGGATCAGCAGGTAAAGCGCCGCCCGCCAGCCGACCGGGTCGGCGAGCCGGGCCCACAGCCAGCCGAAGAAACCGCCCGGAGCCGGGACCTTCGACGGCGTCGGGATCTCCAGGCCGAGAAGCGCCCGAGCCCTGGCCCGATCGACCCTGCCCCACCAACGGCAGACGATCAGCCCGACGGCCAGCAGCGGCAAACCGGTGATCGTGATCGCGAGGCCGCTGCCCAGGCTCAGCAGTACGACCATGCAGACGAATCCGGCGATCCCAAGCGGCAGATTGAGCAGCTCGAACGTCACCTGCTTCCACGCCCGCGCACCGATCCCGAACAGCGGGATCGGCTCCGCGGGCGGCTGAGCGTCCGGCGCGGGCCGGCCAGCCGTGGCGGGCTGGTCGCGCGCCGCACCGCGCGGCGCCGCCGCAACCAATGGCCGCTCGGAGAAGGGCGTGGTCACGCCAGACTCAGCCACGTCGGCAAGGTTGTCGGCGAGGTCGTCGGCCGCGCCACCGCCGGCCACGGGGGCCGCGGTCCGCGACCCGGCACCGGAACCGACGGCCTCGCCGCCGATCGGCGCCGCGCCGCCGATCCCCTGCTCATCCGTCGGGGCGTGCTCCGCTACCACACGATCAGGTTCCACGCCTCCAGCCTGCCTCGGCTCTCCGGATCGGCACCATAGGCCCAGACCACCCGCGGGGGTCGGGAGAACCCCACCACGCGCGACACGTCGGCGGCGGGCGCGAACCCGTCAACGCCGTGGCCTCGAACGAACGTCCTGGCCTTGACCGGCTGTGCGGCGAGCCGGGGCGGCCCTCGGGCGTGGCTGGTGCCGGCGCCTGGCCGCGGTCGGCCGCTAATGGGACTGCACCGGTTCCGTCTGTGATGGGGTTGGTGTCCGAGCCGCCAGCGGTCGAGCACTCTCGTCCGCAGGCCCGATCGTCGAGGTCTACGCCTAGATCGTGCCGCCGCT
>Ga0068863_100001708_pt1 | contig 21723 bp, 22 predicted proteins | sample KBSSwiS62_FD_66596 | JGI IMG/M metagenome (GOLD analysis project Ga0068863, IMG submission 66596) | Switchgrass rhizosphere microbial communities from Kellogg Biological Station, Michigan, USA - KBS Switchgrass S6-2 | ecosystem: Host-associated > Plants > Roots > Rhizosphere > Soil ...
TCCATCCCGGCATTGTCGCGCGGCGAGGTCGGCGAGGCTCGGGCTCTGACCTTCGTGCGCAGACCGCGCAGGCCTCTACTTGCCGCTGAAGCGGGGAGCGCGCTTTTGCGCCCAGGCGGCCCGCCCCTCACGCAGGTCGGCGGACTCGAATGCGCGCTGGATGTCCGCTTCGAGGTCGCCGGCGTGCAATGTCCCGCGCGCGATCCGGTTGAGGTGACGCTTCATGCCGAGCATGGCGAGCGGCGCCATGGCCGCGCAGGCCTGCCCCAGACGCGAGACCTCCTCTTCGAGCTTGTCGGCCTCCACCAGATGCGTCAGGAAACCGATCTCCTTCATCTGCCGCGCGTTCAGCTTCTCGGCGGTCAGGAACAGACGCTTGGCGTTGTCCAGTCCGAGGCGGGCGACGTAGCGTTCCAGGCCGCTGCGGTAGTAGTGCAGGCCCAGGCGGGCCGCCGGCATGAACATGTCGATGCCGTCGGCTCCGAGCCGGAAGTCGCAGGCCAGCGCCAGATCGGTCGCACCCCCGTAGACGCTTCCGTGCAGGACCGCGATGCAGACGGGGCGCGCCTCTTCCACCGCATCCACCACGGCGGCAAAGTCGATGCGTCGGTCCCCGCCGATGCTGCCGATGTCGTAACCGCTGCAGAAATACCTGCCGGTTCCGCGAAGCATCAGCACCAGGACCTCCGGCCTGCCGTTGACCTCGGCAAGGAGGGCTGCCAGCCGTTCCAGGTCATCCGGCGTCAACCGGTTGGCCTGCTCGGGGCGGCGCAAGGTGATGGTGGCGACGGCGCCATCGAACGCGAGCTCGGGGAGGCCACCCCGGTCAACGGTGCTTGTCATGGGCGCGAATCAGGCCTTCTTGACCCAGGCGCTGCACCACCCCGCCGTCGCCACGGCCTTGCCGCCGAACAAGTTGCACCCTCCGGAGCGATCGCCCGCCTTGCCCTGAAACTGCTTGCAGTTGCCGCATGTCTGAGAGCCGTCATGGCTCGGATACTTGGTCGGGTCGACCTTCTTGGTGTCGGCCTTGTAGCCGAGCGCCACTGCCAGCGGATCGCTCTCGTCGACATCGGCGAGCGCCGGCGTATTTGCCAGGCCGAGCACCGATGTCGCAGCCACTGCGCGCAGGATGAACAAGCGGCGGTCGTTCGGTTTCATGGAATCCCTCGCCGCCATGCGGCGACGTTCGAAGTGGCCTTGCCAGGCATTGTGCCCTCGGCTCGTCCGTGAGGGGCTCCGCGGTCTTGCCGCCCCCACGGCGGCCGGCATGGGAAACAATACGAGGGCGACGCATCGGTTGACGAATCGAACGCCGTGCGCGAACGGAGCGCTGACATGACCGTCGGAAGACGCACGCCTTACCAGGAGACCGCCATGTTCGGCTCGAAAGGGAAGATCGCGCCGCGCTGTGGCTGCGGCTCGGGAGTCGAGCAGCACGACCTGAATCGCCGCGGGCTTCTTGCGGGAGCAGCGTCGCTCGGCATGTTCGCGGCCGCCGGCTGCGCCGGGATCGCGGTCGCGCCCTCGGCGCCTCACCGTATCGATGTTCACCACCACATCTCGCCGCCGCCCTGGGTGACTGCGCTGAGGGCGGCCAAGCTCGACTCGCCGCCCGTCAACAACTGGACGCCGCAAAAATCGATCGACGATCTGGATGCCGGCGGGATCGCCACCGCGGTCACGTCGCCGACGTTGCCCGCCGTCGGCTTCCTGAACGGCCAGGACGCTGCCGCCGTGGCGCGTTCCTCGAACGAATATGCGCGCAAGTTGGCCGACGACTCGCGCGGCCGCTTCCGCATGTTCGCGCTGCTGCCGATGCCGCACGTCGACGAGACCCTGAAGGAAATCGCCTATGCGCTGGATGTGCTCAAGGCCGATGGCGTGGCCTTCATGACCAGCTACGGCAACCAGTACCTGGGAGACAAGGCCTTCGTTCCGGTCATGGACGAGCTGAACCGCCGCAAGGCCACGGCCTACACGCACCCCAACGATCCGAGCTGTTGCCTCAACATCGCTTCGGGCGTGCCACCCGTCATCATCGAATACGGAACCGACACGACGCGCACCATTGCCAGCCTGGTGTTCTCCGGCACGGCTCAACGATGCAAGGACATCAACTTCATCTTCTCGCACGCCGGCGGCACGTTGAGTTCGCTCACCGAGCGCTTCCTGGTGCAGGCCGTGTCGTTTCCGGGGATGAAGGAGCGCGGTTTCACCTCCGAGACAGTGCTCGCCACGCTGCGCCGGTTCTACTACGACACCGCGCAGGCGGCCAATCCGGTGGCGATGGCCGCGCTGACCAAATTCGTCCCGGTCTCGAACATCGTCTTCGGAACCGACTATCCCTATCGCACGGCCGCCGAGCAGGCGAAGGGGCTGGCCGAGGTCTTTTCAGGCGCCGATCTGCGCGCCATCGAACGCGACAACGCAACGCGAATCCTGCCGGGCATGAGGCCTGCGTAAGTAGAAAGTCTTCTGATGCCGACGCCCACCGAATTCTTCCACTGGTACGTCGTCGACGAGCGAACGGGCAAGCGCGAGCTGACGACGTACAAGCTGACCCGCAAGGATGCGGAGAAAGCATTCCCCGGGGCCGAGCCGGATGTGTCGACGCGCGAGATTCGCGACGTGAGCGATCCGGGCGACGGGCCGCCAAACAGCAGGCCCGGGGAGAGGTGGGCCGACTAGGCCAGCCAGGTCGCTCGCATCCTCAGCTGCGCAGCCGCAAGGTCGTCAACGGCATGGACGGCTGATGGTCGCGTCCGGGCGTCGGCGGTGTCATGCGGCTTGTCGTTCGCCGCTCGTGGGTGCGTCATCGGCCTCGAACAGCACGTCCACCGCCCCTTCCCACAGCACGCGCCGGCCCAGCGCGCGCAGCCTGTCGCGGCTGTCGAGAAGGGTCATGAAGTGGTTGCCCGCCAGGGGCCCCATGCGGCTGGCAAAGCTGCAGGCACCGTAGGCGATGAGCAGCTCGGTCTCGCTGTAGCCGCCAGGGTAGAAGAGCACGTCGCCTGGGGCCGGGTGGCTGGTGTGGTTCTCGAAGCCGACGCCGAGCTGGAACTCGCCCAGAGGTATCCAGCAGGCTTCGCCGCTCCAGCGCACATGGATCATCTTCTGCCGATAGGGCAGCAGCTTGACAAAGGCCGCCACGGTGAGCGGAGCGTCGGGGTTCAAGGTAGCGGTGAAGACCTCCCCGGCGAGCACGACACGCAGCGTCTTTGGCATCATGGCTGCGGCGCTTGTGCGAACACGTCCATTGCCTGTGCCACGCCACTGCCGGCCAGTGCGACCCCGGACAGCTTCAAGCCCATCTCGACGCCCGCGAGCGTGCCCATCAGCGTCAGGTCGTTGCAGTCGCCAAGGTGGCCGATGCGGAACATGCGGCCCTTCAGCTTGCCCAGGCCGGTACCCAAGGACATGTCGAAGCGCTCGTGAATCAGCCGCCGCACGGCATCGGCATCGACGCCGCGGGGCGTGATCACGCCGGTCAGCACCGGCGAATAGACCGCCGGGTCGGCGCACTGGATCGGCAGGCCCCAGGCCTGCACCGCGGCGCGCACCGCAGCGGCCCAACGCTGGTGGCGCGCGAAGACCGCCGGCAGCCCCTGCTCGAGCAGCATGTCCAGCGCCTCGCTCAAGCCGTACAGCAGGTTGGTGTTCGGCGTGTACGGCCAGTAGCCGCCGGCGCTCATCTCGACGATCTCGTCCCAGGCCCAGTACGAACGCGGCAGCCGTGCCGTCTTGCTGCGCGCCAGCGCCTTCGGCGAGAGTGCGTTGAAGCTGATGCCCGGCGGCAGCATCAGCCCCTTTTGCGAGCCGCTGACGGTGACGTCGACACCCCATTCGTCATGCCGGAAGTCGGCGCTGGCCAGCCCCGAGATGGTGTCGACGATCAGCAGCGCCGGGTGGCCCGCGGCGTCGATGGCGCGGCGCACCGCTGCGATGTCGCTGGTGACGCCGGTGGAGGTCTCGTTGTGCACCACGCACACGGCCTGGATGCGGTGCGCGCTGTCCTTGCGGAGCCGCTCCTCGACGAGCGCTGCCGGCACACCGTGGCGCCAGGCATTCGGCAGGCCGGTGGTGGGGTCGATGCCGGGCAGCGCCAGGAACTCCGGCTCCAGGCCGAGCTTCACCGCCATCTTCTGCCACAGCGTCGCGAAGTGGCCGGTCTCGACCATGAGCACCGCGTCGCCCGGGCTCATCGTGTTGGCCAGCGCCGCTTCCCAGGCGCCGGTGCCCGAGGCCGGGTAGACGGCCACCGGATGCCGGGTCTGGAACACCCGCTGCATGCCGGCGACGACCTTGCGGCCCAGCGCGCCGAACTCGGGCCCACGGTGGTCGATGGTGGGCAGGCTGATGGCGCGCAGGATGCGGTCCGGCACCGGGCTGGGGCCGGGGATCTGCAGGAAGTGGCGGCCACTGGGATGCTGGTCGAGCGTGATCACGCGGTGTCCTTTCGAAGCCTTGATCAGAACTGGACGTCGGCGATGCCGATGCCCGGGAATTCGACGTGTACGTGGTCACCGGCGGCGGCCAACGGCAGGCCGCACCAGGTGCCCGTGGTGACGATGGTGCCGGCCGGCAGGCGACGGCCGTCGCGCGTGGCGTGGCGCAGCCAGGCCGGCAGCACCCGTGCCGGATGGGCCAACGAATGCGTGCCGCGGTGTTCCGCCATCGGCAACGAGCCGATGGCGACGCGGCACACCTGCCCAGCCCAGTCGCGGGGAATGAAGGGCACCCAGGCACCGAGCACGAGCGCGCCGTGCGTCTGCAGGTCGGCAAGCTTGGCCAGCGGCGGCGCGTCCAGCGCCTCGGCCCAGCGCGAGTCGACGATCTCGATGGCCACGCACATGGCATCGACGAGCGCGCTGGCAGCGTCGGCCTCGAGCCGCGCCGCAAGTTCGGCGTCGACCTCGCGGCCCAAGCGCAGGGCGATCTCGGCCTCGATGCCGCGGAGGCGAAACGGCCGTCCGCGTGCGTCGGCTGGGCTCGCCCAGACGCCGGGCGGCGGCAGCGGTGCGTGCGTCTGCAGCGCATCGGGCGACGGCGCGCCGGACTTCCAGTGCCTCGGCACCGCGTCACCGAACCAGCCGAGCCCCTGCGCGACGCCGTCCTGCACCGCGTAGGCGGCTGCGGCGTCGGGCAGCGGAACGGCGGCAGCGGCGGTGCCGGTCTGGCGCGCGCGCACAAGGGCCTGCACGGCGCTAGCGATCGGATCCATGGTGTCCCTGCGATGCGGTCTCAGAGCACCGGCCAGCGCTCGGCCCAGGGCGCAACGGCCTCGTAGGCCGCGCCCAGGTCGAGCAGCAGGTGGTCGCTGCCGTAAGGGCCGATCAGCTGCAGGCCGATGGGCAGGCCCTCGGCCGACGGCGAGGCGGGCAAGGCCAGCCCGGGCAGGCCGGCGGCGTTGACCCAGCCGGTATAAACGGCGTGGCCACGCGGGCCGACGTCCTGGCCATCGATGACCGTCGGGTAGGGCTGCGCGGCCGGCCAGGGCAGCGCGGCGGCGGCGGGCATCACGACCACGTCGACGCGCTCGAACAGCGCCGCGCTCTCGGCGCGCAGCCGCCGAACCCGCTCCATGATCTGCCAGACGCGCGACCCCGGCACACGGCGGCCGATTTCAGCCGCTTCGCGGTACTTCGCACTGGCCTGCGCTTCCCAGTCGGGATGCTCGTCGAACATCGCCGCCAGGCCGACCTGGCCGATCTGCGGCCAGGCTTCGAGGATGAAGCTCACGTCCAGCGGCAGCGCCCCGTGTTCGATGCGGTGGCCGAGTTCGGCGAAGCGTTGCACCGCGCGGCGGCAGCTGTCGGCGATCTGCCGGTCGAGCGGATTGCCGTTCAGGTGTTCGACATAGAGCAGTCGCAGCGGGCCAGCCGGCGTTGGCTGCGCCGCGGCCCAGGCAGCGGCCATCGATGACCGGTCGGCCGGCGACGGACCGCGCAGCGCCTCGAACAGCAGCCGCGCGTCGGCCACCGTGCGTGCCACCGGGCCGATGACGTCGAAGTCCAGCAGCAGGCCCGGCAATGTGTGCTGGCGCGGCCAGGCGCTGAGCGAGGGCTTCAGGCCGACCAGGCCGGTGTGCGAGGCCGGCCGGCGGATCGAGCCGCCGCCGTCCTGGGCGATGGCCAGCGGCCCGATGCCGGTGGCCACCGCGGCCACGGCGCCACCGCTGGAGCCGCCCGGCGTCAGCGCCGGGTTCCAAGGGTTGCCGGTGGCGCCGAACAGTGGGTTCGCGGTGTAGCCGTCGTTGGCGAACTCGGGCACGTTGGTCTTGCCGACCAGCAGCGCGCCGCCGGCGAGCGCGCGACCGGCGGCCAGCTCATCGTGAGCTGGCCGATGATCGCGCAGCGCCTCCGTGCCGCAGGTGGTGGGCAGGTCGGCCGTGAACAGGCTGTCCTTCACGGTGATCGGGATGCCGTCCAGCACCGACAGCGGAGCGCCTTGCGCGTGGCGCGTCGTCGCCGCCGCTGCATCGGCCAGCACCGCCTCGTCGCGCCGCGCCACCACCGCCTGCAGGCGCGGGTTCACCGCGTCCATGCGCGCCAGCACCGCCTGCGTCACGGCGAGCGGCGTCAGGCTGGCGTCACGGTAGCGACGCCGCAGCTCGCAGGCCGACAGCTGCCAGAGAACGTCGTCCATCGCCCGTGGCCTCACATGTGCGCCGGCAGCCAGATCGCCAGGCCCGGCACCGCCAGCAGCAGCAGCGTGAACAGGATCATGATCGCCGCGTAGGGCAGCGCACCCCAGATCACATCCTCGAGCCCTCCCCTGTCGGGCCGAATGCCGTGGACGACGAACAGGTTCATGCCCACCGGCGGCGTGATCAGGCCCAGCTCGCACATCAGCACGATGAAGATGCCGAACCAGATCGGATCCACGCCCAGCGCCACTGCAATCGGATAGGTGATCGGAATCGTCGCCACCTGCATCGACAGCACGTCCATGAACATGCCGAGGATCAGGTAGAAGACGATCAGCGCCAGGATGAAGCCGGTGCCCGACAGGCCGAGGCCGGAAACCCATTTCGTCATCGTCTCGGCCACGCCGGTCAGGCTGACGGTGAGGTTGAGGATGAAGGCCGCCATGATGATGAGCAGGATCATGCCGCTCACCCGCGCCGTGCTGATGAAACAGGTGCGCAGCACCTCCCAGCTCAGCTTGCCCGAGTGCCAGACGAAGAACATCGCCGCGATCACGCCCAGTGCGGCGCTTTCGGTGGTGGTGGCGATGCCGAAGTAGAGGCTGCCCATCACGATGCCGAAGACGACCAGCGGCGGGACCAGGAACTGGAGCGTCCGCAGGCGCTCGGCCATCGGCACCTTGTCCTCGCGCTTGATGTTGCCGCTGGCGACGCTGGAGATCCAGATCCATAGCATGAAGCAGCCGGTCAGCAGCAGCCCGGGGATGATGCCGGCGATGAACAGCTTGCCGATCGAGGTGTTGGTGAGCGAGCCGTAGACGATCATGTTCACGCTCGGCGGGATCAGGATGCCCAGCGTGCCGCCAGCCGCCAGCGATCCGAGCGACGCGCGCATCGAATAGCCGCGCTTGTGGAGCGAGGGCAGCGCCACCGTGCCGACCGTGGCGGCCGTGGCCACCGACGAGCCCGAAGTCGCCGCGAACAGCGCGCAGCTGCCGATGTTGGTGTGCAGCAGCCCGCCAGGGAGCCGCCCGAGCCAGGCCGACAGCGCGATGTACATGCGATCGGCGATGCCCGAGCGCAGCAGCAGCTCGCCGAGCAGCACGAACAGCGGAATCGAGGTCAGCAGGTTCTCGTTCTGCACGCCCCAGACCACCGGCGCGATCGAGTCCATGAAAGGCACGCCGTAGGCGGCGATGCCGCCGACGATGCCCACCAGCGCCATCGAAACGGCGATCGGCATGCCGATCAGCATCATTCCGATCATCGCGGCGAACGCGATGCCGAACAGTCCCACGCTCATGGCGTTTCTCCTTGGGTACCGACTTGGCGATGCGCGAGGTCCTCGAGCTCTTCCTTCAGCTCCTCCTTCGCGCTCTTCGGGTGGAAGTCGTGGTTCAGCGTGTCGATGCGAACCGTGAACAGCAGCAGCGTGGCGCGCACGGCGTAGCCGGTAGCCACCAGCGCGAAGGTCACCAGCCCTGCGTACCACACGCTTTGCGGCCAGATCAGGGGCGTCGCCCAGGGTGTCTGCGCCGTGCTGCCGTACTGCAGCGTGTCGCTGATCACCTTGAACGCGATCCAGGCGATGAAGGCGCCCAAGGCCGCCAGCGCGACGATGGACAGCCAGTTCAACGCCGCCTGCAGGCCGCGCGGGAACTTGTCGTGGAAGACGTCGACGCGAATGTGGTTGCGCCCCATCAGCGCCAGGCTGAAGGCGATCGTCGAGCCGACGGCCAGGGCGTAGCCGCCGAGCTCGTCGGCGCCCTGCAGCGAGACGTTGAAGAGTTTGCGGCTGATCGTCTCGACCGCGACCACCACGGCGAGCCCGAGGAAGATGCCGCCGAACACGGTGGCCAGCAGCGTCTCGATCCGGTCCTTCATGGTCGGCTTCCTCTCGGTTACGGCCGCCGAGGCGGCCTGCGCTGCGGGCGCCGGGCGGGCGTCCATCGCTGGCGTGGCGGCGCCGCTCACTTCAGCCCCAGCACCGGTGCGACCGTCGCGTTCCACTTCGCCGAGCAGCCGGGGTTGGACTTGTCGCAGACCTCGGCCCAGGCCGGGTACGACACCTTGGTGACCGCGCTGCGGATCAGCTCGCTGTCGCCCGGCGTGACGGCCACGTTCGTCAGCTTGAACTTCTTGCCGTTGACGCAGGGGTCCTTGCCGGCGTTGCAGTTCAGCGCGTCCTGGAACAGCTCCTCGGAATACTTCCAGATCTCGTCGCTGAAGCCTTCGAAGGCTGCCTTCAGCTTGGTCTGCTGGTCGGGCTTGAGCTGGTTCCAGGCCTTCATCGTGATCGCGTAGCCGTTCAGCGCCATCTGGAAGCCCAGCGGCAGCTGGTGCGTCGTCACCTCGGGCCAGCCGGCCGAGTTGGCGCTGCTCGGGCCGGTGATCGCGCAGTCGACGACGCCCAGCGACAGCGATTGGTGCGTGTCGGCGAACGAGATCGGCACCGGCGTGCCGCCGACCAGCTCGATGAACTTGGCCAGGTTCTGGTCGTAGGTGCGAACCTTCATGCCCTTGATGTCGGCGAGCTTGGCGATCGGCTTCTTGCAGAAGAGGATCTGCGGCCCGAAAGGCCAGACGGCGAGCAGCTTGACGGCGAACTGCTGCTGCAGTCGCGCGTCGACCGTGTCGAAGAAGGCCTTCGACACCTTGCGGCCCGTGGCGTAGTCGGGGCTCGCGCCGACCAGGTCCAGCCCGAGCAGCGTCGGCTCGTCGCGCGAGTTCTGCGACACGCGCAGCGAGACGAGATCGAACAGGCCGGCCTTCATCACCCGCAGCTGCTCCGTGTCCTTGATGCCCAGCGTGTCGATGGGCTTGTAGTCGACGTCGATCGGCAGCCCGGTGCGTGCCGCGAAGTTCTCGAAGAAGGGTTGCTCCTTGTTCTTCTGGATCAGCCCGGTGGCCAGTGGCTGGCCGATGGCTTTGAACTTCAACTTTTCCTGCGCCTGGGCGGGCAGCATGACAGCGAGAGCGAGTGCGGCGGCGAGCGCGGCGCGGGACGTGGTCTTCATGGCGGTTCTCCGGGGGCGGGTTTGTGGAGCGGGAGGTTCGGGTCAACGACGGCGCAGCAGCGCCTCGATGGACGGTGGCAGGCCGCGATGCGGTTTCTCGGGCGGCGGCGCGAAGCTGCCGCGCGTGGCGCGGCCAGGCTGCAGCGCCACCAGGGTTTCGGCGTGGCGCACGGCGCTCGACACGCCGTCGACCACCGGCACCGGCAGGCGGCCGCGCAGGCTGCGTGCCAGCCCGGCCAGCGGCGCGCCTGCGATCACGATGACGTCGGCGCCGTCTTCGGCGACGCAGCGCGCGGCAAGCGCGACCAGGCGTTCGCCCTGGTCTTCCTGCACGGCGCCGATATCGGCCAGCGGCTCGTCCAAGCCGCGGATGCTGGCCAGTCGGCCTTCCAATCCGTTGGCCTGCACCGTTTCGCGATACCAGGCGCGGATGCGCTGCGAGATCGCGACGACGGAAAAGCGCTGGCCGAGCAGGCAGGCGCTGGCCAGCGCCGCCTCGGTGAGACCGGTCACCGGGCAGGGCAGCACCTCGCGCAGCGCCGCCAGGCCGGGGTCGCCGAAGGCGGCAACGACCAGCGCGTCGTAGCGGCCCAGGTGCTCGCCGGCGAGCTGCGCCGTGGCGTAGGCGCCCAGCAGCGCCTCGAAGCGCGTCTCGATGTAGGCCACGCCGAAGGGCGCGGTCAGCACCTCGATCGCCGTGCCCGGCGACGCACTGCGCTCGGCTTCGGCGCGGATCAGCGCCGAGACGCTGTCGGAGGTGTTGGGGTTGATCAGCAGCAGCCGCGTCATGGCCGGGCTCCGCTGCAGACCGGCAGCAGCGACGGCGCGCCGCAGGCGAGAAAGCGGCCCTGGCCGGCGCGCGGGTGGAAGGCGCCGTCCCAGACCACCTCGCCGCGCACGATCGTCACGCCGGGCCAGGCGCGCAGCGTCTGCCCCTCGTAGGGCGTGTAGTCGACGGCGTGGTGCAGTTGCGCGTTGCTCAGCACGAACTCGCGCTCGTCCCAGATCACCAGGTCGGCGTCGCTGCCGACCGCGATCGTGCCCTTGCGCGGGTGCAGGCCGTAGGCCTTGGCCGGTCCGGTGGACGTCAGCTCGACGAAGCGGTTCAGCGTCATGCGACCGCCGAGCACGCCCTCCGAATACAGCAGCGGCAGACGCGTCTCGATTCCGGGGATGCCGTTCGGGATGTGGCGGAACGCGACCTCTTTGCCGCCGGGCTTCTTGCCTTCCGGCGCGTCGTAGCGGAAAGGCGCGTGGTCCGAGCTGAAGACGGTGAACGTGCCGTCGTTCAGGCCGTCCCAGATCACCTCCTGGTTCGCCTTGTCGCGGGGCGGCGGGCTGCACACGCAGCGTGCACCCTGGTAGCTGTCGTCGATGCCGAGGTCGGCGGCGGTGAGGAACAGGTATTGCGGGCAGGTCTCGGCGAAGACCTTCAGCCCGTGCGCGCGCGCCCAGCGGATCTGCTCGACCGCCTCGCGCCCGGAGACATGGACGACGAGGATGGGCACGTCGACGAGCTCGGCCAGCGAAATGGCGCGGTGCGTGGCCTCGCGTTCCACCAGCATCGGCCGCGCGTGCGCGTGGAAGCGGGGCGCGGTGCGCCCGGCGGCCTCGAGCTTTCTCGTCAGCCACTCGATGGCGTCGGCGTTCTCCGCGTGGATCATCGCCATCGCGCCATGCTGCCGGGCGACCGCCAGCACGTCGAGGATCTGGCCGTCGTCGAGCTTCAGGTCGTCGTAGGTCATGTAGATCTTGAACGACGTGTAGCCCTCGCGGATCAGCGCCGGCAGTTCCTCGTTCAGCACCTGCGGCGTCGGGTCGCTGACGATCAGGTGGAAGGCGTAGTCGACATGGGCCTTGCCTTCGGCGCGACGGTGATAGTCGACCACCGCGGCGCGCAGCGACTGGCCCTTCTCCTGTGCAGCGAACGGAATCACCGTGGTGGTGCCGCCGCAGGCCGCGCTGCGGGTGCCGCTTTCGAAGTCGTCGGCCATGCGCAGCGGCGGCGGCATCGGCTGGTCGAGGTGACAGTGCGCATCCACGCCACCCGGCGTGACCACCCGCCCGGCGGCGTCGATCTCACGCTTGCCAGCCGGCAGCCCCTGGCCGAGCTGCACGACGCGCCCCCCGGCGATGCCGATGTCGGCAGCAAAGGTGTCGCTCGCGGTGGCGACTCGGGCGTTGCGCAGCACGAGGTCAAAGGGGCTCATCGCGAGACCTCGCTGCCGCCATTGCTTGGCAATATTGTCGAGTTGACTGTCGACAGTTGGTCCGGCGGCATTCCTGAGGCCTCTCTAGTGCATCATCCTTCTGGCTCGCGTCGGACACAGATCCCGCGTTTATGAGCCAGGAGAGAATGTCGACATTGTGGTCAACATCAATGTCGTCGACATCAGTGTAAACACTCATGTCGACAGTATTGCCGAAGTTTGCGATGATTCGAATCGGCCGCGTGATCGGCGCTACCGCCCTGCACTCTCGAACCGGGAAAGTCATGAGCTCTACTGTTCGCCTTGGCGTGCTGACGCCCTCGTCCAACACCGCCTTGGAGCCCCTGACGAGCGCGCTGGCCGCCGCCGTGCCCGGCTGCAGCGCCCACTTCTCGCGCTTCAAGGTGACCGAGATCTCGCTGTCGGCGCAGGCACTCGGCCAGTTCGACGACAGCAAGATCCTGGCCGCTGCCGAGCTGCTGGCCGATGCGCAGGTCGACGTCATCGGCTGGAGCGGAACGGCGGCGGGCTGGCTCGGCTTCGACGCCGACCGGCGCCTGGTAGAGCGCATCACCGAACGGACCGGCATCCCGTCCACCACCGCGGTACTCGCACTCAACGAGCTGCTTGCACTGCAGGGCGTGACGCGGCTGGCGCTGGTCACGCCCTACACCGCCGACGTGCAGCAGCGCATCGTCGACAACTACCGCGCGATCGGCATCGAGGTCGTTGCCGAGCGCCACCTGGGCATCAGCGTCAATCACGACTTCGCGCTGGTCGAGCCGGAGCGCTTGTGGGCGCTGATGCGCGAGGTGGCGGTGGCGCGGCCGCAAGCCATTACCACCTTCTGCACCAACCTGCGCGCCGCGGGGCTGGCCGAGCGCGTCGAGGCCGAGCTCGACATCCCGTTGCTCGACACCGTCAGCACCACCGTCTGGGGTCAGCTGCGCGCGGCCGGCGTCGACCCGGGGCAGGTGCGCGGCTGGGGCCGGCTGTTCGGCTGGCAATGAGTGCCGACGCTCCGAGCGGGCCCCCCGGTGCCGCACCGGGCCTCCCTACAATCGGCGCCGAGCCGTTCGAGCGCGCCCGCCAGCGCCGCGTACGCCTCGCCCGTGACCCCCTGGCCCTGTTGAACCCGGACATGCCGACCGCCCGCGCGCGCAAGCCCGCCTTGCAGGCCAGACTGCAACGCGAGAACACCCACGACGAGATCTACGAGAAGATCTACGTCGCCATCCTCGAACATCGCCTGCATCCAGGCACCAAGCTGGTGGAGGAGCGGCTGGCCGAGATCTTCGGCGTCAGCCGGGCGCGCGTGCGCGAGGTACTGGCTCGGCTGGCGCACGAGCAGATCGTCGAGATGATCCCACAGCGCGGCGCCTACGTCTCCAAGCCCTCGATCGAGCAGGCGCTGGATGTCTTCGAAGCGCGCCGCCTGATCGAGCCTGCGGTGCTGCGCCGGTTGATCGAGACCCTGACGCCGGAGAAGCTGGCGCGGCTGCGCCAGCACCAGGAGCTCGAGCTCGACGCGCACCGGCGGGAAGACAAGCGCGCCGTGGTGCGGCTGTCGGGCGAATTCCATTCGCTGGCCGCGGAGCTCGCCGGCAACACCGCGCTGGCGCGCAGCATGCGCGAGCTGTCGGTGATGACCTGCCTGATGATCTTCCTCTACGACGCGCCCACCTCGACGAGCTGCCGCGCCGACGAGCACTCGCACATCATCGACGCCATCGCGCGCCGCGACGGCTCCGGGGCCGAGCGACTGATGCTGGAGCACCTGGACCACATCGAGAGCGGCATGAAGCTCGAGGCCGCCACCGAAGAGGTCGACCTCGAGGCGATCTTCAGGAGCTGAGTCCGCCCGCCGTCCGGCCGATCTCGAAGTTCGCCAGCTTCTCCAGGGCGCGAACCATCGCCGAATGATCCCAGCCCTTGCCGCCGTGGGCAGCGCAGGCGTTGAACAGCTCCTGGGCCGTGGCGGTGTTGGGCAGCGACACGCCGAGTGAACGCGCGCTGCTCAGCGCCAGGTTCAGGTCCTTCTGGTGCAGTTCGATGCGAAAGCCGGGGTCGAAGGTCCGCTTGACCATGCGGTCGCTGTGCACCTCGAGGATCTTCGACGATGCGAAGCCGCCCATCAGGGCCTGGCGCACGCGCGCCGGATCGGCGCCTGCCTTGGCAGCGAAGAGCAACGCCTCGGCCACCGCCTCGATGTTCAGGGCGACGATGATCTGGTTGGCGACCTTCGCGGTCTGGCCGTCGCCGTTGCCGCCGACGAGCGTGATGTTCTTGCCCATCAGCTCGAACAACGGCCGGACCTTGGCGAAGACCTTCTCGTCGCCGCCGACCATGATCGACAGCGTGGCGTTCTTGGCGCCGACTTCGCCGCCGGACACCGGCGCGTCGAGAAAGTCGCAGCCGAGCGCATTCACCTTCTTGGCATAGACCTTGGTCTCGAGCGGCGAGATCGAGCTCATGTCGACGACGATCTTGCCCTTGCCGATGCCGGCGGCCACCCCGTTCTCGCCGAACAGCACGTCGCCGACATGCGGTGTGTCCGGGACCATGATGAAAACGATGTCGGCCTGCTGCGCGACTTCCTTGGCGCTCGCGCACGCCTTGGCGCCTGCCGCCAGCACGCCGGCCGGCACGGACGACGCGGAATGCGCGAAGAGCTCATGCCCGGCCCGCAGAAGATGGCCCGCCATCGGCGTTCCCATGATGCCCAGGCCGATGAAGCCCAGCCTGAGTGATTGCGTCGTCATGTCTTCTCCCTAATGCGGGGGCGGCGGCGTCAGTGCGCCAGCCGCTGGCGCCAGCCGAGCCCTGCCGCCGTGGTCGTGGCGGGCTTGTATTCGCAGCCAATCCAGCGGCGATAGCCGATGCGGTCCAGATGCGCGAACAGGTACTCGTAGTTGATCTCGCCGGTGCCGGGTTCGTTGCGCCCGGGGTTGTCGGCCACCTGGACGTGGCCGATGCGCGCCAGGTGCTTCTGCAGGGTCATGGCGAGCTCGCCTTCCATGCGCTGCATGTGATAGATGTCGTACTGGACGAAGGCGTTGTCGGCGCCGACGTCGTCGAGGACAGCCAGCGCCTGTGCCGTGCCGTGCAGGAAGAAGCCGGGGATGTCGAAGGTGTTGATCGGCTCGATCAGCAGCCTGAGACCGGCCTGCTTCAGGGCCGCCGCGGCGAAGCGCAGGTTTTCCACCAGAGTCGTTCGCGACACCTCGGCAGGCACCGCGGCCGGGGCCTTGCCGGCCAGGCAGTTGAGCTGCGGCACGCCAAGCCGGCTGGCATAGGTCACCGCCCGGGCAACGCCTTCGCGAAACTCGGCCGTCCGGTCCGGATGGCAGGCGATGCCGCGCTCGCCGGCGTCCCAGTCGCCCGCCGGGAGGTTGTGCAGCACCAGCTTCAGGCCGTTGGCGTCGAGGCGCTGCCTGATCTCCTCGGCGGGCCAGGCGTAGGGGAACAGGAACTCCACCGCCTCGAAGCCCGCCTTGGCGGCGTGCTCGAACCGGTCGAGAAAGGAATGCTCGGTGAAGAGCATCGTCAGGTTGGCGGCGAACTTGGGCATCTGGGTTCCCCGGCTAGTCGAGCATCGAGACCGCGGTCGGCACGTCCGCCCTGCCCTTGGCGAGCTCCTCGAATTCGACGACGTTGTCGATTTCGGTGCCCATCGCGATGTTGGTCACCCGCTCGAGGATGATCTCGATCATCACCGGCACCTTGAACTCCGCCATCCAGGCCTCGGCGCGCTTGATGGCCGGCGCGATCTCTTCCTGCCGGTGCACGCGGATGGCCTTGCAGCCCAGGCCCTCGACCACCTTGACGTGGTCGACGCCGTAGCCCTGCGCGGTCACGTCGTCGGCGTCGGAGTTGATGTTCTCGAAGCCGAGCTGGACGCAGTAGTCCATCGTGAAGCCGCGCTGGCTCTGGCGGATGAGGCCGAGGTAGCTGTTGTTGACGACGATGTGGATGTAAGGCAGCTTGAACTGCGCCCCCGCGGCCAGCTCCTCGATCATGAACTGGAAGTCGTAGTCGCCCGAGAGCGCGACGATTTTCCGGTTCGGGTCGGCCGCCCGAACGCCGAGCGCGGCCGGGATCGTCCAGCCGAGCGGGCCGGCCTGGCCGCAGTTGATCCAGTGGCGCGGGTGGTAGACATGCAGAAACTGCGCACCGGCGATCTGGCTCAGGCCGATCGTCGAAACGTAGGTCACGTCCTTGCCGAAGGCGTTGTTCATGCACTGGTAGACACGCTGCGGCTTCATCGGCACGCTGTCGAAGTTGGTCTTGCGCAGGTACTCGATCGAGCCCTTGCGGCCCTGGCATTCGCCCGCCCAGCCCGACCAGTCGCGCAGTTTGCCGGCCGCCTTCCACTCGCGCGCCACCTCGACGAAGACCCGTAGCGCCGCCTTGGCGTCGGAAACGATGCCGTAGTCGGGCGCGAAGACCCGGCCGATCTGCGTCGGCTCGATGTCGACGTGGATGAACCTGCGTCCCTTACAGTACACCTCGGGGCTGCCGGTGTGGCGGTTCGCCCAGCGGTTGCCGATGCCGAGCACGAAATCGCTGGCCAGCATGTTGGCGTTGCCGTAGCGGTGGCTGGTCTGCAGGCCGCACATGCCGACCATCAGCGCGTGATCGTCGGGGATCGCGCCCCAGCCCATCAGCGTCGGGATGACGGGAATGCCGGTCAGCTCGGCAAACTCGACCAACAAGTCGGACGCGTCGGCATTGATGATGCCGCCGCCGGCGACGATGAGAGGCCGGTCCGCGGTCACGAGCATCTCGAGCGCCTTCTCGATCTGCTTGCGGCTGGCGGTCGGCTTGTAGACCGAGAGCGGCTCGTAGGTGTCGATGTCGAACTCGATCTCGGCCATCATCACGTCGAATGGCAGATCGATCAGCACCGGTCCGGGCCGACCCGAGCGCATCAGATGAAAGGCCTGCTGGAACGCCCGCGGCACCTGCGCCGGCTCGAGGACAGTCGTCGCCCACTTGGTCACGGGCTTGGCGATGCTGGCGATGTCGACGGCCTGGAAATCCTCCTTGTGCAGACGGGCGCGCGGCGCCTGGCCGGTGATGCAGAGGATCGGGATGCTGTCGGCCTGCGCCGAATACAAGCCGGTGATCATGTCCGTGCCGGCGGGCCCGGAGGTGCCGATGCACACGCCAATGTTGCCGGCCTTGGCCCGCGTGTAGCCCTCGGCCATGTGCGACGCGCCTTCGACGTGGCGGGCGAGCACGTGGGCGATCGACTGGCGCTCGCGAAGCTGGGCGTACAGGGGATTGATGGCGGCACCGGGCACGCCGAAAGCCTGGGTGACACCTTCCTTTTCCATCACCAGCACCGCGGCCATCGCGGCCTTCATCTTCGTCATGGCTGTCTCCCGAAGCGAGTGGCGGATCATCTCTGCCGGCGCTTTCGCCGTGAATCCCAGTCTGCGTATAAGCACTATTCCGCGGACGAGGGGCGGCGCGAGCGGGATACATTGGCACGATGGACCGCGTCAACGCCGTGCAGCTCTTCGTCCGCGTCGTCGAGACCTGCAGCTTCAGCAAGGCCGCGGCCGAGCTCGGCATCACGCAGCCGACAGCGACCAAGGCCATCGCCGCGACCGAGGAACGTCTGGGCGTACGGCTCCTGCACCGGTCGACTCGCGGGGTGACGCCCACGGAGGTGGGCGCCCTCTACTACGAGAAATGCAAGGTGATCGAGCGCGCCATCGACGAGGCCGAGGACGTGGCCGTGCTCCGGCAGGGCAGCATCGGCGGGCAGCTTCGCCTGAGCACGTCGGTCGGCTTCGGCAGGCGCGTCCTGGTGCCGCTCGCCCTCCGCTACATGCAGGCCAATCCGGAGGTCAGGCTCGACATCAGCTTCGACGACCGCTACGTCGACGTTGTAGAGCAAGGCATCGATGTCGCCATCCGAATGGGTCAGATGGCCGACTCGACGCTGGGCGCGCGCTATCTCGGCACCAATCCCTGGGTGATGGTCGCTTCGCCGACATACCTGGCGGCGCACGGCGAGCCCCGGTCGACGGGCGACCTGGCGCGGCACGCTTGCATCGTCTACAGCAGCGTGCAGGGCGACGACCGCTGGCGCCTGTTGCCGCCCGATGCAACGCTCGAGTCGGTGCCCGTCGATGGTCCGCTGCGGTCGAACAACCTTTCGGCGGTGCTCGCCGGTGCCCGTGCCGGCCTGGGGCTCGCCATCCTGCCGTGGTACGTGGCGCGGGAGTCGATCGATGAGGGGATCGTGCGGCCCGTGCTGGCCGACCACGCGCTACCGGCGCAGGAGATGCACGCCGTCTTCCCGTCGCCCAAGCTGGTACCGCAGAAGGTCATCCACTTCATCGACCATCTTCAGCAAGGCCTCGCCGGCGACTGGTGGTCGCGACGAGCCTGAGCGCGAGGCTTCGACACAGACGGCTCGTCGCGCCTCATTTCCCGCTTTCGCGCGGCAGGGCGTGCGTCAGGCCGCTTCCCAAGCTTCCGTTCAGCCTTTCGCTTGCACGCACAGGGCCTTCGGCGCCCACGGGCTCGCGGTCGGCACTTTCCAGGGCTGGGCTGCGTCGTGAAGGATCAGGACGAGCGAGCGGCGCAGCTCGCTTCCAACGCTCGTGAGCTGCATCGGGACGTCACCCTCGATCAGCAGGGGTTCTTCGCCGGCGCGTCCAATGAGCTTGCCATCCGGGGTTTCCACGCACACCTCTCCGGATAACGTGAAGAGAGCTTCCGGTCCACCGTGTTGGTGTACGTCCGTCTGGAAACCTGGCGAGGTCGCGGCTTGCATGTAGCTCGCCGTGTAACGCCGTTCAGGGCGCACCCGCAGCGGGCCGATCGTTGCGACCCGCATGCCTCCGGCAGGCCGCCAGTCAGCTTCCGCGATCGTGAAAAGCCACACCTTGGCGAATGTCTCCACCACAGTGCTCCGCGGCCCGGTGGCGGCGTCGGCCTCAGCGCGAGTGCGATACGTGTGCAGGTGCCAGTAGATCGGGGCCTGCGGAAGGTCAGCGACGGGAACGGTTGCCAGTACGCTGGCGCCTGTCCGGTCTGCCGCACGTGACGTTGTCGGGGCGACTGCGAAGCTCAAGGCGATGCAACACAACGCCTCGAGCACCAGAGGCTTAAACACGCCGTGCATCTTTCGGCTCATGGATCCGAGCAACTCCCGGATACATTGAACCATCCCCATTCCTTGTCCGCAAGCAGACCGCCGGCCGACCTGCGCGTGCGCCTCGGCCGCTGCAGTCGCAGCCGGTCTGCCGTCAGAGCATGAACTTCGTCGCGGCGGGACGACCCTCGATCCGAAGCGAAGCGGTCGTGGCAGGCGTCGTGGCGAGACGCCGGCCGCGCCGCCAGACCTGGAGCCGTGTCGCTCGCAGGCGCAGCGCTTCGACCGGCGAGCGCGCCTGCAGCAGCACGAAGCTGGCGTCGCAGCCGACCTCGAGGCCGTAGCGCTCCAGACCCATCACGCGCGCGCTGTTCACGGTCACCGCATCGAAGCATTGCTGCATCGCCGCCTGGCTGGTCATCTGCGCCACATGCAGGCCCATGTGCGCCACCTCGAGCATGTCGGCGGAGCCGAGGCTGTACCACGGGTCCATCACGCAGTCGTGGCCGAACGCGACGGTCACCCCGGCCGCCAGCAGCTCGGGCACGCGCGTCATGCCGCGCCGCTTCGGGTAGCTGTCGTGCCGGCCCTGGATGGTGATGTTGATCAGCGGATTGGCGACCACGCTCACGCCGGCCTCGGCAATCAGCGGCAGCAGCTTGGAGACGTAGTAGTTGTCCATGCTGTGCATGGAGGTGCAGTGCGAGCCGTTGACGCGGCCCTGCAGTCCGAGGCGCTGCGTCTCGAAGGCGAGCGTCTCGATGTGGCGCGAGAGCGGGTCATCGGTTTCGTCGCAATGCATGTCGACCGGCAGGCCGCGACGGGCGGCGATCTCGCACAGCAGCCGGACGCTGGCCGCGCCTTCGGCCATGGTGCGCTCGAAGTGCGGGATGCCGCCGACAACGTCGACGCCGCGGTCGAGCGCGCGTTCGAGGCTGGCCGTGCCCCCTTCGGTGCGCAGCACGCCGTCCTGGGGAAAGGCGACGAGCTGCAGGTCGAGGTAGGGCGCGACGCGGCGCCGCACCTCGAGCAGCGCGTCCACCGCCAGGCCGCTCGGGTCGCTGGTGTCGACGTGGCTGCGGATCGCAAGCAGCCCCTTGGCCACCGCCCAGTCGCAGTACGCGAGCGCGCGCTCGATCAGTGCCTCGGCGGTGAGCAGCGGCTTCAGCTCGCCCCAGAGGGCGATGCCTTCGAGCAGCGTGCCGCTGGCGTTGACCCGCGGCAGGCCGTAGCTGAGCGTCGCGTCCATGTGGAAGTGCGGATCGCAGAACGGCGGCGCGACCAGCAGGCCGCCGGCCGACACCGTCTCGTGCGCCGGCGCCACGAGCGCGGGCGCGATTTCGACGATGCGGCCGTCCTGAACGGCGATCGACATGTGCTCGCGGCCGTCGGGCAGCGTGGCATCGGTAACGAGGAGGTCGAGCATGCGGCGGTCTTTCCGTGATGTTCAGCGTTCGCCCTTGCGGTAGGGCTTCATCAAGGCCTGAGGGTAAGCGGCTTTGCGGGCCACCAGCACCAGCGCCAGGATCGAGAGCGCGTAGGGGAGCATCAGGTAGGCCTGGTACGGCAGGGTCGCGCCGCCGGCCTGCTGCAGGCGCAGCTGCAGCGCGTCGAAGAAGGCGAACAGGAGCGCACCGAGCAGCGCCTTGCCGGGGCGCCAGGAGGCGAACACCACCAGCGCGACGCAGATCCAGCCGCGGCCGTTGACCATGTTGAAGAAGAAGGCGTTGAACGCGGAGAGGGTGAGGAAGGAGCCGGCCACGCCCATGAGCGCCGAGCCGGCAACGATGGCCGCGGTGCGCGTGGCGGCGACCGGGATGCCCTGGCCCTCGGCCGCCTGCGGGTTCTCGCCCACCATGCGCACCGCCAGGCCCGCCGGGGTGCGCTGCAGCAGCCACCACGAGAAGGGCACCAGCAGCAGCGCCAGAAGCGTCAGCGCCGTCTGCTGCGAGACGATCGGCAGCGGCAGCCACTCCATCGGTGCGAACGGCACGATCGTCGGCGGCGTGTTGACCTTGGGGAAGGCGACGCGGTAGCCGTAGTAGCTGGCGGCCGTGGCGAGCAGCGTGATGCCGAGCCCGGTGACGTGCTGGGAGAGCGCCAGGCCGACGGTGAGGAGCGCATGCAGCAGGCCGAGCGCGGCGCCCGTGGCCGCGGCCACCAGAACGCCGACCGCCAGCGGCGCGCCAAGGTAGACGACCAGCCAGCCGGTGAACGCGCCGGCGACCATGATCCCTTCGATGCCGAGATTGAGCACGCCGGCCCGCTCGCACCACAGCACGCCCAGCGTGCCGAGGATGAGAGGCGTGGCGATGCGCAGCACGGCGACCCAGAACGAGCCGTTGGCGAGGATCTCGGCGAGCGCGTTCATGCCGCGTCAGCGCAGGCGCAGCCGGTACTGCGCCGCCAGCGTCGCCACCAGCACCGAGAGCAGCGACACGGCGACGATCACGTCGGCCAGGTAGGTCGGCACGCCGATCGCGCGGCTCATGCTGTCGGCGCCGACCAGCACCCCGGCGACGAACACCGCCGCCGCGGCGACGCCGAGCGGGTGCAGTCCCGCCAGCATGGCGATGACGATGCCGCTGTAGCCGTAGCCGGGCGACATGTCGAGGGTGACGTAGCTGGTGCGCCCCGCGACCTCGATCGCGCCGGCCAGGCCGGCCAGGCCGCCCGAGAGCAGCGCCACCAGGACCAGCGTGCGCGTCACCGGCACGCCGGCGAAGGCGGCGG
>Ga0068863_100001710_pt1 | contig 21716 bp, 19 predicted proteins | sample KBSSwiS62_FD_66596 | JGI IMG/M metagenome (GOLD analysis project Ga0068863, IMG submission 66596) | Switchgrass rhizosphere microbial communities from Kellogg Biological Station, Michigan, USA - KBS Switchgrass S6-2 | ecosystem: Host-associated > Plants > Roots > Rhizosphere > Soil ...
ACCTTGGGCGGCGGGACGAAGGCCGAGCGGTGGACGTTCATCGCGATGCTCGGCCGGGCGCGCCACTGGGCGAGAACGGCGAGCCGGCCATAGGCGCTGCTGTCGGGCTTCGCCACGATCCGCTCGGCGACCTCCTTCTGGAACATCAGGGTCAGCGAACGCCACCAGGGTGGCCAATCCGCCAATGTCATCCAACGCACGAAAAGCGCGGTGCCTATATTATAGGGCAGATTGGAGAGGATGTGCGCGCCTTGCCCAGCTTCGGCGGGTTCGTCTATCTTCATGGCGTCGCCACTGATCAGACGCAGCCGTCCGTCGAACGAATTGGCGAGTTCATGCAAGGCGGCGATGCAGCGCTGATCGCGCTCGACCGCGACCACATCTGCCCCTGCGGAGAGCAGGGCTCGCGTCAACCCCCCCGGTCCGGGGCCAACCTCATAGACTTTATGATTGGCGAGATCGCCCGGAACCCGTGCGATCCGATCCAGCAGCTTTCCATCGAGCAGAAAATTCTGCCCCAGGCTTTTATTGGCACTCAGCCCGTGTCGCGCGATGATTTCTCGAAGCGGCGGCAGGTCGGGCCTTGCCCTGCTCATGCGTAAACGGAGCGATTCCGCGCAGCTTCGGCGGCAAGCGCTATAGCGGCCACCATGGCGCCCGGGTTGGCCTTGTCCTTGCCCGCGATCGCGAAGGCCGTTCCATGGTCGGGAGCGGTACGCACGATGGGCAGGCCCAATGTCATGTTCACGCCCTCGTCGAAATGAAGCGTCTTCAGCGGAATCAGTGCTTGATCATGGTAGAGGCACAGCGCGCAATCATATTGCGCCCGCGCCCGCGCATGGAACATCGTATCGGCTGCCAGCGGACCGATGATGTCGATACCCTCGGCGCGCAGTATCTCTATGGCAGGCTGCAGGACCTCAATCTCGTCGCGGCCGATTGCACCCTGCTCGCCAGCATGTGGGTTGAAACCCGCCAGGGCGAGGCGCGGGCGCTCGATGCCGAAATTGCGGACAAGCCCCCGCTCCGTTGCGCGCGCCTTCGCCACGATGAGGTCGACCGTCACCAAATCCGCAACCTCGCGCAACGGCACGTGCGTCGTGATCGGTACGGTGCGCAGCGTCGGGCCGGCCAGCATCATCACCGTGTTGGCCGCGGCGACACCGCAGCGCTCTGCCACGAACTCGGTCTGGCCCGGATGCGCGAAGCCGATTGCGTAAAGCTGTGCCTTGGCCACCGGTGCAGTGACCAGGCCGCCTACCATCGGTGACCTTGCCAAGCCGACGGCCAGCTCGAGGGAATCCAGGGCACATCGCGCTCCGGCCAGGTCCGGTGTTCCGGGCACGATGGCCGCTGTGTCCTCGATTTGGATGAGGGGAAGCGCGCGCGCAAAACAAAGAGCTGCTTCGTCCGGGCTGGCGATCACCTCGACCGGGCCGTTCCACACCATCTCGATTGCGCGGCGGTCGCCGATCGCGAAGAAGGGGGGCAGGGCATGCTGTTCGCGCGCCATCCAGCTCTTGGCGACGATCTCGGGGCCAATCCCCGCAGGATCACCCATGGCGATGGCAAGCGGCCCTATCTCCATCGTTTACCGATATTCGATCACAGCGTCGCGGCGAAGATCACGAAGGTAGCGGAGCGCCCGGCGGTTTACCCGCTCCTGCTCCATCTGTGTCTGGATCTGCTCGAACGAGGGGCCGGAGGGAGGCGGAGCGTCGTCGCGCCCGCACAGCACGAGCGCGCGCACCCCGTCCGACAATGATCCGAATGGGGGAGTCGACTGGCCCACCTGAAGATTCAGCATCAGATCCTGCAGCTGCGGCGGCAGATCGCGGATCTTCATCTGGTCATTGGTGACCACCTCGGCGCCTACCGTGGCCGCGATGTCATTGGCGCTGCCACATCCCTGGATGCTCTGGATCGCCTTGGCAAAGGCTTCCACCTTCGGTTTCGCCTCGGCTTGGGTTATCCCAGGCGGGAAGGCGATGCTAAGCTGCTTGAGCGCCAGAACCGCATCACGCGGGTCGCTCCCGAGAACCTGCCGTTTGTCCAGCAGAAGGATGATCGAATAGCCGCCGGGCACCGCAGTCGGTGCGCTGATCTGCCCAGGGTTCAACGCGGTGACGACGGCTGAAAGCTGATCGGGCAGCTGTTCCGCCCGAACCCAGCCGAGGTCTCCGCCGACAGCTGCGGTGGAAGCTTCGGAAAACTGCCGGGCATAGGCCGGAAAAGATGCGCCATTGCGGATCTGGTCGACGATGCGCTGCGCGTTGGCGCCGGCTTCCGACATCGTGGCGGGCGTGGCTGACAGAAATATTTCGCCGACATGATACTCGTTCGCGCCCTTGGCAGCATTCAGCCGACTAATGATCGCGTTGACCTCTTCGTCGCTGACGGCAACGAAAGGCTCGACCTTTCGGCTCAACACGCGCCGCCAGGCCTGCTCGCCTTCGATCTGTCTTTTGAGCGACGCTTCGGAGCCGCCCTGGTCATGCAGGAATTTGGCGAACTCCTTGGGACTTTTCTTGAAGTTCAGCGCCACACGCGCAAAGGTCTGATCGACCTCTTCTTTTCCCACATCGATCTTTTGGGCGGCTGCTTCCTGGATCTGGAGGGTTTCGTCGATCAGGTTGCGGAGGACCTGCAAACGGAGCCGTTCCTTCTCGTCCTCGCCGAGTTTTCCGCCATTAGCTGCGAGAACGAGCGCGAGGCGCTGATCGACATCCGTCTGGGTGATGATGGTTCCGTTCACGATCGCGGTGGCAGTCCGGATGTTGGGATCACGCTTGCCGAACAGCGTGATGTCCTTCGGAATATTAAGGCCGTCGGAAAATTCTTCGTCACCTCCCGTGGACTGTGACGCGGCAGGTGCGGACAGCATCATGGCCCCGGTCATCGCCAGAATAAAAACCTTGCCCTGCCTCAGCTTCATTAGCACCTGGTGACGTCCTCGATCCTTAGGGTGGGGCGTTCCATGACAAGCGCCCGCTGAACGCACGCTTAGCGGCCCAAATTCTTGAGCGCCAGCCGCAACAGGAAAGTATTGCCGCGGCGGGCATCGCCGACCGCATCATATTCGCGGCGCCAGGTTACGCCAAGCTCGATGCAATCATCGTCATAAAGGAGACCAAGGCGATGACGGATCGGCTGATATCCGTCGGAAAGCGTCAGCGGGTCTTCCTTGCGGCTTGTCAGATCGATCACCGTCGAACCGAAGATCGACCAGTAGCGAGCGATCTGGATACGGCCACCGAGGCGCAGTTCCTCTCGGTCGCGCAAATCTTCGATCGTGTTAACGATGTCGCGGTTGAGCTTGAGGTACCCGGCGGTGACATAGGTCTTGCGCGTACCGATAGTCGCATCAATCTCATTGCGGCGGACGGCGAAATTGTCCTTGTCGAGCCGGAAGCGATGCGTGATCTCGAGGAAACGGCCATATTTCAGCGTGGTTCGCCCGACGATGTCGGACAGCCGATCAGAAAGCCCCGTCCCGACGGGCAGCAGCGACGGCTTTTTGCTGAGCCGATAGCTCTGCCCAATGACGCTGTCGAAGGAAATTCCGGGGAGGTCCACCGCCCATTCGGCGCCGTAAGTCACCCTGCTTCCGTCTTCCCAGCGGTCATAGCCCGAGAAGCGGTTCAGCGCGAACAGGTTGCTGTCCTCCAAATCGATGGACCGGGCATCCTCGTTCGGTAGGCTTAGATTGCGCGTCCGCGGGCTCGCTACGATCTGCACCCTCGGCGTCAGGCGCTGCGTTCCATTCATGAACATGCCGACCAGCGGCCAACGTATGTCGGCTGCCAGCGCCGCAATCCCTCGTCCGCTCCACCCCGGATTGCCCCGATACGCGACCGTTGCGGTCTTGCCGACCTGATCGCTGTGGTAGACGTCGCCGCGGCCATAAGCGGTGATCGCCACCTCCTGGCCAAGCGCGGTGTAGCGCCGCAAATCCCATTGAAGGGCAGCGAAGGCGCGCTGGGTATCCTGCCCTCCGGTTCGAAGCAGGGCCATCGAGTTGGCCTGCAGCTGGACGATGCCGCCGACTAGCGGATCCGTCATCCGCAGGCGGTAGTCGATGGCGGGAAGGGCGATCGGCTGCTGGCCTTGCGAATCGTTCGTGCGCAGAGTCTGGACGGCCCAGCCTTTGATTGACAGATAGCTGTTCGGCGTGATGCGCTCGGCATTGATCTGATTGCGCAGCCTGTCATCGCGCGAGATATCGTAACGGCGCATGAAGGTACGATCGGTAGTGGCGCGCAGTGATCCGGTGAGCGTCCAATAGGGTCCGTACTGGAAGCGGCCGTTCGCGTCGAAATAGCCGCGAATGTCGCGATTGCGGGCTCCCGTCGCAGCAGCCTGGCGTGAGCTGTAGGTGACCATCCCGGAGGCCTGCCAAGCACCGTGATCCGTCAAGGCACGATACTGGCCTTCCAGCGCCGGAAGAGCCTCGCTGTAGACGTGCGGCGTAATTGTTAGGTCACGATTCGGCCCAAGCTTGAAGTAATAAGGTAAAGCGAATTCGGCGCCGTTCACCCGGCTGTAGCGAATGTCAGGAAGCAGGAAACCGGGTCCGCCCCCTTCGCTCCCGTCCGGATGGGAAAGGCCCGGCAGCCAGAGAATCGGCGCGCCTAAAAAGCTGATCCGCGCCCCATCATAGCTGATCCGGTGCTTTACCGGGTCATGGACGACGCGAACCGCACTGATCTTCCATATCGGTTCCTTGGGGCACCCATGGCGGTCGATCACCGAGCAGGGCGTGTAGACGGCCTTGTCGAGGGTCGACACCCCGTCGACGCGCGAACCATGGACCGCTGCGAGCCGGCCGCCATCCTTCAGAACGAGGAGCAGATTCTCTATCACCCCGTCGCGCAGGGAGTCCGTCAGTTCGACCGTGTCGCCGTATAAGGTGTCGTTGCTGGAATTGACGACGGCGACCTTGCCCTCAGCGTGTACAACCCCGGTCTTCTGGTTCCACTGGACCTTGTCGGCGCGGAGCCTGTCGCCGCGGCGCACCATGTGGACATTGCCGGTAGCGGTGACGATCTCCGCTTCGCTGTCGAACGACAGCGCATCGGCGGCAAACGTCACCTCCTGTTCGTTCGATGGCGTTGGCGCATCGCCTTGTGCGGGCGACGCAGCGGGCGGAACCAGCGAGGGCGACTCGGCCGCCGATGCCGGGGCCGCCACGAGCCAGTGAAGGGCAGTCGCCAGTAGGAAATATGTCGGCTTCTTCACACAACCCCACATGACGTGCGCGCACGGGCCGCCTACGGACGAATGGCGCCGCCTAACTTACCCGAGCTCTCCCTGCAATCCTTTGGCCGCCTAACGCGCAACTCACCGTTGCGGCCCCAACTGCGCCCCCTTAGAGGACAAGACACCAACAAGAGGAATTGCTCATGCGTATCAGCTTCGCCGAAGGGCGCCCGTCCGCGCCTCATGCCCTGGCGATCCCATTGGCCCCTGCGACGCTCGGTGGCGATGCCCTTATGGCCCTACCGGAGCAGCTGCGCGAACTGGGCCGTGCCGCCGCGACCGCTAGTCGGTTCGACGGAGAAACCGGCGCGATCGTCGAGTTTTTCGGGGATATGGGCGACGGCATTCGGCGCCTGTTGCTCGTGGGGGTTGGCAATAAGGCAGATTTTGAACGCGCCGGTGCCGCGTTGACGGCGAAATTGCTGACGTCGGGAGAATCGCGCCTGGTCATAGACATCAGCGGCTCTGGGGCTAGCGCGCCGGGCGAAGCCGCCGTCGCGATCGGGTTTGGAGCGTTTCTCCGAGGCTGGCGCCACGACGCCTATCGCACCAAACTGGATGCGAAGCAGCGCCCTTCGCTTGAGGAGGTGATCATCGTCGGTGGGGGCGATGATGCTGCCGAGCTGTGGGCTTCTCGCGAAGCTGTCGCGGAAGGCGTAATGTTCACGCGCGAGCTGATCACCGAGCCGGCCAACATCATCTATCCGCAGAGTTTCGTCGAACGCTGCAAGCCGCTCGAGAAATTGGGCGTGGAGATCGAGGTTCTAGGACGCGACGCCATGGCGACGCTTGGCATGGGCGCGCTGCTCGGCGTTGCCCAGGGCTCTGTGCGCGAGCCACAACTATTGATCATGCGCTGGGACGGCACCAACGGCGCCGAGCCGCCCATAGCGCTGGTTGGGAAAGGCGTTACCTTCGACACCGGTGGCATCTCGATCAAGCCGGCCGCCGGCATGGAAGACATGAAGTGGGACATGGGCGGGGCTGGCGCCGTCGCCGGAACGATGAAGGCGCTGGCGCTGCGCAAGGCCAAGGCTCACGTGGTCGGGATTTGCGGGCTTGTCGAGAATATGCCTGACGGCAATGCGCAGCGTCCTGGCGACGTGGTGACGTCGATGTCCGGCCAGACGATCGAGGTCATCAACACCGACGCGGAAGGGCGACTCGTCCTGTGTGATGCACTTACCTGGGTGCAGAAGACATACAGTCCGAAGACGATCATCGATCTGGCTACCCTGACAGGCGCGATGATAATATCGCTCGGCTTCGAATATGGCGGCATTTTCAGCAATGACGACGATCTGGCGGCCCAATTGGTCGCCGCAGGAAACTCGGTGGGTGAAAAGCTGTGGCGGATGCCGCTGGGCGATCCCTACGACAAGCTGATCGACTCGCCGATTGCCGACATGAAGAATGTGGGGCCGCGAGAGGGAGGATCGATCACAGCCGCGCAATTTCTCAAGCGCTTTGTCGACGCCGGGGTTCGCTGGGCGCATCTCGACATTGCGGGGATGGTCTGGGCTTCCAAGCCGGGAGCGACCTGGGACAAGGGTGCGACGGGATATGGCGTGCGCCTGCTGGACAAGTTCATCGCGGACAAAATCGAGACGAGGTAGCCATTATCACCTTTCTGTAAGTTAGCCTTCCATCATACTCGGAGATCGAGATAATCTGATAGATCTGAAGGCGTGTCCAGGTCATGCGCCAGGCCTGGCCGATGGATAATGGTGGTATTGAGGTGGTGCTTGGCGGCGGCCGCGCGATGAGCCGCCAGGCTGTTGTTGCCGTAGAGATAGGGGATGGCCAAGGGGGGGCGCACGAGCATCGCATTCGTGCCTACGCATTCGCGATCCGTGGCAATGACGACATCGCTCTCCTCGGCGAGCATCGCCGCTAGGTCGTCCACCCGCAGCAGCGGCAGATCGGAGCTGACGCTAAGCAATGAGGCCGCCCCCATCTGCAACGCAGCTTCCCCCCCCTGAGTCAGGGCTTGGTTCAGGCCCTCGCCCCGCTCGGCTATCCCATGAGCGCCATCGTGCCTGGCCTCGTCCAATAGCGTGGGCGAGCGACTCACGACGATCACGTTGGCGGGAGGCAAAAGCTCGTATATGGTTGATACAACATGTCGAAACATATTGAGATTTAGCTTTTTTCTGTTCTCGAAATCCAGGGTATCAGCCAGCCGGCTTTTTCCGTCTTCGAATGGCCGGACGGCGAGGATGGCGTAGCAGTTCACCGCCGCAGGCTGCGCGCGAAGGCGATGGTTTCCCCCGCGAGCCGCTGCTGGTCCTCCAATCCTCGCATCAGGATATCGGTAGCGTGCATAGTGACGATGGATTGCTGTTCACGAGCGTCAACGGTGTCTATGACGACGCCATCCAGCAAGCCCCCATAATATTCGACCAGGCCGTGAGGCGCCGTGGAGATGCCGATCTCGCGCATGATCTTCGCTGCGGGGCCTTTGACGGCATGGCCGCCGATGAAGGGCGCCACGGCCACGATCGGCACCGTCCGACGCGCGAGTCGATCGCGTATTCCCGGCAGCGCGAGGATCGGAGCGATGCTCAGTACGGGGTTGGACGGGCAGAAGATGATAGCTTCCAGTTCGGGATGATCGAGCGCGGCCTCAAAAGCGGGGGAGGGGCGCGCGGTCTCGATTCCCTCAAACCGGATCGATCGGAACTGCGGTTCGGCACGCCGCCGGACAAAATATTGCTGGAAGGCCAATTCTCCTTCGTCCGTGTCGATCATCGATCGGACAGGATCATCGCTCATCGGCGCGATACGGTGAGCAATTCCCATCTGGCCCGCGAGATGGCTGGTGATACTCGAAAGAGTTTCCTGGCCGAGCCGCATCCGGCGGGTGATGTGGGTCGCGAGATCCCGATCGCCGAGGTTGAACCAGGTTTCTCCACCCAGCCTGCCGAGCGCATCCATGAACGCCCAGCTTTCTCCTTCCAATCCCCAGCCTTGGGCAGCATTGTTCACACCGGCTAGCGTATAACACATGGTGTCGAGGTCGGGACATATCAGCAGGCCGAGATGCTCGAAGTCGTCGCCTACGTTGACGATGATGCTCAGTCTCTCTGGAGGCAGAATGGCGGCGAGCCCCCGGGCGAGCCGAGCGCCGCCGACACCACCTGCAAGCGCCAGGATCATGTGAACAGATCCATGTGTTTGGGACGGATAAGATCGGCGGCATGGCCTTCGCGCCGGGCCAGAGCGAGCCCTCGCACAACAACCACCGGCCGGCCCTCGTCGGCCTGGCCCATCATCAGCGAGGCGGCAGCGGCAACCTCGTCGGCAAAGCCGAGTTCGGTCGTTTCCAGCCGGCGGCCATGGAGATCCGGCCGGCCGCGTAGATCGAGGAGTCCAGGCATCCCCGCAACCCCGATCGCCGTACCGATCGTCCCGTTACGCCATGCGCGTCCCAGGCTGTCGATGATCAGCACTCCCACGTCCGCGCCGGTGCGTTCGTTCAGCGCGGCGCGTATACGCCGCGCGCTGGCATCGGGATCGACGGGCAGCAGCAGTGCAACATTTTGTCCGGGCTCTCCGACGTTGGATTGGTCGATCCCCGCATTCGCCAACACGATCCCAATATTGTGCCGAACGATGATCGCGCCCTTGCGAACGCGCAGCACTTCACTCGACTCGGACAGGATCAGCTGCATCAGGTGAGGATCCTTGTCTGCAGCGTCAGCGAGTTCGCAGGCCCGATCCGAAGGCGCAACCGTGGCGAGATCGACCAGCCGCCCTTCCGCCTTGGAAATGATCTTCTGGGCGATCGCCACGATGTCACCGTCCTGAAGACGCAGGCCCTCCATCTCCACCGCCGCCAGGATCAGCGAGGGCAGGTCGTCACCTTCGCTGACCATTGGAATTTGCGCGAGAGCAATTAGGCTCAATGCGGCGGAGCGGTCGGTCATGCACGCGGCCTAGAAGTCAATCCGGGCGAAGGCAACTCAATGGACGCGCTGCTTCCGCGGTGGAGTTAGTACCATCGGTGTCAATTCCGCCGCATTCATGCCGCGGAGATGAACCTCCTGCGCTACGCGCCCATAGAGTGTCGTCCGCTGCCGGGGATTGCGACCGATCGACCGGATCAGTGACTCCATCTCAGCGGGCGGCATCTCCTGGCCGTGGGTCGTGCCCGCCGCGCGCGATATGCTCTCATTCATCAGCGTTCCGCCCAGATCATTGGCCCCGGCCTTCAGACAGGCGGCGACACCGATTGGGCCAAGTTTCACCCAGCTGGTCTGGATGTTGGTGATGAAGGGATGGAGCGCGAGCCGTGCGACAGCATGCATCAGCCTGACCTCCCGAAACGTCGGCCCCCGACGCGATTGGCCGCGAACGCCCATCGGCGCTTCCATATGGACGAACGGCAGAGGTACGAATTCGGTGAACCCTCCCGTCCGGCGCTGAAGCTCGCGGATGTGGATGAGGTGGCGCGCCCAGTGCCGCGCCGTCTCGACATGACCAAACATGATCGTCGCCGTCGTGCGAAACCCGACATGATGAGCGGTTTCGATCACGTCGAGCCATCGCCGTGTATCCAGTTTGTCGGGGCAGATGATCTGCCGTACTTCGTCATCGAGTATTTCGGCCGCCGTTCCGGGCAAGGTGTCGAGCCCGGCGTCGCTGAGCAGGCGCAAATAGTCGGCGAGTGGCATGCCGAGCGTGGCGGCACCCTGCGACACCTCAAGTGGTGAAAAGGCGTGGATGTGCATTTCGGGCACCGCAGCGCGCACGGCGCGCGCCAGGTTGATATAGGTGTTACCCGTATAATGCGGGTGGATGCCCCCCTGCAGGCAGACCTCCGTGCCGCCGCGCTCCCAGGCCTCGGCAGCACGGCGCACCACTTCGGCGACGTCCAGGTCGTAGGGCTTGCCGCGCAGATTGTCGGAGGTGTCGCCTTTCGAGAAGGCGCAGAAGCTGCAATGATAGCTGCAGATGTTCGTGTAGTTGATGTTTCGGTTCACGACATAGGTAACAGTGTCGCCGACGACTTGCTGCCGCAATGTGTTAGCCGACGCACAGACATGTTCGAGGTCCACGTCGCGCGCACCGAACAAATATTCGATTTCCCCTTCGTTGAGCGACGCTCCGGCCATGGCGCTTTCCACGGTGGCAGCGATGCGCGGATCGACCTGCTCCGCGCTCACCGGCAGCAGCGGACGTCTTGGCAGGGCCAGCCCCGGCGACCAGCGGTCCTCGCGGCCGAAGCCCGAGGTTTCGGCCGCTGCAATGATGTGGCGATGCATCGCCGCGTCTTGCCAGCGGCTGAGCCCCAACAGGCCCCATGCAGGATAGGCAGGCAGGCGCGCGACCAGAATGCGGCCGGCGGCGCCGGTGGCGCTGCGGAGCCGCTCAATCTCGGGCCAGGGCGCTTCCGGGTTCACATGATCGGGTGTTACCGGAGAGATGCCACCCCAATCGTTGATCCCGGCTTCGAGCAGGCGCGGGAAATCGTCGGCCGAAAGATTGGGCGGTGCCTGGATGTTCATCTCCGGCCCGAGCAAGATCCGCGCGGCAGCGATCGTCCAGAGCAGCTCTTCGAGATCGGGCTCTGGTGCATTGGCCATCACCGTCCGAGGCTTGGCTCGGAAATTCTGGATGATGACTTCCTGGATATGGCCATATGCGGCGTGCAGGTCTCGGATCGCGAGCAGGGCTTCGAGGCGCTCCGCACGCGTCTCCCCGATGCCGATCAATATTCCCGTGGTGAATGGAATCGCCAGCTCGCCGGCAAGCCGGATCACCTCGAGCCGGACCGAGGGAAGTTTGTCCGGCGAGCGGTAATGCGCTCCCCCCTTGGCGCAAAGGCGATCCGACACGGACTCGAGCATGAGCCCCATGCTCGCCGAAACCTTGCGAAGCTCGATCAGTTCGGCTCGGGTCATGACCCCGGCGTTGACGTGCGGCAGCAGCCCGGTTTCGTCACGTACTGCAGCGCACATCTCGGTGAGATATGCGATCGTCGTGGAATGGCCGAGCCGATCAAGTTCGCGGCGAGCGGCGGCAAAGCGCAGCTCGGGCTTGTCGCCCAGCGTGAATAGCGCTTCGGTGCAACCGGCAAGCTTTCCGGCGCGCGCGATATCGATCACCTGCTCACGCGTGAGATAGGCAGCTTCACCTTTCCGCGGAGCTTGCGAAAAGGTGCAATAATGGCAGAGATTCCGGCACAGCTGGGTGAGGGGAATGAACACCTTGGGCGACCAGCTCTGAACGCGCCCATGGCCTGCATCACGCAGGGTGCTGGCCTCACCGAGCAGGTCGTTCGAAGACGCCATGAGCAGCCTATCGAGCAATATGGTCTCTCCCACGCGATTCTCTATCCGATGGCGGCTTGAATAGCATTGGGCCCATCCATGCGCGATCGAGAGCAGCGGCCCAAGAGTAAATCTGCGCCTCGAGCTCTGGGTGGAGTTGAGGCATCGTCCATCCTTGCGCAAGTGATTTAGTGCTTCATCGCGCTCACGGGCGCGGCTAACGCGTCAAGAAACGGGCATCGAACGTCGCGTTCGGAGCCATGTGCAAGCTCGCTCATCGAAAGGGGAAACATGAACGGAATCAGCCTTAAGCAAGCAAATCGCATCATCACCGGCGCCCTTGCCAAAGCCGGAGAGCTCAACCTGAAGCCTCTCACGGTTGCAGTGCTTGATGCAGGTGGGCACCTGGTCGCGCTGGCGCGCTCCGATGGCTCGTCTTCGCTGAGACCGGAGATAGCGATGGGGAAGGCCGGTGGCGCGCTAGCGCTTGGGGTGTCCTCCAGGGCGATTGCTTCCATGGCGGCCGATCGGCCGAGCTTCATTGCCGCACTCGGGCCGATCGCGCCGCAGGGCGTCATTCCCGCCGCGGGCGGTGTAATCGTGACCAACGCGCGCGGCCTCGTCGTCGGAGCGGTCGGCGTGACAGGCGACACGTCCGACAATGACGAGATCTGCGCCATCGCCGGCATCGAAAAGGCTGGCCTGAAGCCACAGGGCCTCTGAGTTCAGCGGAACATGACCGGTCGGCTGATAGCGACCCGCGGCGGCCGGTCGTTCATCGGCCACCGTCCTTGGCCGTTTCGTCGCCGGGGATTCCGAGCTTGCCTGAAGCGGATCCGTCTCAGAGCCATCAGCGGAACGCCGGCGGCACCAATACGTTCGGCCTTGGCGCAACGATGCTACAAGGAGAGCGCCATGCTTTGGACCATCATTGGAATCCTGCTTCTGCTCTGGATTCTCGGCTTTGCATTCCACGTCGGAGGCGGCTTGATCCACCTGATCCTGGTGATCGCGGTGATCATCTTCGTGGTTCAGCTGATTACTGGAAGGCGCGCGCTCTGACTCCGCGCTGCTTGCCGACGAGGCAGGCGACGCGGTTGCGGATCGACATTGCGGCGTCGGTAAATGCCGCCGCGTGTGGCCTCATGCGCCGTCTGCGCTCTCGGCCGGCTGTTCTATCAAGGAAATGGCGATGTTCTCGCTGACCATCGCCTTGATGAGGACATCGGCGCGCTTGACATAGTCGGTACGGTTAGACTGCCAGTGGCTGGCACGCTCCTTGCCTGGCAGTTTCGGATAATCGCTGCGCCATAATGCTCTGGCCAGCTGCCGGCGCAACAGCGCCTTCTGGTTAGGGATAGCCACTCATTCCTCCGTTGCCCAAGGGAGTCAAACATGGACTATTTGCGCCAGCGTTTCGCCAGTGCAACATTTTTCTTTTTTCACAGATGCGAAGCCGCTTCAAGGTAACGAACTGAATTTTCGACCTATTGGAGATCTGACTGAGCGCTTCGCTGCCGCGCAAAGCGAAGTTCTACTACCAACGTTTATCGTAGCGGAAAATCGATTTCGGCGACGCACCATCAAGCGATGGTGACCCCGGCAGGATTCGAACCTGCGACCTACAGATTAGGAATCTGGCGCTCTATCCTGCTGAGCTACGGGGCCACACCGAGGCTCAGTAGAGCGCGCGCCCGGATTCGTCCAGCAGGTGACGACTGCGGGCAGGTGCAAAGCAACGGGCTATATGAACAGCGTCGCTGTTGTGTGCCTATTCGAGCATCGCTCACGCGAAGGTGATCCGATGCCCTGCCAACTACCGGCTCCAACCACGCCAAATAGCGTAGGCCGTCGGAACGCAATATGTGGGGAGAGCGCCGATAATCGGCTCTGTGCAGCAGCCGCAAGCAAGAATGCCGCTGCCGGCGAAAGCCGCGAGGAAGACCGTCCCAAGCTACCTCCCATTTACCCTGCTGTGTCGGCGGCCGATGTGCCAGCACTCCCTCTATTTTTTAGGGCGGCGGCCAAGTTTACTGCGCGTCGAATTGACCTGCGGGTCAAATGGTGAAGAATGAAGCGTCGGTGGGCGTTGCCGATCGAGAAAAGGCGATGCTTGGGGCGGGCGTGAATCGTCGCTGCTCTCGTCGACTCCGCAGCGATGCATTCGACGATCCCAAGAATAGCCGACAGTTCGAGGAGATACCGGGATGTCGACGAATGTGCGAAGCGGCTCAGCGCGGCCTCGGGCGCTCGTGACCGGAGCAAGCCGCGGTATCGGCAAGGCCATTGCATTGGCCTTGGCGGAATTCGGGTATGACATGATCGTCTCCGCTCGCACCGTGAACCCGGGCGAGCAGCGCGACAACTCGCTGACGACCCACCGTGCCGATACAAGGCCACTGCCCGGAAGCCTCAGCGAAACGGCGGCAGAGATCGAAGCTCTCGGCTGCCGCGCGCTCGCGGTGCCGATGGACCTGCTCGATCGGGCATCGGTGGGCGCGGCAGCTCAGTTCATTCTGGGTCGGTCCGACTGGTGCGGGCTCGACGTGATCGTACATAATGGCCGCCATCTGGGCCCGGGCCTGATGGATGTGTTCATGGACACGCCGGTCGAAGCCTACTCGAAATTCGTCGAAGCGCATGCCATCGCGCCGATCATCTTAACGCGGATGCTGCTCCCGTCGATGCTGGCGCGAGGAGCTGGTACGATCATAAACATCACCTCGACGGCTGCGTATGAAGTGCCCCCGGCGCCTGGCGGCAAGGGCGGGTGGGGGCTGGCCTATGCCGTCGGTAAGGCGGCGGGGCATCAACTGGTCGGAACTCTGCACGCCGAATTCGCCGCAGCGGGAATCCGCGCGTTCAATCTCCAGCCGGGCTTCATCGCGACCGAACGGAACAAGACAGTAGCCGAAGACTCCTCCTTCCTGAAGGGCGCCGCACCGCCGTCAGTGATCGGCGCAGTCGTTGCGTGGCTGGTCAGCTCCGAAGAAGCTGCCCAACTTAGTGGCACGAATATAGAGGGACAGGCATTCTGCCGCGCTCGCAATCTCCACCCCGCTTGGAATTAAGTCCTTTAAGTGCCTGGCTACAGGCAGAAATCAGCGGCCCTCCGTGACCGAAAAGCGGTACAAAATATCGCCATTTCTTGCCGGGGGCGATGATGCGGGGTGGGCGCCGGACGTTCGTGTGGAGCGGGTGAAGGGAATCGAACCCTCGTCGTAAGCTTGGGAAGCTTCTGCTCTGCCATTGAGCTACACCCGCCAGGAGCGAATCTGCCGGCGTTCGCTGCCCTCCGGTGAGCCCGATTTCGTGTGAGCTCGCCCGCCGATTGCCACAAGCAGCACCCCGCGGTCAACGTGCCATCTCTACGCTCGGGCTCCTCTCCACCGCCAAATCATATGACGGGCTTGGCGCAGGAAAGCAGCACTGGTGAGTTGAACGCGTGGCTGCTAGTAGAAAATCATGAGTCTCCAACAACATCGAAACGAGCGCGACCTGCGGTCGGCGCTGGCCCGCGGCGCGCGCGGTCAATGTCCAGCCTGCGGCCACGCGCCCTTGTTCGGCCGTTTCCTGAAGCCGGTCGAATCCTGCCCGGCGTGCGGGCAGAACTGGACGGTGCACAGCGCCGACGACATGCCGGCCTATCTCGTGATCTTCGTGATCGGTCACATTCTCGTGCCGTTCGTCGTGGCCGCGAACTTGCGATTCGATTTCCCGATGGTAGCGCAGATGGCGCTTTGGCCGACGATTGCCACGATGCTTGCCATGCTGTTGATACAGCCCGCCAAGGGAGCAGTCATCGGATTTCAATGGGCTCGTCACATGCACGGCTTCGCTGGCGGGCGCTGACCAGCGTCACGTGGGGGCAGCGGAGCACATAAGGTGCTTTCTAAGCTGCTTTGCTCTCGCCTATAGCTGGCGCACGCGAGGAACAGCGGGGGATTGTCGGTGGCAGCGGGACTGAACTGGCGCGCGAAGGGCTGGCGTGCTTTGGGGCGACCACGCGAATTCTCCGTTCTTCATCTCCAACGGGCCGTCGAGACCGGCCTGTTGGGATTGGTGGCGGCCGGTGCGGCTGGTTTGTTTTGGGCGGTTTTCGTGCCGGTCAACCGTGTCGACGATGGAGTGACGGCCCCCGTAAAGTTCGACGCGTCTCCCGCCGCGTTCGCGGCTTTCGATCCTTTTTTCCATCTGGCGCGGAGTAATGGCCAGCCTGGCGTGATTACGTCGCTCAACCTGACGCTGCATGGCGTGAGGGCGGACAGGGCCTCGGGCCGCGGATCCGCCATCATTGGGCTCCCGGACGGAACGCAGAACAGCTATGCCGTCGGTGATGAGATCGTGCCCGGTGCCCGGCTTTATGCGGTCGGCTTCGACAGCGTCACGATCCGCCGCAATGGCAGCGACGAGACGCTCGTGCTCGACCAGTCCACTGCTCTGCCAGCCGCACCGACGGTGGCTGTAGGAGGGCAGGCGGATCCTTTCGCAGCCATCCGCGCGGGGGGCGCCGTCGCATCGTCCTCGCTGATCGCTGACATCGATGCCGAGCCGCGCCTGTCTGCTGGGCGAATCGACGGTTTCGTTCTCAAGCCCGGTTCTTCCGGCAGGGCCTTTGCCGACGCGGGCTTGCAGCCGGGCGACGTATTGCTCTCGGTGGAAGGTCGCAAGGTGGGAAGCGGTGCAGGGATCGAGCAACTTGCCACCGGCGGTAAACCCATTGCAGTCGAAGTGGAACGAGCCGGCAAGCGCCTGACCTTAACCGTGGGGCGCGGCCAATGAAATGGCTGCTCGCGGCCTCCGCACTGGCGCTGATCGCAACCGCAGCGCCTGCGCAGCAAATGCTGAACCTGCGCGATGCAGACATACGCGCTTTCATACAGGATGCAGCGCGCGTCACCGGTCGAAATTTCGTCATCGATCCCCGGGTGGCGGGGAAGATTTCGGTCGTGACGGACCGTGAACTCAGCAGGAGCGAGTATTTCGAGCTGTTCCTTTCGACTCTCCGCGCGAATAATCTGGTAGCGGTGCCGACGGCTGGCGGGGGATTCCGCATCCAGCCGGCAGAAGGCTCGGCGGCGCTCGCCGGACGAATCTCGGGAGGCGGGTCGGGGAATGCGTTCGTCACCGACGTCATTCGCCTGCATGCGGTCGACGCGACTACCGCGCTCGACACCCTTAAGCCGCTAGTGAGCGCGCAGGGATCGATCACCGCCAACCGCAGTGCTAACTCGCTGGTGATAGCGGACTATGCGGACAATCTGCGGCGCATGCGATCACTGATAGCACAGATCGACCGGGATAGCGCGACCACAAGATTGATTCCCTTGAAGAATGCCGGCGCGCGGGAGATCGCGTCGGCTCTAAGCACCCTTACGGCGGGGCAGGGCAGCGGCGCGACAGCAGGCGCAACCGTCGTGGCCGTCGACAGTGGAAACGCCCTGTTGTTGCGAGGGGACGGCTCTAGCGTTGCTCGGCTCGGCGCCCTGGCCGAGGATCTCGACCGCCGGGCGGCACATGCCAGTGAGATCCGGGTGGTGTTCCTCCAATATGCGGACGCGGCGAAGTTGATGCCGGTGCTGCAGCAGCTGGTTGGCCAGTCCGCCGATCTCTCGCCATCGACGAATTCTGCCGGAACGGCCGCCGCCGGCGCAAGCCCGGCTGCTGCGCCGGTTGCCGCGCCTGCGGCTGGTCGCGGCAGTGCGATCGTGACGCGTTACGAAGGGGCCAATGCGATCATCATTGCCGGCCCAGCCGACATCCAGCGTACCCTTGGGACCGTCATCAGCCAGCTCGATACGCGGCGCGATCAGGTGCTGGTCGAGGCAATCATCGTCGAGATCTCGAATGATGCGGCGCGCAAGCTCGGCGTCCAGTTCCTGATCGGCGGCAAACCTGGCTCCGGCGTGCCGATCGCAGCGACCAACTATTCCAATGCCTCGCCCAACATCCTGACGATTGCCGGTGCCGTCGGTGCGCGCCAGCTCGCGACGAAGACCACCATCATCAACGGCACGAGTACGACAACTACCGAGAACAGTGCGATCAGCGATCAACTCGCCGAGGCGGCGGTCAGCTCGATCCTGAACGCGGGCGGAGGCTTTGCGGGTTTTGCCGACAAGATCGGCAACAACGCAGTGTTCGGAGCGATCATCAACGCCGTCCAGAACGACACCAAGTCCAACATATTGTCGACTCCGTCGGTGCTGACGCTCGACAATCAGGAGGCGAAGCTGCTCGTCGGGCAGGAGATCCCGATCACGACGGGCCAGGCGCTGTCCAACAACTTCGACAATCAGTTCCGCACGGTGCAGCGAGAGAATGTCGGCATCCAGCTCGAGGTGAAGCCGCAGATCAACGCGGGCGGCGCGATCAAGCTTTTCCTCCGGCAGGAGGTGTCCTCGATCGCCGGGCCTGTCGCGAGCGGCTCTTCGGATCTGATCCTCAACAAGCGAGAGATAGAGACGACGGTGACGGTCGACGACGGCGACATCATCGCGCTCGGCGGATTGCTCGACGACAATGAACGCCGCACGATCGAACGCCTGCCCCTGCTCAGCCAGATTCCTGCCATAGGCGAACTGTTCAAGTCCCGTTCGCGCAGCCATGTGAAGACCAATCTGATGGTGTTCATCCGCCCGACTATCTTGCGTAGTGCGGCCGATGCGCAGCGGCTCGCCGCCCAACGCTATGGTTATATCCGCGGCGAACAGATCCGCTACGGCAAGCCCGGCGAGGAGCCTGGCATTGACCAATTGGTGACCGACTATATGGGTACGGGGGCGCCAGTAGCTCCGCCGGCCACACCCGCCGCGGCCAAGGGGCCGCCCGAAATGATCGTGCCCAAGATTTCCTCTTCGACCGAGATCATCCGGCCGATGGCGCCACCGCGCTCGGTCAAACCCGACCGGCCATGAACGCCGACGCCCCCGCCACAGTCGTGCCCCCGATCCCCTACGCCTTTGCACGGCGCGCGGGGCTGGTGCCGCTGGGGGACGCGGACAGCGCCGGGCGCCCGATGATCGGGATGAGCAGCAATGCCGACAAAGGCGCGCTGCTCGAGCTGCGGCGCTTTCTCGACCGGTCCTTTGCCGTCGAACGACTGACGTCGGAGCAGTTCGAGCGCGCCCTGTCGCAGCATTTTGCGGCGGATGGTCAGGCCGCTGCCGTTCTCGGCGGTGCGGTCGTGATGGGCGAGGAGCTCAGTGCTCTGGCAAGTGAGTTGCCAACCAGTGCGGATCTCCTCGACAGTGCTGATGATGCGCCTGTCATCCGCCTGATCAACGGCGTGATCGCCGAAGCTGTCCGAAACGGCGTCTCCGACATCCATTTCGAGCCCTATGAAAGCGGCCTCGTCGTCCGGATGCGCATTGATGGCGTCCTGGCAGAGCGCCTCCGCTTGCCGATCACGGTAGCGCCACTGGTCGCCAGCCGCATCAAGGTCATGTCTCGCCTCGACATAGCTGAGCGGAGGCTTCCCCAGGATGGGCGCATCGGCCTTACCATCGCCGGTCGTCTGCTCGATGTCCGCGTCTCGACGCTGCCTGGCCGCGCCGGCGAGCGCGTCGTCCTTCGCATCTTGGACAAGGATGCGGCGGGGATCGCGCCCGAGGCGCTCGGAATGCCTGCTCGGATCGAGGCGGGATTCCATCAAGCCCTGCGTGAGCCGAACGGCATCATCCTGGTCACGGGCCCTACTGGTTCGGGCAAGACGACGACGCTCTATGCCGGGCTGACGCTCCTGAACGACGGCAGCCGCAACATCCTGACCGTCGAAGATCCCGTGGAATATGCCATCGACGGGGTGGGCCAGACGCAGGTCAACCCGCGCGTCGGCCTCGACTTTGCGGCCGGGCTCCGCGCTATCTTGCGGCAGGATCCGGATGTGGTGATGGTGGGCGAGATACGCGATCGCGAAACGGCGGATATCGCTACCCAGGCATCGTTGACGGGGCACCTCGTGCTTTCGACGGTGCACACGAACGATGCGGTCGGCGCGATCACGAGGCTGCGCGACATGAAGATCGAGCCGTTTCTGATTGCCTCCACTGTACGCGCGGTGATTGCTCAGCGGCTTGTGCGCAAGCTTTGCCGGGAATGCAGCATTGCCGACCTGCCGGTGCCCGCCGTGCGGACCGCGTTGAAGCTGAAGAAGGAGGAGATGATCCGCTCGCCGCGTGGCTGCGATGCTTGCGGAGGCAGTGGATATTCCGGCCGGACGGGTGTGTTCGAGATGATCCGGATCGATGACCGGATCCGCTCGGTGATCAACGACAATGGTGACGAGCATGAGATCGCCAAGTTGGCCTTCGCCGATAGCGATACGCTCGCCAAGTCGGTGCGCCGCCTGGTGCGGGATGGGGTCACCAGCCCTGAAGAAGCGCTCCGAATATTGCGCAGCGATGGCAGCGATGGCTGATTTCGCCTGGCATGCGATCGATGCGAGCGGTCGGGAGCGGCGCGGACAGCTCCAAGCCGATTCGCCGCAGGACGCCCGTGAAAGGCTGGAAGCGCGGCGGCTTTACGTGCTGGCAATCGATCGGGCTAGATCGGGGCCTCGACCTGGGCCCAGCCTCGCATCGGTCGCGTTTCGCCGCAAGCCGCGGCTTCGTTTGCGCGAACTCACCTTGTTCACCCGCCAGCTCGCGACGCTCGTGCAGGTCATGCCGCTTGAAGAGGCATTGCGCAGCATTGCCCGCCAGACGAGCCGCGTGGCGGCGACCGAGGTGATCGAGACAGTCCATGCCTCGCTTTTGGGTGGCCATCGGCTTGCTGATGCCATGGCCATGGAAGGCAACAGCTTTCCGCCGCTCTACCGGGCCATGGTTGCGGCGGGGGAAGCCAGCGGCACCCTGCCGGACATTTTGGCGAGCGTGGCCGACCTGCTCGAGCGCCAGGCCGAGGTCCGCAACAAGCTCATCAGCGCACTTGCCTATCCCGCGGCGCTCGCACTCGTCGCGGTTGCCGTCGTGTTGGGGCTGATGCTGTTCGTGGTGCCGAAGATCGTCGAACAGTTCGACAATGTCGGCCAGCAGCTGCCGCTGCTCACGCGTTTGGTGATCGGTGTGTCCTCTGCGATTGGAAGCTGGTGGTGGGCCATGCTGCTGGCATCCACGGCGGCTGCGGTCCTCGTCATTCAGATGCTGCGCGATGACCAGCGACGGCTGGGCGTTGATCGCTGGGTGCTGCGCCTGCCGTTGCTTGGTCGGATGATCCGCGACCTCCATGCTGCGCGCATGGCGAGGACACTGGCGAAGATGGTCGAAAGCCGCCTCCCGCTTGTCGAGGGGATCGCGATGGTCAGCGCCACCGTGCGAAACCGCGCGCTGAGTCACGCCAGTGCGGCGCTCGTCAACGACATCCGTGCCGGTGCCAGTCTTTCCGCATCGTTGCGTCGGGCAGAGGTGTTTCCCCCGATTCTCGTCCAAATGTCCGCTAGCGGTGAAGCAGCGGGGAGGTTGGACGAGATGCTGGAACATGCGGCCGATTATCTCGAGCGCGAGTTCGACATGTTCACGTCGACCATGCTGTCATTGCTGGAGCCGGCCGTCATCGTGCTGATGGGGGCGATCGTCGCGGTGATCATATTGTCGATCCTGCTGCCGATCCTGCAGCTCGATACTCTTGCGGGGTTGTCCTGATGTCCGGCGCTGAAGTCCAAGAAACGTTGCAGTTCCGTCGTCTATCACCTGCGCGGGCCGTTGCGCCGCCTGATCCGATGCGCCCCGATCGAGAGGTTGGCCGCCCGGACGAAGCGGGTTTCACGCTGATCGAATTGATGGTGGTCATCGTCATCCTGGGCCTGCTGGCAACAGTGGTGGTCCTCAACGTCATGCCTGCCCAGGACAAGGCCATGACGGAGAAGGCGCGGACCGACATCGCCCTGCTTGAGCAGGCGGCCGAGCGATACCGGCTGGACATGTTCGCCTACCCGACCAGTGAGCAGGGCCTCAAAGCGCTGACGGCTGTGCCGGCTGGTCTCGCGCATCCGGAGCGCTATCCTGCGGGCGGATATATCAAGCGATTGCCGGATGACCCATGGGGGAACGCTTACCGATATGAGTCGCCCGGGCGCCATGGCGCTCTCGACATCTATAGTCTTGGCGCTGACGGCCGGGAAGGCGGCGAGGGGCAGAATGCCGATATCGGCAACTGGAAATGACCGTGGCTTCACGCTGATCG
>Ga0068863_100001711_pt1 | contig 21715 bp, 13 predicted proteins | sample KBSSwiS62_FD_66596 | JGI IMG/M metagenome (GOLD analysis project Ga0068863, IMG submission 66596) | Switchgrass rhizosphere microbial communities from Kellogg Biological Station, Michigan, USA - KBS Switchgrass S6-2 | ecosystem: Host-associated > Plants > Roots > Rhizosphere > Soil ...
CGGTCAGCAGCGCTGCGCCCCAGACCGTGCTGGGCGCCGGAGTCCATTCCAGGCGCTCCAGCCCGACGCGGGCGAACAGGTCGGCCAAGGCCGTGAACTGCAAGGGCGGTTCGAGGCCGCTGATGAGCGACCACATGCGACTGGGGTGGGGCTCGACGCCCAGATAGGCCCCGCCCGGCGCAAGCGCGGGCGCGATGGAGGCGGGCGTCAGGTCCGCCTCGCTCAGCCCGAACGCGCTGACCAGCAGATCGACGCGCTCGCCCTCCTCCAGGACGAAGGCGCCGCGCTTCAGGACCAGGCCGGGAGATCGCCGAAGTTCCGTCGAGAGCGTCGGGGACAGGCGCTCCGCGCCGAAGATGCACAGCCGGCAGGCGCTGGCGGCGGTGGCCTCGGCCAGCGAGCGCAGCAGGCGCGCGGTGGGTCGGCCGACGACGGCGATCCGCAGCGGCTTGCCTTCCGGCCACGCGACGAGGTGCTCGCGCAGCCGCACTTCCAACGCCTCGCTGGCTTCGAGGACCGTCGGCCCGGCTTCCAGGAGCTGCCCCTTCAAGGCGCCCTGAGGGAAGGAAGCTCCGGTCCGAAGGCGGGCCGGCAAGGCCGCGGCGTTCATCGCTGCGAGCGCCAGTTCGGCGCTGGCGGTCGGTTCGTCGAAGAACAGGGTGCGCCAGATTTCGGAGGCCGGCGGCAGGCCGGAATCCTCGGCCAGGACCCAGTGCTTGTCCTTCTGGGCGGCGAGGCCTTCCTGCGTCAGCCAGTCGAGGAGGACCAGCAGATCCGCTTCCGCATCAGGCGCCAACCCGCCCTCGGCCAAAAGGACGGCGGGGGCCAGGCGGTTGTCGGACGTTAGCGGGCGCACGGTTTCGAACGCCACGGCCGCGGCGTAGATGTGGGCCAGGAACTCGGACTGCGACGGCTCGAGCTCGATCGCCTCCTCCTGAGGCGGGACGACGGAGTGGGCGGGCGTCGCCGGTTGGCGCGCGCAGGCGGTGGTCGCGCGCCAGAAGCGCCGTTGCGGACGCGCGGCTTGCCCCGGCCGGACGCGCACAAACCAGCAGTCCAGCAATTCGACGACGATGTCGCCGGCCTCGTCGAGCAAGGCGAAGTCGGCGCAATGCGCCTTGGGCCCGATGCGCTTGAGGCGGCAGACTCCACGGACCGTCCGCGAGCCTGGCCGCAGATGACGGATCCGCCCGAAGCGCCAGGGCAGGATGCTGTCGCCGGGGATCGTGTGGTCCAGCGAGCGGGTGGCGAACAGCGCCTGGAAGCCGGCGTCCAGCAGACGCGGGTCCAGCCGCCAGCCCGGGCCGATGTCGTCCATGTCGACGGGGAAGGCGACTTCCACCTCGTCCGGACCGAACTGGGTGGCGGTGGCGACCGCTCTGAACGACGGGCCGTAGTCGATATCCAGGCTGGCGATGCGCGAATAGAACGCCGTCGAGTCCAGTTCGCCCGTGGAACGGCCGACGGCGCGCCGGAAGCGCGGCTTCGACGTGGGGGGCGGGGCGAAGGATCCTCGGGCGTAGACCACCCGGTCCTCGCCCGAGAGCCGGGGTCGGCTGGAGATCTCGAAGCGTCCGGGCGACACCACTTCGAAAGCCAGTTCGCGCGCGCCCTCGACCAGCAGGGGCCGCAGAACCTCCAGATCCTCGATCTCCACCGTCTCCGCGTTTTCCCGCGCCTGGCTGGCCGCCAGTGCGATGTCGATCATGGCGGCGGCGGGCAGCACCGGCACGCCGTCGACACGGTGGTCGGCGATCCATGGAAAGCGATCGGTAGACAGATGGTTCGTCCAGGTCTTTTTCGCTGCGTCCCGACGGAAGCCCAGCAGCGGATGGTCCTCGACCGGGGAAACGATCTCGATGGCTTCGGGCGTCGAGCCCAGCCAGTGCGTCTGACGCTGCCACGGATAGGTGGGCAGCCCCCGGACATCGATCGGACCGTCGAACCGCGCCGAGCCGGTGATGTCGGCGCCCGCCACGTGCGCTCGCGCCGCGATGAGGGGAAAGGGATCGCCCCCTGCGGGCGCTGCGCCCAAGGTCGGAAGGCTCGCGCCGATCAGGTCGCGGTGTTTCAGGCAGGATTCGATGTGCGACCGCAGGGTGGGCCTGGGGCCCACCTCGACGAACACGCGACAACCTGCGTCCAGCACACGTCCGATGGCCGTTTCGAACAGCACCGGGTCGCGGATGTTGCGCCACCAGTAGTCGCCATCCAGCTCGCCGGCCGCCACCACGCGGCCCGTCGTCGTCGAGCCCATGAGGAGCGCCGGCTCATGCGGGTCGAGACCGGCCAAGCTCGCCTTCAGCGGCGCCTGCAGCGGGTTCATGGCGCGGGAATGGAAGGCGTAGGCCAGGGGAAGCTCGAGGAAGGCGTGGCGCGCCGACCGCGCCGCCGCCGCCAGCCGCTGGAGGTCGCGCGCCGAGCCGGCCACGGTGACCGCGTGCGGACCGTTGATCGCGGCGATCTCGACCTCGAGCGCCGCGCGTTCGATCAGGGCCAGCGCCTCCGCGGCGCCGACGTTGAGCACCGCCATGCCGCCTGCGCCATGCAAGGTCTGCTGCAGGCGGCTGCGGTGGAAGATGACCTCCGTGGCCTCGGCGAGGGTGAGCCCCCTGCAGGCCCAGGCCGCGGCCGCTTCGCCGACGCTGTGGCCGACGACGGCCGCGGGCTCCACGCCTTGGTCGCGCAAGGCCTCGGTGGCCGCCACCTGCAGGGCGAAGAGCAGCGGCTGGGCGATCTCGGTCCTCTGTAGATCATCGTCAGTCGGGGGAGACTCGAACAGCCGCGCAAGGCTCCAGTCCGCCCGTGGCCGGAAATGCTCGTCGATCTGGGCCACGGTCGCGCGGAAGACGTCGTTGTGGGCGTAGGCGTCCTGACCCATGCCCGCCCACTGGCTGCCGTTGCCGGCGTAGACGAAGGCCGTGGCGCCCTCGACCGCGCGGCCGGAAACGAGCTCCGTTTCCCGGCCTTCCAGCCAGGCATCCAGGCCGGCGGCCACGGCTGTCGGCGTCCCCGCAGGCGCGACCAGGCGGTGAGGGAAAGGCTCACGCGCGCGGGCGGCGGCGCGCGTCAGCGCCGCTTCATCCGAATCCTTGTTGCGAAGGCGGTCGGCCCAGTCGGCGGCCAGCGCTTCCAGCGCGGCCTCGCTCTTGGCGCTGAGCACCAGCGGCAGGGGCGTGGCGGGGCTCTCGCTCGCGGCTCTGGCCGGCGGTTCGCCGAGGATGGCGTGGGCGTTGGTGCCGCCGAAGCCGAAGGAGTTCACTCCCAGCAGGACGCCGTTCGGCCCCGCGACGAGCGGGCGGCGGCCGGTCACCACCGACAGGTTCAGCGCCTCGAACGGGATATTTGGGTTGGGCGTCTCGCAATGGAGCGACGCCGGGATCTCGCCCCGGTCGAGGATGGCCATCAGCTTCATGAGGCCGGCCATGCCGCTGGCCGCCTCGAGGTGGCCGATGTTGCTCTTGACGGAGCCGATGGGCAGAGGCGCGGTGCGTCTTTGTGCGATGGCCGTTCCGAGCGCCGTCGCTTCGACGGGGTCGCCGACCGGCGTGCCCGTGCCGTGGGCCTCCAGATAGCAGAGGCTTTCCGGGTCGACGCCAGCGTCGTCGTAGGTCCGGCGGAGGAGCGCGGCCTGGGAATATTGTCCCGGCATGGAGAATCCCGGCGTGCGTCCGTCCGAATTGACCCCGGAGCCGTGGATCACCGCGCGGATGGCGTCGCCGTCGGCCAGCGCCTGGGCCAGCGGCTTGAGCAGGACGACGCCGCCGCCTTCGCTTCGCACATAGCCGTCCGCACGCGCATCGAACGCGTGGCAGCGCCCGGTGGGAGAAAGCATCGAGGCCCGGCTGAAGCCCACGAAGTTCTGCGGCGAGATCAGCAGATTGACGGCGCCGACCACGGCGATCTCCGCCTGGCCGCGCTTGAGCGCTTCGCAGCCCAGGTTCAGAGCCACCAGGGCCGACGAGCAGGCCGTGTCGATCGTCAAGCTGGGACCGGCCAGGTTGAACACATAGGAGATGCGGTTCGACAGCGAGGAGAGGGACAGCCCCTGCATGGAATGGCTGTCCATCAGCGCGACGTCGCCGGTCTTCAGCGTCGCATAGTCCCAGCCCGAGGCGCCGACGTAGACCGCGGCGTTGCGTCCGCCCAGCCGCCCCGGCCGCCAGCCCGCGTCTTCGAACGCCTCGTAGGCGAGTTCCAGCAACAGCCGCTGCTGAGGGTCGGTGTGGATCGCCTCGCGCGGCGACATGCCGAAGAAGCCGGCGTCGAAGGTGTCGATGGAGTCCAGGCAGCCGGCGGCGAAGGTGTAGGTCTTGCCAAGCTGCCGCCCGTCGGGATCGTGATAGAACCGCTTGGACCACCGACTCTCGGGAATCTCGGTGACTGCGTCGCGTTCGGAGAGGAGGAGGTCCGCGAGCTCGGCCACGGAACGGGCTCCAGGCACGCGGCACGCCACACCAACGATGGCTATGGCGTTATCCTTGCAACTCATGACTTAGCCCCCAGAGCTCAACTACCTAAAGGATGAAGACTTGCCCGCCAATCCCTTAGCCAGACAGCCGCCGGACGGCGCCGGCGTGCGTCGACTGGTCATCACGGGGGCATCCAGCGGCCTAGGTCGGGAGCTCGCGATCACATACGCGGCGCCGAAAATAGAGATGTTGCTGCTCGGCCGGAATGAGTCGCGGCTTCATGAAGCGGCGGCGAGGTGCCGCACGCTAGGGGCCGCCGTCCAGGCGGCGGTTGCCGACGTGACCGACCGCGAGGCCATGTCGGCGGTGTTGCAGGCGTTCGCCGCGGCCGGCCCGGTGGACCTGCTGGTCGCCAATGCGGGCGTGCTGAGGGGCCCGCCAAGCGCAAGCGAGCTGGACGGCCTAGAGGCCGCCGCCGAGCAGATCAGCACCAATCTGTTGGGCGTCGTCTACGCCGTCGAGACTCTGGCGCCGGCGATGATCGCGCGCGGCGCGGGCCAAATCGCGATTGTCTCGTCCACCGCATCCTATCGCGGGCTGCCCTATATGCCGGCCTATTCCGCCAGCAAGGCGGGCGTTCGCGCCTACGGAGAGGCGATCAGGGCCCGGCTGGCGCCCCTGGGGGTTTGCGTCAGCGTGATCACGCCCAGCTTCTTCGAAAGCCCGATGACCGACGCCTTCCAGGGGGCCAAGCCGATGATCCTGTCCCTGGCGGAGGCCACGCGGCGCGTGCGCGCCGGCCTGGATCGCGGGGCCGCTCGAATCGTGTTCCCACGCCGTATGGCCCTTCTTCTCCAGTTGATCGATCTGCTCCCGGGGCGCTTCGGAGACCGCCTGCTGCAGGCTGATGCGAAGATCGGCCGTCCCGCAGCGGCGGACGCGACATGAGCGGAGTCGACCTGCGCCGCACCGACAGCGTCCTCAGCGTCTGGGAGCGCCCGCTGCTCGGCTGGCTGGCCGCGCGTCTTCCGGCCTGGGTCACGCCCGACAGCCTGACCGCGGTAGGCTTCGCCGGCGCGCTCCTGTGCCTGGGCGGCTATGCGCTGGCCGCCCACACCGCCTGGGGCCTGCTGGTCGCGTCGCTCGGCTTGGTGGTCAATTGGTTCGGCGACTCGCTTGACGGCACCCTGGCGCGCCACCGACGGATCGAGCGGCCGCGCTACGGCTATGTGCTCGACAACGGCATGGACATGGTCGAGCAGCTGCTGCTCGCCATCGGCGTTGGGCTGTCCGGCTATGTCCGCTGGGAGCTGTGCTTCTTCTCGCTCAGCGTGCTTTTCATGATGTCGTCGCTCAGCGCCATCCAGGCGCGGGTCAGGCCGGTGCACACGCTGGCCTACGGCGGCTTGGGCCTGACCGAGCTTAGACTCGGGGGCCTGGCCATGAACGCGCTGCTGGCGGCCGTCCCGCCCTCACGCCTGGATTTCCTGGGCCTGCCGATGAGCTATCCCGACCTGATCGCCTTGATCTGGAGCGTGGCGACGCTGCTGGTGTTCGCGACCAGCCTGACGGGCCAGGTCCGCGAACTCGCCCGCGAGGAGCCGCCCCGAAGGCCCAGGCGTAATTCCCCGGGCCCTGGCGCTTGAGCCTTACGCCTCCTGTGTCAGGCGATGCAGGAAGGCGGTGACGGCGCGGAAATAGGTTGCAGGGCTCAAGGGGCGGAATGTCCGTGCGAGAGCCTGGCGGCGGGCGAGTTCGGCGGGCTCGTCGTGCAGGCGTCGGATCGCCGCCAGCCATGCGCCAGCGTCGAAGGGCGACAGATGCAGGGCATGGCTGCGGCCGGTCTCACGATGGACCGGGATGTCCGACGCCAGGACGGGAACGCCAAGGGCTAGCGCCTCGGTGACCGGCAGGTCGAAGCCCTCGGCCCGCGAAGGCGCGAGCAGCGCGACGGCGCCCTGCAGAAGGTCCCGGAGCTGGGGCGTGGTCAGGCCGTGCCGGGCTTCGACGTGACGCGCGTCCGGGTCCCACTGTCGGACCTTGGTGAACAGGTCACTGGCCGCGTTTCCCCGCCCGCCGACGATCACCAGCTTGATCGGCGGTCCGTCGTCCCCGGCGAGGGCGCGCCAGACGTCGATCAGGAGACCAAAGTTCTTCCGGGCCTCCATCTCGCCGCAGGCGACGAAGTAGGCCGGCTGCCGCGGGACGGAAGGTGGGGACTGGAGAAAAGCGGGCTCGACCGGCAGCGGTTGGACCAGGGTGAACGGCGGTTGTGGCTCGCCACCCGCCGCATAGGCTTCGGCCACGGCCTGGGAATTGAAGATCACGCCTCGTGCGCGCGGAACCATGTCGAGGATGCGGCGGAAATAACGCAGCTCCGACGGGGTGAAGTAGGCCGGATGCTGCAGCGGTATGACATCGTGCAGCATGAAGGCCGCGCGCACGTCCGGACGACGTCGCAACCAGGCGGTCGCCCGGGGCTGCGAAAGCGAGGTGTGTCCGACGTTGAGGTAGAGCGCGCCTGTAGGCAGCTTCTCGGGTCGGCCGCCGAGCGACCGGGGCGCAGCGAGCGTGGCCGTGAAGCCGGCCAAGCGGCGGGAAATCACTCCCCGCTCCGCTCCGTCTTCCCCCCAGTGAGCGCAGATGGCGTCGACGCCGCGCATGGCCTCCTCGCGCGTGTAGGTGCGCGTGCCCCACGGCAGCGCCAGCACGGAGAAGCAATCTCCCGCCCAGCTCCGGAGGTAATGCCGCGCGTAGAGCAACTCCACGCGGTCGATGCCGCGCGGCGTGTCGCGAAGCGCGCCGGCTACCAGGCGCGACAGGTCGATCGCCAGCGCTGGCGCGGAGGTCATGATGGACGCCCGCTCCCCGAAGGTCAGTTGCTGATGTTGTGCAGGGCCGCGGCGCTGAACGACACTTGGTAGACCAGCGACATCAGGTCGGTCCCCAACTGGAAGTACTTGGGATCGACATAGGGCAGGGCCACCAGCTCGTCGCCCGGCCGAAGCCGCGCCTTGGCGTCGAGGATGATTTCGCCGTTGGCCCGGCGGATGAGCAGCTTGCCGCGCCGTCCGCGCTCCGAGAAGCCCCCGGCCAGGCGGATGTACTGGGCGGCGGTCAGATCCGGCCGGTAGACGACAGCCTGGGGCGCCATGACTTCGCCCGAGACCATGACCACCTGCGAACGGCTGGGAATGACGATCACGTCGTCCTCTTCCAGGCGCACATCGGCGACGCGGCCAGAGTCGTCGGTCACCACCAGCCGGCCGTCCGGCGGCGCGCGGCGCGCCTTCTGGATATAGGTGGAGATGAGTTGCGCCTCGTTGGCGCGGATGGTCGAGACCCCGGTGGTCGGCGAGACCGCCAGGTAGAGTTGCCGCTCCAGCCGATTGAGCGCCTCGTCGATGACCCGCTTCTGCTGCTCGGCGATGCTGCGCCGGATCACATAGACCGAGCTGACGTCGGCCAGCGCCAGATCGACCTTGACCTGGCCTAGCGCATTGGCCAGCCGGTTGTCCGCGGGCAGGACCAGGAAGGAGGGGCCGATGCGGCTGCCCTCGACCCGGACCCGGACCGAGCGCGCCGGCTCGTCGCCCACGAAGGTGATCTGGTCCTGATCTTCCAGCCGCGTCGCGGCCAGGGCCTCCAGAGAGAGGTATTGCGAGAACGGCTTGCGGTCCCGGCTTCCGGCCAGGATGGCGTGGGTCGCCGAAGGCAGCGGCCGCGCGAACTCGATCACCTCCGCGCCCGTGGCGCCGGGACCGGAGAGCTCGAACAGATAGGCGTTGCGCGCGGCGCCGCCGGCGTCCACCAAGGTGCTCTGTTCGCCGACCAGGATGGTGTCGCCCTCGCGCAGCAGGCTGGAGGGTAGCTGGCCCGTCAGCAGGAACTGATAGAGGTCGACCTGGGCGATGCGCTTGCCGCGCCGGATCACCGTGATGTTGCGATAGCTGCCGCGGGAGGGATCGACCCCGCCGGCGCGCACCAGATAGTCCAGCACCGATTCCGAGGCCGTGCCGGTGTAGCGGCCAGGGCGCGCCACGAAGCCCGCCACATAGACGCCCACGGGATGGGCGGTCTGAAGCACGGCGTAGACCTTGACCCGGTCGGTGAAAACCCGGCTGGCCTGTTGTTGCACCGCGACCTGGAGCTGAGCGGCGGGCACGCCCGCCACGCGCACGGGCCCGACCTCGGGAAGGAAGATGTTTCCCTGCGGATCGACGATCAGGCTGGTGCTGAGCGCGCCCCCAGCAGCCGCGCCGCCGGCCGCCGCGCCGGCCGCCTCCGTGCCGCTCGGCCCGCCCAGGATGTTCACCGCGACCCGATCGCCGGGTTGGATGATGTAATCCGGGTTCACCGGGTCGCTGGCGGGGGCGACGGCGTTCTTGAAAATGCTGGCGCCGAACGGCTCCCGCTTTGGGCTGGCCGGCTCCTGCTGACCGATCGCCGTCTGGGCGACAGGCGCGCTTTCGGCCTGGGTCGCCTGACCTTCCCGGACCACCGCGCGGGGTTGTCCGGAGATGCGCTCAAGGATGTCGCTCACGGTGGTTTGCGCGAAGGCGCCGCCCGGGCCGAATGCGATCAGCGCGGCCAGAAACGCGGCGGCGGAGCGGCCGAGGCTATGCGGCATGTTCACGGGTTCCGGTTAGGATGAGCCAGCCGATGCCGTAGGCCACAAGCAGGCAGACGAAGACGGTGAAGACCAGCAGCCAGCGCTGCGGGTAGAGCGACTTTTGGGCCAGGTTCGGCTCCACCACGCGCACCAGGTAAAGGTGCTGCTTGATCGCGTCCAGCCGGGCGCCCTGGTAGGTGGCGAGCGCGGTCTGGTAGTCGCGCATGGCCGCTTCCCGGTCGCTGATGGCGCGATCATAGCCGCCGGCCGCGCCGCCTGGGGCCGCCAGCTTGGCGCGCTGGGTCTCGATCTGGCTCTGCAGCCCGTCGATACGCGCCTGCAGCTCCTCCAGCCGCGGGCTGCCGGGCCGCAGGTAGCCGCTGGCGGCCGTGTACTCCGCCCGGGCCGCCGCGAGCTGGCTTTCCAATCCGCCCATCACGGCGACGGATGCGGTGGAGGAGCTGTTGGGATCCCCGCCCATCGCCGCCAGGCGGAGCCGCGCGCCGTCCACCTCGGCCTTGGCGACCTTCACCGCGTCGCCCTGGGCGCGCGCGCTGAACTGGTTCACCAGGGATTCGCTCATGACCAGCAGGTGGTCGGCGATCTTCTTGGAATCCTCCGGCCGGAACGCCCGCACCTCGACCTTCACGATGCCGCTGCTCTTGTCGAGCGTCACCTTGAGGTGCCGGCGGTAGTACTTGGTGAGCTCCTCCTCCTTCGGGCGGCGCTTGATGCGCTCCAGGAAGTCGAAAGTCGGCCGCCGGTACATGGAGACGATGTCGAGGTCCGTCTGCAGCTGGCGCGCCGCGTCGTGCGAGGTGAGGAAGTCGACCACGCCGGCGGCCTCCTCCGGGGCCACGCTCGCCGCTCCGCCGCCTCCCCCGCCGCTCAACATGCGGCTGAGCATCGATGTCGACTGGGCCTGAGGCTCGGTCGTGCGGATCAGGAAGCTGGCCTGCGAGACGTACTGGTTGGCGGCGAACACGAAGAGGTAGATCGCGGTCAGCAGGGTGGGCAGGCCGATCAGCAAGAGCGGCCAGCGTCGACGGGCGGCTAAGGCCCGCCAGTCGACGGAGGCGGCGAGCCGCCCCGCGGGCGATGCGTCATAGGGCATAGTAGGCCTCGATCATCTCATCGACCGTCTCGAAAAAGGTGAGCTTGCCGCCGTCCAGAATGGCGCCGGTGTCGCAATAGAGCCGAAGCGTCTCCGGCGCATGCGAGATCATGATCAGGGTGCCGGTGGCTTTGCGCTGCATCAGCTCCTCGTGGCATCGCTGGACGAAGCGGTGGTCGCCGGCCCCGGTGATCTCGTCCACCAGGTAGCAGTCGAAGTCCACGGCCAGAGAGAGACCCAGCGAAAGCCTTGCGCGCATGCCTGCCGAATAGGTGTTGACCGGCATGTTGAAGTAGACGCCGAGGTCGGCGAAATCCTGCACCCGTTCAAGCAGCGGCTCGATCTCCAGGCCGTAGATCCGGGCCACGAACTTGGCGTTGTCCGCGCCGGTGAGGGCGCCGTGGACGCCGCCGAAGAAGCCGAGGGGCCAAGAGACGGTCATGGTGCGCTCAATGCGTCCGGCGTCCGGCTTCTCCAGCCCGCTGATGGCGCGCATCAGCGTCGACTTCCCGGCGCCGTTGCGGCCCATGAGGCCGAGGCTCTGGCCGCGTTCCACGCAAAACGAGACGTTGTCTAGGATCAGCCGCCGGCCCACGGGCGTGGGATATGTCTTCACGACGTTGACGAGCCGGATCATTCGAACCGCACCCGATGGCGCGCCACGCGAAGGCCAAGCAGGCCGAGGAAGGTCAACACCGCCGCCTGGGAGATGATGTAGAAGGGATGCAGGTAGTCCGAATGCAGGTCGCCCCAAACGCCCTGACGGACGATTTCCGTGATCTGCGGCAGCGGTAGCCACTGGGCGGCCTCGCGCAGTTCGGGCGGTAGCCACTCGACCCGGAAGAACATGCCGGAGAAGGGGAGCGACAGGTAAGTGAAGGGATGGACTAATCGGTCTACGGTTTCGCTATACTGACCCAAGGCACAGATAATCATCGCTAGACCGGTCGTGTACCACCACATCAGCAGCATGCCTCCAACCAGAAGGAGGGGCCGCTCAGGTGCGGGTGAGAGTCCGAACCAAGCAAATATGCCGGTGAACAAGATCAGCGCACATAGAGTCGCGCCCAATTCCAGGATCGTGCCGGCCAACACTATGTCTGGCATGGTGACCTGATGATGATACATCAGGACACGGTTGGAGAGAATGATGCTCGCGGCGCGGTTGGCGTTCGTTCGGAATTGCATATAGGCGATATAGCCCACTAGGTGGAACGGTAGAGACGCTAAGCCCTCAGGGATCGCCGTATGGGATGTGTACGTCATCAGACTCACGCCGCCGGCCAGCAACAGCGGCTCCACGAGGAACCACAGGAAGCCGATGTTGTGGCGACCAAACCGGCTCTGCAGCTCACGGATGACCAAAGCGCCGATGACGCGCAGTTGCTTGCGCGCGCCGCGCGCAAGCACGTCGAACTCCGGTTGCTGAATCACGCGTCCACCCCGAACAGGCTCGCGAACCTAGCCGCGGCGGCTCGGAATACAAGGCGTCCCGCGGTCGCGCTTCTCAGCGTCGCGTCGAATTGCTAGCGAGGGGGCGGCAATTCGGGTGGGGCGATGGGCGAAGATCAAGGCGGACGTCCCAGGATCGGCGTCGACGGTTATAATCTCGCGCTCGAACAGGGCACGGGCGTCGCCACCTACGCGCGCAACCTGACCTATGCGCTGAAGGACGCCGGAGCGGCGGTGGACGTCCTCTACGGCCGCAACATGCCAAGCTCGGGCGGGCGTCGCGCGGAACGCGACCTGATCCAGGAGATCGGGTTCTTCGATCCGGCCCCGGGCGCTTCCATCTCCAACGTGGCGGCCGGAGCCTTCTGGGCCATGGCGACGTTGCCGACCCCGCGCGCACGCGAAGTGCCAATCCGCGGAGAGGTCGTCGCCGAAGACTTTCGGGAGCGGCTGCCGGCGTTCGACCGCATCCTCAACGTCCGCAACCTGTTCCCCCTGGCGTTCAACCATTTCCACGCCTGGGGACGCCTGCTCAGGGTCCGCGTCCCCAACCCGCCTCAGGTGATGCACTGGACCTATCCCGTGCCGGTGGAGCTCATAGGCGCGAAGAACATCTATACGGTCCACGACCTGATCCCGCTGCGCCTGCCGCACACCACGCTGGACCACAAGCGCCGCTACCTGAAGCTGGTGCGGACCATCGGTCGGCGCGCCGATCATATCGTGACGGTCTCGGAAGCCTCGAAGGCCGACATCCTCAAGCTCATGGACGTGCCGGAAGATCGGCTGACCAACACCTATCAGGCGGTGGATATCCGACCGGCGGTCGATCGGGAGGGGGCGAGGGCCGATCTGGCCGGCGGGGTGGGATTGCCGGCGCAAGGCTATTTCCTGTTCTTCGCCGCCATCGAGCCCAAGAAGAACCTGGGCCGCCTGCTCGAAGGCTATCTGGCGGCCGACGTCGACACGCCGTTGGTGATCGTCGGCAAGAAGGGCTGGATGTGGGAGCGCGAGCTGCGCTTGCTGCCGCTGGCCCAGCGCCCTCGAGGCCCTGCGTCATCTTCGCCGAGCCGCGCGGCGCCCCGTGTCATTCAACTGGACTACGTTCCGCAATCGCTGTTGATCAGCTTGATAAGCGGCGCGAAGGCGGTGGTCTTCCCTTCGATCTATGAGGGGTTCGGCCTGCCTGCGCTGGAGGCGATGCAACTCGGGACGCCGGTGATCACGTCCGACACCTCATCCTTGCCGGAAGTCGTGGGCGACGCGGCCTTGCTGGTGAATCCCTACGATCCTCGAGCGATCTCCCACGCCATCCGGCGGATGGACACGGACTCGGATCTGAGGGCGCGCCTCGCAAAGGCGGGTCCTGAGCGGGCAGAGCTGTTTTCGCCAGACCGTTACCAGGCTCGTCTTCGCGATCTCTACGCCCGCCTCGGCGCCCATCTTCCGAATTCTTGAGCCCGCGCATGGTCCGCAATCCCTTCAAGAGCGTCGGCCGGGCTTCGGTGGAAGTCGCGATGGCGTCGTTCGACACGGTGCAGCGCGCTGTCGCAGCGACCTTTGGACAGCGGGTCGATCCCGTCGCCCTGAACCTCAAGTTCCAGGGTTACGACCTGGCGCGGAAGCTGCTCGCGGAACGGGGTGAAGTCACGCCGGCGCCGGCCCGTGTCGTGGGGCTCGGCAGCAAGCCCTCGACGCAAGCTGACCTGGACAGCGACTGGGCCACGACCTGGCTGGGCGGCTTGAAGTGCCCGCTGATCTACCACCGCAAGATCTGGGAATACCTCTATCTGCTGCAGGCCTTGTATGAGGCCGGCATGTTGCAGGCGGGCCGCCGCGGCCTGGGTTTCGGCTGCGGCCGCGAGCCGATCGCCAGCTTCCTGGCCTCGCAAGGGCCGAGCCTGACGGTGACGGACCTTCCGTCCGAAGACAGGGCCCGCGCGGGGTGGGAGCGCACCCACCAGCATGTCGGCGAGCGGGACCAGGCCTTCTACGAGCATCTGGTGAGCTACGAGCTGTTCGACGCTCGGGTGGATTATCGCGCCGTGGATATGAACAAGATCCCGAACGACCTGCGCGATTACGATTTCTGCTGGTCGCTCTGCGCCTTGGAGCACTTGGGCTCCATCGATCAGGGCCTGCGGTTCATCGAAAAGGCCATGGCGACCCTCAAGCCTGGTGGCGTTGCGGTGCATACCACCGAGTTCAACTACCTGGACGACGAGAGCACCATCGAACACGGCGAGACGGTGCTGTTCCAGAAACGCCACTTCGAGGATTTGGCCGAGCGGTTGACGAAGGCCGGCCACACGGTCGCGCCGCTCGACTTCTTCGTTGGCGACAGGCCGCTCGACCGCTTCATCGACGTGCCGCCCTATCCCAACGACTATTCCGACGCCATGCGCCGCCAGTGGGGCGAGGAGTCATCCCACCTGAAGCTGATGGTGGGGGATTATGCGTGCACTTGTTTTGGGGTGATTGTGCGGAGGGGGTAGCGAGCGGTTGCTTTCTTCGGATCTTTAGAAATATGTCGTGATGCGAGTTCGGCTCAGGACGGCCGCGCGCCTTTGCCCTATTGGCCTCCGTCTTGGGATCGGTTAACGCGTTGCGCGGATTGCGCTAGGCCAGCCGGCGTTCGCAATCATTTGGGCACATAAATCGGCAGGGCGACGCGAGCACTCCGCGGACAGGGCGTGGGCTGAATCCACCAGCAATGTTTAATGTGCGAGAGAGTAGCGGGCCGTCTAGACGAGGCTGACGACAAGAAAGAAGTCCATGCATATCGCGCCACCGGTTTCTCTGCTTGCGCCCTCTTTGTGGTTGGGTGGCCCTGCGCGCGAGACAGCTAATGAAGAGATATCTCGAATTCTCCGCGCCTATCTAATTGCCGTGGTTGTGGATGAGGATTGGTACTGCCGTGAGTATCCGGATGTGCTTGAGCAAATAAAATCGGGCGCACTAAGCAGTGCTACAGAGCACTATGTGAGCTCTGGGTATTTAGAAGGAAGAATGCCTATATACGTAGAGGTGGATGATCGATGGTATTTTGATACATATACAGATTTGCTTGCTGCCAAAAATGACGGATTATTAGTTGACGGAAATACTCATTTTAGGGATTCGGGATATTTGGAAGGGCGACTTCCGTGGCGTCCGGTTATTGATGAAAAATGGTATCTAAAAACATATCCCGAAGCAAAAAAGGATATAGATCGTGGTGATTTCATAAATTGCGAAGAACACTTCGTGAAATCGGGATATGTTAGGGGATATTTTCCCCATAGACCGGCGATGAAATAGAGTTTGGGGTGGGGAGTTGCTGAATTTACCTTGGGCGGTTGCAGCCCGCTGGGCGCGAAAGGCGGATGCCGCCCGCGATCGGGGTGAGTGGCGGCTCGCAGTCGCAAATTACCGGGCATACTTGGCGTTGCGGCCGAGGGATCATGATCGCCGCATCCAATACGGTCACGCTCTGAAAGAGAGCGGCAAGCTGACCGAGGCGAAGGCCGCATACTTGCGCGCCCTTGAGGCCAAACGTGGTTCAGCGGACCTCAACCTTCAACTTGGCCACCTCCACAAGCTCATGAGCGACTTCACTGTCGCGCGCAGATATTACGAGCGCGCGCGCCAGCTTGAGCCTTCTTCACACGATGCGTTGCGCGAGCTCGAAAGTTTGCCGCCGCCGGTTTCAGCTGCGCCGAGTGACGATCTCAGCGCCGTGGAGACGGCGGATGCCGCCCGCGATCGGGGTGAGTGGGCGGCCGCAGCCGAGAGCTACACGCTTCATCTTGAGGCCCATCCCCAGGATGGTCCGATTTGGGAACAGCTTGGACATGCTTTGCGTGAGCAGGGCGATCTGAGCGGCGCGCTCGAGGCTTATCAGCACGCGATGGAAGTGCAGGCGGAAACGATCGGACCCCGCCGTCACTTCGCTCACGTCGCCAAGGCGTTGGGCCTTCATGAGAAAGCTGTCGCGAGCTTTATTGCATGTCTGATCGCTGAGCCGAGCGACGAGGAAAGCTATCGCGAACTCGAGGCGCTTGGGGAGCGAGAGCGTGCCTTAGAGGCGTTACGCAAATGCGCGCCGGAACCACGCCGCAAACCCTCCTCGGCGCCTGGCCGGAAAATCGCAATCTTCACCATCGCCTCGAACAACTACCTTCCTATGGCGGAGGTGCTGTTGGAGAGTGCGGCCGGTGCCTATCCCGAAGCCGATCTTTTTCTCTGCCTCGCAGACCGACGAACCGATCCTGACCTGAATGTGCCTGAAACGGCAGAATTGCTGCTTGCCGCCGAAGTCGGAATCCCCGGTTTCGACGCCTTCGCTTTCCGTTACGGACCCACGGAGTTCCACACGGCGCTCAAGCCCTTTGTGTTTGAGTACTTATTGAGGGACCGATGCTATGAGCGGGTCATCTATTTTGACCCAGATATCAAGATATTCCGGCGCTCGGGTCAGATTCTTCAAGACCTCGATCGGGGTGCGCCTTTCGTATTGACGCCGCACTTCCGTGAAGCCCTGCCATTCCGCCGTTTACCGGATACGCAGACCATCCTGAGGGCGGGCGTCTTCAATCTCGGATTTATCGCGGCGAACTCGACGGCGGAGGCGCTTCGCCTCCTACGGTGGTGGGGGACTCGTCTGTTGTACGATTGTCGCGCCGAACCTGAGCGCGGGTGGTTTGTGGACCAGCGCTTCGTCGACCTATTTCCAGCGTTCACTCGGGACCTCGCCATCTATCGTACCTTCGGCGCCAACTTGGCCTATTGGAATCTCGACGAAGGCGAGTTGTCGAAAACGGAGGAGGGCTTCTTTTTCCGCAATGAGCCCCTGGAATTCTTCCATTTCAGCGGCTTTGATCCCCGCCGGCCTGATCGGATTTCTAAATACCTCGTGGACAACCGCGTCGAGCCTGAAAGTGCGCTGGGCCAACTTCTGAGCCAGTATGCCGAGACTTTGATGGCGAAGGGCTTCGCCGCCGCTGTCGGCTCGCCGCTCACGTTCGACTATTTCCCCGACGGCCGACCAGTCCCTCCGCTCTTACGGCGGCTTTTCCGCGAGAGGCATCCCGGGTGGTCATCGAGCCCGTTTGTCACTTTTGAGGCGGCTGCCGTCGCTCTTGAGCCGCTGGAGGGAACGTCTGTCGCGGCGCCGAGGGTGATTGCGCACATCTGGCGACAATCCGATGTTCGCCCCACTTTGCCAGAAGAACCCGCGGACCAATCTCGCGCTCTGGCGGAATGGGTGAGGCGTTACCCCGCCGCTGACTTAGCTGATCGCGCTTTGCTGAACTCCCTTGCTTTGCAAGTGAGCGCGCGGCCCTAGCTTGACGGCGCCTCCCTCTCAGGAATTGCATTCATGTTGTTCGAAGATCCTATATCTGTCCAAGAAATACCTAGATTTTCTGCCGAGGAGACTTCCCTTGCGCGGAATTTCTTAGACAAGAACGGGTTTGTCGTCTTTTCGAGTGCATTTGACCTCGATGCCGGGCTCAAGTTCTGGAGCGACGTAGAGACAGGTATCGCCAGCGGCGCGCCACTTACCTTCTCACAGTTCGGCAAGCTTTATACCAATCCCAATGTGCCGGAGCATGTGCGCGGCCTGCCCCGCATCATCGACGTGGAAGACCACGTCCCCGCGGTCTACGATCTGATGCTCTGCAGCACGGTTCGCGACTTTCTGGCGGAGGTCTACGGTGAGGCTCCGACCTGCCTGCAGACGCTCACATACAAGTATTCAAGTGAACAAGGCGCTCACTCTGATAAGACGCTCGTGTCTCCGCCGTCCGCCATAAATTATGATCGTGAAAGCCTGACCGCAGCTTGGTTTGCCTTGGAACGATCCGACCAGAAGAATGGGGCGCTGATCGTCTATCCTGGCTCTCATCGCCTGCCGAAGCGCGGCTTCACCGAGGGATTTAGCGAGTACGGCGCCTATATGTCCTACTTGGATGGACTTTGCCGCGCCCATGGATCCATGCCCACCGTGTTCATGGCTGAGCCGGGGGAAATCCTGATTTGGGCGTCTGATTTTGTACACGCCGGGGGACCGATCGCCAGCGATTCCGCAAAGACGCCGACCCGCAAGAGCTTAGTCTGCCACTACGCCCGTATCCCATCGTGGCAACGGAGTCTCGATCCGGCGTATGAACGTGTTCCATTCGCGGGCGCCAGTTTCTACCGTAAGGTGAAGCGTGACGACGCATGAACATGCCGCGTCTCTTTTTCACAATATGTTCGGCGAATTATCTTCCCTATGCGTACACACTCGAGGAATCCCTCAAAAGAGTGCTCCCTGGCGCGCGGTTTGTTACCATCCTTTCGGACGAAGCGCCGGGTGGAATCGAGCTCAAGCCTGGCACGATATTGGGATCAAGCCTAGAAATACCAAACTATTTCGATATGGCTATGAGATATGATATCGTTGAATTCAATACATCAATAAAGCCATTTGTGATATCATATCTGTTCAAACACTTCCCGGAAATTGAAGAGGTATACTACCTAGATCCGGATCTATATTTCTTTTCTGAGCCTAACGAAATCTTTGAGGCGTTCCAGTGCGGAGCTGAGGCGGTCTTCACTCCGCACATTACAGAGCCGGTGGAGGACGGTCTTTCTCCCGACGACTTCAGCCATATGCGGTCGGGAGTGTACAACCTTGGCTTTGGCGCCTTTCGCCGATGCGCCCCGGTCATGGACTTTCTTGGCTGGTGGTCTCGTCGGCTGACGGCGGATTGTCGGATCGACCTTGAGAACGGCATCTTCGTCGATCAGAAATACATGGATTTCGCGCCCTCCTTTCTGGACAAGGCGGTCGTGCTGCGCGCTCCCGGCCTGAATGTCGCTTATTGGAATCTCCCTCATCGCAAGGTCGTTAGAGCCGAAGACGGGCAATATACCGTCAACGGAGAAACCTTGCGGTTCTTCCATTTCAGTGGTGTGGATCCATTGCGGCCCACGCTTCTTTCCAAGCACCAAGAGCGCTATCCGAGTGCGGCCGACGCCGGCCCTGCCGTTGCTGAACTCGTCGAGATGTACGCGGGTGCTCTGCTCCGACACGGCTATCAGGACTTACGGAAGGCACCCTACGCTTACGCGCGTCTGTCTGACGGCACCCCAATCACGCGTGAGATGCGCCGTATTTATGGGCGAATGCGGAGGCCAGACGCGCGGACGCGCGAGGAAGCATTCGCCCCTGATTTGACGCCATATAACAGGGCTGCCGCGGACGTGGAGTTTCGTCTGGATGTTCCGGTGACGGAACTGATGCACGAGATCTGGCGCAGCCGGCAAGATTTGCAGCACGCATTTCCGCTTTCTACGCCCGAAGGACGTCGCGGTTATTATTTCTGGTTCAAAGGCACCGCCGCGAAAGAACACGGGGTTCCCGAGCCGTTGCTCGAGCCGCTCAAATTGGCGGAACACGCTTCTCCTGACGGAGCCTCAGAAAATCGATGGGCGGTCAAAGGCACGCGCAAGCCGTCGTACGGCGCGACGCTTTTCGGATTTTTACGTGCGGAGACGGGTGTCGGCGAGGTCGGCAGGCGGACTTTGCGGGCGCTTGAGGCAACGGCCATGCCTATTACGGCCCGGAATTTTTCTTCGCCCGTATTTGAAGAACCGGACAAGTCCGCGGAGCCCTATTTATCGCACCGCCTCCCGTATTTGTACCACCTTTATCAGATCAACGCCGATAATACTGCGCGACTCCCTTTCATGACCTCGTATGGCGATTGGTTCGGTCGCTACAATATCGGCATGTGGGCGTGGGAGTTGCCGCGGTTTCCATCGGCTTTCCGTGCAGCTTTCGACTATGTGGACGAGGTCTGGACGCCCAGCGAATTCGTTCGGGACTCGGTGAGGCAGGCTACCGACAAGCCCGTCGTCACAATACCGCATGCCGTGCCGATCGAAGAGCCTGATCCACGCTATGACCGATCCTATTTTGGTCTGGCTGAGGACGGCCTTGTGGTGCTCGCCACCCTGGACTTCAACTCGTTCAGCACACGAAAGAACCCGTTCGGGGCGATAGATGCGTTCCGCCTGGCGTTCAATGGGCGCGAAAGCGGCGTTCAACTTGCTCTGAAGGTCCATGGGCGTAGCGCGTCGGATGACCGCGTCGCCTTGTCCGAGCGGATCTGTGGTGCTGATAATATCACCCTCATCGACAGAGTGCTTTCCAGAGCGGAGATGACAGGGCTGCAAGCGGCCTGCGACGTCTTTCTGTCGCTCCACCGATCCGAGGGTTTTGGGTTGAACATCGCTGAGTGCATGGGCCAGGGGAAACTCGTCATCGCCACGAATTTTTCGGGCAACCGGGATTTCTTGGATGCGAGTTGCGGCGCGCCCGTCGACTTCTCGCTCGTTCCTGTTCGTGCGGGGGAATACCCTCATGGCGAAGGTCAGTGGTGGGCCGACCCGGATGTCGATCAAGCGGGGGAATTGTTGCGTCGTTCGGCCGACGACAAGGCTTGGCGGCTTAACTTGGCAGCATCGGCGCGCCGTCGGGTCGCTACGCGGCTGAGCTTGAGGGCCGTAGGTTACGCAATGCGCGGGCGCATCGACGACCTTGAGTTCGCCAGAGGCTAAGCCTCAAATCAGCTTGAGCGCATCAGGGTGTTCAAAGCGAATGCGCGCATTGCACCTTCGAATTGAACGCCGACGCCGTCCGGAAAAATTTCCTTGGGATACGCTGGCCGATCGATGGATTGGATCTTGCGGGCCCGCACAAGCAGGCATTCACCCATAAGATCCGGGTAGGGCGAAATACTCGTGACAAACTTCACAATATCGTCGTGTTTTTGCGTGTAGCGGTAAGGGTCGAACGACGTCATTTCGTCGATTGCGAAGCCATTTCCTTCTATCAGAAGGCGCAAATCAGGTGACGACCACAGGTGCACGTGCCCCGATTCGAGGGTACGGAAAATCTGGCTGCGTTGGTTTGGGTTCGCTTGCCAAAGAATACAGGTTATCGCGTGAAGCTCACAAGGATTTGGAGTGGTCAGATACATCACACCGTCCCGACGCAGGACTCTATTAATCTCATAGATTGCGTGAGATGGATCTCTCCAAAGATGTTCAAGAACCTCAGCAAATAAAACGACATCAGCCGATTCGGTCGTAAATGGAAATTTCTCCGATTCTATATCAACCGCGTAAAGGTCATATGGGCTTTGCGGGATTTCAAAACTTATAGTCTTTATATCTGCATCTGGATGCAAGGCGTGCATATAAAATGATAGGAATGGCTTATCATTTCCAACATCTATCACTATGCCTTTGAGGGGCTCCCGCACGAGCGAGCAGTACCGCCATTTGTGGAAGGCCGCATTTTCGACCCCATGCTCGCGAACTCCATCTTGGAAGTGCGCATGAAAGGCGAGGTTCAACTCATCGTAGCGTTGCTCGAACTCGTCTGCGTCATTCACGACAAGCGCAGGATCGGACTCAAGCGCCGCACGCAGTTGTCGATCACCGTGGATAATTTGCATGCGGGATCCTGAGCGGTGATGACGCGATCTTACGACGAAGGCTCAAATAGGGATTACGTTGCGCCGCGCGCGGGGACAAGTCCGTCGGCAGCGCCTAGGCTTTGGGGACGATCTTTGTAAATTGCTTCAGAATTTTATCTTTTTCACGCAGGAGCTTCTGCATCACGGCCGCCTCGCTTTCCTTGTGGCGGATGCTCTCCTGTAATTGGGCGGCATAGGCGTCTTTCGCCTCTACGGCTCGAACCAGGGCGGTATTGTACTCCGCAATTTCTCTCTGCGTCTTCTGCTGGGCCGTCATCCAGTTTGAAAGAGACTCGTTTTCGGCGGCCTTCACTTCGATAGCCCGTTGCAACCCGAGAATTTCCTGCTCCTTGGCCGCAAGGTAGGAGGAAAGGGCCTTGAAATCCTGTTCTCGGACCTTGAGCGCGTCTTGAAGAGCGGAAAGCTCGTCGTCCTTTCCTTTCAGGGCGACGCAAAGCGCCTCGCAGTACCGTTGCTGCTCGGCCGTTTCCCGCTCTAGGCTGGCAGCGTGTCGTGCTAGACCGGTTAGGTTTTCCAGCCTTCCATCCAGCCAGTCGAATATGTGGTCATCCGCCTGCAATTGCGTCGGCTTGGCTTTAAACCAGTAAAG
>Ga0068863_100001717_pt1 | contig 21691 bp, 19 predicted proteins | sample KBSSwiS62_FD_66596 | JGI IMG/M metagenome (GOLD analysis project Ga0068863, IMG submission 66596) | Switchgrass rhizosphere microbial communities from Kellogg Biological Station, Michigan, USA - KBS Switchgrass S6-2 | ecosystem: Host-associated > Plants > Roots > Rhizosphere > Soil ...
CCGAAATAAATTACCGCCGCATTGCGAAAGGTCTCGGATGGTTCAGCCTTGCGCTTGGAGCTGCAGAGGTCGCTGCTCCCGGAATCCTCGCCGATCTAGTCGGCGTACGTAACGGGAGCGTGACTCGCTGGCTGTTACGATCTCCAATGTACGGCATGCGCGAGATAGCTACAGGTGTCGGCATCTTAAACCATCCACGACCCAGCGAATGGCTGTGGGCTCGCGTCGCTGGCGATCTTGTCGATCTCGGTACATTGGCACTGTCGCTGCGAAGCGACGAAAATGATCGGCGGCGCCTTACAGCCGCTATTCTCGCGGTCGCGGGAATCACCGTCCTTGACTACATTACCGCACAGAATCTCGCCCCAACTGCCGACGTTGTGACAGGGAGCTCCGAAGCTGCAAGGTTCACAAAAGGTGTCAGAGCCATGAAATCGGTCTCGGTAAATGCTACCGCGCAGCAAGCCTATAGCTTCTGGCGCGATTTCGAACACTTACCTGGATTTATGCGTCACCTCGAATCTGTCACAAAAATAGACGATGACCGATCTCGCTGGCGTGTTAACGCATTCGGCAAAACATTCGAGTGGGAAGCTCAAATCACGGAGGACGAACCGAATCGACGCATTTCCTGGTGTTCAACGGAAGATGCGGATATCGAGAACTCGGGGACGGTGGTCTTTGAACCGGCGCCGGGAGGACGAGGAACCATTGTTCATGTAGATATGTTTTACGCTCCACCCGCCGGATCTGCGGGGGCAAGTCTGGCTAAGGTTCTTGGAAGGGATGCCGGGCAGATGCTTGCCGACGATCTGCGTGCATTCCGACAGGCTATTGAAGTCGGCGAAGTCATCCAGTCTGATGCCAGCATCCATCGGACAATGCATCCAGCACAGCCATCCCAGGAGTCGCGACGAACCGCGTAGCAGCCAGCAAGGGACTAAGGAGGAATTATGAGAGCGAACTGTTGGATTGGTAAACGTCACGTCGAAGTGCGCAACGTGCCTGATCCGCAAATCATCAATCGACAGGATGCCATTGTTAAGATCACCTCCACCGCGATCTGCGGCTCGGACTTGCATCTCTACAACGGCTTGATTCCGACTATGGAAAGCGGCGACATTCTCGGTCACGAGTTCATGGGCGAAGTTGTAGAAGTTGGCCCGGACGTTCAAAACCTCAAAAAGGGCGACCGAGTTGTCGTTCCATTTCCAATCTCGTGCGGCGTATGTCTTTCGTGCTCAAGCGGCCTATTCTCGTGCTGTGAAAACTCCAATCCCAACGCATGGATTTCGGAGAAGGTGTGGGGGCACAGCATCGCCGGCGTTTTTGGGTACTCGCATATGATGGGTGGTTTCGCTGGCGGGCAGGCGCAATATGTACGAGTGCCGTTCGCCAACGTCGGGCCGTTGAAAGTTCCCGATGAGCTGGCCGACGAACAAGTGTTGTTCCTCTCCGACATTCTCCCGACAGGTTACATGGGTGCCGAGATGTGCAATATACAACCGGGGGACGTTATTGCGGTATGGGGCTGTGGACCCGTCGGTCAGTTTGCAATCGCCAGTGCCTTAATGCTTGGTGCGGAACGGGTCATCGCAATCGACCGCATCCCCTATCGTTTGAAAATGGCGCGGGAAAGGGCTGGGGCAACGGACATACTGAATTATGAGCAGGTGGAGATTCAGGAAGCTCTCAAGGAGTTGACAGGAGGGAGAGGGCCGGACGCCTGCATCGATGCCATTGGAATGGAAGCCCATGGACCTGTTGTTCAATATGCTTACGACCGTGCAAAGCAGGCTCTGATGCTGGAGACCGACAGGCCTATTGCTCTTCGACAAGCCATAGTCGCCTGCCGCAACGGTGGGACAGTCTCCGTCATCGGTGTGTACGGCGGTTTCATTGATAAATTCCCAATGGGATCCTTAATGAATCGCTCGCTTACCATCAGGACGGGGCAATGCCATGTTCAGCGTTACATGCGGCCATTGTTGCAGCGGATTGTCGACGGCGAAATCGATCCCGATTTCGTGATCACTCACACGTTACCGCTGGACCAGGCAGCCGAGGGGTATGACATGTTCCTGAAGAAGCAAGATGATTGTATGAAGGTTGTGCTGAAACCGTAGCTGGAGTTCCCGGCATACGATCGCTTTCGTTGAAGTTTGTGGGCGGGGAATGCATCAATGTCGGACATCGGACGCGCGACGTGTTACGGAATACGGTGCTTGAACTTTGTATTAACACTGCCTCTTAGTCAGACAGCTGGGACAACTCGATCTTGCACTGAACGATACGAACGCGGACGAACTCCCGCCCCCGCCAGAAGCGAGTTCGTTCGCTGTGCGTCCAGCACGTTGAGTCCAAACGTGGCCGCCCCACGCATGGAAGATCGGCGGCGGCACAGTCTGGGGATGTATTCGTCATCATTGTTATTGCTGCGATTGCCGCAATCCCTTTATCAGTACTCACGAATGGCGGCCGGCCCGAAGAGGGCTCAGGTGGATTGCCACTGGAGTTCCCTCGCTCCGGTTCCGGGGGTGGCTAGCCGAAACGTGGGGAACGCGCCGAACGCGTCGTGATAGGCGCGACCAACCGAACGTTCGACATCGGGAACACTTGAGCGTTTCAGCAACGTAATCGTGGAGCCTCCGAACCCTCCCCCGGTCATCCTCGACCCTAGAACGCCTTCCTGCGGTCGCGCACGATCCACCAACAAATCGAGTTCGGAAATGGTGACTTCGTAATCCAATCGCAATGACTGATGCGATTCGCCCATGAGCACTCCGAGAGCGAGCAGATCTTGCCGCAGAAGGGCGTCCGCTGCCTTTAACGTTCTTTGATTCTCGGTAATGACGTGACGGCAACGTTTCTGAGTTACGAATGGCAAGTCGTCCTTGCCCAATAAGAACTGTGCGAGCGAAATGTCACGGAGGGATTGGGCATCCGGAAAGCGCCTTTTGAGGATCTGGAATCCGCGCCAGCATTCCTCGCGTCGCAGATTGTATTCCGACGATGAGAGGGAGTGCTTAATCCCCGTATCAGCGATAAGGATGGCAAAGTCCCCGAGCACTAAGGGAATAGCGCTTGACTCGAGTGACCGGCAGTCAATGAGCAGACACGAGCCCGCCTTTGCGAGCATGGAAACATAAGGATCCATAATCCCAGACTGCGTGCCGACATACTTCGTTTCCGCGTGATGAGCAGAACGGATCAGGGTCATCGGATCCACAGACAGATGGGATATCTCGCACATGGCGATACCAACGGAAATCTCGAGGGCAGCGGAAGACGAGAGCCCGGCGCCCATTGGAACATCGCTTTGGACCAGAAGATCAGCGCCCGCTAAACGCAGCCCAACGTTTTCCAGGCTTCGCGCCATTCCCTCGACGTAATCAACCCACACATGCCTCGAAGCGGTCCATGCATCGTCTAAGTTGAATTCTGCAGACTCCGATTGATTTAACGAATGGACGTGCACGCGTCGATCGGTCCGTGTTGCCGCAGCAACGGTCGTGCCGCTGTCGATCGCAAAGGGAAGAACAAAACCTTCGTTGTAATCTGTGTGTTCGCCAATTAGGTTGACCCGCCCTGGCGCATAAAAAAGGCGTGGCTGGTTCCCAAAGCGTCGATAAAACAATTGCGCCAGCTCTTCATTGGCCATGGCCCCACACCGCCGGACGGATTTTGGAACGCAATTCTGACGCTTTGGACTCGGGAAGCGTGTCGTTGATGAACATGCCTGCGCCCGTTTCGGTACCTGCGAGATATTTCAATCGTGTCGCGGAACGCATAGGAGGATAGAACTCCAGGTGAAAGTGATAGAACCCATAGTTTTCAGAATCGCAGGGTTTTTGATGAAGAACCATCACGTAGGGGAAGGAAACGTTGAAGAGCTGATCGTAGCCGGAAAGAAGTGTCTTCAAAAGCAGGGCGAGATCGCGCTGCTCAGAGGTTGAAAGGTCGTCCAGCGCCTGGCAGTGACGGCGGGCGACGACATGCACTTCATAAGGCCAACGTGCAGAAAAGGGAATAAAGGCGGAGAACGAATCGTTCTCCGTTATCATGCGCTCTCCGCTCTGGCGCTCTTTGGCCATCACGGTACACACAAGGCAATTTCCGGTATCGTCCTGATACTGCTTTGATCGATCCAGTTCGGTTCGGATTCGAGGCGGCACGAACGGATAGGCATAAATCTGTCCGTGCGGATGGTGCAGCGTAACTCCAATCGCCTCTCCCTTGTTTTCAAAAATGAAAATGTATTTGACGAACGGCAGCTTGCGGAGTTCAGTCCAACGCGACGTCCAAACCAAAATCGTTTTGTAAATCTGTTCCGCGGGAGCGTCAGCGAGCGTTAAGGTGTGTATGGGCGAATACAGAACGACTTCGCAGACACCTTGTGCCGGTTGCACCGGAAACAAATCCGTCGTCTCGACACTTGGGCTTCCCGGGTTAGGTTGAAGGCTTGGGAATCTGTTCTCGAGGACGACGAGATCGTATGTGGGTGCGGAAATCTCGCCACCCGCAGCCGCTGTGCCAGGACAGAACGGGCAGTGATCCGGTGGCGGGAGAAATGTCCGATCCTGGCGATGGGTTGCCGTGACGATCCACTCTCCAAGCAGCGGGTTCCAACGCAGTTCTGAGCTGCGGTCCAGTCCCACTCGTACCGCCTGACGCACGTCCGGATGTTCGCCGTGGACTGCAGTCCACTCACCGTCGTTGAAATCGTAGTAGGCAATATAACGCCCATCGGACAGGGTCACCGGCCGGACTCTCATGGCGTGACCTCTCCGGACTGGGTTACAACCTCGCCAATTGAGGCAGCGGAATTCTCGGCGCATTCTCTAAAGCGGCTCACGAGCGGAGTTGTTTCCCAGCGCCGCCCCTCTTCTGCAAGTTTGAACATGCCGAGTTCAATCCGATAGTTCTCGGCCGGCTCTGTTCCGAACCGATAGCGCCAGTCGATCATGGTATGCATTGGGAACCATGTGTAGCCATACACAGGAATTCCGTGGGATCGAAGTTTCTTGATACTTGCAACCGAAGTTCGCAGCCATGCGGATCGGACTTCATCGGATCCGAACGCGCTGGTTTCCGTAATCATGATGGGTACGCGATAACGGCGATAATAATCTTCGATAAGACCAGAGAAACTCTCCCCTCCTTCAAATACTCGCGACGCAGCTCTACCGCTCCGTGCGATGTAGAGTTGCTTCACGGACCACTGAGGATAGAAATTCATTCCCAGCACATCCATGGTCACCGGATTGCGCGCGAGTTCCTCTATTGCCGCAGGGGCCGCTCCGTTTCGAAGAAGCCAGGTGTAAAGCGGATGATCCTTTCGAACCCTGCCGGTGATGAGATCGAAGCAAATGTAAGCCCGATGTTGATCTTCCACAGCCAGCGGTTCGAGTTCGGCCTGCGCTGCACGGCTTAATCCTGTTGCTTCCACAAACACCAGTTGCGCATGGGGCGCCGCTTCTTTCAGCGCAATCGACGCTTGAACAATGCCCCGCGCCAGTTGAAGCAGCACACGAATATATCCGGAATCCCCACGGAGGTAAGGGGGCCATAGCGCACGCTTTCCGCACATCAATGCATTCACCACAGGTTCATTCAAAGGGGTGTAGTAATGAACGAGGTCGTGGTAGCGCCTTGCAAATGCACTCGCATATCGAGCCACGGCTTTCGGATAGTCCTTGTTGACGAACTCTCGGCTCATCCAGAGAGGGCAACCGTAGTGCATGAGATCTATGATGGGCGTTAGTCCCAGCTCCTGCACCATGAATGGCAACACTTGATCCGTCCAGGACCAGTCAAATTTGCCCTGCTGAGGTTCGAGTCTGCTCCACGGCGCACCCCATCGAATAGCGCGAATTCCCATTGCTTTCGACATCGACAGATCTTCCTTCCAATGTTCGTAATGACCCATTAGTTCCAGCTCATCCAGCGCCCGATGCCCAGGCTTGGTCTGGCTGATCACCGTATTTTCAACGCCGCTGGCCCACCAAAAATCTTCAGGCCGGGGACCGATTGAGAGTGCGGCCATCGTCAACCGAACACCAATTCGGTGACGCGAACCATTTCGAAACGCGCCGGCCCTGATGCGAAAAGACCAACGCGTTGACGCCGAGTTTGAATCGGCATCTCGCAAAGCCGCTCCCCACGCCATCTGATGGACATTTGAGTACCCTCTAACGTGAAACCGAACTGCTGATATTCATGAACATCGAACATGGGGGGCAGTGCTGCAAGGAAAGTGGCATTGCTCGTTTCACCAAGACCACTTCGATCCAGACACAACATCCACTGTCCATCTTGATCCAGTACTATCACGAGTGGACCTCGCTCTTCCGCGGGTGAGCCTGGGAAGAAGCCATAGAAGCCCCTCGATCCGGTATCGAGCCGGACATTGATCTCGAATTCATACGCTCCTTCCGGAGCGAGCTTGAAGACGGCTCCAGGTATCGATTCGTCATGTCGGAGCTCCATATGTTCTATTTTCCAGGTTCCCGCCTCAGCACTGAAAGCCAGGTCTGCAAGGCTATCGTCGGCATACTCGAACGTATCGTGCCACCCGCGAGTAAGTGAAAAGTGCATCACTTCCGCGGTAAGGCCATTCGTGAAAAAACTGAAGTATTCCGGCAGCCCTGCAAGCCGAACTCTGTCGCTCGACACCGCGCCCGAAGAAATCTTCAGCGTGCGTCCCGATGCTTCGATCCGGAAGAAGCGTGGAGCTGTTGGCAGCAGATTTTCCTCAGCAGCTTCCACAGTCCTGCGCAGGTGATCTGCTTCCGGCTCGAATTGAACGATACCGTCCGTAGATACGGACAAGCGACACTTCGCGCCACTACTATTCGACACCGATACACCGTAGGTGCCCAGGGAAGATCCCCGGATAGCTCTCGCGGTGCATTCGATCAGGAATCCCGATGTAATGAGCTCGCAATACTGCACCTCGCTATATCCCTCAATGCGATTTTGTGTGGCGCACGCGCTGTCCCCCGACCAGTCTCCCGAAATCACCTTCCACATCGGGCCGAGCACTCCATCTGAACGCGTGGATGACCGGCAGAGATTTGGTGCGGGTTGTGGCGTACAGGTGGGACCAAACACATGCAGCCTTGGTCCGATCCAATCAAGTTTGTCGATCGCCAAAAGACGTTCCCCGAGTTTGTCGTCCCAGCGATGGTAGACGCAATACAGCTGACGATTATCCGGGCCTCGAACAACAGAATTATGACCGGGACCTATAACTCCCGGAACGGTTCGCAGCAGAGGCAGCACGCGAGTGCCGTCGCATGCCTGGCTCCACTCCTCTTCCGTATCAATGCGCCTGGACGAAGCATATCCGACGCCGTAGGAGGCAGTCTTCCAATTGCCGCCGCTGAACATTTCGTAGTACTTGCCTTTGTGTTTGAGAACCGTCGGACCTTCGACCGTATGCCAGCGAGCTCCACCTTTCTCCCAACGTTGGGGATCGAACAGCTGCCAGTCGTACTGCGCGCGGACAATGGGGACGGGATAGCCGGCGAGGCTGAAGGCATCGATCATGAGGTCTCGAACGGTGCCCGTTCCGACATGCGTGTGATTGAGGAAATCCGTCGCGTAAAAGAACCAGCGTCGCCCGTCGTCGTCCTGGAACACGTGAGGGTCAATCGCGAAGTCCTGCGTGGTGAGGCGCAATCCTTTGTCGGAGAAGGGCCCCGAAGGACTGTCCGCAACCGCGACGCGAATGTGCATTTTCGAACCGTCACCCACACTGTAATAGAGGTAGAACGCTCCTTCCCAATAGCTGACTTCCGGAGCCCAATATTCCGAATAGTCTTCGGGCAATGGACGCATAGCCCCGCCGTGTTCTTGCCAGGTCACGAGATCCGTCGATACGAGAATGGGAAAACATCGCGCGTCCGAAGCATAGCCGGTGCAGTAGCACCAATATGTGTCGAGATGTTTCAGGACAAACGGATCCGGCGCATCGCTAATGTAGAGTGGATTCGTGTACGTTCTGCGAAGGGACATAGCGGATCCCGCCTTAAATATGTTTCGGGTAACTGCCTGGATGGGGACTGCATCCAGGCCCAAGCGGAACCCACAATCGAATCAAGGTTCTGATATTGCGGTGTCCAGCCCGACTCCGCTGCAACACAGTGCAAGCCACAGGCGGCTTCGTACCACTGCAGGGTCCGCTCAATGACGAGTTTGTTTTCTTCATAATATAACCGGCGCCGCCGGTCACCAGGACTCGCATGTCACCAGGCCTCCGGTTGCTTCCTCTCGAACGCGTAGAAGGGATTCCGCTTCGCGGAGGGCGCGCAACGCGGGTTTGTACGGCATTCGTCGCAGCGATGACGACTCATGGTCGAGATCCCAAAGTCCCATCGGAGTCCAGAAGTCGGGCGTGTGCCACTCGGACATTTCGAGAACGGGATACCAGCACACACCTTCGATCGGAATGTCGGCAGTGCGCATTGCCTGCACTTCGTGGACGAGCGTCTTGATCCAATCGGCTCGCTTCTCACCCACCTCGCTTGTCTCGGAAAAAATGATTTGTCTACCGTATCGCTTCCATACTGTCCAGGCGATGCGCCTTAATGGCATTCTTCGAGGATCGTTCTCCGGTAGAGGCGCGTACGAGGCATCAAGAGTCCACTGGTTGTTGGAATAGTAATTGATGCCGACGATATCGAGGTGCCGGGGGCTGCCTCCGAGTTCCGGCATCACCCTGCCGGAGAGCATGTCCCAGCTTTGAAACACCACATTCGAGTTGAAGACTTCGGCCCGATGAAGTTCATCTTCATTTTCGATCGAGGGAACAACTCGGCAAAACGGATCGACCGAGACAATTCGGGCTTTTGGACATGCCGCCCATATTGCATTGCATCCATCGATCGCGGCTTTGACAACAGCAATCTTGACCTCGTTGCCCCTGTGCGTGAAATGAGGGGCAAAGAGGCCGACCTCGCCGGCAGCCCAGGCGAAATACGAGGGCTCGTTCACCGGCGTGAAATAACAGGTACCGTCGGAATGCGCGTAAACGCGCTTCGCAACCTGGTAGCAATACTCGGAAAACCGTTTTGTAAACTCTGTCGAAAGTAGGTCCAGCGATGGAGGATAACCAAAATGAAACAGGTCGTAGATCGTCGTGATGCCCGCGGCGCGTCCCGCCCGTATCAGAAGGTCGAGCGTTGAAAAGTCGAATCCTCTGCCCCCATCGACAAGAGGCCACCGCACACATTCTCGGACTGCATGGATTTCGTTCTTTTTGAGCCGCGCGTAGTCATCGTCGATAAAGCGGTCATGCTGCGTCCGCGATATGCTATCGAACCACTGGCGGTGGCAATTATGACCAACACTGCCTTCAAAGCCACCAAGGAAAAAACTTTTGAACACGATCAACTCCGCGAATCATGTAACACGAGCCATCAGCCCGCCTTTGGAGGCGTCGCTTGGCTGGTGCTCTCCTGTTTCGTTGCGACGGATCACTTTCGAATAAAGGCTTAGTGCCTGCGCGGCCACCTGGTCCATGTTGTAGTACTTATACGTAGCCAGGCGTCCCACAAAGTGGACGCCTGCCGTAAGCTCGGCGAGCCTTTGATACTTGAGATACATTTCCTGATTTTCAGAGCGGGGAATCGGATAGTAGGGATCGCCCTCGGCGCGAGGGTATTCATAGACGATGCTTGTCTTGGAGTGCTCCTGCCCTGTCAGGTATTTGAACTCCGTAATTCGCGTGTACGCATGCTCGTTCGGATAGTTGATCACCGGAGCCACCTGATAGCGAGAGACGTTCAGTGTCTCATGCCGGAATTCGAGGGACCGGTAAGGCAGCTTCCCAAATCTATAATCGAAATACTCATCAATGGGGCCAGTGAAGATAATAGTGGCGTCTGGAAAACAGTTGCGGACTTCCCGATAATCGCAATTGAGCAGTATCTTTATTCGCCGGTCATCCACCATGTTTTCGAACATTCGAGTGAAGCCGTTCAGCGGCATCGCCTGGTAGGTATCGGTGAAGTATCTGTCGTCTGTGTTGGTGCGAATGGGGATTCGTGCGGTGACGCACGCATCCAGTTCGGACGGATCCAGCCCCCACTGTTTTCTTGTGTAGTTGCGGAAAAACTGCTCGTAAAGTGTTCTACCGACTTTGCTCACGATCACGTCTTCTGACGTTCGGATCGCAGCACAGGGCTCAGCAATCTCAGAAAGAAACGACTCCATTTCCGAAGAAGTCAATGCGAGGTTATAGAATCGGTTTACCGTGTCGAGATTGATGGGTATCGGTAGCAGCTGACCGTCGACATGGGCAAGAACCCGGTGCTCATACGACCGCCACGCCGTAAATCGTGACAGGTAGTCAAAAACATCTTTTGAATTAGTGTGAAAGATGTGGGGTCCGTAACGGTGAACGAGAACGCCGGAATCGTCGTAATGATCGTACGCGTTGCCGCCGATGTGCGGCCGGCGATCGATTAACAGAACATCTCGATTTGATCCTCGGGCCAGCCGCTCGGCCAGGATGCAACCTGCGAATCCAGCACCGACGATAAGGTAATGAAACACGGTGATCCTCGCTTCGTCAACTCGCATTGGCTCGGGGGACTTCGCGGGTAGCGACCGCGGCTTCAATGAGCTCTGCCATCGTCGTCCACGTTCGGTCCCACGATGTTTGCGCGAGAAAGCGGTCAGCGCGTTCTTGCCATTTCGCGAAGCGCTTTACGTCTCGAGATTCTGCGAGGCATTCTGAAATTGCCGCCGCGAAGTCTTTCGGAGAGTCTGCAATTCTCACGAGATCTTGCGCCCCATACGTCTTCACGACGTCTCGAATGGACGTCGACACGACGGGTTTGCCGGCCGCGAGGTATTCCGGCGTCTTGGTTGGACTGATGTAACGAGTTGCATCGTTACGGGCAAATGGCAAGAGCGCCATATCCCAACCTGCCATGTACCCGGGAAGATCTGCATATGGCTTCGATCCCAGGTAATGGATGTTAGAACGCTTCGGCAGGAGGTCTGGGTCGATCTTCACGACGGGCCCGACCAGCACGAAATGCCATTGCGGTTGGCCTTCGGCCACGGCCGCCAGGAGATCGATATCCATACGTTCGTCGATGACACCCGCGAAACCCAGCCGCGGGCGCGGTATCGATGCCTGGTCCGGCGGTTCAACGGCGATGGATCGAGCGCGCTTGAAATGATCGATATCAATACTGCTGGGTGCAGGATGAATATTGTTATGGAGTGCTTTTTTGGCTTCATACAAACTCACACCGCCGGTGAAAACAACGTCGGCAGCGTGCAGCAGTTCCGCCTCGCGTTTCCTCAGGTCCTTTGGGGCTCCCTTGAATAGGGCAAGTTCGTCCATGCAGTCGTACACAACGACACGGAAATCGAGATGATCGGTGAAGGCTCGTGCCATTGGCGTGTAGTACCAGGCTATGCACTCCCGAATACCGCGATCGGCGAACATGCGGTCCATTAGTCGTCGGAGAAGGGCCGTGACACTTAGTGGCGAGAGACTTTCTGACAGCTGCGGAACGACAACGCAGACGCCGGATTTATCCAGCCGCATCGAAAGCGTAGCATCCTGCGATTTCTGAAAAGTCGGTTCTTCGACAAAGAAGACGCGGCCCTCGCGAGCGAAACGGCTCATGAGGTGTTGCGGCCTCTGGTACACGAAGTCCCATCGAAGATGCGAGAAACAGACCAAATCGCGCGCGCCATCAAAGGTTCCTTCGATCTGTTCGAATGCGAGAGGATTTGGTGATTTTGGAGACATTTGAAGGACGTGTTTTCCCGTGTTCATTGCGTGATCTCCCAATATCGATGACGAGTTTCCAGGCACCGAGAGTGAAACTGACTCACGGGAGTCCCTCTGATGGATCTCACGAAGACCGAGGCAAGTAGAAGGCCAAAGGATTCGGCATAAATTTCCGAGTAAAACATGGCCGACCGGAAGTGAGCGCATCACTGACGCTGTCTGAAACCCGCACATTGAGACAACAAAAGGCAGGAAGCGCTGTGAATCCGTCTATGCGGTCATTCGGTGTTAGATTCCAAGTAAGTTCCTTAGTTGGTCACAACGAAAAAAGATCCAACGCCCCACTCAGTCGCAGTCTGTACTTTTCCATCTTCACCGCGTCGTTGCGTTGTGCACTGTGAGCTATGTGAGGCGCATAGTTGATCACGTTCAGGGCTTTCATCAGCGGAGCGATCTCGCGGACCTTGTCGTCGGACAAGCCGTATCCGGCGATGAATTCCGCCCGTTCGTCGATAGATAGGTCATGAAGCGCTAGAGATAGTTCCCACTGCGGGGCGAGTGTAGACATGCAGTCTTCCCAATCGATCAGAGCCGTGACTTTTCCCTTCTTATCGACGAGGACATTTTTCAAACGCACATCCCCGTGATTGAGACTTGGCATGAGTTTTTTATTCGTGCCTCTCTCCAGGAATTCCCCCAACCGTTTGAGTGCGGCCGAAGACAGCATTTTATGTTTCTTCAGAATGTCCAGTCGCGTGTCCAGTTGCAGCTCTTCGTGCAGGAAATCGGTCCACGTCTCATTCCGCGAAAGTTGATTGTTGGACCAATCAAACACACTACCGAATCCGCTGGTCGGAATGGAGTTTATGATTGCCGCATATCGCCCCATCTCGTGCACGATCGTCATTCTCGATTCGTGGTACGTCGCAGCCTCTCCGTGTGCCCTGCGGGAAACCATATAAGGCAAGGAAATCACGTCGTTTCCGACTTCGAGGATTTCCGGTGTCGGCACACCCCTCTCTCTTGCCTTTGTCACTGCCCACTGTTCCTTAATGTACGAATTGATCTTGACCGGTGAGCTTCCGATACGAACAACAAAGTCACCTTCACGGTGTTTAACAAAGAAAACGAAGTTGCTCAGACCTCCGGACTGATGAGTCAGTCGGTTGGGCGCCACTTTGAAGTGATGCTCGATGACCTGGTGGGCCATCCTTTTTGCGCCGCGTGCATGGTCGTGTGATTTTTGTAGGCCGTTCTTCATCGTGCAGCTTCCCCTCGCAGTTCAGCGAGGCGGAATAGGACAGCCCCGAGTTCGACCAGTGTCTGAAGTTTAATGGTGCAGCGGACGCCACGAAATGGGAGGGATGCATTTCCAACCATCAGGGCGAGACCAACGTCTTTCAGGAAAACATCCATTTCTGTATCGCCCGCTCCAACCGAATCGGCGAGGTTCACGCCGAGATGAGCCGCGATTTGCCGTGCCCCACTCTGCTTATCGACGCCGGTGTGCGTGAAAAAATTGCTTCGCCTCGTGTGCTGGTATGCCATCAGCTTGTCATGAGGAATGTCGACGAGCAGGAAGATCATACTGATCTCTTCCTGAACCAGCTGCTGATGCAGCTTGTCAAAGGTCACTGCTGTCACCGCTGATGCACTCGAATATTTCAATTTTACCTGTGGAACCTTTTCCGCGACTGGCGTCCAGACCACTTCGCCAATCCTCCAATCCCGTGGATAATAGAAAACCAGAATGTCGCGCACTCCGCTCGTCAGGAGGCCGCTAATCCCTATAAGAATTTCCTCAATTTCCGCAGCAGTAAGCGGAAACCCAGCGATTTCCTCGAAAACGAGTTCACCGTTAACCATCGTAATCCAGCCGGTCTGACTTCCGTTCAAGGTAACTAACGGGATTGGATGGCGCGCCAGTGCATACCACTCTCTGCCCAATGTCCGAATCACGGACAACGGAAACCGTAGGGTGTTCAGCACCAGAGAATGGTCTTGCTCATAGAGGGCTTTCAAAGCCGCTTCTACAGCTACCGGTATACGGATTTGGCCCTGGGTTTCGTGCACCACTGTTCCGTCCAAATCGGTGATGACCGCGCCGCCGGTATTGAATGAGGATTCGCGAAGGAATTGCCGCAATTGTTCGTCCAGGTTTTGCATGATGAGCTCGAGTTGGGAAATTTGGACGGTTCCCCTCTTGCCGGATGGATCATTCGGAGTTCATCGAACAGAACATCCTAGCAGCATGTCTACTGCCACTCTGCGCCGGGTGTGACCTGGCGCCGTGAAAAGGTTCGTAACGTGCAATTCTCAAACGGAGAGTTATTGAAAGGGGGAACCGTTGAAATGGCAACACGTGCCTCAGTTTTGATTGCGACTGTGGTCCTTTGGCTTAGCCCCGTATACAAGACTGCCACAGCGGCGGAACCTCAAAAGCCGGACCAAATAGCCTCGGACCATGCTTCTCCGTTCATTGCCAATGAAATCCGGCATCAACTCGTGATGCTTCCCTATTACGGAGTCTTTGATTGGCTCGAGGGGCAGCTGCTTCCAGATGGGACGGTCACACTTCGTGGGCAAGTCACTCGGCCGACGACAAAATCCGATGCGGAGTATCGAGTCAAGAAGGTCGAGGGCGTGAACAAAGTGGTGAATGAACTTGAAGTATTGCCCGTTTCGCCGTCTGATGACGCCATTCGAATCGCCATGTATCGAGCCCTATTCAGTTACGATCGACCACTATTCCGATATGCGACTCGAGCGGTGCCGCCTATCCACATCATCGTGAAGAATGGAAACGTCACCCTCAAGGGCTTCGTGGCCAGCGACATGGACAAGCAACTTGCGTATACAGCAGCGCGCAATGTCTCTGGCGTCTTTGAAGTGACAAACGAGTTGATGGTGGACAAAGACAACTACTGATGCGCTGAATCAGGGACGGACTGCTCAACCCCAAACTCCTGATAGGAAATTGTCTGGACATAGCGAGTTCCCGGGATAGTTGGCGTCGAGCAGTCCGTTTCCGAATTCCGCCGCCCGCCCTGAACTTCGGTACCGACCTTCATAGGAGCGAACAGGGCTCGGCAGAATCGTCAACTGCGGTGCTTCTATTTGTTGTTGGGCATCTGCTGGGCGGCCAGCTTTCCCCGGCGTTTTCGGTGAATCCAGACTCTTGCCAGTCGGGATTGGTGCCTAAGAATCGCCCGTCTTGTCGAAGATTAGCGAGGTTGGGCCGTTTACCTTCTGAACAGCTCTCGACCCTTAAAGTGTTATTCGATTCGCGGATTGTGTCAGCTGTCTGCCGGAGAGGCATTCCCATGATAAGTTCCGGCCGAACCCTATTTCGCGGGACGAGACAGAGCATTCTGGATCGTTTCCGCCTGCCGCAGGTGCGTTTTGATCGTAGGCAGCAATTCCCGGGCGACACTGTCCAACTGCGGGCTCGAGTTGCTTGTGTTGCCTGAAACGGAAGAGTTTTGCGCATTCGAACCGCCGCGGTCACCGGTGTTTGCAGACGTTGTCGCAGTCCTCGTTGCAGAGTCGCTAGCATATTTCTCGAAGAGCCCCACAGTTTCCCTATGGCCGGAGACCATCGCTTCAATGTACTCGCGATCAAATTGCTTGCCGTTAAGAGCGGACAGACGGGACTTAAGCATCTCGTGTTCATTCGTAAGCTTGACGGTGTTGTTCTGGCCGCCGGGCAAACTCTGTAGCTTTTTCAACCCTGCAGAGTGATCCTTAACCATCATGGCAGCGAAGTCTTTCACTCGTTTGTCGGCTGCTTTCGTGAAGGCGAGACGTCCAATATCCGCTTCTGCCTGATTGATCTCAATGATCTGATTGAGGAACGAACTGCTATCCGCTGGGAGGGTCCCCACAGTTTTAGTGCGATTTGCTGCCGAACTCTGGCCGTATGCTGCGGTCGCGACCATCACGGTAAGGCTGCAATAGATAAACACTTTCGAAAACGTTTTGTGGCTCATCGCCGGCTCCTTGATAACTTGCTGCGCACACTTCTTGCTGCAGGTGCCGTGCCAACCTCAGGTTTGTTCTTTTTAACCGCACTCCCAATAACCCGTAGGGCAAGACAATTAGGTGGTGGTTGAGGGGTGCGGTTTAGAAACTATCCCCGTCCAGTCTTCATCTTGTCGCGCACTTCCTCCTGAGTCTCCACCTCCACGCGTTCGCTCTTGATCGTGAGGCGTAGACGGTCATAGATCCCCATGTATTGATTTGAAATCCAGACCAGGGCGAACTCTGCTACGACATAGCCGCGCCAGTCGACGTAAAGCAGCTTGTAGTTCGTCAATGCTAAGAACGCGAGTGCAACGTAATGGCTAAAGCAATATTCGCAGGTGAACAGGTAGAAGAACTTGCGTGTCAGAATATTTCGCGAATTCTGGCTTTTCCGCCGGCAATACTCACGCGGCTCCCGGAGTACCTCTTCGTGGGTTACCGTCCAGGCCACGCACGCGATGGGGATTGAGAGTACAAACAGCCTGACGATCTGTTGGGTATCGAAGTCCATCTGAAGATTGGCTGCAAGTAGACTTCCTTGTATTCGCCGGGTATACAGCGACAGGTGCGGTTGGTGTATTCTCGTCCAATCTGAATCTGCCAATGCCACGGAGCGCCCGGTGCAGTGCCCTGAAAGAAGTCTGCTGCTGGCAATCTATCGCGAACGTGTCCGAGATTATTCTCAGGCAGTCGCGGCGATAGGACTGGATCACTCTCCACTTTCGCTTCATGATTTCATGAAGCGTTGGGAATGCGCCGAGTTCACGCGCGACGCGTGCACGTTAGCGCGAATCAACGTCTGGAGTCATGTCGCAGACCACGGATGCCTCATTGATGGCGACCCTTTGATCGATCATCTGGCTGCTTAAGCATGCGTGGCACTTAAAATGCCGACTCAGTTCCTGCATGTCGGAAACGCGTGTCGGCATATCCGGCTGGCGCTACAAACCCTGGCGCGGAAAATTCTATCCATCCACACTCCCGCAGCGACTTGAATTGGCTTTTGCTTCCAGACATCTGAATTCCATCGAAATCAACGGGTCGTTCTACTCTCTGCAGAGCCCCGACTCCTACGCCCAATGGTATAGGGCGACGCCGTCGGATTTCGTTTTTTCCGTGAAGGGAAGCCGCTTCATCACGCACATGAAACGATTGAAGGGTCTGGAGCAGGCACAGGCGAATTTCTGGGCCTCGGGGGTCTTGCGATTAGAAGAAAAGCTGGGGCCGATTCTCTGGCAACTCCCGCCCAACTTCCAGTTTGACCCCGATACCCTGGAGAGATTCTTCGATGAACTTCCTCGCAGCACGGCGGATGCCGCGAGGATAGCCCGTCATCACAGTGATTTCATGAGGGGGCGGTGCTGGTTGAAGCTACAGAAGGACCGAAAGCTGCGTCATGCTATCGAGATCCGTCATGAGTCCTTTGTGACGGAGGCGTTCGTGAAACTGTTACGCCGGCAGCAGGTCGCGCTGGTCATAGCCGACACGGCAAAGAAGTGGCCGTACATGGAAGACATGACTGCCGATTTTGTGTATGCGCGACTCCATGGGGATAAGCAACTCTATGTAAGCGGATATGACGATAAAGCTCTGAACCGTTGGGCGCGTCGGTTCAGGAAGTGGCGAACGGGTTCTGAGCCGGAGAACGCAAAACGACATGCGCCCAGGGCCCGGGTGGTTTCCGAGCGCGACCTCTATGTGTACTTCGACAATGACGTGAAGGTTCATGCGCCCTTTAATGCCCTGGATCTTGCACGCCGTCTGGGCATTCGTCCCGTCAGTGATTCAGGGAGTCTTTGACGGCGCCTGTCGGCGGCCTTACGATGGATAGTGGCTCTATGACTACCATCTGGGACGAACTTCGTGACGAGTGCCGACAAAAGGCGGAAGCGGAACCGATCCTTGCCAGCTACCTCCACCTGACGGTTCTCAACCATCGCCGGCTCGAGGACGCGCTCTCCTTTCACCTTGCCAGCAAGCTGGCGACGCCGAACCTCCCGGCGATGTCGATACGCGAGTTCATGAGCGAAGCATTCGACAAGTCCGAACAGATTCAGCAGGCGATTCGAATGGACCTGGAAGCCGTCGTTCGCCGCGATCCCGCGTCGCGCGGCATCTCAGAGCCGTTTCTTCATTACAAGGGTTTTCACGCGCTCGAATCGTATCGGGTGGGGCACTGGCTCTGGGAACAGAACCGCCAGTCGCTCGCATGCTACCTCCAGAATCGAATCTCCGAGGTCTTTGCCGTGGACATCCATCCCGCCGCCCGGATCGGTAAAGGAATTCTGATCGATCATGCGACAAGCGTCGTGATCGGCGAAACTGCCGTCGTTGACGATGACGTTTCCATGCTGCATGAAGTCACGTTGGGTGGAACCGGAAAGGAGACGGGCGATCGTCATCCGAAGGTGAGACGCGGGGTACTGATTGGAGCGGGCGCGAAGATCCTCGGCAATGTCGTGATTGGTGAAGGATCAAAAGTCGCTGCGGGCAGCGTGGTCCTGGCCGACGTTCCGCCCCATACAACGGTTGCGGGTGTGCCGGCCGTCATTATTGGGCGCCCCGCAGCAGAACAGCCCTCTCTGGAAATGGATCAAGGCATCAACGGCGGGAATTAGGGGAAAATCGGGGCCAGGCACGCTGTTTCCCTATTTTCCCTCAGGTTCATCGGAGAAGTCTGTGATTCTCGCACGGGAAAATAGGGAAACAGCGTGCCTGGCCCCGATTTTCAGTGTGCGAAGAGATCGGTCGACAGGTACCGCTCTCCGGTATCTGGAAGAATCGCAAGCAATCGCTTGCCGCGTCCCAACTCCTGCGCCAGAAGCGTCGCGGCGTGCAAGATCGCGCCTGATGAAACGCCGCACAGAATGCCTTCAAGCTCCGCAAGCCGCCGTGTGGCCGTGCGCGCCTGTTCGTAAGTGACCGTTACGATTCGATCGACGATCTCACGATTGAAAATCTCCGGCTTGAATCCCGCGCCGATACCCTGAATTTTGTGCGGTCCCGGCTTGCCGCCTGAGAAGAATGGTGACTCTGCAGGTTCGACTGCACAGACCTTGAGCGCCGGGATCGACTTCTTAAGCATCTCGCCGGTCCCTGTGACCGTGCCGCCCGTCCCAATACCGACAACTAAAGCATCCAGCTTCACACCAACAACAGCGAGTATCTCCTCCGCCGTGGTTCTCCGATGAACTTCCGGGTTTGCTGGATTCCGAAACTGTTGCGGCATGAAGTAACCCGGATTCTCACGAACAATTTTCTCCGCGGCATTGATGGCCCCCTGCATGAATTCCTGACGTGGCGTGAGGATGATCTGCGCGCCATAGGCCTTCAGAAGATTGATGCGTTCGGCGCTCATGTCCTCCGGCATCGTCAGGATCACGCGATATCCCTTAGATGCCGCAACCATTGCCAGGCCAATTCCCGTGTTGCCGCTGGTGGGTTCGACGATCGTGCCGCCCGGCTTCAATCGCCCATCCTGCTCGGCCTGCTCGATCATGCTCAGGGCAATACGATCTTTCACGCTCCCGCCAGGATTAAACGACTCGAGCTTTACCAGAATCTGGGCCCAGCCGTCTTTGGGAATTCTATTCAGACGCACAATGGGAGTTCGACCGATGACCTGGCAGATGTTGTCGTACACTCCGTCGTTCATAGCTCTTTCATCCCTCAAATCTGGTAGTTGATCGGAACTTCCGATGGGTCGGCGATAAAGACGCGGACCTGGCGTGGCCTGACGAAGACCGACTCTCCGACTTTCAGTTCCAGTTCGCGCTGGCGTTCCCGCGTGATCTCGGCTTCAAGAAATTGACCGGAGTCTGTGCGCTTCAATCTCAATTTGACGTTGGGGCCAACAGATTGAATTCGAACTACCGATACGCCGATGGCGTCCGCTCCGGACAGTTCCCGCGACACCTCCATCTCATGCGGGCGCGTATATCCGACCGCCGGTGCGTCGGAAGCATCTCCGTGGTCGGGTGCATCCACTTCGATATCGCCGATACGCGCCTTGCCGGAATGGACGCGGCCATGAAACAGGTTCACATTTCCAAGGAAGCTGTAGACGAAAGGATTTGCGGGATTCTCATAAACGTTGTCGGGGGTGCCGATCTGTTCGATGCGGCCCTTATCCATGATCGCCACACGATCGGATACTTCGAGGGCTTCCTCCTGATCATGTGTTACGAACACGCACGCCACATTGATTTCATCGTGAAGACGGCGCAGCCATATCCGAAGCTCCTTGCGAACACGGGCATCGAGCGCACCAAAGGGCTCATCCAGCAGCAGGACCTGCGGCTCGACAGCAAGCGCGCGCGCAAGTGCCACGCGCTGCCGCTGGCCTCCGGAAAGCTGCCCGGGATAACGGTCCGCCAGCCAGTCGAGCTGGACAAGCTTCAGCAACGACATCACACGCTCACGGATCGCTTCCCGCGAAGGTCTCAGGTTGCGGGGCCGGACGCGTAATCCGAAGGCGACGTTCTCGGAAACCGTCATATGACGGAACAGGGCGTAATGCTGAAAAACGAAACCGACGCGTCGTTCGCTGGCGCTCCGAACCGATGCATCTTCGCCATTCAGATGGATGGAGCCGGTGTCCGGAAATTCCAGACCCGCAATGATTCGCAGTAGCGTTGTCTTGCCGGATCCGGAAGGACCGAGCAGCGCGAGTAGCTCTCCATCGGGCACCGAAAGATCGATGCCTTTGAGCGCTTCGAAAGCTCCAAACTTCTTCGTGACGTTCCGGACTTCAATTCCCATGGACAGCCGCCCCGGATGATTTCCACTCCATGACCTTTTTGATGATGAGCGTAACCACACTCAACAACGTCAACAGCGACGCCACGGCAAAAGCGCCCGATGAGTCGTACCCGTTATAGAGGATTTCGACATGCAACGGAATCGTATTCGTGCCGCCCTGTGTGTGCCCGGAAACGACAGCCACAGCGCCATACTCCCCCGTCGCGCGAGCCGTACAGAGGATCACTCCGTAGAGCAGGCTCCATTTAATGTTGGGAAGCGTCACACGAAAGAAAGTCTGCAACCCGTTTGCACCAAGAACCAGCGCGGCTTCTTCTTCCTCGCGTCCCTGGGCCTGCATGTGAGGAATCAGTTCTCTTGCGACGAAGGGAACTGTGACGAACATCGTCGCCAGGATAATCCCGGGCGCCGCAAAAACAATCTGGATGCCGTGGTCTTCCAGCCACGGCCCCAACCAACCCTGCAGTCCAAAAATCAGAACGAAGATCAGACCCGAAATCACCGGCGAGACCGCAAAAGGAATATCGAGCAGGGTGACAAGAATGTTCTTACCGGGAAAATCAAATTTCGAGACCGACCATGCTGCCGCGATGCCAAAGATTGTATTCAAGGGAACAGCAGCGGCCGCTGCAATTAAAGTCAGGCGGATCGCGGCGCGCGCATCCGGTTGTGAAATCGCGGCGAGATACCCGTGCCAGCCCTTTTCAAAGGCGTTCACAAAGACCAGAGCCAGCGGCACGACGACGAACAGTGTAAGGAAAAGCAGTGCCACAAATGTCAGCGCCCACCGCACAGCGCGGCCGGTTGCGGTCTCATGATGGCTTTTCGCAGCGTTCTGCATCAGGTCGTTTCCATGTAGCGGCGAGTACGCGCCTGCAGCAGGTTGATGCCAAGAAGCAGGAGAAAAGATACCACCAGCATCACCGAAGCAATGGCCGTGGCCCCCGGCACATCGTGCTGATCGAGCTTGTTCATGATCATGAAAGCGGTGATTTCCGTTTGAAAAACACGATTCCCGGAGATGAAAACGACGGACCCATATTCGCCGAGGGCTCGGGCGAATGCCAGCGAGAATCCAGTCAAGAGCGAGGGAAGAATCGTTGGAACGATTACTCGAGAGAATGTCTGCCATCGTGTGGCGCCGAGACT
>Ga0068863_100001722_pt1 | contig 21666 bp, 22 predicted proteins | sample KBSSwiS62_FD_66596 | JGI IMG/M metagenome (GOLD analysis project Ga0068863, IMG submission 66596) | Switchgrass rhizosphere microbial communities from Kellogg Biological Station, Michigan, USA - KBS Switchgrass S6-2 | ecosystem: Host-associated > Plants > Roots > Rhizosphere > Soil ...
AATGGTCCGGCGCCCTCGTTGGCGGAATCCCTAATGAGACGACGCAGGAGATGCATCTGTCCCGCGACCGTTCGGGCGCTATCACGGGAGCGTTCTACGTCATATTGACCTCACCAAGCATGGGCGGCAGCCTACTCCCATACAACTTTCGACTAGAACCGGGCATGTTGATCAAGGAATTCATGGGGTTCAGAAACGGGGTCCCGATGGCGACGGCGGAAAGGGCGTCAAGCGCCAAGCGGTAGTCAGCGCATCGCCCGCGCCCCGCGAATCACGGCGTCGAAGAAGCCTTGGGCGGTCACTTCGCCGTGCGGCGGTCAATCCCGATGCATTTCAGCCAGCGGACTTGATCCACCTTGATGGCGGCGTCTGTCGGTAGAGCTGCGCTGACCGGGCGTTTGGCTGCAGAGGTTTCTTCCGAGAGGGCGACCGTGCCGGTGTCCTAGTTCGCCTGCTCTTCAAACCTGCGCTTGGCCCGGATGTACGCGTTCGCGCAATCAATCGTCCAAGAGGTCTTGCAACTCGGGTTCGGCTTGTAGAACTGGTCCCAACTGGCCGCGCGTCTTGTGGCTTCCGCGGCTTCGGCGGCTTTCAGCTGGGCGGCCGCCTCGAGTTGGGCCCTGGCAGCCGTTGCCCGAACTTGCTCGGCCTCCTGTTCGGCAGCTTCTGCTTCGCGTCGGAGACGCAACTTCTCGGCCGATTGCTCAGCCAACACCCGTTCCCTTTCCTTCTGCCGCATCTCGGCCGCTTCAGCAGCGGCCTCCTCCTGGCTTCTTCTGACCGCACGCTCGGCATAGAAGGACGCCCCGACCAGCGCCGTCGCGGTTACCGCTGCAAGCGCCAGCTGGCGCCAGGTCAAGGGCGCGCGCGACCGACCGAAGGGGACGGAGTGATGCGGGTGAGGAGCTTCCAGCGGCAAGAACAGGTCCACTCCCGGCAAAGAAACGTTCTCCCGTTCTTTCCGAGTCTGCTCAGCCCATAGCACGTCACGGATTTGCAAATCCATTCCAGGAGCATAGGTGCCGCAGCACCGTCTTAGACGTTGCAGGTCGCGAACTAGTTCTCGGCGTTTCGGACGTCCCTGCCTAACGTAGTCGCGGGCATCATCGGCGGCGTCGCTCGTGCCGCGCCAAGGGGTCACTCGGGCGCTGTGACATTGTTCGCTTCGCTCGTGACCCTCGATGCTCAAACTGTCGGCCATCTCCCCGACGCTTGAGGACTTCCATGCAACTTCCTGAGTCTCCCAGCCTGCGGCCCACTCCCTCCATAGGCGGCATTCCGGCCGCGGGAGCGGTCATCGCGGACGACGCCGAAACCGGCGGCAATACTGCAGCGCAGCAGCTCAAAGGTCAGTTGCAAGCGGAGCTGGCCGAGTGGCGCGCCCTTCACCACAAGCTCGAGCCGGCACAAGTGTGGCTGGAAGGCCGCATCGCGTTCAGCCAAGAGGAGCAGAAGGCCAGCCTCGAGGCAAGGAAGCTCGAGCTCGATGGGAAGACCAAGGAAGCGGTGCGACGTATAGCGCAGGCCAATGCCGACATCGCCGCCCTCGCCGACCCGAGCTCCGACGCATCCACCTATCACACGATCCTGGCCCGTGTGCTCCAGTCTCCCAACGTTGGCACATTGGCCACTTCCCTCCCATGAAGCGGCGCGGATGAGCAAGCCTTGAGCGCTGCGGAAAGTCGTTGATTCGTTTCCGCTAGGAACCTGAGTTCTAGTTTTGTGCGCTGGGCTATGCGGGAGGCTCGCGGAGTCCGAAAAGGGTCTGTTAATCCGTAGGTCCGTGGTTCGAGCCCAGGTCAGGGAGCCATAGGTAAAAGTAGGGGTCCGACAGCGATGTCAGGCCCCTCGTCATTTCAGCGTGTAGGCGCCCGTGAAGGCAGGCGCGAGCCCAGAGTGTCGGGTCCGATAATCGGGAACCTGTGCCGGAACACTTTCAGGCGCAAGAGATCGATTGGCAACGACGCGATGCGTATCCAGCGGCAGCGATGACACGGGACCCTCGGTCTGCTCGAACCTATAGATGGCCTCGTTCAGGTAGCGCGCGACCTCCTGGATGTCGCTGTCCGGCCAGCCCAGCGAAGCTGCATTCTGCCAACGCCGAACCTGGAACTTGAGCGTCGTCCAGTCCCGGGCCGCCCGGCTGTCGCGCCAATGCATCTGCGTCGTATGGCAGGAGATGCAGTGCGCGGTGTAAAGCAACTCGCCCCGGGATTGCGCCATGGTGGCGGAGGCCGCCAACAGACAGGCGACCACCGTTCCGAGCGCACACACGGGTCGCCTCGCGCGACGCAGCCCGGCCGCGATCCGAGGCGGCTCGAGGTGTGGCCAGGTTAGCGACGCGTCGTTCATCCAGATCGAGTTCAGCACTGTCAACGGTCCGCCACCTTGATATGGCGCAACGCCTCGCCGAGCGGGTCCCCATGCAGCCAGTGGGCCTGTCCTGGCGTTGCCGAACCGGAAGCTACTTCGGCGGCTGGTACCCGACGCTGCCGGCCTTCTTCATCGCCTCCGTTGCTTCATTCATCGTCAGCAGCGGAGTGGTGCGATAGGCGCTCATGGCACCGCTAGAGTGCGCATATCTCGCACGTTCTTGATCCGCGTCAATACGGCTGCGCGTGGGTTGATCTAGAAGGAGGATGCCGCCGTCACTTCACAAGAGATGACTGGTGTTGCAAGTCAGTCGGACGGTGGTGGCCGCGCGGCGTCTGGCCGCGTGTGAAGGCTGGAGAATGTCATGAACATCACTCGTCTGCCAACCCTGTTTGAGCCCTTCTTGTTCGACGACGCGTATCGCAACTTCATGCAACGGTTCCGCTGGGAGCCGGTGACGCCTGGAGCGCCCCAAATCACGCCGCAAATCCCGATGGAAATCGTCGAGATGGATGATGTGTATTCCGTCACCGCCGGCATCCCCGGCGTGAAAAAGGAAGACATCCACGTCGAGATTGACGGTCGCCAGGTGATGATCACGGCTGAGTACAAGAAGCCCGTCTACGAGAAGAAGGACGTTCGCTTCCTGCGCGAGGAACTAAGCTACGGTGTTGCAAGCCGCGTCTTCACGCTCGGCTTTGAGGTCGATCGCACCAAGGCAGTTGCGAAGTACGTAGACGGCGTGCTGACGCTCATGCTGCCCAAGCTGGTTTCTGCACATGTCGACACGTTGGTCGTGCAATGACCATCGTGGCCCCTGATTTCTGAACGGGGGCCGTGAGTAGTAGGTGACGAGGGGGGCGGTGCGAGCATCTCCCCGCTCGTCGGTGTACGCCCATTGCGAAGAATCGTACCCTCCGGTCCCGAGGCGATGGGTGCCCACCACATTCGACGGTAGTCGTAGCGGCCAGTCGACAAGACGCGACCCAGGGACGCTCGCGACCTAGCCACGGCGATGCAAGGCAACTTGCGATCACATTCGCTCCGCGCGTACTCGGCCGACGAGATGGACAAGATTCTGGTCAGACTGCCCTGGCACATGAATCCGCTAGGTTGAGTGTCTACCGGCCTGTTATCACCGGGTCCCTGGTTCGAGCCCAGGTCGGGGAGCCAAGAATGACGGGGGTCGCTACGTGATTAGCCGCTAACTTAGCGCTTCAGCGCCCCGGCCGACACCCAAACTCCTCCACTGATCGACACGTAAATTCCCCCGCCGCGGCCGCCGAGCCGTGACGGGCGGCGACCCCGGCGTTTCGCCGCGGCCGCGTCGAGGCAGGACGTTACCTTGCGCCCTCTCATCGGAGAGAGGGCAACGGAGTGAACGTCTTGAAGCCGCACCTGCAGACGACCATTTGGACCTTGCTGGAGGGAGGAGCCAGCCAGCGACAGATCGAACGGGTTACGGGGATCGATCGCAAGACGATCCGGGCGTACCAGAAGCGCTTCGCCACCGCCAACGCGCCGAATTCCCCCGGGGTGTCCACCGACTTGGGCCGGCAATTTCCCCCACCCCGTCCACCGACTCCGATGACGGCGATCGCGGTGGCGGTCGCGTCGGCGTGCGATCCGCATCGCAGCTTCATCGAGGCGCAGCTGCGACTGCGCCGTAACGCCACCGCGATCTACCAGGACCTGGTCGACCGGTTTGGCTTTGCCGCCGGCTACAGCTCGGTCCGGCGCTTCGTGCGCAAGCTCCGCCAACGCGAGCCCGAGCAATTCGACCGCCTGGAGTTCCTGCCGGCCGAAGAGATGCAGGTCGACTACGGCGAGGGCTCGCCCACTCGCGTGCCCGGCACGGATCGCTACCGCAAGCCGCGTCTATTCGTTGCGACGTTGCGCTACTCACGGCGATGCTTCCGCCGCGTAGTGTGGAAGTCGAGTCAGCAGACCTGGGCCCAGCTGCACGAGCGGGCCTGGAGGTATTTTGGAGGCAGCTGCCGCTACGTGGTCCTCGACAACCTGAAGGAAGGCGTCCTCAAGCCTGACCTGTACGAACCCGAGCTCAACCCCGTCTATGCGACCACGCTGGCGCACTACGGCGTGGTCGCCGACCCCGCCAGGGTCCGCGACCCGAACCGCAAGGGCGCCGTCGAGAACGCGATCGGACACACCCAGGCTACGGCCTTGAAGGGTCGCCGCTTCGAATCGCTCGAGGAGCAGAACGACTTCCTCGAGCACTGGGAGACGAAGTGGGCGGCCTCGCGCATACACGGCAGCACGCGCCGCCAGGTGCAGGCGATGTTCGAGGAGGAACGCCCGCTGCTGCAGCCGCTGCCGCCCGAGGGCATGCAGTACTTCACCGAGTCGCAGCGCACTGTGTGCGACGACAGCTGCGTGCGCGTCGGGCACGTCAGCTACGCCGCTCGGCCAGCACCCATCGCCACGCGGGTGCTCGTTCGGGTGTTCGACCACCGCATCGAGATCCGCGATCTCCAGACACAGGCGCTGCTGCGTACACACGCTCGCGTCGAGCGCCCCGGAACCGTCGTGCTGCCGATGGAAGAACGCGTCTTCAACCCCTCTCGGGAGACGCGGCGCATCCTCGCGCAGGCCAAGGCGATCGGCTGCGAGGCCGCGCGTTTGTGCGAGATGCTGTTCGTGATCGAGGGCCGCGTCGGGCAGCGCAAGCTCTGGGGCATCGTCAATCTGGCTGATCGCTATCCGCGCCGCCTCGTCGAGCGCGCCTGCGCCCAGGCGATGACCGACGGCATTCACAGCTACAGCCATGTCAAGAAGCTGACAGAGAAGTTTGTCGCCGATGCGCTGGCGGCCATCGACCGCGCCGACGAGCCGGCTCAGCAGGAGCTGGCTCTGACGCAAGAGCACCCGCTGATCCGGTCGGCTGACATCTATGCCGAGTTGTTCGCCCGCTGTGCCTCGGTACAGCCTTACCAGCCCTCAACCCATGGAGAGACCACTCATGACCATTAATGAGATCGAACGAGCGCTGCGCGACCTGCGCCTGTCCGGCATCGCCGCCACCCTGAACACCCGGATGATGCAAGCGCAGTCGTCGCAGCAGCCGTTCCTGGAGACGTTGGCGGCAATGCTCCAAGACGAGCTCGACCGGCGCCACTCGCGCCTGACGGAGCGGCGCTTCAAGCACTCACGGCTCGACGAGCGGCCCACGCTGGCTGACTTCGATTGGCGCTTCAACCCAAAGCTGCCGCGCCAAGCTTGCTTCGAGCTGCACACCCTCAAGTTCATCGGCGAAGGCGCCAACGCCTTGATCATCGGCAAGCCCGGTACCGGCAAATCGCACGTTGCCAAGGCTGTCGCCTACCAGGCCACCTTGCAGGGCCACGACGTGCGCTACGTCGAGGCCGACTCCGAGTTCGCGCGGTTCGCGCTGTGCACTGCGCCAGAGCAGGCCGCATTGATGCGAGCGTACGTCGAGCCTGACCTGCTCGTCCTCGATGATCTGTTCCTCGCGCGCCGCATCTCCGACGCCGCCGCCGAGCTCCTTCAGAGCGTCGTGCATCAGCGTTACAAGCACCGCGCCAGCATCGTCGTCACGTCCAACCGGGTCGTGCAGGACTGGGGCAAGTACCTCGCCGACGCCACCATGGGAACCACCATCCTGGACCGTCTCATGCACCGCGCCGTGATGCTCGAGTTCGAGGGCCGCAGCTATCGGCTCAAGGAGGCCGCATCCCGCCTCGCCATCACCGCCGAGGCATGACCGATCAATAATCCATCCCTGTCCTGCCTGGAGGAGTTTGGGTGTCCACAGGCGGGGGAATTTGAAGTGTCGAGCGGGGCAGGACGTCCAATTGCTTGCTCACTTCCGCGTCACGTTCGGTTCACTTCTGGCTCGGTTTCTGCTCACTTCTTGTTCGGATTTGGCTCGCTTCTGGGTCACATTCGCATAGAAGAATTGAGTGCAGGAGGCTGCGCGCCGCCGAATGGATGCCAGGTCATCGACGGAGCTTCGAGTCATGATCCTGGACGGCCCCGAACAATGCGATGAGCCTCGAAGCTGCCGGCGAGAGATAGCTGTTGTCGCGATAGGTCACCACGAGGCGCCGATGCATCGTGGCCTCCTTGATCGACACCTCCTTGAGGCCGGACTTTGCCGCGCGCCCCACCAGGTGGTGCCGCGAGATGAAGCTCAACAGTCCCGTCTGCTCGATCAGCGTCGGCAACATCAGCAGCATCGTCGACTCGACCTGGACCTGGGGCCGCGGCAGGTGCTTGCGGTCGAAGGTGTGATCCAGCCAGTCGCGCGTCGGCGCGCCCGGGGGTTGCAAGGCCCAGTGGTACGGGGTGAGGCCTTTCAGGGTCGGTCGAGCCTCACGGAAGACCTCATGATTGGCACTTGCGGCCACCACGATTGCGTCGACGGCTAGGAGTTTGGACTGGTAGCCTGTCTCTGGCGCGATCTCCGTGCCGACCATCATGTCGATCTCGCCCGCAAGCAACAGGGGCCTCAAGGTGTCCACCAGGCCGACCACCGTCCGCAGCGTCACCGCCGGAGCTTCCTGAAGCAGTTGCCGCGCGACGGCCGGGAGCACGAACTGCGCCGCGGTTGGGACGATGCCGATGCGGACGTGGCCGGCGATCCCCGCTCCGATACCGGCGATCTCTCGCTTCGCATCCTCGACATCGAAGCGCATGCGCTGAGCCCACTTGAGCAGCACCGCGCCGGCCGCCGTCAGGCGGATGCCGCGCCCGGCCTTCTCGAACAGGGCGGTGCCGCAGTCTTCCTCCAGACGCCTCACGCAACTAGTGAGGGCCGGCTGCGTCCGATGGAGCTTCGCCGAGGCACGGCCCATGTGCTGGAGAGTGGCGATGGTTTCGAAGTAGCGGAGGTCACGGAGGTCCATAGCAAAACCCTCATTTATGGATCGTAAGGAATTATCGATTGGACCGTAGCCTCCGCGCGGCCAATACTGAACGCCATCGAGACGCCAGAGCCAAGGCGTCCACCGTTAACCGGAGACAACCCTTGCAAACCACTCGCCGCCTGTTGCTGGCGCTCGTCGCCACTACCCTCACCACCGGCGCCCTCGCGCAGGCGTGGCCTTCCAAGCCGATCCGTGTCCTCGTGCCGTTCCCTCCCGGCGGTGGCACCGACATCGTCGCCCGCGAGGTCACGCAGGCCGTGACTACGAACACCAAGTGGACGTTCGTGATCGACAACAAGCCCGGCGCCGGCGGCAACCTCGGCGTCGACCAGGCGGCCAAGTCGTCGCCTGATGGGTACACGATCGTTCTCGGCCAGACGAGCAACCTTGCGATCAATCCCACGCTCTACTCCAAGCTGCCGTACGACCCGGTCAAGGACCTGGTGCCGATCGGGCTGGTCGCGAGCGCGCCGCTCGTTCTCGTCGTGCCGAGCTCGTCGCCGTACAAGACGCTGGCCGACCTCGTCGCCGCGGCCAAGGCGAAGCCCGGCGAGGTCAACTTCGCGTCACCGGGCAATGGCACGGTCGCGCACCTCACCGGCGAGAAGTTCCAGAAGACCGCTGGCATCCGCTTCCAGCACGTACCGTACAAGGGCGCAAACCAGGCGCTCACCGACGTCATCAGCGGCCAAGTGCAGCTCTACGTCTCTTCCGTGCCTTCGGTACTCCAGCAGATCCGAACCGGCAAGCTCCGCCCGCTCGCCGTCACGTCGGAGAAACGCGTCGACGATCTGCCGCAGACGCCGACGGTCGGCGAGGCCGGCTACAAGGGATTCGATGCCATCACCTGGTTCGGCTTCCTCGCCCCGGCGGGAACGCCGAAGGACGTCGTCGCGAAGCTGAACGCCGAGTTCAACAAGGCGCTGCAGCAGCCCGATTTGAAGAAGCGCCTCGGCGACGAAGGCGCCGACCCGCTGGGCGGAACGCCCGAGCAATTCGCCCAGGTCATCCGTGAAGACATCACCCGCTGGGGAAAGATCGTCAAGGAATCGGGCGTCAAAGTCGACTGACGCCAGGGCTCAAGCCCAAGCCTGCCGGGGCTCGCGCCGGCATCCATTCCGCTCAACCTCTTGGAGATTCAGATGAGTCAAGCCGCTGCATTGCCCGACGTGATCCGTGAATTCGAACGCGTCGACCCGAAGATCGTCGACCAGGCCTCGCAATACCCGTCCTCGATCCTCGCAGACGTCGCCGGTCGCCGCGGCGCCCTCAGCGGGCGCCTCGCACCGCTGGCGCCGACGATGAAGTTCGCCGGCCCCGCGCTGACCGTCGAGGTCCGCCCCGGCGACAACCTGATGATCCACGCCGCCATGGCGATCGCCAAGCCCGGCGACGTGATCGTCGTCGACGGCAAGGGTGACCTGTCCAGCGCGCTGATGGGCGAGATCATGTGCCAGCAGTGCGTGGCATTGGGCGTCGCGGCGGTCGTGATCGACGGCGCCGTGCGCGACAGCGTCGCGATCCGCGAGCTCGGCCTGCCGATGTATGCCGCCGGCCTGAACCCGAACGGCCCGACCAAGTTCGTCCCCGGCCGCCTGAACCATCCGATCTCCGTCGGGGGCGTCACCGTCAACCCCGGCGACCTGCTCGTGGGCGATGCCGATGGCGTCACGGTCGTCGAGCGTGCCAAGGCGGCCTCGTTGCTGCCGCTCGCCGCCGAAAAGGTGGCGGCCGAGACCCAGCGCATCGCCGACATCAAGAGCCGCAAGGCGCTGCGCCCGGGCTGGCTCGACGGGGCGCTCCGCGCCGCCGGCGTCATCAAGGAAGGGGAAACGCTGTGAGCTCGAGCAGGCCCGCGTTTCTCGTCACCGGTGCCGACCTGGCGCCGGAGGCGCTGGCGCTGCTCGGCGACTACGAGGTCGTGTTCGCCGGCAAGACGCCGACCGAGGACGACATCGTCGCCCTGTGCAAGCGGCACGATCCAGTGGCGATCATCGTGCGCTACAGCAAGGTCGGCGCGGCGGCGATGGAAGCCGCCCCGAGCCTCAGGGTGATCTCCAAGCACGGCAGCGGGACCGACACGATCGACAAGGTCGCAGCCCAGGCCCGCGGCATCAAGGTCGTCGCCGCGGTCGGTGCCAACGCCGCCGCGGTGGCGGAGCAGGCCCTTGCGTTGCTGCTCGCCTGCGCCAAGTCGGTCGTGACGCTCAACGAGCGCATGCACGCCGGTAACTGGGACAAGGCGACGCACAAGAGCGTCGAGCTCGAGGGCCGCACGGTGGGCGTGATCGGCCTCGGCGCGATCGGCCTGCGGTTCGCGCGCATGGCCGACGCCATGGGCATGCGTGTCCTCGGCTTCGATCCCTACGCGAAGGACTTCCCGGCCTATGTGAAGAGTACTGACCTGGCGACGATCTGGCGCGAGTCGGATGCCATTTCGCTGCATTGCCCGCTGACGGCCGACAACGCGAAGCTGATCAACGCCCAGACGCTGGCGGCATGCAAGAAGGGCGTGCTGATCGTCAACACCGCGCGCGGTGGCTTGATCGACGAAGCAGCGCTGCTCGAGGCTATCCGCTCGGGGCGAGTCGCCAGTGCCGGGCTCGACAGCTTCGCGGTCGAGCCGATGACCGCAGCGCACCCGTTCCATGGCGAAGCCCGCATCACGCTCAGCCCGCACATCGGCGGCGTCACCGCGGATGCTTACGTGAAGATGGGTTTGGCCGCGGCAAAGAACGCGCTGGGCGTGCTGAACGCCTGACGCTCGGTTGAACGACAACACCGCTACCGGAGACAAGACCATGAAGTTCGCGACTCGATTTGCGTTCGCCGCTGCAACCCTTGCGTTCTGCGCTGTCGTGCAGGCGCAAACCTGGCCGGCCAAGCCCGTGAAGATCATCGTGCCCTATCCGCCAGGCGGCGCCGTCGACGTGGTCACGCGCAAGATGGCGGCCAAGCTGCAAGAGCAGACCGGTCAGGCCTTCATCGTCGAGAACAAGGCCGGTGCCACCGGCACGATCGGCCTTGCGGCGGTCGTGCAAGCGCCGGCCGACGGCTACACGCTGGCGGCGAACGACACGACGTACGCGCTTCTGCCCCACATCTTCAAGAAGCTGCCGTTCGACTACCAGAAGGACCTGCTGCCGGTCGGCGCCTTCGTCTTCGCGCCCATGGGCGTCGTTGTCAAGGGCGACTCCAAGTACAAGACGCTCGGCGATCTCATCGCCGCCGCCAAGGCCGAGCCCAACAGGATCACCTACGGCACGGGCGGCGCGGGGACCACGCCGCACTTCGTCAGCGAAGCGCTCGGCATCGCCGCCGGCGTGAACTTCATGCACATCCCGTTCAAGGGGGCCGGCGAGGCCACGATGGGCATGCTGTCGGGCACGATCGACTTCCAGGTCGCATCGACGCCGGGCGTGATGGGCAATGTGAAGGGCGGCAAGGCCCGCCTTCTGGCCGTGAGCGGCAGCAAGCGGATCGCGTCTCTGCCCGATGTGCCTACCTTCGCCGAGGCCGGGGTCAAGAACTTCGGGCTGATCAACTTCACCGGCCTGTGGGCGCCCAAGGGCACGCCGCAAGCCGTGATCGACCGGCTTCAGAAAGAGATCGCGACCGCGATGGCAACGTCCGACATGAAGACGTTCGCCGAGAGCATTGCGTCCGAGCCCGGCTACTGGGATGCTGCAGCGTTCTCGAAGGATCTCAGCGAGCGTACGGCCTACTGGGGCAAGGTCGCCGCGAACACCGCGTTCGAGAAGCAGTAGTCCTTCACCGCGATCCGCGCCAGGAGGTTCGAATGTTCCAGCTGCAGCCTCCTCAGGTTCGCCAGGCCGAGGTCTTCACCCGGATGCCCGACCGCTTTCGCCGCAAGGGTGTCCGCTCCGACTGGGCCGACGCCAACCGCGGCGGCCAGCCGACCGACTCGTTCCTCGAGGGGCCGGTGCATGACCCAGACGGCAACCTCTACGTGACCGACATTCCGTTCGGCCGCATCTTTCGAATCGATGCGGCGGGCGCCTGGGAACAGGTCGCCGAGTACGAAGGCGAGCCCAACGGGATGAAGTTCCTGAATGCTCGCGAGCTTCTGATCACGGATTACAAGAACGGCCTGATGGCGTGCGACATCGCGACCGGTACGGTGCGGCCGTTCCTCGAGCGGCGAAACAGCGAACGCTTCAAGGGCGTGAACGACCTGACGTTCGACTCGGCGGGGAACCTCTACTTCACCGACCAGGGGCAGACGGGCCTTCACGATCCGACGGGCCGTGTCTACCGTCTTCGGCCGAGCGGCCAGCTCGACCTGCTGCTGGACAACGTTCCGAGTCCGAACGGCGTCGTGCTGTCGCCGGACGAGAAAGTGCTCTTCGTCGCGGCGACGCGAGGGAATTCGGTCTGGCGCGCGCCGCTTGCCAGCAACGGCTGCGTTTCCAAGGTCGGCCAGTTCTTCACGTCGCACGGTCCGAGCGGCCCGGACGGCCTCGCGATGGACGAACGCGGCCGCCTCGTGGTCGCCAACCCCGGCCTCGGCGTGGCCTGGGTCCTCAACCCACGGGGGGAGCCGGAATGGGTCATCCGGAGTTCCGAGGGCGCATCACTCACGAACGTCGCCTTCGGCGGCCCGGAGCGCAAGACCTTGTTCTGTACCGAGTCGATCAGTGGCTGCGTCCTGCGCGCAGACCTGGACGTCGCCGGACTTCCCGTCAATCGAGGCCCATCATGACGCTTGGCCGGTTTCTCGCCTTATTCATCTAGTCACATCAGAAGCGGCAACTCGACAACTAGGCAACTCGGCACCACGGAGACATTCATGGAAGACGTTCTCACCTCCGCCGTCACGCCGCAGATGGCCACGCCCGCCTGAGCGTTCCCGAACTCAAGGAGATCGACCATGAAAGCTTCCGACCTGTTCGTCAAGGCCCTCGAGAACGAGGGCGTCGATCGAATCTTCGCCGTGCCCGGCGAGGAAAACCTGGACGTCGTCGAGTCGTTGCGCACCTCGAGCATCGAGCTCGTCCTGGTCCGTCACGAGCAGTCGGCCGCCTTCATGGCCGCGACCCACGGCCGCCTCACCGGCCGCCCCGGCGTGTGCATGGCCACGCTCGGCCCGGGCGCCCTCAACCTCGTCACCGGTGCGGCCTACGCCCATCTTGGCGCGATGCCGATGATCCTGATCACCGGCCAGAAGGCGATCATGAGCGCCCGCCAGGCGCGCTTCCAGATCGTCGACATCGTCGCGACGATGAAGCCGCTGACCAAGTCGTCGCGCCAGATCATCAGCGCCGCCAGCATTCCAACCGTCGTGCGCGACGCATTTCGCCTGGCGTCGGAAGAACGTCCTGGCCCGGTGCATCTCGAACTTCCCGAGGACATCGCGGGCGAGAAGCTCGATGAGGACGTGCCGCTGGTCCGGGCGCACCCGATCGAGATCCCGGTGGCGCACGCCGCCGCGCTCGACAGGGCCGCGGAGTTGCTGATGCGAGCCGAGCGGCCGCTGGTGATGTTCGGCGCTGCGTCCAGCCGCCCCCGGCTCGCCGGCCAGCTGACGGATTTCGTTCGCCGCGTCGGCATTCCGTTCTTCAACACGCAAATGGGCAAGGGAACGGTCGCCGGTCTGGGCACCACCGAAGGCGGAACCGAGCTGTGGATGGGAACGGCCGCGCTGACCGACCGCGACTACGTGCACGAGGCGATCGACCGGGCCGACCTGATCCTGACCATTGGCCACGACACGATCGAGAAGCCCCCCTTCATCATGGGCCCGAAAGGACCAAAGGTGATTCACGTCGGCTACACGCCGGCCAACGTGGAGCAGGTGTACTTCCCGCATGCTGAAGTCATCGGGGATCTCGGGCCGAGCCTGGCCTTACTGGCCGATCGCGTCCAGGGAAAGCTGCCGAACGCCGGAGCGCTGGTCCCGCTGCGCAAGAACATCATCGAGCGGACGCTTGCCCGCTCCGAGGAATCGCGCTTCCCGCTGACGCCGCAGCGCATCGTCAGCGACGTGCGCAAGGTGATGCCGGCCGACGGCATCGTCGCGCTCGACAACGGCATGTACAAGATCTGGTTCGCGCGCTGCTACCGCACGCGTAACGCGAACGCGCTGCTGCTCGACAACGCCCTGGCGACGATGGGTGCCGGGCTGCCCTCGGCGATGATGGCGGCGATGCTGAACCCCGGCAAGCGCGTCTTGGCGGTGTGCGGCGACGGCGGGTTCATGATGAACTCGCAAGAGCTCGAGACGGCCGTCCGCCTGAAGCTCGACCTGGTCGTCCTGATCATCCAGGACGACGCCTACGGCATGATCCGGTGGAAGCAGGCCGTCGACAACTTTGCCGACTGGGGCCTCGCGTTCGGCAACCCCGACTTCGTCAAGTATGCGGATGCCTACGGTGCGAAGGGCCGGCGCGTCGAGACCGCCGACGCCCTCGTCGCGACGCTCGAAGCGGCGTTCTCCGAGGGTGGCGTTCAGCTGGTCACCGTGCCGGTGGACTACAGCGAGAACAGCCGTGTCCTCGTGGACGAGCTCCGCAATCGCGTCCGCGAGGTGGCGGCATGAGGACCCGTGCGGCGGTCCTGCGCCAAATCGGTTTGCCGCACCCGTACAGCCAGTCGAAGCCGCTGGTGATCGAGGAAGTCGAGCTCGCGCCTCCCGGGCGCGACGAGGTGCTGGTGCGCATCCGCGCCGCGGGGCTGTGCCATTCCGACTTGTCGGTGATCAACGGCGACCGCCCGCGGCCGGTGCCGATGGCGATCGGCCACGAGGCGGCCGGCGAGGTGTTGCAACTCGGCGAAGGCGTCACCGACCTCGCCGTCGGCGACCATGTCGCGCTCGTCTTCGTGCCCAGCTGCGGTCACTGCATGCCGTGCAGCGAGGGTAGGCCCGCGTTGTGCGAACCGGGTGCGGCGGCCAACGGCGCCGGTACGCTGCTTTCGGGCGCGCGCCGGCTCGCCCAACCCGACGGCACGCCGATCAACCACCACCTCGGCTGCTCGGCGTTTGCCGAGCATGCCGTCGTCTCGCGACGCTCGCTCGTCAAGCTCGATCCCGCGCTGCCGTTCGACGAGGCGGCCCTGTTCGGCTGCGCCGTGCTCACCGGCGTCGGCGCGGTCGTCAACACCGCGCAGGTGCGGGCGGGGCAGAGCGTCGCCGTGATCGGGCTCGGCGGTGTCGGGCTGGCCGCGGTGCTCGGTGCCCTGGCCGCGGGGGCGCGGGAGGTGGTCGCCATCGACTTGTCGCCGGAGAAGCGCGAGATGGCGCTCGCGGTCGGCGCGACGATGGCCTTCGACGGCGGCGATCCCGAATGCGTCGAGAAAGTTCGTGCGGCGACGCAGGGAGGTCTCGACCACGTGTTCGAGTTCGCGGGCGCCATCCGCGCGTTCGAGACTGCCTACCGCATTACTCGGCGCGGCGGCACGACTGTCACCGCCGGGCTGCCGCCGCCACACGCGACCTTCGCGCTGCCAGTGGTCAACCTCGTGGCCGAGGAGCGTACCGTCAAGGGCAGCTACATCGGCACCTGCGTGCCCACGCGTGACCTGCCGCGCTACGTGTCGCTCTTCCGCAGCGGACGGATGCCCGTCGACCGCCTGATGAGCGGGCGGCTCGCGCTGGACCAGATCAACGAAGGCTTCGACCTGCTGCACGAAGGCAAGGCGATCCGTCAGGTGGTGGTGTTCCCATGAATGAACCGAGCAAGGCCTGGGGCGAGCAGTGGCTCGACGCCCAGCAGGCGATGTGGAAGGCAGCCTTTCCCGGCATGCCGACCCCGGCCAGTGGCGCGCAACCTGCCCACGAAGCGACGTCGCTGGCAGAGCAGTTCAACGAATTGCGCGACACCTGGCAGGCTTCGGTCGCCAAGTGGACCGACTTCGCCAGGGAGGCCACCGAGGGCGAGCTGCCGAGCGCGGAGAAGCTGCGCGAGATGTTCGCCCCTGCGGCGTGGGCTCACGGGGCCGGTCCCGGTCCCGGTTCCGGCGTCCTCGGCGCGGCGCTGCAGCGCGTGCTGGAAGGCCCGCGCTACGCCGTGCTCTGGGACACGGACCGCCAGCTGCTCGAGCTCCAGAAGCTGACGCTGCAACGCGACAAGGCCGTGGCGGCCTACCAGGCAGTGGTTCAGAAAGGGTGGAACCTCGCCTTCCAGCGCTTCACGAAGGCGCTGGGTTCGAAGCCGCAGGCCGCCACCGGGCTGACCTGGCGCGGCCTGACCGACCAGTGGCTCGCGGTCGTGAACGACACGCTGATCGAGGTTCATCGCTCGGACGAGTTCATCGACGCCCAGCGTCGCATGCTTCGTGCGGCGTCCGACCGGCACCTGCAGGAGCGAAAGATGGCCGAGGCGTGGTGCGAGGCCGCGCATGTGCCGACGCGCAGCGAAGTCGACCAACTTCAGCACCAAGTCGTCGAACTGCGGCGCGAGGTGCGCCTGCTGCGTCGTGCCACGCCGGATGCTGCCGGGCAGGCGTCTGCCGCCCCGGCGCCCAAGGCGCCTGCCCGCCGCCCCCGCGCCGCCGGCCCACGCGCCCGCTCCTGAGGATCCCGAGATGCCCACCACCCGAAAGTCCCCGGCCGCGCAGGCCATCGCCGAGCTCGACGACCTGAACTTCAAGCTCGCCCGCGGCCAGCGCATGCTGCAGCGGCTGAAGGACGAGGACGTGCAGATCGCTACCGCCGACAAGGAAGTGGTGTTCCGCGAGGACAAGACCACGCTGTACCGCTACAAGAGCAGCGCCAAGCGCACGATCGGCGTGCCGGTGCTGGTGGCCTACGGCCAGATCGGTCGCTACACGATGACCGACCTGCAGGAAGACCGCTCCATGCTGCGCAACCTGCTCGCCCTCGGCGTCGATGTCTACGCGGTCGACTGGGGCAGCCCCACCCGCGGCGACCGCTGGCTGACCTTCGAGGACTACGTCGACGTCTACCTCGCGGACTGCGTCGACCACATCTGCCGCACCCACGGCGTGCCGGCGATCAACCTGCTCGGCATCTGCGAGGGCGGCGTGTTCTCGCTCTGCTACGCGGCGCTGTACCCGAAGCGCGTCAAGAACCTGATCCTGACGATCACGCCGGTCGACTTCCACCAGGACCAGGCCGAGGGGCGGCTGAATCACGGCTTCGTCAACCTGTGGACCCGGAGTCTTGCCGATGAAGACATCGAGCGCCTGATCGAGGCCAACGGCAACTTGCCCGGCGAGCTGATGAGCCACGTCTTCTCGCAGATGACGCCGGGCGCGACGATGAGCAAATACAACCTCGGCCTTCTCGACACCTTCGACGACGAGAAGCGCCTGCTGAACTTCCTGCGCATGGAGAAGTGGCTCGCGGACCGACCGCACCATCCCGGCGAGGCGGCCAAGCAGCTGCTGATCAACCTCTACAAGAACAACGAACTCGTGCATGGCGAGTTCCAGCTCGGCGGGCGGACGGTCAAGCTCGGCGACATCAAGGTGCCGGTGCTCAACGTCTTCGCGAAGGACGACCACGTCATCCCGCCGAAGACGACGCAGGCGCTGCGCAAAGTCGTCGGCAGCAAGGACTACACCGAGATCGGCCTGGACGGTGGCCATGTCGGCGTGTTCGTCAGCGGCAAGTCGCAGGGCGTGCTCGGCAAGGGCATCGTCGACTGGCTCAAGAAGCGGGACTGAGGCGCACCGCCCCCGCCCCGACGATGAACCCCCGCCTCCGCGACGTGCCCGTGCTCGGGCGCGATGGCTTCCTTCGCCTCGCGTACGCCGAATCGGGCTCGCCAAGCGCCGCGCGAACGATCGTCTGCGTGCATGGCGTCTCACGCAACGGAGCATCCACGCCATGATTCGCGACAAGATCACCAACGCTGACGAGGCCGTCGCCCTGATCAGGGATGGCGACGTGGTCAGCTGCTCGGGCTTCGTCGGAATCGGCACGCCCGAAGCGCTGATCGCGGCGCTCGAGCGGCGCTTTGTGCAGACGGCAAGCCCGCGCGGCCTTGGCCTCGTCTTCGCCGCGGCTCCCGGCGACGGCAAGGAGCGGGGGCTGAACCGGCTCGCGCACGAGGGCTTGATTCGTCGCGCGGTCGGTGGCCACTGGGCGCTCGTTCCCAGGCTCGCGGCGCTCGCCACCGCCAATCGCATCGAAGCCTACAACCTGCCGCTCGGGATCATCTCCAACCTGTACCGCGACGCGGCGGCGCACCGCGCCGGCACGTTGAGCAAGGTCGGGCTGGGGACCTTCGTCGATCCGCGCCAGGGGGGCGGGCGCATCAACGACGCGACGACCGAGGCGCTCGTGCGCGTGATGGAGATCGACGGCGAGGAGTGGCTGTTCTACAAGGCGCCGGCGATCAACGTGGCGCTGATCCGTGGCACCACGGCCGACCCGGCGGGCAACATCACGATGGAGCGAGAGGCCCTGGTGCTCGACGCGCAGGCTGCGGCGATGGCTGCGCACAACGCCAACGGCCTGGTGATCGTGCAGGTGGAACGCATCGCCGCCGCGGGTTCGCTCGATCCGCGCCAGGTGATCGTGCCGGGCGTGCTTGTGGACTGCGTCGTGCTTGCGGCCGGTGACGCGCACCAGCAGACCTACGCCACCGCCTACAACGCCGCCTTCTCCGGCGAGGTGCGCATACCTGTCGATCGCATGGCGCCGGCGCCGCTCGACGAGCGCAAGCTGATCGCTCGACGCTGCGCCTTCGAGCTGCCGCTGGGCGGTGTCGTCAACCTCGGCATCGGCATGCCGGAGGTCGTGGCAGCCGTGGCGGCGGAGGAACGCATCCTAGATCACCTGACGCTGACCGCGGAACCCGGCGTGATCGGCGGCATGCCGCAGGGCGGCCTTGATTTTGGTGCCGCGGTCAACACGCAGGCCCTGCTTCACCAGAACCAGCAGTTCGATTTCTACGACGGCGGTGGGCTCGACCTGGCCTGCCTCGGCATGGCGGAGGTAGACCGACTCGGCAATGTCAATGTCAGCCGCTTTGGCTCGCGCCTGGCCGGCTCGGGTGGGTTCATCAACATCAGCCAGAACGCGCGCAAGCTGGTGTTCGCGGGCACGCTGACCGCCGGCGGCCTCGAGGTGGCCATCGAGGATGGCCGTGTGCGCATTGCCCGGGAAGGAAGACAGCGCAAGTTCGTCGAGGCGGTTCAACAGGTGACCTTCAGCGGGCCTGTCGCGGCGGAGAAGGGGCAGCAGGTCCTTTATGTCACCGAGCGCTGCGTCTTCGCGCTCGCAAGCGAAGGACTGAAGCTCGTGCAAGTGGCGCCCGGCATCGACGTCGAACGCGAGGTCCTCGCCCAGATGGCATTCCGCCCCCAGATCGACGGCGACATGAAGACGATGGACCCGCGCATCTGCTCACCGAAGCCGATGGGGTTGTTCGCCACGCTCCTCGACCTCCAGTTGGCGGACCGACTGAGCTACGACGCCGAGCGCAACGCGCTGTTTGCGAACTTCGAGGGGCTCGCGATCAGGACGCCGGACGACATTCAGAGCGTGCGTCGGGTGTTCGAGGCGCTCTGCCAGCGCATCGGGCGCAAGGTCGCGCTGGTCGTGAACTACGACGGCTTCCGGCTCGACGAGGCCCTTGCCGATGCGTATTTCGAGATGGTCAGCGAACTGCAGGCGAAGTACTACAGCACTGCCGTGCGCTACACGACGAGCGCGTTCATGCGGCTGAAGCTCGGTGTTGAACTGTCTGCCCGGCGCTCGGCCGCACATGTGTTCGAGACGCGCGACGAGGCGGTGGCGTTCGCCGCGCAGCGCGTCGGGCTGCCTTGAACGAGGCCGTCGTGCTCCACCAGGAGTTCGCGACGCAGACCGCTCGCATCCGGCTGTCTCGGTCGCGCAACATGGCTATCGACTGGCTGGCGATCGAGCGGGACTACCGCGCGGGACTTCTGTCCCTGCGCGCACTCGGCCAGAAGCACGGCTGCTCGCACTCGACCATCGCCAACTTCGCCGGCCGACACGGCTGGACGCGAAAGCCACCCGAGTCGAACTCCTGCTAGGAGCCACCGGACCACGGCAACCGCAGGGCAGCCTTGCGCTTGCGCCGTGTCGGTGTTTCGAGTCCGTTTTCGGTCGAAGAATCGGTACTCCTTCAGAGACGGTTCAGGAGGTCCAGGAAGTCCCAAAGCCCTTGAGATTCGATGCTCTGGGGCTTTTTTCTTGTCCTTGAGCGTCCGATGGCGGCCTGGGCGATGAGAAGCACGGGTGTGCGCCGGGCCGGCTCCGAATCGGACGGACGAAGCGACCTGGCGAGTTCGTGCTCACAGCCCGGCTTCACGCAAGCGGCGTAGCAGGTCGTCTGACATCGGAAGCTCGTGCGGGTCGCCGGGAGCGGGGACCGAGAAGGGAAGCTGGCTCATGGATGTGCTCCGGACTTGGAGTTAACTGGGCGGCGCAGGTGCGTGCAGACGTTCCGTCAGAGCCCCGATCATTCGAGAACAGCCGACCTTCGTCCTTGAGGTGCACCAAATCCGCTGCTCGTCATGACGACGGTCGTCCGCGCGGTGGCGGCACGTACCTGGCGAGGGCCGCGCCTACACTTGGCGCGGACATGGACCGCTTCGCCGCGATCGACACCTTCGTGCGAGTCGCAGAGTCGAGAAGCTTCGCCGAAGCCGCTCGGCAGATGCGCGTGTCCCGATCGGTCGTCACCGCGCGCATCCAACAACTCGAGTCGTTCGTCGGAGCGCCGCTCTTTCATCGCAACACCCGCAGTGTTCGCCTCTCGGAGCTCGGTCAGGCCTTCCTGCGCGACTGCGCCGAGCTGGTCGGACGGACGAACGAGGTCGTCGACCAGATGCGCGAGGTCACCACCTCGCCGACCGGACGGCTGCGCGTCCATGCTCTGCCGGGATTCGTGCTCGGGCACCTCGCCCGTGTACTGCAGGAGTTCCAGGGCCGCTGGCCGCAGATCGTGCTCGACATGATCGTCAACGATGCGGCGATCGACCCGGTGAAGGAAGGCTTCGACTGCGCACTGCAGATCTTTCCGCCGCGCTCCGAGGAGCTGATCTCGAAGAAGCTGTTCCCGGTCCGGCGGGTGTTCGTGGCGTCGCCCGACTACCTCAAGCGCCATGGCACGCCACGAGGGCCGCGCGACCTGAAGGGCCATCGGATCGGCTGGTATTCGGGCTACCCCACGCGCGAGCGGCTGCAGTTCCACGGACCGGGCGAGGTGGTGTCGCTCGAGCTCGCGCCCGTGCTGCTGACCAACAGCGTGCACCTGCTGCGCGAGTACGCGCTCGAGCACGCCGGCATCGTCTGCCTGCCCACGCTGGTCGCATCCGATGTGGTCGTCGGCGGCGATCTGCGGATCGTCCTGCCCGAACACCGGCTCAGCTCGTTCTGGCTCTCGGTGTTCTACCCGCCGACCGTCCGCAGCTCGCTCAAGCTCAAGCTGTTCCTCGAGACGCTCGAACAGAGCTTTTCGGGCGTACCCCCCTGGGACCAGGTGCTGATCGAGCGGGGCCTCATCGCGTCGACGATCATCGAATAGGCGGATCTGCTCAGGGGCGCCGACGCTCACGGCACGGCCGCGCGCGGTTAAGGGTAAACCCGGACCATTGTTCTGTCATCCCGAACAATCAGCTTGGCGCACGGCATCTACCGACCTGCCGGTGCGCGGCCTAAAGTCCCCGGAAATCCTGCGCCGAGGCTCACGCGGCGCCCCCGAAGGACCGACCGGAGACCTCGCCATGACCGCCACTGCCTACCGCACCGTGTTCGGATCGCTCGACCGCTACCAGAAGGGCGGCGTGCAGAACATTGCCGACGACGTCAAGAACTACGCCTTCTCGAACTGCTTCGATATCGCCAGCCGCAGCAAGCCGTACGAGAAGGTCGTATTCGGCCAGAACCAGATCTACGTGCTCGAGACCCTCCGCGCCGAGGGCGAGTCGCCCTGGTACACCTGCGCGCACGACGAGTTCGCGCTGGTGATGGACGGCGAGGTGGAGATCCACCTCGTGAAGCTCGAGGGCGAGCAGGTCGTGCCCGACACCGAGCACAACGGCGCGGTGCTGGTGAAGGGCGCGCCGAAGGGCCCGAAGATGGGCTGGATGAAGCTCAAGCGCGGCCACCAGGCGCTGCTGCCGAAGAACAGCGCCTACCGCTTCAAGGCGGAGAAGCCCGCCGTCGTCGTCCTCCAGACCTGCAAGGGCGACCTGTCCATCGAACGCTGGGCCGAAATCTGCCAGACGGCCTGAAATCGCACCGCATCCGAGGAGATCCCGCATGAACGCACCCGCCGACCTCTTCAAGGTAAACGCCTCCACGCCCGACGCCGTGCACGGCTACAAGAGCTACACGCTCGGCGCCTTCACGTTCCGGCGCGACGAGTATTTCGCGCACCTCGGCTGGACCACGAACGACGGCCGCCCGCTCTCGCACACGATGGAC
>Ga0068863_100001731_pt1 | contig 21592 bp, 12 predicted proteins | sample KBSSwiS62_FD_66596 | JGI IMG/M metagenome (GOLD analysis project Ga0068863, IMG submission 66596) | Switchgrass rhizosphere microbial communities from Kellogg Biological Station, Michigan, USA - KBS Switchgrass S6-2 | ecosystem: Host-associated > Plants > Roots > Rhizosphere > Soil ...
GCACCGCCTCGGCGCGCAGTTCCGGCGTGTACTGGTGTCCCGTCCTCTTCATCTTTCTCACGTCGCTTGCTCCTCTTGGATTATACCAAGCGGCGTGTCCGATTTAGTCAGGCCACCTCAAACCTGTGAGGCGACTGTCACATACATGGTCGCAAACGAAGCAAATACGAAGTGCCTCTCGGCAGAAATCATTCGCGAGAATCAAGAATGAGCAAATTCGCGCTTCGACATGTCTCAGCCCGGGTGCCATGGCATGACACTGGCTGGAACGGTACTGTATGTCGTGCACCGGCGCTCAATGGATCCTGTGCAAAGCTCAAAGGTATTGCCGGTAACAAGAGCGATCAGGTTGAGGTCACCGTCGCTGGCCAGAGGCTTGCTGATCTTCCGAGCGAAAAGTGGCCGCCTTGTTTGAATGAACGAGCGACGTTTATGGCCCCGTTTGAGATGGATCAGATTCGCCGCCACGCACTCGCGACGAGGAATTTGGATCACTACGGGCACTTCATGCCCACGCCGCAGCGTTACCCGGCCTACTCCGCCGGCATCGTTCCGTTCCGGTGGCTAATTCGAGAGCAACTTGACGAACTGCGTGAGCGCCTCGATATCGATGTTGACAGCGGAAGGGAGCCCGAACTCGGGTACGACACAAACTGGGTTCACGAAGCACAGAACCAGCGTAATGTGCTTGATGCGTTCGCCAGTCATCTGCAAGTGCAAGAGTCTCTCATCTTTTTCTATGCCAAACATGTGCCCTTTGTGGAAGGGACAGGGAGAGTCCTGGTTGGGGCTGGCCGCGTTTATGATATCGGGCCAGTGATTGAATATGCGCGCAGTCGCGACGGGATGGCTGGCATGGTGTGGGAGCGCCCAGTTCAGCACTCCATCCGTCCCAAGGGGGTGGATGGATTCTTGGTTCCGTATGCGCAGATTCTCGCGAGAGCCAGCGAGGACTCGACGATTGATCCGGCGGCCTACGTAGCTCATGCGCCCCCCGAGCACTGGGATGAGTTTTCCTATGGCAGCGAGCTCGCAACTCACGACGGCGCGATCTCTGCACTACTCTCACTCGACCTCGCGCTTGATCTTATGCAGCGCGATCTCGGCATCGAAACAGAGGCGCACCGACGATGGCTGCATGACGAACTAGTTCGTTTGTGGAAGGTTCGTGGTCCCTTTCCTGGACTCGGTGCTGTACTAAAAGCCTTTGGTTTGTCGCGAGGCGTGTTCGTCGCACACGCGTTGCAGGAGCGCGTGGGACAGAATCAGGATCCGTGGCCGGCGGTGGACGAAGCATTTCGCGATTCTTCTGTTCTGCCTGAGAGTCTGCGCCGCGATCTTAAGGAGCTGTCGCCAACTTGGAAGTTACTGCCGACGCAGCGCCGGCAGTACCTGCGCTTGATGAGTCGCTTTGAACTGCATGCGGAGACGGCGCAACATCTCTACGAAGAGTCGTCTCGCAGGAAGCGAGGTTGGGCTGCCACCGATGCAGAGTTACTGGCCAATCCCTATCGGATTTATGAGGTCAGCCGCCACGACCCCGAAGGCATTCATCATCTCGCGATTGATCGCGGCGTATTCCCGGACGACGCCGTTCGCCTGATGCATCCCTTGGACAAACCTTCATGCTTGGAGTCCGCGGTGGACGTGAGACGTGTACGGGCGTTAGGCATTGCTACCTTGGAAGCTGCGGCCAGCACAGGTCACTCACTGCAGTCAGCTTCAGATTTAGTAGAAGCAATCAAACAAATACCGGTGCGTCCGGAGTGTCCGATCACCTCTGACATTCTGGCGGCCCACATGACATTGTTTGCCCCCGAAATTGTGGCCGCGGTCAGTGACAACCACGCTCTGCAGCTCGCTCGCTATAAGGATATAGGCGACCTGATTCGGAAGAATGTATTGGGTCGAGTGGGCGGTCAGCGGCACCGCATCGAGATCGAATGGGCTCAACTGCTCGATGAGAAGTTCGGTCCAACGACCGACCCGCAGGAGCGCGAAGCTCGTGTAGAGAAGGCGATGGCGCTGGTCGAACTAGCGGAAGCACGCTTCAGTGTACTGGCGGGCCCTGCGGGCGCAGGAAAGACCACGGTCCTGGGACTGTTGTGTGCTCGGCGGGAGATTCAAGCTGATGGGCTGCTGCTTCTCGCTCCCACCGGGAAGGCTCGCGTCCGTATGCAGCAGCTTGCAAACGGTGCAGCCACGCGCGCACAGACCATCGCGCAGTTCCTGAACGTGAATGGCCGCTACGAGGGGCGCTCAGGGCGCTACGTGATGAATGATCGTCCCAAGGCTGTCGGGTACGGCACGGTGATTATCGACGAAGCCTCGATGCTGACCGAAGACATGCTGGGCGCACTGTTCGATGCACTGCAGGGCGTGAAGCGGTTCATTCTCGTGGGCGACCCCGCTCAGCTTCCACCAATCGGTGCGGGACGTCCTTTCGTAGACATTATCGCCAAACTCCGCCCAGCCGAGTACGAACGACTCTTCCCGCGAGTGGCGGCTGGCTATGCGGAACTGACGATCGAGCGTCGGCAAGTGGGCGGCGATCGACCCGACCTACGGCTGGCACGGTGGTTCAGCGCGAGTCCTCCATCGGCCGGCGAGGACGACATCTTTGCCCTTCCGGACATCGCACACCCGACATTGAGATTTGTCTCGTGGGAAAAGCCGGAAGACTTTCACCAGAAGCTGCTGACCGTCCTGGTGGAAGAGCTGAAGCTAGCAGGGGAGAGCGACGAGCGGGGGTTCAATCGTGAACTCGGGGCGAATCAGGCGGGCGACTACGACTACTTTAACGCCACCCGCAACGGACAGTTGGGAGCCGTAAAGGCCGCCGAGAACTGGCAAATTCTGAGTCCATTGCGAGGAATGCCATTCGGTGTCGGCGATATCAACCGACAGATACATTTAAACCTGCGCAAGACGTTCGGGGAATTAGCGACCAGGCAGTGGAATCGCCAGATTCCCAAACCGATGGGCTCTGAACGCATAGTTTATGGCGATAAGGTCATCAATCTTGCGAACCACCGCCGTGATGGAAAGCGCGTGTATCCCACCGACGGCGCAATCGGTTACCTAGCGAACGGCGAGGTCGGCATAGTCGTCGGGCAGTGGAAGACCAAGAACATGACTCGAGCGCCGAAAATAATGAAAGTCGAGTTTTCTTCTCAAACCGGCTTTACCTACGACTTCTACGGCAGCGACTTCACCGACGAAGGCGATGCGGCGCTGGAACTAGCCTACGCGCTGACTGTGCACAAGGCGCAGGGAAGCCAGTTCAAGCTCGTCATTCTGGTCCTTCCGGAAACACACCCGATACTATCGCGTGAGCTGATCTACACCGCCCTGACACGCCACGAAGAGCGCGTTGTGGTGATGCATCAGGGGCCTCGAAGCCTGCTGAAAGAGTTCACAAGTCCTCATCGAAGCGAGACCGCTCGCCGGCGAACGAACTTGCTGACACAGTGCAAGATGGTCGAGATTCCCCAGGCCAAGACCAGCGTCTTCCTCCAGGAAGGGTTGATTCATCGGACGAGTAAGGGACAGGCCATGCGCTCCAAGTCAGAGCTCCTGATTGCCGAAGCCTTGATCGGAGCGGGCGTCGCGTTTGAATATGAGAAACCGCTCACGCTGGGCGGTAACACGCGATATCCGGATTTCACCATCGAAGATGAGATCTCTGGTCGGACGGTCTACTGGGAGCACCTTGGCATGTTGTCACGGAAGGATTACCGAGAGCGATGGGAGGCTAAGCTGAGGTGGTACTTGGAACATGGAGTGCATCCAGTGGATGCGCCAGCTGAAGGTGCCCCTACCCTTGTAACCACTAAGGACTCGGCAGAGACAGGGCTGGATATGGGCACAGTCCGGAAGCTGATTGCGAAGGTATGTGGTGGCTGAGTTCTCGGAAACGCACGCTATATCAAGGAGGAGTGTCATCGCCGCACTCACTTTTCCGGCAATCCAACCCTGGCACTTAGTTCGTCAGCTTCCGCACCATCAGATACTGCTTTGCCCTCGTTGCCGCGACATGCAGTAGGCATCTTTCGTTAGTCAATGCGTCCTCGTAAACGCCCGCGTTCGGTATCCTCCGTGTATTCTCTCGCCAGCTGCTCTGGCCCTCTGTAGCCGGCGATAATTACTGCATCGAATTCGAGTCCCTTCACGCGGTGCATGGTTGCAATTCGGATGCCGGGAGTATCCTGGCTATCGCCGACATCTCGATCCAGCCGCAGTGCCTTCTTCCCAATTCGTCCAAGCCATTCGGCATATTCGTAGGCCTCGTCATTAGTCCGCACGACGATCCAGATGCCGCTCTCCGGAATCCCTTCCGCCTCTAGCCGTGTCAACGTAGTCGCAATCGCGGTCCGTTCCGCGTCACGTGATTCGATGGCCTGATCCTCGGGTGTGGGCCCATGGGTCATCGACTTATAGCCCACCAGGGTGTTGGGTTGGCCGTCTAGATTGTCGACGGGGCAATTTGCCAGTTGCGCCGCCGCCCACCTCCGGATTTCGTCCGTGGTTCGATAGTTGATGCGCAGTCTGCGACCACGTCCCCGAATATCGATCCCTACTTTCGAAAATACGGCACGATGCCGATAGATTCTCTGATGGGCATCACCCACGAGAAACATATCGTCCTGCCCCGTTGGCACCGCGGCTCGTGGCCCCTGCGGAGAAGCGAGAGAAGGTGCTTCAGGAAATCCAGCGCCCGGTCTTCTCGCTGCTTGAAGGGCGGCCATTGTCCGAAATCTGCACATACCTGTCTTATGACAGCGTCAAAGAAATAGGGGAGTTGAAGCATCTCGCCCGCATGTCAGATGACGTGATCGAGGATTACGGAGACACCGCGGATGAGCTTTAATTGCTCGCTGATGACCATGCAGCCGTGTAACGATCGAGGGTAGTATCGCCGTTGTCGGTGGCGGTTCTGAACTCGCCGACGGCCCTGTTGGAAGTGACCCGCTGTAACTTCGCTCGCTCATTCCCGTTGTCTTTGGGACGTTATCCTTACCAGCCGCGCCGCCTTCGGGTCGTACATGTAATCGGTTATCGTGCCATCCTTGATACGCTCGACGGCTTCATTCACGACGAAAATCGGCACGAGGAACCATTCCCGCGGGAGGATCGGTTTGCCGAAGCGGTCCTTGATCGCGATGTCGAGGCGCGCGGGGTCGAAGACGCGGTGGATCAGGTTTTCGAGCTTCACGCGGTTGACGTTGTAAAGATCATACGTCGCCACGACTTCCACGTCTGCGAGCAGGAAAGTCGCCTCGTTCTTTGCATTGGCGAAGCGCGTCGCGACGTTGCTCCGGCCGGTCACGCCGATCTTGTGCAGAACGTCGCGGTTGGCGGCGACAATAGGAAGGTCGGACTTGCTTCGGAGCACGTAGATCGTCCCGCTCTCATGGTCATCCTCCGACGCCTCGTTCGAGAACAGCGGTCCGGCGGAGGGATTGGTCACAAGGCGGGCGGCAGGATCGCGGTGGAGCGCCCGCTGAAAGGAGCGTTGCAACACGTCGCTCTCGGTGCCGTTGTCGTAGATGACGCGCAAGCGGCTGTCCTTCCGCTCGTACTGCGTCCTGATCTCTTCGCCGATGTCGGCGATATGGGCCATTTGGCCCTCGACGATAAAAAACTCGCCCTGTTGGATTTCGGCGAGCTTGATTTCGTCGAGCGCGTGGACGGCGTGCGTTTCGCGGACGCCGTTTTTCAGTTCGCGCCTCACTCGCTCGAAAAGCGGCTTGAACTTATCGAAGTCCGCGCACTGCTTGCGTTGCGCGATTTCCTCGGCGGCCCTCTTTTCGGCGCTAGTGCGGACGTGGCGCAGGGCGGTGATGTCATTTGCGTCCGCCGCCCCGGCAAGTTCGGTGACCAGTTCGTCTTCGTCGATAGTCTCCGTCGGTGCAGCGGCGGCGACGGGCGGGCCGGAGAGCAATCCTTGGCGATCCAGCGGCGCGAGCATGGAGCGGTAGTCCTCAAGTGCGCGCAGGCGGTCGAGGCGGACGGCATAAAGTCGCTCAAAAATGTCGCGGCCCTCCCCGTGTTGCGGGGCGCGGCGTTGCTTTTCGACGAACCGCTGAATTTCCTCAAATCCGGCTATGACGCGCTCGTCGCGCGGCGAACGCCCCCCCCTTTTTTCCGGTGCGTCGAATTCCGCAAGTTCGTCCGCCAGTTCATCGAGGTCGGGTTCACTCATAGCGTCCCTCCTTCTTGAAGCGCATGAAGGCGGCGGCCCCTTCCGCCATGCGCCGCTCCCAAGCGTCCTGGGCGTCGAGCGACGGGATGCGTCCCCGCTCCTTCTTGAACCGCACGGCGCGGATGGCCAGCTCTTTCGCCTCCTCGGCCGTCAGGCTCGTGCGCTTCGCCGAGATTGCCGCCGCGACTTGCTTTAGGCTGTCCTCGCTCATGGTCTTGGCGAGGATGGCGTAGGCTTCGCCGAAAGGGTTGATGCGGTCGATAAGGTCGATGTCGAGGTCGCGCACGTCCATCGCAAACCGGCGCACGCCATCAATGAGGGCGGTGTTGGTCGTCGGGTCTGCGCTATCGTCATTTCCGCCGAGAGCGAATTGCTTTGCCTGCTGCGTGATATTAAGCGCGGCTATCGCGTGCTGACGCACGGCTTCTTGATCCTCCTCCTCAAGCTCTGGGTACTTCTCCTTGATGATCTTGCCCATGCGCACCTGTGTAATCTCTTCGGGCACCAGATCCTCGTCGAACAGGCCACGCTCGATGGCGGTCTTGTCCTGCACGAAGGCGGCAATCACTTCGTTCAAGTCCTCCTGGCAGATGCGTGTGGCTTCCGCGCTCTTGGGTTCCGATAGGCCCCGAATTTCGACCTGGTAGTGTCCCGTCTGCTCGTTCACGCCTATATTGCACTTCGCAGGGTCGTAGCCGCCCTCGCCGTAGTTGAAGCCCGGCGTCGGGCCGTTGTCCTGGTGCTTCGGCTTGAACTCGAAGCGCGGGGTAAGCACCTGCTCCATAAGCAAGCTGGCGGCGATTGCCTTGAGTGTGTCGTTCACCGCCTCGGTCACGGCCTCCTCGGACGCGTCCGGCTCGGCAATCAGGTTGGTGAACCGCGCGCGCGTCTTGCCAGGCGCATCGCGGGTGGCGCGACCGATGATCTGGACGATTTCGGTGAGGCTGGATCGGTAGCCGACGGTGAGCGCGTGCTCGCACCAAATCCAGTCGAAGCCTTCCTTAGCCATGCCGAGCGCGACGATGATGTCCACGTACTCGCGGTTGTTCTTCTGGCTTGAGTCTTTCAGCGCGGTGGACACGCGTTCACGCCGAGCCCCGTCGTCGTCCACAAGATCGGCGATGCGCAGAACCCGGCCGCCCGGAATCTTGACAAGCTGGAAGCCGGTTTTGTCGTCGATGCCCTGCCACTCGCCCAATGCCTCGATGATGTGCTCCACCTCCCGCATCTTGTCTTTCGTGCTCTCGCGCGAATTGACGTTGGGGATGTGGATGATGGTCTTCTCGTTCGGGTCGAGAATTTTGAGCATGTCCTCGACGTAGGAACCAGAATAGAAGAAATACCCGATATCGAGTTGCTTGAGGTATTCATAGCCGTTGAGCTGTTCGTAATACGTATAAGTCACGGTGTCGAATTTCGCCTCGTCCTGCGGAGCAAGCACGGCTTCCGCGTCGCCTCGGAAGTAGGAGCCGGTCATGGCGACGATATGAACGCGGTCGCGGACGATGAACTGCCCCAGTTGCGTCCCGAGCCTGTTATCGGGGCTGGCGGAGACGTGGTGGAATTCGTCCACGGCGATCAGCCGATCGTCGAACTTCCCCACACCGAATTGATCAACGGCGAAGCGGAAGGTCGCATGGGTGCACACCAATACCTTACCGGTGCTCTCGAGAAATGCACCGACGGCCTTCACTTTCCCGCCGTTGTCGCCGCCAGGCGCGTTGCAAAGATTCCATTTCGGTTCCACATGCCAATCGGCCCAAAAGCCGTACCTGGTCAGCGGCTCGTCCTGGAAACTGGCACCGATTGCTTTTTCCGGCACGACGATGATGGCTTGCTTCAAGCCCTGGTTCTGTAGCTTGTCCAGCGCAACGAACATGAGCGCGCGGCTCTTGCCCGACGCGGGCGGTGACTTGATGAGTAGGTATTGTTCGCCACGCTTTTCATAGGCGCGCTCCTGCATCGGCCTCATGCCAAGGGCATTGGCCTTGGTCGATGCGCGGTTGCAGGCGTAGGTGACGGAAATGGAGGGGATGGATTTCTTGTCTTCGGTCATGTGCGTGCTCCCGCTCTTCCTTTCTTCGGCGACCCTGCCACCGCAGTCATTTTCGTATAGAGGTCGAACAGTTTTTCCAGCCGCTCCGTGTCGTTCTTGAAGCGTCGACCGATGTAGATGCGTTCCAGCACCTCGTCATTGTGGTTATGCGCCGCGCGGAGATCGTCGGGCATATTGTCGGGGTCGTAGAGGTCGGCAATCGTCGCCGGGAAATGGTGCTCGCGCGCGAGCAAAATGCTTTCGGCGGAGCGAGTGAGGTCGGTCTTGTTCTTCTCGGTCAGTGGCGGCACGGGAAACGTGTTCCAGCCCAGAGTGTTCGAGTAAGAGAAATCCGTGCGCATTCGCACGCACACAGTAGCAATCCAGACCCAATGCAGTCGTGACGCAATGAGCGCCATGTTCCAGAGGGGAGTGTCATACAGTGCAAAGCACTTGTTGGAGACAACGCTATCGTCACCCAGCAGGTCTACTGGTAGGTAGTCTCTGTTTTCGGAGGAGACTACAGGAATGGCTAGAAGGTGGAGTTCGGCACAGTTCATTTCTCGAAACTGATGCGGCCGCGCCAACATACCGTTGGCGATGGCGTCTTTGGATTTGCTTCGTATCTCGGAGCCCCTTTTTATGCGGCTCCGAATATCTGCAAGATTCAAATTGGCTTCCGTTGGAGGCTTCTCGAACCAGAAGCAGTACCGTGGCTTTGCATTTATGACCTCTGTGGACCCGTAGAACCTCCTTACGATGGATGTGTCCACCCCCGCGGAGAGATATTGGTGTTTCTCGTCGAGCCTAAATATAAGGTGTTCTGAGAGGCCGTAGTAATTGCCCTTTACCATGGGTTGGAGGTCAGAGACTGGCTTATTTTGAAGCGTGATCCAAAAGTTGGCTTGCGGCAAAAGGTACGCGTTGATGTTGGAGGTGCTTATCTTAACGTCGCCGTCGAAAATGACAGGCGACGCAGCTCCACGAGTTGCTCCAACGATTGCAACGGTTACCCCGGCATCGTTCTTGGCGAGATTGCTCCACTTGAATGACCGAACAGCAAAGGCAATCCTGAGGCCGTCAGCGAAGAGCGGCTTCCAGAAAAACGAAACGTGCTGGCCTTGCGCGATGCTGTTCGTCGCCACGAAAGCGAATCGAGTGTCAGTGTGCTTGGCATATTCATGCGCCTTGAAGAACCATGCGCACACATAATCCAACAGTCCCCATTTTTCAAAGCGCCCTTGAAACACATCTTGGAGTTCGTCCTTCTGCTCGTCGGTTTTCCGTGCATTACCTTTATAAGGAGGATTTCCGCAGATATACGTCTCCCCGCCCTCGTTCTCGAAGTCGATTTCGGCCTGGTCGAGCGGTTTGGTGAATAGGTCGTCCGCCTGAAACTTCACGCCCGTCCCGGTCGGCGGACAGACGCTCAACCAGTCGATCCGCAGGGCGTTTCCGCACGTAATCCAGTTCTCGTTACGAAGCGGCAGAAATTCGGCGAGGGCGAGTTTCTGCCCGCGATAGAGCACGTCGCACTGGTATTCGGCAATAACGAGGGCGAGCCGCGCGATTTCCGCTGGAAAGTCGCGCAGTTCAATTCCGCGAAAATTGGTCAGTGGGATCTCCGATCGCCAACCTGGCTCGCCGCGCCGCTTGTTGATGTCGGCCTCGATGGCGCGCATTTCCTTATACGCGATGACAAGGAAGTTGCCCGAGCCGCATGCCGGATCGAAGACCCTGATCTTCGCCATGCGCTTGCGCAGGTTAAGCAACGTGCGCGCGTTGTCGCCGGCCTCGGCGAGTTTTGCGCGTAGGTCGTCGAGAAAAAGCGGGTTGAGTACCTTCAGGATGTTCGGGACGCTGGTGTAGTGCATCCCGAGCGCGCCGCGCTCCTCGTCCTCGGCCACGGCCTGAATCATTGACCCGAAGATGTCCGGGTTGATCTTCGTCCAATCGAGATGGCCGATGTGGAGAAGATAGGATCGCGCAATCTTACTGAAGCGCGGCACGTCCATGGTGCCGGAGAACAGGCCACCGTTGACGTAAGGAAACGAGTTTGACCAGCGGGGCAATCCCGCACGCTCGCGCTCCTCGATCTTGGTGTTCATGGCGCGGAATAGCGCGCCGATCACTTCGTGCGTGTTTGAGGAGTCCTTAGCGCTCATACGCGCGATAGTGTCGGTGAACAAGCCCTTGCCGATGAAGATGTCGGTGTCTTCGGCGAAAAAGCAGAAGATGAGGCGCGCCATGAAGTGATTCATGTCGTGGCGGCGCTCGGCCTCTCCCCACGCGGGATTGTCCTTCAACAGCTCGACATAGAGCCGGTTGAGGCGACTTGTCGCCCGGATGTCGAAAGAGTTCTCGGCGATCTGTCGGACGGTAGTGATTCCTGCCAGCGGCAGAAAGAAGCCGAAATGGTCTGGAAAATCCTTGTATGCACAGGCGACGGTTTCTCCATTGGTCAGATTTTCCGCCTCGAAGTCCGCGCCGTCGGTGGCGAGGATGAACTTCGCCTTGGCTCTGACAGTCGCCGGGCTGTCTTTAAGGGTCTTGAGTGCCGCCGTCACCTGCCCGGCGTCGCAGGTCAGGATGTGGATATTGTTGGTCTGAAGAACGCCGCCAAGGTCGGATCTATTGGATGCGCCTGCCCGCAACTTCTTGATCGTCGTTTCCTTGTTGCCGAAGGCTTCAAGAAAGCTATACGGAAAGTTCGTGGAGTCAAAAGGCTGATCTGCCAGCTTCGATACCGCTTCTTCTATTTCAACGGCGTTCAATCATTCGCCCCTCTGGCAGTGCTCCGCCTGGCATCACGCTCCACCGGGAAAGCCCCCAGTAGTTACACGAGGATTGGGAAAAGTCACTCACATGTTCGGAACTTAGCCCGGTCGCAATTAGTCGGTTCATGGTCGAGCGATGGAGATCAGAATCGTCAATACCTCCCGTCAGCTCTTGATGTAGCAAGGCATCGGAGAGAGTGTCATCAGCCATCTCGACGCACGTCGATCGGCCCTTTTTATAACTTAGGTCCTTGGGCACTTACGTCACCTGTGCAGTTAATTGCACGTCCCCCCTCAATGGCTCGCAATCGCATTCAACTCCAATCCGGTGGGGCGCGCCGCCGAGCGCCCTGCGGCGTCGAAATACCCAATTCGTCAGTCGGTCGGCGATCTCCCGCAACGTTGTGATCCCCTCATGTGTCACGTACTGGATTATCTCACGTAGCTCCCACGTCCGCTCGACGGCCCGGTTGGCACGGACGCGACAAGCCGCAGACTCTGTGGTTGCCGCTTTGAGGTAAGGATTGCGGAGCCGCACGCCGCGCTGCTTCGCTGCCGCGAGCGCCGCGTTCGTTCGCTCCGATATCGCCTTGCCCTTTGCTTGGGCGACGGTTCACTAGCATGCGGACCACCAGTTTGTTGGCTTCGGGCAGATTGCAGCCTATGAATTTCGTGCTGGACTGCTGAAGTGTGGCCAGCAGGGCGACGTTTCGGGAAAGGCGATCGAGCCCGAGTTGACACGTCGGCCGCTGGGAACAACGGCGAGCCGCATCTTGTATACACCCTCGGTCCGAGCGATTGGCGGCGAGTTCTTGGCGATCCTGAGAAACGCGCTTGCGTCTCCCGAATCCACGCTTCGTCATTCGTTTCGGATGGCATCCAAACGTCGGCTACTCGACTCAGGTGAATCCTTTCCGCCCTGAGTCCTACTCGCGCGCAATGCATCGAGATAATCCGCCCACCACTGCATGTTTTTCCTTCGCTCTCCTAACCGCTGCGCCTTGTTATACGCCGCCCGCATCTTGTTCCTCTCCGCGTGCGCCAACTGCAGCTCGATCACATCCGGCGGAAACCCCTGCTCATTCAGCAGCGTGCTCGCCATGCTCCGAAACCCGTGCCCCGTTTACACATCCCCGTCATACCCAAGCCGGCGTAGCGCCGCATTGATTGTGTTCTCCGACATCGGCCGATCGCGCGTCAGCTGCGACGCAAATACATACCGCCACCGACTTGTGAGCGGATGGCTCTTGCGCAGAATTGCCACAGCCTGCCGCGATAGCGCACGACATGTTGCTCGCCCATCTTCATCCGCGGCGCTGGAATGCGCAATTCGCCTCCGTCCAAATCGAACTCGGGCCACTCCGCCGCGCGCAATTCTCGCGACCGGACAAAGACTAGAGGCAAGTTTCAACGCGAATCCCGTCACCGCCCCATGCCCCTGGTACCCGTGAATAGCACGAAGCAACTCCCCGACGCGCGCAGGCTCAACGATTGCGGCGAAGTTCCTTGCCTCCACCGGCGCCAACGCGCCCCTGAGATCCGTAGTGATATCCCGCTCCGCGCGCCCGGTCGCGACGGCATACCTCCAAACGCGACTCGCGAGCGAGCGCACCCGATGCGCCGTCTCATTCTCCCCGCGCGCCTCGATCCGCCGAAGTACCCCCAACAATTCCTGCACGGTAATCGCGCGACCACCCAAGTACGGATATAGATAAGTCCAGCCTTGCCTTGAGGATCCGTGTGGTCTCCGCCGCGAGCTTCGCCTTCTGGAGGTTGGGCCACTCGCCACCGATGGCCTCGAAAGTATCGGCCTGCGCCATCCGTTCCGCCTGCCGCTTGGATCGATTTCGTCGGCCACAAGCTTGCGAGCGTTATCCCGTTCCTCGCGGGCACGATTCAATGACACGTCGGGTTACGCGCCCAGGGTGAGCAGCTTCTCCACGCCACCAAGCCGATAGCGAAAGCGCCACAGTCTCCCGCCGGAAGGGGTGACGAGCATTAACAGCCCGCGCTCATCGAAAAGCTTGTAAGGCCGGTCATTCGGCCGGCTCGCCCGAATTCGGGCTTCAGTCAGCATTGGCGTAGGGGTATAAGACTCTCGGTCTCTGATGGACCCCTGCCATGTACCCCTCCCTGTGCGAAACTGTCAACGGACAGCCCAGGGTCTTACAAGGCGAAATTTGCGGGAAATTCCAGTGTTTTCGTGACGTCGCTGGCCGCGGCTGGACTTCACTGGAAGGGTGGAATGGTGGCCAGGGACGGAATCGAACCATCGACACGCGGATTTTCAGTCCGCTGCTCTACCAACTGAGCTACCTGGCCGCCGGAGGGGAGGCCGCGTATTAGACCGGCCGGCGCCACCGCCGTCAAGCAAAGCCCCGCCGCTAACCCATTGATTTTCCGCTCCACCAGCCAATCGGGCCCGCGGCTTAAGGGCGGCGCCCGTCTTTCAGCACCCGCGACGCGCCAGAAACTGCCCCCCGCCCACTCTTTATTACTACTGCAACGAGCCCCCGCGGCAAACGCCCCCGCAATTCCCGCCAGCACCGCCCCCGCTCCGAAGCTCCACCCCGGCCGGAACAGCCCAACTGCACCCCATAAAAGAGCTGCAAAGCAGTAACAAAACCGTCACCAACCCCCTGATTCCCCTCCAAAACCGTGCACCGCGGTGCACCCATGCACCACCCCCGCCCCAGACCACCCAAAAGGGATAGCTCCCAGCCCACGAATTGGCTCCAGCCCCCCTCCCGCCCGGTGCATATCAAAGCCGTAGCCCGGACACCACTATCTCCACCCTGCGCAAGCTCCAATGAAGGGAGCCACAGGCGCCATCAGCAGATCAGGAACGGTTTAGGGAGTCATCCATGCATTCCGGTTTCAAGCTCGCAAAGTCCGCTTTCACTCTTTCTATCCTGGCCGTGGTAGCTGCCACCCTGTCCGGGTGCGGCCGGAATGACGCTGCGGCCAGTGCCGCCGGCCAGCCGCCCCCGCAGGTGACCGTGGCACAGGTCCTCGAGAAGCCCGTGACCGAGTTCGACGAATTCACCGGCCGGTTCGAAGCGATCGACCGCGTCGAGATCCGTCCGCGGGTCAACGGCTACATCTCTTCCGTCAACTTCACTGAAGGCAGTGAAGTGAAGAAGGGCGACGTTCTGTTCGTCATCGACCAGCGCCCGTATGCGGCGGAGCTGAAGCGCGCCCAGGCCCAACTGAACCAGGCGAAGTCAGCCCTGACACTCGCGAGGTCCGAGAAGGCCCGCGCAACGAACCTCCTCGCTCAGCACGCCATCTCTCAGGAAGAGTACGACACCCGTTCGTCGGGTGATGAGCAGGCAGAGGCCAATCTGCAACTGGCCGAAGCCGCCCTCGATACGGCTCAACTCAACATGACCTACACGAAGGTCACTTCGCCGATCAATGGCCGAGTGAGCCGTGCCAACATCACCCTGGGCAACCTGGTGACCAACGGCCAGACGCTCCTCACGACCGTCGTCAGCCTCGACCCGATCTACGTGCGGTTCGATGGTGACGAGCAGGCCTTCCTCCGCTCTGTGAAGGAAGCGAAGGACAACGCCGCCAACGGTAACAAAGAAGTGGCCGCTCCAGTGTTGGTTGGCCTGGCTGACGAAGCCGGCTTCCCGCACAACGGCGTGATGGTCTTCCAGGACAACGAAGTGGATCCGCAGACCGGCACGATCCGCATCCGCGCCAAGTTGGACAACCATACCCGCGCCTTCACCCCGGGCCTGTTCGCACGAGTGCGGCTCCTGGGCGAGAAGAAGTACAACGCGCTGCTGATCAACGACAGCGCCGTCGGTACTGACCAGACCGTCAAGTACGTCCTGGTCGTGGGTGCGGACAACAAGGTCCAATACACACCCGTAAAGCTCGGTCCAGTCATCGACGGATTAAGGGTTGTTCGTGAAGGCCTCAAGGCGAACGACACCATCGTCGTCAACGGTTTGCAACGTGTTCGTCCTGGCTCGCCTGTGACCCCTCAGACGGTCGCGATGGGTGAGCAGCACATCCACCCGGGCGCTAATAAGACGATGTACGCCCAAACGGGAGACCAGCAGTGAAACTGTCGGACTTCTTTATCGACCGCCCGATATTCGCGGCGGTTCTCTCAGCCTTCATCACGATCGGCGGCGCTATCTCGCTGTTGAAGCTGCCGATCAGTGAGTACCCGGAGGTCGTTCCGCCCTCCGTGGTGGTTCGCGCCACTTACCCTGGTGCTAACCCGAAGGTGGTCGCGGATACGGTCGCGGCTCCTCTGGAGCAACAGATCGTAGGTGTTGAGGACATGATGTACATGTCTTCAACTTCGACGAGCGACGGCTCTCTGTATCTGACGGTCACCTTCAAACAGGGTGCCGACATCGACCGCGCCCAGGTGCAGGTCCAGAACCGCGTCTCACAGGCGACTCCGCGCCTGCCTGAGGAGGTGCGCGCCCTCGGCGTCACTACCCTCAAGAGCTCACCCAACCTGACTCTGGTCGTGCACTTGACCTCGCCGGACGGCCGTTACGATGGACAGTACCTTCGTAACTACGCGACGCTGAACGTGAGGGACACCTTGGCCCGCATCCAGGGCGCAGGCGATGTGCAGCTCTTCGGCGGTGGCGATTACGCCATGCGTGTCTGGCTCGATCCGTCGAAGTTGGCCGCACGTAATCTGACCGCCAGTGATGTCATCACCGCGATCCGTGAGCAGAACGTGCAGGTCGCGGCTGGTGCCATTGGTGCGCCCCCGTCCAACCAGTCGCAGTTCCAGCTCCAGTTGAATGTCAAAGGCCGCCTGTCAGACGAGCAGCAGTTCCGCGACATCATCATCAAGACCGGCGCTGAAGGTGAGATCGTCCGCGTGGGCGATGTCGGCCGCGTTGAGATGGGTGCGCAGACGTACTCCATGCGCAGTCTGCTCGACAACAAGGACGCCGTCGCGATCCCGATCTTCCAGGCTCCCAACTCCAACGCGCTGCAGCTCTCCAACGATGTGCGCGCCAAGATGGAGGAGCTGAAGAAGGACTTCCCGGCGGGTGTCGACTACACGATTGTGTATGACCCGACGGTGTTCGTGCGCCAGTCCATCGAGGCGGTGATTCACACCCTGCTCGAAGCTGTCGCGCTGGTCGTGCTCGTCGTCATCCTGTTCCTGCAGACCTGGCGCGCTTCGATCATCCCGTTGATCGCCGTCCCAGTCTCGATCATCGGCACGATGGCCGTGCTCCTCGGCTTCGGCTTCTCGATCAACGTCCTGTCTCTGTTCGGTCTCGTGCTCGCGATCGGTATCGTCGTCGACGACGCGATCGTGGTTGTCGAGAACGTTGAGCGTCACATCGAAAGCGGGCAGTCGCCACTCGAAGCCACCAAGTCCGCGATGGGCGAGGTGAGCCGCCCGATCATCGCGATCACACTTGTACTGTGTGCCGTGTTCGTTCCGGTGGCGTTCGTCCCTGGGTTGACGGGTGAGTTCTATCGTCAGTTCGCACTCACGATCGCGATCTCGACGGTCATCTCGGCGTTCAACTCGCTGACCTTGTCACCCGCTCTCGCCGCGCTCCTTCTGAAGCCGCATGGCGCCAAGAAGGACTGGCTCACACGCCTGATGGACAGGGTCCTCGGCCCCTTCTTCAAGCGCTTCAATCGTGGCTTCGAGCGTGCCAGCAATGCGTACTCCAGGTCGACCACGACGATTGTCCGTCGGACTGGAATCGCGCTGGTGGTCTACGCCGGCCTGATTGCCTTGACGTACGTCGGTTTCAACATGGTTCCGGGCGGCTTCGTCCCTGGGCAGGATAAGAAGTACGTCATTGCGATTGCGCAGTTGCCGCCGGCAGCCACCATCGACCGCACGGACGAGGTCGTCCGCAAGATCGGTGAGATCGGCATGAAGCAGCCGGGTGTCGAGCATGCCGTGCAGTTCAGCGGCATGTCGGTCAACGGCTTCACTCCGAGCTCGAGCGCGGGCATCGTGTTCTTCGGCCTCGATGACTTCGAGAAGCGCAAGGGCAAGGGACTCACCGCGAACGAGATCGCCAACTCCCTGACCCAGAAGATGGGCAGCATCCAGGACGCATTCGTGATTGTGGTTCCGCCACCGCCGATCATCGGTCTGGGTACCCTGGGTGGCTTCAAGCTGCAGATCGAGGACCGTGCGGACCTGGGTGAGGAGGCTCTGTTCAACGCCACACAGGCGGCAATCAAGGCTTCGTACCAGGATCCTTCCCTGTTCGGCGGCTTCAGCACCTACCAGATCAACGTCCCGCAGCTCGATGTGGACCTCGATCGCACGAAGGTGAAGCGTCAGAACGTGAAGATGTCCGATGTGTTTGACACACTGAACGTCTACCTCGGCTCCTTGTACGTCAACGACTTCAACAAGTTCGGTCGCACGTACCAGGTATTGGCCCAGGCGGACGCGCCATTCCGGTCGCACGTCGAGGACATTCTGCCTCTGAAGACACGCAATGCCACGGGCGACATGGTGCCGCTGGGTTCGTTGCTCAGCGTCAAGGAAGCCTTCGGTCCTGACGTCGTGCAGCGCTACAACGGCTATCGGGCCTCTGACATCAACGCAGGTCCTGCTCCGGGCTTCAGCTCCGGCCAGGCACAGGCGGCGATGGTTAAGATTCTCGAGAAGACCCTGCCTCACGGCATGAGCTACGAGTGGACAGACCTCGCTTACCAACAGACATTGGCCGGAGGCTCAGCCTTCCTGGTGTTCCCGTTGTGCGTGATCTTCGTGTACCTCGTGCTGGCTGCTCAGTACGAAAGCCTCACGCTGCCGCTGGCCATCATTCTCATCGTCCCGATGTGTCTGTTGGCTGCAATCACCGGTGTGTTGCTGACTCACGGAGACAACAACGTCTTCACTCAGGTCGGACTCATCGTCTTGGTCGGGCTAGCGTGTAAAAACGCAATCTTGATCGTGGAGTTTGCGAAGCACCTGGAAGAGGAGCGCATGATGGATACAGTATCGGCAGTGCTGGAGGCCGCTCGCCTTCGCTTGCGCCCGATCCTGATGACATCCATCGCGTTCATCGCGGGTGTCATACCGCTGGTGTTGGCGAGCGGCGCCGGCGCCGAGGTTCGACACACTCTGGGCGTTGTGGTGTTCGGCGGAATGCTGGGCGTCACCATGTTCGGATTGCTCCTGACTCCGGTGTTCTACGTGTTGATCCGGCGGATGGCGAAGCGCCAGGCCGTTTCTGGCGATAGCGATACGCCGCCGGCTCGCATTGCCTCTGCGGAGACACATTAATGACTAGTCAAACGGTCCGTGGTGGCGGCGCGCGCAGTGCCGCCCTGGCGGTCGGGCTCTTCGTAGCCGCTACGCTTTCAGCTTGTGCGGTAGGTCCTAATTACCACCAGCCCAAAACCCAGGTGGCCCCGACCTATGGGGCCGCCGAGCCGGCGGTGTACACGTCGGAGCAGGCCCAGGTTCAATTCTGGAAGCAGTTCAACGACGAGACTCTCAACAAGTTGGTCGACGATGCCCTCAACGCCAACCACGACCTGCGCATTGCTGTAGGTCGGTTGGCGGAGGCTCGCGCAGCACGCCACCAGTCGTTGTATGACCTGGGGCCCACTGTGACCGCGGCGGGCGGCCATATCAACCAACTGACCCCCCAGGTTCAGACAGGCTTCGCCCCGATCACGTCGTCGTACTACGACGTCGGGTTTGATGCCACCTGGGAGCTCGATCTGTTTGGCCGCATCCGCCGTGAAAACGAGTCTGCGAAGGATCAACTCCAGGGCGCCGAAGCCAGTCTTCACGATGCCCAGGTATCGGTTATTGCAGAAGTTGCCCGTACGTACTTCGAGCTGAGAGGCACGCAGTACGAGCTGGCCGTCGCCCAGAAGAACGTCGAAAACCAGAAGTCGACATTCAACCTGGTCGATACCCGGTACAAGAACGGACGAGGGACTGAGTTCGATACTGCGCGCGCCAACGCGCAGTTGAGTACATCACTGGCAACCATCGATCCCCTGCAAGCCTCCGTGCAGCGTTCGATTCACCGGTTGGGAGTGTTGACCGGGCGTGATCCCAACGCCCTGCAGAGTCTGCTGAGTCCGGTGAAGGACCTGCCGGAGCTGCCGAAGACTCTGGCCGTTGGCGATCCGGGAGCCATGCTCCGTCGCCGCCCGGACATTCGCGTAGCTGAGCGCAGCCTCGCTGCATCCAGTGCCGATATCGGCGTGGCTGTCGGCGACTACTTCCCCAAGGTGACCTTCACGGGCTCCTTCGGCTACGACGCCCAGACGCTCAATGGTCTGGGTGCCGGCCCCAGCAAGGCTTACTCGATCGGCCCCGGCATTTCCTGGGCCGCCTTCGACCTCGGCCGCGTGCATGCCCGAGTAGCCGCTACCAAGGCCCGCAACAGCACAGCCCTGGCGCAATATGAAAAGACGGTTCTGGGCGCCCTCGAAGAGACCGAGAACGCGCTGGTAACCCATGCCCGGGCGCGGGATCAGCTCGTCCACGCCACGGATGCCGCCCAGGCGAGCGCCGCGGCCGCCAAACTGGCCCGGGTGCGATACGAAGGGGGCATCGTGGACTTCCTGGAAGTCCTTGATGCGGAACGGACTCAGCTCGTCGCCGAGGATCAATTGGCCCAAACACGGACCGCCACCGCCACCAGCCTCATCGCCGTGTACAAAGCGCTGGGCGGGGGTTGGGAGGGCGCGGCATTCCCGCGCTACACTCAGGCATCCAATTAGATCTATCGGGACGGCTGCCATGCTCGAGCTTGCTCAGTGCCACTGGAACCCCCACATTGAGGGTTCCGGTGGCGCATGGCGCCCCCGGCGGAGGCGCGCCGAATGAATGCAAATGTCGTAGAACTGCCTGTTTTAGAAGAGAATTTTGCCAAGACGGCAGTCAGTGAGTGTGAAAAGGAATTCACCCAGATCAACGAGTCGCTGCAGCGGCGCGAGAGCCTGCTGGCGGCCTCCGCCAAGGCCAGTCGGCTGCTGCTCGAAGCCCCGGATGTGCGGGCTGTTGTCCCCAACGTTCTGCGCCTGATCGGCGAATCCGCCGGTGTCGATCGCGTCAACCTGATGCTCTCCCAGGCCGGGCCCGGCGGCGAGCCCTTGTTGGTTGTGGCCAGTGAGTGGGTTGCCGACGGTGTCGTTCCTCATCTCGAGGATCCCGCGACCACAACCTGCGACGAGCGCAATTTCTCGGCCGTGTGCGCGGAGCTGCGTGCCGGCCGTAGTGTTTGTCTGAGCAAGAGCGATACCTCCGACTTCGAGACGATCGGCTTCGAGGGCATTGGCACCAAGACCAAGGCCATCGTGCCGATCTTCGTCGGTGGCGAGTTCACCGGTATCGTTGGTTTTGACAACACCAGGCAGCGGCGCGCGATCGACTCCGCGGAGCTGTCGGCCCTGGAAACAGCCGCGGGTGTCATCGGTGCCGCCCTGCATCGCGAGCGCCTGGTTGATGATGTCCGTCGTGCCCGCGAACGCGCCGCTGAAGAAAAGGTCACCGAGCTCGCAAAGGCGAACGCCGTTATCCGCGGCAACCTGGAGCGTCTGGCCAGTGAGCCTGATCTCCACAGCTTCATGGGCCACATGCTGCTCGAGACCACGAGGCAGTTTGACGCCGCCTCTGGCTCCGTCATCGTCTCCAAGGACTCCTTGCAGGAGTGGCGCGTGTTGGCCCACGTTCGTGACGGCCAGCTTGCGGATGCCCCTTTCGCAACGAGCGTGCCTTTCGCCGGTTCGCCGTTCACTGAAGTGTTTGGCCGCAGCCCCGAGCCTCGCTACATGAATATTGAGCGCGGCAACTGGGAGATCTGGCCCGGCGCGTTGGCGTTCCATCGCCGGGAAGGGTATTCCAGCGTGTTGATTTACCCGCTGGTGTTTGGTGCTCGCAACGTTGGATTCTTCATCCTGTCCTTCCGTCGCGAAGCGCCGGAAGTTCAGCACAGCGAGCTGTTGGTTGCGTTGGCCCAGCAGGCAACGCTGGCAGTGCAGCTGACCCGCCTGGCTTACTCCGCGAAGGAAGCCGCTGTTCTCGTTGAGCGCACCCGTATCGGTCAGGAAATCCACGACGGCCTGGCGCAGGCTTTCACCGGAATTCTGATGCAGCTCGGTGCCGCGGAAGAGTTCCAGCCGTGCAAGCGCAAGAACTCCGAGCTGGCGGGTGTACTGACCCGCATTCGCGATCTCGCGCGTGACGGACTGTCGGAGGCGCGCCGTTCCGTGATGGCTTTGCGCCTGGACCAGACGCGTCGTGCCGGGTTGGAAATCGCTTTGCGACAGCTCTGCGATCGCTCAACTGTCCCGGGCCGCGTCAAGTGTACGTTTGAAGGCGGCGACTTCACGTTGACGGGCCTGAAGCCTGAGCACGAACACGAGCTGCTGCGCATTGCTCAGGAAGCGCTCAGTAACGCTATGCGGCATGCGCGCCCCTCGAACGTGCGCATCACTATGACTGACGAGCCGGCTCACTGGTTGTTGGCTGTCTCGGATGATGGCGTGGGTATGGAACAGCACGCCGAGTTGGCTGGAGAAGGATTTGGACTCACGAGCATGCAACAGCGTGCGGGAGCCATTGGAGGCGAG
>Ga0068863_100001732_pt1 | contig 21591 bp, 18 predicted proteins | sample KBSSwiS62_FD_66596 | JGI IMG/M metagenome (GOLD analysis project Ga0068863, IMG submission 66596) | Switchgrass rhizosphere microbial communities from Kellogg Biological Station, Michigan, USA - KBS Switchgrass S6-2 | ecosystem: Host-associated > Plants > Roots > Rhizosphere > Soil ...
CGGCCAGTATCAGGCGCTCAAGGCGTTCAAGGACTCGTGCAAGACACGCGGTCTCTTCTCGACTTACAGTAATGTCGACGACTTCCGCCGAAAGTTCTCGAGAGATTTGCAGATCACGATGAGCTCGCACAGTGTCGCGTCGTCGGGTGAGACAACCCCGTCGCGTGCCTCGAGCGACGCGCTGTCGCCAGACGCAGCCGCGCTGCTTGCCGCAGCGAGCGCCGACGCATCGAGCGGAGGCGTGATCATGTTCGGACGCTACGGCGGTGGCGCCGAGATCAGCGTTGGAGACAAGGTATTCAATGAAGACTCGGCGCCGCGCACGATTGCCCGGTGGGAAGGCGCGATCGAAGAGCTCGAGAAGCGTGGATTCGTCAGGGCGACGAGCAGCGCGCGCGAGGTGTTCGAGGTGACCCGCGACGGCTACGCGCACGGCTGAGGATTCTAGTGTTCTAAGTAAAGCCATCGTCGGCGGCGGTCTCCCAGGTGACGGCCGCCACACGTTCGGAACCACCCGGCTACGCCGGGGCTGCAACGCTCACGTCGCGCCCGCAGAACCGGCACACCTTCGCTTTGACGAGAATCCGCTCGGCGCAATACGGGCATTCCCGCTCATCTCGCTCGCTTGTTGGTAGACCCACACCCTGCGGCACCACGACCGCGGCGCGCGCGTCGTCCGCGGCGCTGATCGCCGCTTGCACCCGGCGCCGGAATTCGAGCGGGTCGGCGATCCGATCGAACTCTTCCTTCGTCCCGCCGGTTCCGGTGACCACGATCGTGCCAAAACCCATCAAGCGCCCGCTCAAGGTTTGATCGACGCCGACCCCCTCGACCTTCGCGAGCATCGTCTCAACGGTGCGGCGACGAATCCAGCCGACTTTGATGATCACCCGCTTGTCGGTGACGGCAAATTCGGATGACGCGGATCGCAACCACGCGCCGGCGAAGCTCACGGCCGCGATGACACCCAACACCAGGCCGGTCCACAGGAGCGGTGGTTGGCCCACGGCGAACGCCAATGGAATAACCGCCAGCACGGCGAGAACGATCGGAACGGTGTAGAGGCTGCGGTGGAGTCGAGCGCGGTAGAGGACAGTCTCGTTCGGCAGCAACTGCGAGTCGACGTACGACATGCTGAGGTTTCTCCGGTGGCCGTGCGGACGAAAATGGCGTCAGTCCCAAATCGTGGCCAGGGCTTTGTACCCGCGCAACCGCGAATCCGCGGTAACGACCGTTGCGCCGAGGCCGAGCGCCGTCGCGACGATGATACGGTCTGCCGGATCCCGGTTGGGAAAGCCGTCCAGCTCCACCGAGCGGACGGCGATTCGATTGTCGAGCGGGATGAACGTGAAAAAAGGGAGTGCCTCGACGGCCGTGATCCAGGACTCGGCGTCGATCGTGAACTCGAGCCGTTTGCGCGCCACGAGCATTGCGATCTCCCAGATGGAGATCGAGGACACTGCGACTGACTCCCGCGCCTTGACGGCCGCATCCAGGGCACGCCGCGCCTTGGCGGGTATCCGTTTGGGATCGGATACCCACCAGACGAGTGCATGCGTATCGACGAGGATCACTTGTTACTCTCCCAGTCATCCTCTCCGACTGGCTTCGTCGGCGCGTCGTATTTGACGACCGACTCGCGCAGCAGTCGCACGGCGGCTTCAGGGTCCTCGCGATAGGGCATCACCTTGAGAACCGGCATGCCGCGATCCGTGATGATGATCGGCTGGCCGGTGCGTTCGACCTGACGGAACAACTCGAGCGCGCGTGCTTTGAAGCGGGATTTGGAGACTGTCGTTGACATATGACTATGGTCAAGTGACCATAGTAAATCTAAAGGGAGGTACGGTGCGCGCAACCCATTAACACGACCGCCGCCGCGGGGGCCAGGTGCGGGCAGTCGCTTCGTCGGCTAAGTTGGCCGCATGCCGACCGCCGCGCCGCCCCTTCTGAAGCGGACCCCGTTTCACGCGCGCACCGCTCCACTCGTTCGCGCGCAGACCTGGCGTCGATGGGCGGGCTATGAGGTCGCGAGCGGGTACGAGCCGCATCCCGACCGCGAGTACGCCGCCATCCGCAACGCCGCGGCGCTGCTCGACGTCTCGCCGCTCTACAAATACCTCATCAACGGTCCCGACGCCTCGCGCCTCCTCGACCGCATGGTCACGCGCGACGTCGCCAAGTGTCGTGTCGGGCAGGTGCTCTACACGCCGTGGTGCGACGTCCACGGCAAGGTGATCGACGACGGAACGATCAGCCGCCTCGACGAGCGCACATTCCGTCTCACCAGCGCCGAGCCGAATCTGCGCTGGCTGTCGATGAACGCCATCGGACTCGACGTCTCGATCGAGGACGTGTCCGAGCGCATCGGCGCGCTCGCGCTGCAAGGCCCGTTGTCTCGGACGATCCTGCAACAACTCACGCCGGCCGACCTGACGGGCCTCAAGTACTTCCGGCTCGTGCAAACGACGGTGCGCGACATTCCGGTCACAATCTCGCGGACCGGCTATACCGGCGACCTCGGCTTCGAGCTGTGGGCCGACGCCGAGCATGCCGTACCGGTGTGGGACGCGCTCATCGAAGCCGGCACGCCGTACGGCATCACGCCCGCCGGCATCTGGGCGCTCGATCTGGCGCGCATCGAAGCCGGTCTCGTCATGCTCGACGTCGACTACTTCTCGGCGCATCGCGCGATGATCGAGGATCAGAAGTCGTCGCCGTTCGAGCTCAACCTCGCGTGGACGGTCAACGCGGACAAAGGCCCGCACAACGGACGTCGCGCACTGCGTGCCGAGCGGGCGCGAGGACCGGCCTGGGGATTCGTCGGGCTCGATGTAGACTGGCGATCGCTCGAGACGATCTACGCCGAGCGCGGACTGCCGCCGCAGCTGCCGACCGTGGCGTGGCGAACAAGCGCGCCGGCCTACAAAGGTGGAACGCAGATCGGCTACGCGACGAGCGGCTGCTGGTCACCGCTGCTCAAGAAGTACCTCGCCCTCGCCCACATCACATCGCCGCACTTTCAGCCGGGCGCCGAGGTGGAGCTCGAGGTCACCGTTGAACACCGCCGCAAGCGCGCCAACGCGATCGTACGCAAGTTGCCATTCTTCGACCCACCGCGGAAAAAGGAATGACCGCCCGCGCGCCCATCGCCCACCGCCCATCCCCCATCGCCGGCCGTTACGATGCCATCGTCGTTGGCGGCGGCCACAACGGCCTGGTCTGCGCGGCGTACCTCGCACGGGCCGGACGCAAGACGCTCGTCCTCGAGCGCCGGCCGCTGGTCGGCGGCGCCGCGGTCACCGAGCAGGTGTTCCCAGGTTTCAAGTTTTCAGTATTCTCATATGTCGTGAGCCTCCTCCGGCCGGAGATCATTCGCGATCTCGATCTGCCGAGCCACGGTTTGCAGATCCTCCCGCTCGAGAGCACCGTCACGCCGCTCGACAACGGGGACTATCTCGCGGGGTGGGCCGACCCCGACGAGACTCGGCGCGAGCTGATGCGACACTCGCCGCGCGACGCCGAGGCGGCGATCGAGTTCGGGCGACTGATGCATCACATGGCGATGGCCGTGAAGCCGATTCTCGGCATGGTGCCGCCCGATCCGTCGTCGCTGGCGCCGTCGGATTTGCGCGGGATGCTCAAGCTCGGCGGCCACCTGCGCGATCTGGGCGCGGAGCGCTTTCACGCGCTGTACAAGCTCATGACGATGAGCAGCGCCGACTATCTCGACGAGTGGTACGAGTTCGATCCGCTCAAAGCGACGAAATCGGCAAGCGGCATCATCGGCACGTTTCTCGGGCCGCGATCGCCCGGGTCGGCGTATGTGCTGCTCCATCATTACATGGGTGAGATCGACGGCGCCTTTCGAGCGTGGGGATTTCAAAAAGGCGGCACCGGCGCGATCAGCGAGGCGATCGCGTCGGCGGCGCGGGCGCTGGGCGCCGAGATTCGCACGAACGCCGCGGTGGAGCGCGTGCTGGTCAAGGACGGCCGGGCGCAGGGTGTCGTGCTCGAGAACGGCGATGAGATTGCCGCACCGATCGTCGTATCCGGCCTTGATCCTCGCCGCACATTCTTACAACTCATAGAACGCAAGGAGCTGCCGGACGATCTGGCGGCCGAGGTCGAACGATACAAGTTCCGCGGCTCGTCGGGAAAGGTGAATATCGCGCTGAGTGGATTGCCGGAATTCACCTGCCTTCCCGGCGTTGGCGCTCACCACCGCGGCGCGTTCTCGATCAGTCCGAGCGTCGAATACCTCGAGCGCGCCTACGACGACGCCAAGTACGGCAACTTCTCGCGCAATCCGTACATGGACATCGTCTTCCCCTCGATGATCGACCCGGGGATGGCGCCGCCCGGCAAGCATGTCATGAGCATTTTCGTACAGTACGCGCCGTACAACGTGACGGGCGGCTGGGACGACGCGAAGCGCGAGGCGTTCGGCGACGCGGTGGTGAAGACCGTGGCGCGCTACGCGCCGAACATCGAATCGTTGATCCTGCACCGTCAGGTGCTGACGCCCGCCGACATCGAGCGGATCACCGGTCTCTCCGAGGGGAACATCTTCCAGGGCGAGCTCGCCCTACACCAGCTCTTCTTCCTGCGACCGGCGGCGAAGTCGGCAAAGTACCGCACGCCGATCAAAGGCTACTGGCAATGCGGCGCCGGCACTCACCCCGGCGGCGGCATCATGGGCGCGTCGGGACGACTCGCCGCCATGGAAATCATCTCGTGACCACGACGCCCACCGCCCACCGCCCATCGCCCACCGCCGGTCGTTATGACGCGATCGTCATCGGCGCGGGCTCGAACGGTCTCGTCGCCGCGGCGGCGCTCGGCAAGGCGGGAAGGCGGGTGCTCGTCGTCGAAAGCGCCGAGGAGCTCGGCGGGCAGCGTCGGGTCTCCGACTTCGCTCCCGGCTTTCGCGCGCCGCTCAGTGCCGACACCGGCTGGCTACCGCCGACGGTCGCGCGGGGGCTCGGTCTCAGCACGATCGCAGCGACGCCCGCCAACGTGGTCGCGTCGGTCGTCGGCGACGGAACCGGAGGGGGGCTCACACTCTCGTCCGACGCGACTCACGCCGCGAATGCCATTCGCGGTCTCTCATCGCGGGACGCCAAACGGTGGCCGTCGTTCGTCGAGCTGCTCGGCAAGCTCTCCGGTTTTCTCGAAGCGCTCTACCAACTGCCGCCGCCCGACGTCGACACCGCATTATCGCTCGGCGAGCTGGCGCCGCTCGTCGGACTCGGGCGCAAGTTCCGCGCGCTCGGCCGAGCCGACATGCTCGAGCTGCTGCGCGTGCTGCCGATGTCGCTCCAGGATCTGCTCGACGATTGGTTCGAGAGCCCGCTCCTGAAGGCGGCCGTTGCCGCCGGTGGCGTGCGCGGCATCCGGCAGGGGCCGCGCTCCGGAGGCACGTCGTTCGTTCTGCTCCACCACCTCGTCGGTGCGCAGAACGGTGCACGCGGCTGGTGGCGTGAGCGTCCCGACGCGTTCGTTGGAGCCGCGGCCGCCGTCGCGCGCGCGAATCGTGTCGACTTCAAAACCGGCGCGACCGTCGCTCGCATCCTCGTGCGCGACGACGCCGTCATCGGAGTGGCGCTCGCCAACGGCGACGAGCATACGGCGCCCGTCGTCGTCTCGACCGCGGATCCCGTGCGGACGCTGCTCGGCATGGTCGATCCCGTGTGGCTCGATCCGGAATTCATGCACGCGGTGGGCAAGATCAAGCTCCGAGGCTCGACCGCTCTCGTCCGTTTTGCACTCGATCGTCTGCCCGACGTTCGAGATCTCGACGATTCGAATGCGGCTCTGACCGGCCCGGTCAGCCTGACGCCGTCGCTCGACGCGCTCGAGCGGGCGTACGACGCAGCGAAGTACGGTCATGTCTCGGCCGAGCCGCACATCGAGATCACCGTGCCGACTTTGCGGTGGCCTTCGCTCGCTACGCCGGGCAAGCATGTGCTCATCGCCAGGGCGCAGTACGCGCCGTATCGTTTGCGCGACGGCGCGTCGTGGGACGACACCCGGTCGTGCGAGCTCGGCGAAGTCGTTACACGCGCGATCGGCCGCATCATGCCCGGCTTCACCGACTCGATTACGCATCGCGAAATCCTCACGCCGCGCGATCTGGAGACGAACTACGGCGTCACCGAAGGCGCGCTCACGCATGGCGAGATGACGCTCGATCAAATTCTGTTCATGCGCCCGGTCGCGGGCTTCGGACGTTACTCCATGCCTGTAAACGGCCTGTATCTCGCCGGCTCCGGCGCTCATCCGGGGCCCGGTGTGCTTGGTGGGGCTGGGTGGTTGGCCGCGAAGCAGATCCTGAGGAAACGATGACGACCTTTCATCGCACCGTCGAATCATACAAGCAGGGCGCGCACACGATGCCGCGCGAGTATTACACGTCGCCCGACATTCTCGCCGAGGAACAGGAGCGCATCTTCGCGCGCCACTGGAACTGCATTGGCCGCGCGAGCCAGATCAAACAGCCCGGCGACTACATCGTTCGGAGCGTCGCGGGCGAGTCATTGATCGTTCTGCGCGACCGCGACGGCGACCTGCGCGCCTTCTTCAACGTCTGCCGGCATCGGGGCACCCAGATTTGCCGCGAAGCATCGGGACAGTTCTCGGAAACGATTCAGTGTCCGTACCACGCGTGGACCTACACGACCGACGGCCGCCTCATCGGCGCGCCGCACATGCAGGAGGTCGAGGGCTTCGACAAGCGCGAGTTCCCACTCCACGCGGCGGGCGTCGCTGAGTTCGCGGGTTTTCTTTTCGCGAGTGTGAGTGAACAGAGTCAGCCCTTTAGCACATGGTTCGCGCCGATGATGCCTCGGCTCATGCGCTTCGACCTCGATCGGCTCGAGGTTGGCCATAGCGTGCGTTACGAGGTCGAATCGAACTGGAAGCTCGTCTTCCAGAACTACTCGGAGTGCCTGCACTGTCCGATGATTCACCCGGAGCTCTCGCTCAAGCTTCCGTATCAGAGCGGGGCGAACGACCTGATCGAGGGGCCGTTCCTTGGCGGGTACATGGAGATCGGCGCGCCCCACGAAAGCGCGACGATCAGCGGGCGCGCCTGTGGACGCTTGTTGACGCCGTCGTTGTCGGAGGACGATCGGCGTCGCGCGTTCTATTACACGCTCATGCCGAATCTCATGCTCAGCATCCATCCGGATTACGTCAATTACTATTTGGTGAAACCGGACGGTGTGGGGCGGACGATCGTCGAATCGGAATGGATGTTCTCGGCGGAGAACAAGAACAACCCTGATTTCAATCCGGCCGACGCGATCGCGTTCTGGGATGTCACCAATCGACAGGATTGGGACATCGTCGCCCGGAGCCAGAAGGGGATCGCGTCGCGTCGCTATGCGCCCGGTCCGTACTCGCCGCGCGAGAGCATGCCGGCGGCTTGGGACCGCGAGTACCTGAAGATGATGGGCAGGCGTTATGACGATCGCGCTGAGACTCTCAGATCTCCCTAGACGGGTGGTTTCCCACGCCCGCGCCCGCCGCCGCGCGATCCACCAGGGGCACCGCCGCTTGGCTTCCCAGGTTGTGCAGGTTGGGGCTGAGCCCCCGCACCGCGACCGCGTTGCGGAGCGACCGGTGTCGGCTCTGGCGTCGGCAACCTCCGTATGACACGCTGAGCCGGCGGCACGAGTCGTTCCTCCGGAGGCCAGCTTGCGTCTCGACCACGCCCGTGCGACGGTGAACTGGCCGGCGCCCGCACCGGCGCCCGCACAGGCGCTCGTGGCGGTATCGCGACTTCGCCGCCAGCGGACTGCACGGCTTCACGCGCGTGCCCACGCCCACGGTCTTTCGGCGACACCGTCATCGCACCGCCGCGCGCGATCACCTGCCGCCGACCAACGACGGGCGGCGACTCGATCGGTCGCCCCGCGCCGAGCACCTGCGGTGTCGGCGACAACTGCGGCGCGATGACCACGCGACCCATCTTCTTGAGCTGACCGGGTGGTATGTGCACGATCGCCGGCGCCACCGGTTCGCCCGACACCACGATGGTGCTCGGCACCACCGTCAACGCGACGGGGCGATTCACGAACGCGATCGCGTCGACGTTCGACGGATGCAGCAAGCGATCGAGCGCGACCGCGGCGCCGATGTTCGCCAGGTTCACCGCGTTGAGATACGCGTCGCTGTGCGAGTACCAGGGGAAGTACGGTTCCTGTGGTCCGAGCGGGAACCAACCCTGCGCGTTGGAAACTCCAGCGAGATTGGCAATGCCTTCAACGAAGGACACGAGTGCCGGCGCATACACCGGCGCTGTCGTCGTCGACGACGGCACCCATCCCCACGAACAATCACCGTTCGACGAGACTTGCGTCCAACGACCGTAATGAGTGGTCGTGTATCCCCAGGAGTTGTCGTCGACCCACGTCCATCCCCAGGGCTGGACGTACGACCAGTGTCCGGTGCGGTACGGCACCCAATTCGAGCTCACGTTGGACGGACACCAGGCTTGCTGATTCGACGGCGTCGTGATCCAGCGACCATCGTCGACGACGTCCACCCAACCCGGCGTCTCCTGATTTACGTAGCGCGCGGCGGGCCTCAGCTGCGCCATGCGATACCGTCGGTCGCGTTCGCTGCTCCACGTGACGAATTGCTCGGGCGCGGCATAGCCCGACGGCCCGTTGACCACCGACAATTGAATCGGGTTCGTTCCCGTGAGTCGCACCGTCTGTCCCGGCTGCAGCGTCTGCGAGAGTCCGGGCCCTGTGACGAGCAGCGTCCCGGACTCGGCGCTGACGATCGTCGAATTGTCCGTCGGATCAACCCAGACGCGATACGTGCCCGCGGCTTGCGGGATCAGTGCACCGTTCGGCGTGTCGAACTCGATCGAGTCGGACGGAATCCAGCGGTAGATCGACGCATCCATCGTCCCATTGGCGACGCCGAGCTGCGCGAAATGATCGGAGAGATTCGTCATCGTCACGTCGCCGCCATCGCCGACGCGCGCGACGCCCTGGCCGAAATCCAACTCGGCGTGGCTCTGCGGAGCGACGTACAGTCGATCGCCGTTGCTCACGGCGTAATTCTCCGTCGCCTTCGCCCATTGGTTGGAGCCCGGCGCCTGGAATGAAACGTCGCCCGCGAGCTCGTTCAGTCGCGCAACGCGGCTTGGCGGATCATTCGATGCCGTTCCACCCCGGTGACATGCGGATCCGAGGAGCGCGCCGCTCGCGACTCCCGCCAGAATTGCCGTACTATAGAAGTGTGCATGACGCATAAGTCCGCTCGCATCCGCGACGACGGGCGAGCGAGGCAATCCCCGAGCCGGATTGACGATCTATGCGCGAAGAACGGAGCGGGCTGTGCCGTCTATGCGAGCCCTACGGTTCCTTCGTCCAGCGAGCGGCGATCTTCTTTCCTTCATCACCAGGAACCCATATCACGACGACCTTCGCGCCGGTAGGACCGGTCTTGTGGCGAATCTTGTCCGGTGGTTTCACGTAGCCGACCATCCCTGGTTTGAGGATCTGGCTCTTGCCGTTCACGACGTGCTCGAGCTCTCCGGACAGCACGTAGAACATCTCGATCGCGCCGTGCGTGTGCTCGCCGGAATCGGTGTTCGGGGGAAAGGTGAGCTCTCCGACCGTCACCTCGGGGCCGACGTTGCTGTCGTCGAGCATCAGCTTCAGCGTGGCGCCGCCGGGAGAGCGGTAGGTCGTCCCCTGTTTTTCCGTCTGCGCCAATGCGGCCGACGACGCGGCGACGATGAGCGCGGCGGTGGTCGAAATTCGGAGTATGTTCATGGTTTCATTATGCGCGAGCCGGCAATGATCCGCCAACTATGCGGTCACGTATCGAGTTTGAGGATGCTCTGGCCTTTCCTGCTGTGCGGGATGGCGCGCGCCACGAGCGCTCAGAACGCCGATTGCAAACCGCCCACAAGCGCGACTACGGCATCATCGCGCGAGGATCCGGTGACCGTGTGCCGTCTGTTGTCGGCACTCTCGGCGGACTCGATGGAAGGTCGTGCGACGGGCACCCGGGGCGCGCACCGCGCATCGCGCTTCATCGCCGAACAGTTCCGTGCCGCCGGACTCGAGCCCGCCGGCGACAGCGGCTACTTCCAGCGCGTGCCGCTCGTGCGCACGGAGCGCGCGACCGGTCGGTCGTCATTTGTGCTGGCGCCGAGCTTCGCCGCGCGCGACACATTCCCGGAGTCGCGCCGCGGCTCGGACGTCAACGTCATCGGGCGGCTCCCCGGCGCTGATCCGCGGCTCAAGGATTCCGTCGTGCTCGTCGACGCGCATTTCGATCACCTGGGGCTCGCCCGTTCGCCGGTCGACATCGACTCGATGCTCGCCTGGCAAGCGCTTGCCGCGCCGATTCGCGCCGAGCGGGATGCGTGGCTCAAGAGTAGCGGCGTGGCGGCGCGAGCCGATCGCGGCAGGAATCAAATGACCGACGAAGAGCGCGCGAAGATGTCGGCGTTTTCGACGCGGATCGCGGCGCTGCGTGTGAATATGGATACCGTGCGTGGAGTGCATCCGAGGCCGCGGCGCGACTCGGTGTTCAACGGCGCGGACGACGACGCATCCGGCGTCATCGCCGTGATCGAGATCGCGCGACGATTGGCGGCCGGTCCGCGCCCGAAGCGGACGATCATCTTCATGGCGACGACGGGCGAGGAGGGCGGCTTGCTCGGTACGCGCTGGTACATGGAGCATCCTGTCGTTCCGAACAGCGCGCTCGTCGCGAATCTCGAGATCGAGATGATCGGGCGGCCCGACTCGCTGAGTGGCGGCAAAGGCCGCGCGTGGCTGACGGGCTTTGAGCGATCGACGATGGGTGAGATCCTCGCGGCGAACGGTGTGCCGATCGGACCGGACAAGCGACCGGAGCAGAGCTTCTTCGCGCGGAGTGACAACATCGCGTTCGCGCAAATGGGGATTCCCGCGCATACGCTGTCGTCGTTCAATCTGCACGAGGACTACCACCAGGTGACCGACGACGTCCGCGCCGTGGACTTCGAGCATATGGCGGCGGTGATCGACGCGGCGGTGAAAGCCGTCGACTTGTTGGCGAACGGACCGGCGCCGGTGTGGAAACCGGGAGGAAAGCCCTAGCCACCGGCCGGTGGGGCGCGGCGCCTATGGTACTGAAGGACAATGCCACCTTGTGTGCGCCCTCGGGTAGTATTGCATCTCGGATCGAGGACTTCGAGCGGGGCGGGCTGAGTGACTGAGGTCGTCGTTCGTCTGGATTCGTCGGCTGCCGCACGACCAGTAGCCGGACGAGATGCTGTCGTTGGGGCGGTGCTGTTCGGCCTGGCGCTGGTCGCGTACTTCACCGCGAACGCGCATGGCGCGTCCGTTGCCCGGCCGCTGCCGCTCGCGCTCTTCGTCGTGCTCGCGGGCAGCTACATCGGCCTTGGCGTTCCCGAGCTCGCGCGGCGGCTGAACGAGACGCTCGCCAATTCATTGACGCGAATCGTCGCCGGGCCCGCGGTCCTCTGGCTCGCGTGCATCGTGTACGCCGGCGGGGTGGGTTTGCCCGTCGGCGACTACGCGCTCTCATACGCGATCTATCTCGCGATCCCGTCGCTCATTCTCGCGACTGGTCAGGCCAAACCGACCGAGCTGCCGTGGCGCGAGCTCGTTGTCGCGGCGAGCCTCGGGGCGGGCGTGAAATACCATATGCTGCCGTCGCTGCCCGTGCCCGCCCCCGGCGGCTACGACGCATCGCGGCTCGTCGGGCTCGTCGCTGGATTGTACTTCTTCATCGTTGCCCGTCCGCTCGACGGCGTCGGCTATCGCTGGAGTCTGTCGAGGCGGGATGCCGCCACGGCGGTGTTCGTCTTTGTCGCCTACGCGGCGATCGCGCTGCCGATCGGGTTCGGCACAGGTTTCATCACGTGGAATCCGCGCGCCGGGTCGCCCGTGCTGCTGCTTCAGCCGCTGATCGTTTATCTGGTCACGGCGGTACCCGAGGAATTCCTCTTCCGCGGCCTGATTCAAAATCTCTTATCGCGGCGGTTCGGTGTCCCGCTTGGCCTCGGGATTGCCTCGGTGATCTTCGGGCTGTCGCATCTGCCGGATCCGCGGTACGCGGTGTTGGCGACGATTGCCGGCGTTGCCTACGGATACGTGTACGTTCGCACGGGTAAGGTGACCGCGGCCGCCATCACGCACGCATTGGTGGACGCGGTGTGGGTGATCTTGTTGCATCGATGACGCTGTAAGCAGGGGAGGAGCAGTAGCCATGCAGGTGCGGTCGCCGTCTTTGGCCATCCGATCCGCGGTTCAACCGATCGGTCCGATGGTCCACGCGCTCGAAGCAGCAACGGTCTTCTCCCTCCTGCTCTCGTACATCTGGTATTTCCAGGCGCGCATGCATCGGTCCTGGATGTTCCTCCTGGCCATCGTGCTGCTGTCGCACGTGGTACGCGGCGAAACGCCCGCGATCCTCGGTCTGAGGAGGACTGGATTCCGAGAATGCGCACGTCGCTACGCGATTCCCGTGTTCGTCGTGGCGATCACCGGAACACTCCTCGGCTTCTGGCTCGACACGCTGCGAGACGTAGCGGCCTGGCGAGTGGCCGGCGTCCTGATCGGATATTGCTGGTGGGCGCTGTTTCAGCAGTACCTGTTGAATGGCTACTTCGCGAATCGGCTGAGCGCCGCGTTCGATGCGAGGTACCCGTATCTCGTAGCGCTGATGGCCGGCGCGATGTTCGCCGGCGCGCACGCGCCGAACATGCTGCTCATGGGGGTGACGCTCGTCGGCGGGACGGTGGCCGCGATTGCGTATCAGCGTCATCGAAACCTGTTCTTCCTCGCGTTTGCCCATGCGCTGATCGGGACGATGATCTGGTTCGCCGTCCCGGATACCGTCAGTCATCATCTCCGTGTCGGACCGGGAATGCGGCGCACGCACGCGACGGCCATGAGCAAGCCGCCTGCAGCCGATACTGCTTCGACGTCGCAACAAGGTTGCCCGACGCGTTGCGCGCCGTAGCGCGCCGATCGGACCTCTAGGCCTCGATCGCGCGCGCGGCCCGTCGGCCCCCGTAGAGCCCGACCGCCGTGCCGATGACGCACAGCACGAACGCCGTCATTGTGCCGAGGCCGGCCCCGGCAGCCCAGCCAATTGCTCCGCCGACGGAAGATCCGATAAATCCGAGGAGTTTCGTCATACGAGGGAATGAAGGTCCTTCATTCGACGATCCGGGCTCCGCGACGCCACCAATCATAGTCCGCGCTGCCATGTCGATTTTGACTGGTCTCGTTCGACGTGTAGATATGGCACGTCGACTCCCCATCGAACTCGGACGAGGCTGATCGATGCAAAACAAATCACGCTCAAAGGCGAAGGCCGGGCGTCCAACCACCGTGGCCGGCTACCTCGCCTCGCTCACTCCCGAAAAACGGGCGGTGATCGAGGAGGCCCGCGCCTTCGTCCACAGGCACATCCCCAAGGGGTATGCAGAGTTCATGAACTGGGGCGTGATCAACTGGGGGATCCCGCTCGAGGAATTCTCCAACACGCACAACGGTCAGCCGCTGTGCTACGTGGGCCTCGGGGCACAGAAGAGCTACAGCTCGCTCTACTTGATGGGCGTGTACGACAGCTCGAATGGCGAGTACACATCGCCGTTCTCCCAGAAGCTGCTCGTCGACGCCTTCAAGAAAGCCGGGAAACGGCTCGACATGGGGAAGTGCTGTCTCCATTTCAAGGTGCTCGATGATCTCGAGCTCACTTCCGTCGCGAAGGTGATCGCGATGTCGACGCCGAAGGAGTACCTCGCGTACTACAAGCGCATGAAAGGGCTCGCTTAACCAGTTACGGAAGTAGGCGAGCGGCTAGCCGACGTACGTGTAGGAGAACCCCTTCTCCTGCGCGCGATTCGTGACGATTACGCCCGCGGCGACGACGCGCGCCGTTGGCGTGACGAGGTTCGCCTTGAGATCGGCTTCGACGTCAGCGGCGGTCAACCCGGCGTCGCGCGACACCGTGCGCGCGATGCGCGACAACGCCATCCCGCACACCGCGACGATCACGCCGCGATTCGCCAAATCGTTTGCCGTGTTCGCGTGCGCGTTCTTCGTGGCCGCGACGCCGCCTTCATTCACCTTCTGCGACTCGCCGAGCTTGTACTTGGCCCACATCGCGTCGTTGAAGCCAAAGACGCTGGCCTGATGTCGGACGCAGACGATCGCGTTGACGTCGGAGTCCTTGAGCTGGTAGATCGGGCCGGTGTTCGCGGTGAGGAAGTTGCGCGCGAACGTCCACCCTTGCGGGCCATTCTCGACGCTCACGCAGTCGTAAATATTCTTGTGCTGGCCCTTGAGGTCGTCGAGCCAGGCGTCGGCGGGGTGCGTCGGACCGCCGGATACTTGAGCCGAGGTCTTGGAGGGAAGTGCGATGACGCCGGCGATGGCGGTTCCGATTCCGGCGAGGCGTGTGAGGAAGGAGCGCCGAACGACGGCGTCCTGGTTGACGGTGCTCATGGTGATCCAGGCGAGAGTTCTGAGAAACGTTCCGCGGCTCGCCTGCTAATATGGTCGGCGCGGCCCTCTCCTCGATAGAACGCACGCGCCTCGCGAAGCCGAAGCCGCGTCCTAAAAGCCGAGTCCGACGTCCGCGGTCACGAGCCAGCGCGCCGGCCCACCCGGCTGCCGCCCCCGATACACTCCAATGCGATAAACCATCATCGAGATCTCACCTCCGCCGTAGTTCACGTCACGTCGAACGAAAGGGGCCGGCAACCATGCCTTGAGTCGAGCGGCGCGCAAAGTGAGACCAGCGCTTGTAATCTGGTTTTCAAGGAGCATGTACCCGGCACTCCAGCGGCGCACGAGCAATCCCGGCTCTGCCGCGACAAAAACGCCGCCGGGTATCCAGTCGCCGAGTCCGAGACGCAAGCCGATCGGCGCCGAGATCACTCCAGGCAGTCCGAGGCGAAGCCCCGCGATCGGTTCGATGCCGTGCAGGTGGAAGTCATCGTCGACATGCGCGTGCTCGACGTCAGAGAGCACGCCTGTGATGATCGAGTCGATGCGTCGCTCGAACGTGACGCGCGCCTGGGTCCTGGGCCCGCAAGCCTGATCCGTCACAATGGAGTCGCCGGTCGGATAGCGACGGACGGTCACCCGCCAGGGTGCGCCATCCATACAAATCGCGCCATTCGGAGTGTCGGGTGGCGGATCCATGACGCCCGCGCGATCGAGGGCCGAGAGCACCGCTCTCCAGTCCAGATGCAGGTCGCTCCGGCTACAGTACCACCATTGTTCGCCAGGCCGCCCTCGACGATCCGAGGTGCAGCCGAATCGTTGCTCGAGCGCGGCCCGATTCGCGTCGCCACTCGTTGCCCAAAAGCGTCCGAAAATCTGACCGTTGTCGTATTGAACGACCTCGAATTGCATCGTCATCGCGGCGAGCGCCACTTCCTGCGACACGTGCACCCTCCGCAACGGCTGCTCCTGCATCGCCTTGGCGGCGGGCGCACAGGTGGCCAACGCAAACAAGAACCAAACGCATCGCGGGCGTCGCATCGTCAATAAGACGATCGACGGTCACGCCAGCCACTCACGTGACGAGATCGGCGCTACGGTCGATCCGACCTCGGGCGGCGAACGTAAGTCAGGTCGTAGCTCACCTGCCACGTGCGACCGCTGTCGTTAGAGATCTCTGAGAACTGGCGAACGGTGTCCTTGCCGATCCGGAAGAATGTGAGCCGCGTCGGGACGCGTCCCAGCTGGCCGTTCGGCGCCGGCGTGTCCCCCACGAACACCATGTTCCCGTCCTTGAGCGATCCCTTGTAGTCATGCTGGCCGCCAACGTTATCCACCCACGTTTGCCGCCAAACGCCGTATGACCGGTCGAAGATGTTGAAGCTTCTCCCCTTCGATCCAGACGGCGATTCCCAATGCTCGGTCAGCACGCAGCCGTCCTCGTCGCTCGTGATCGTGTTGCGCGACGGCTGTCCCGTCGGCGGCTGGCCCGTGGGCCGAACGTCCCAATCGCCAAGCCAGAAGTCGAATTCTCGATAGCGTGGATCGTGCGCGCACGGGCGCACCACGGCGTCGAACGCATCGAGTACGGCTCCCCAACCCGCGGTGCCGCTGAGCGACCCGAGATGCGCATCGGTCTTGAGCGCCGAGGGCGGCACAAACAATCCGGCAGCCGCCGCGCGACGCAGCTCCCGGATGGCGTCGTCGGTCCGATGCTGCTCGGCGAGCGCCTGTGATAGCCGATAGGCGGCTTGGCCCGGTGGCACGCCGAGCCGCTCTCCCTCCCGCAGATTCGCTTCGCCTTCCTGGAATCGACCCAATTCCACGAGGGTCACACCGACTCGAAAGCGCGACAGGGCGTGCGCCGGGTATGCTTTGGCAATCTCCGAGTAAGCCGCGAGGGCACCCGCCCAATCCCGCTGCGTGAAGAGCGCGGCTGCCCGGTTGAGCTGGTCGGCCGGCGGACCGCCGGCGGGCGCTAGCTGCGCGCGCGCGCCCGACCCGGCGAAAAAGAGGAGAAAGAGAATCGCGGCAAGCCGCGTCGAATGTGTGGTGTGTCGCATGCCGACACATATAGAAAAGCGCCGGCGACAAGCGCTTTCATCCTATTGCTCGATGCGCGAGCGGAGTCGTAAGGAAGTCGTGGGGGTTCTTCTGCAGCCGGCACTGGGCCGATACCGTGACGCTATGGGAGAAAGCCCGGAACCGCGCCTGGTGAACGCCGCCGTTTTCGAAACGGAGCGCGTCGCGATCGGCCTGTTCCGCTGCCCCGTGTCGTACGCGAGCTTCCGCAACACCGGGCCTGCCGACCGCTGCATCGTCGTCTTCCCGCGCACCAGCGTGTGGATTCAACACGAAGGCGCGCGGCCCTTTCTCGCCGACCCCACAATCGCGACGATCTACAATCGCTCGCAGCACTACGAGCGCTTCGCCGCGTCGCCGCACGGTGATCGCTGCGAGTGGTTCGCCGTCACCGACGATCTCGCCCGGGAGATCGCCGCGACAGTCGATGACGAGTCGCGCGACGCCGAACGACCCTTCCGTTCTTCGTGGGCGACGTCGAACCTCGAGCTCTATCTACGTCAAAGGGCTCTCTTCAGACGCGCCTGCACCAGCCGTCTCGATGCTCTGGGGGCTGAAGAGGAGGTGATCGCCATCGTCGCCGCGGTGCTCGGTGCTACTCCAGCGCGTCGTCCCTCGTCCGGCTGTCGGCGAGAGTCCGTCATGCGTCGGCACAGCGACCTCGCCGAGGCCGCGAAGGCCGAGCTCCAGCGGACGCTCGGCGAAAACCGGTCAGTGCACGACATCGCGTCGTCGCTCGGGACTTCACCGTACCATCTCTGTCGAGTGTTTCGCGCCTGCACCGGACGCACACTCCACGAGCATCGTACCGAGCTACGCGTCCGCGCCGCTCTCGAGATGTTCGAGGGTTCGTCGGAAGGCCAGACGTCGCTGTCCCGGGTCGCGCACACACTTGGTTTTTCGAGTCACTCGCATTTCGTGCAAGCGATGCGTTTGCGTGCCGGCATGACGCCCGGAAGCGCGCGAGCGCTCGTCAGCCAAGGCGCCGAGTAGCCGAGCCGCCGAGCCGCCGAGCCGCCGAGCCGCCGAGCTACATCACACTCGAGCGGCGACGGACCGAATGGCAGGGTCCATCGTCGGCTCGCGTGGCTGCTCCGAGTCCCTTCCGAGCCGCGGAAGCGCGAAGTAGAAGCTTGCCCCGCCCTCGGGATTGGGCACCGCCCAGATTCGCCCTCCGTGCGCGTCCACGATCGCGCGGCTCACCGAGAGACCGACGCCCGTTCCGTTGGGCTTCGTCGTGTACGACAGCGAGTACATGCGCTGCGTATCCACTTCGCTCAACCCGATCCCGTTGTCGGCGACCTCCACGCGAACGTCGTCGCCGTCCTGCGACGACCGGATCCACACCTTCGGGTTCGGACGTGATTCGACCGCGTCGATGGCGTTCGCGATCAGGTTCAGGAGCACCTGCTGAAGTTCTACCCGGTCTCCCGGTACGGCCGGCAGATTGCGGCCGAGTGTCAGCTCGATGTTCACGTTGCTGTCGTTCAACCGCCAGGCGGCGAGCGACCGTGCTTCGCCGATCACCTCGTTGATGTCGAGCGGGACGGTGCGCACCGTCCGATGCCGATACAGTTCCCGATTTCGATGGATCATCTCGGCGGCGCGTTGTCCAGATGCGATCACGCTCACAAGCCCTTCCCGCGCGTCCTCGATGCCCGGTCCGGTCTCTGGAAGCGACCGCAAGCTGCTCTTCGCCTCCAGGATCATGGCGGTGATCGGTTGAATCGTCTCGTGCGCGAGCGCCGCCGCGAACTCACCCATCGCCGTGAGGCGTGAGACGCGGTCGAGCTCAATGGTCGCGAGCCCCATTCGCTCGTGACTCTCGCGTAGCTCGCGGGCGAGGGCGTCGGCGCGAAGCAGGTTGCCGCTCAGCGAAACGCTCATGACGAGCATCACGGCGAGGGGAGCGAGGCTGATGAGATACGGGGTGGGCACCGACGGCCCGCCGACGATCATGAGAAGCGCGCGAATCATCGAGAGAAGCAGCGCCGGCACCAGAATTCCGCCGATCACAACCGCTTCCTTATGCCGCCCGCGCCGCCAGGCTGTGATTGATGCATCGACAAAGAAGACGAGGAGGAGCGCCACGCCAGCGTTGCCGAACAGCATCCACGGGTTGGTCCTGCCGACAGGAATGGTCACCTCTTCGCCAAGAATGGAGACCACCTGGACCGCCGTGACTTCCCGCAGGATCAGCCCGACCGGCATGATGAAGTTGAGGGCCAGCGCGATGGCTCTCGCCGCGACCACGCACCACATCAGCCACGTCCGGCCGGCTTCGAGGTACTGACGCGCGAATAACATGAGGGAGATGAGCCCCCACGTCAGCGGCAGGTACATCCAGCGCAGGAGGTCGGCGGCGTGGGCGGCCGATGTGGCGTGCATGAGGGCGATGTTGAAGCCCACAATCACCGCCGCGGTCAGCGCGCAGTTGCTGAGGAGCAGATTGGTCCACGCATGCCGCGCCCGCAGCCAAACGAGCAGATGGATACCGGCGACCGTCAAACATGACGCCGCGATCATCGAACAGATGATGGTGATCCAGTTCATACGGTGCGGCGTCGCAACGAGTGGGGTGCGGAGGTCGGCCCAACCGACAATAGAACGCGCGGACTGGCGCGGCGCCACCGGGGCGGGCGCGGCTCCGGCGGTCTCGGCGGCATCGCAACGTCAGCCGTCGGAACGCAGCGGGGGCGAACATGGGTGACACTGGCGATTCCACGCCGCGCGAATGCGACGAGCTCACCGGCGCGAAGCTATTCCGATCGCAACGCGAGCACCGGATCCACCCGTGTCGCGCGCAACGCCGGGATGACACAGGCGACGAACGCGGACGCGCCGAGTACGCCGAACACCAGCGCGAAGACCGACGGATCGGTGGGCTGCACGCCGAAGAGCAACGCTCGGATGAGCCGCACGAATGTCGCGCCGAGCAGCACGCCGACCGTCATGCCAATCGCGATCTGTCGAGCTCCTTGCCATGACACCAACGCCAGGACGTCACGCCGCGAGGCGCCGAGTGCCATGCGAATGCCGAGCTCGCGCACGCGGCGGCGTGCCGAGAACGCCATCACGGCGTAGAGACCAATGGTCGCCAGCACGAGCGACACGAGCCCGAACACGACGAAGAGGTTGCCGAAAAGCCGCAGCGACCACGTCGCCTGCGCGAGCTCCTCTGTCATCGTGCTGGTCGCATAGACGGGGACCTCCGGATCGATCGCGGCAACGACTTTTCGCAGCGCGGGTGCCGACGCGAATTCGGCCGGTCCGCGGAGCGCAATTGACACCGTCGAGAGGTGCGGCTGCTGCCAGAGCGCCGTGAGCACGAGCGGCGGAAACATGTCGTCGAGACTCGTCGCGTACGTCGTTGGGATCACGCCGACGATGGTCACCCACTCGCGTTTGCTGTCGGCGCCGCCCAACCTGACGCGATGACCAATGGGATCTGCGCCGGCGAAGTTCTGGCGCACGAACTCCTCGTTCACCACGGCGACGGCTGTGGCGCCGATGCGGTCGCCACCCGCGATCCCCCGTCCGCGCAGCACGCGAACGCCGAACGTGGTGAAGAAGCCCGGGGTGACGGCGAGCGTGCGGGTGCGCCCGTAGTCGCGATTGCTCGCGTATGTTCGCCCCTCGACCGCGAAGCGGTCGCCCCCACCCCAGCTGCCTGGCAGGTCGTTGCCGAGATAGGCGCCGTCGATCCCGGGCAGCGACGTCAAGTTGCGCTCGACGGATTCGAAGAATACGCGCTCCTTCGCACTGTCGGTGGGCGAGGCCGTGATGCGCGCAGTGTAGACGCTCTCCGTCGTGAAGCGCGGATCGACGCTGCGCAGCCAGACGACGCTCTTGGTGATGAAGCCCGCGCCAACCAGCAGCGCCGACGAGAGCGCGAGCTCGACGCCGACGATCAGTCGACTCATCCGCCCCACTCGGAGCGAGGATGCCGATTGCGATTCGTCTTTGAGAATCGAGCTGACGTCGAGCTTCGCCGACTGGATCGCGGGCAGCAGACCGGAGACAATCGTGGCGAGCGCGGCCAGTCCGACGACGAACAACAACACGCCCGGATCGAGGCGAATGTCCATCCAGAAGCGGCGCTCACGGCCGGGGAACGCACCATTGAACCAACCGATCCCAATGTAAGCCAGCGCGGTTCCGAGCAACGCCGCCAGCCCGGCCAGTATCGCCGACTCCACAAGCGACTGTCGAACGACGGCGAGTCGCGTGGCACCCAGAGCCGTTCGTATGCCGATCTCTCTGCTTCGAGCGAGCGTTCGATCGAGGAGAAGGTTCGTCACGTTCGCGCAGGCGACGAGCAGCACGAGCATGACCGCGCCGAGCATCGAGTAGAGCAGCGTGTAGACGCGCTTCGGAAGTGTCGCGCGGATATAGGGCAGTACGACGGGACGCTCCGTGGAAGGCTTGGCTCGCTCGGCGTCCAGTTGCTGCATGAGTCCCCGGAATTCGGCGTTGGCGCTCTCGAAATCCGCTCCGGGACGCAGTCGGCCGACGACGTTCAACGAAGGCCCTTCGCTCGGCGCGAGCGACGCGTTCAGCCGGAGCGGGAGCCAGAGTCGTACCTCGTCGGGGAACTCGAACTTTTCTCCCATCACGCCGATGATCGCGTACGAGCCCCCGTTCACCCGAACGCTCTTCCCGATCACGTTCGAATCGGCGGCATAGCGATCGCGCCATATCGAGTAGCTGAGAATTGCCGTTGGTGGTGCATCCGGTTCGTTGTCGCGCGGGGAGAACGTTCGCCCGAGCATTGGACGGACGGCGACTACGTCGAACACCGCGGCCGTCACGCGCGAGATGCTGATGCGGTCGGGACGATCGCCGCCGGAGATCGTCGCGAGGTCGCGGGTCAAGCCCCCGAAGCTCGAGAAGGAGCGTTGATGCGCGGCGAACCGTTGGAAATCGCCGAGTGGCGCGCCGCCGTCGATTATGCCGTGCTGCGGATCGTTATACGAGACGTAGGCGATGCGCGACGGATCGTCGA
>Ga0068863_100001739_pt1 | contig 21575 bp, 21 predicted proteins | sample KBSSwiS62_FD_66596 | JGI IMG/M metagenome (GOLD analysis project Ga0068863, IMG submission 66596) | Switchgrass rhizosphere microbial communities from Kellogg Biological Station, Michigan, USA - KBS Switchgrass S6-2 | ecosystem: Host-associated > Plants > Roots > Rhizosphere > Soil ...
GATGGAGAAGCCGAACTTCTGGTCCTCGTGCGCGGTGGCGATGAACTCGTGGGTGTGCGCTTCGACACCCACGGTCACCCGGATCATCACGTCGGCCACGACGCCTGCGTCCCCGGCCACCGCGTCGAGGCGGGTGATCTCGTGGAAGGAGTCCAGCACGATCCGCCCGACGCCGGCGGCGACCGCCTGCTCGAGCTCCTCGACGGACTTGTTGTTGCCGTGCAACGCGATCCGCTCGGCCGGGAACCCCGCTCGAAGCGCGACGGCGAGCTCGCCGCCGCTGCACACGTCCAGGCTCAGGCCCTCCTCCGCGACCCACCTCGCGATCTCGACCGAGAGGAACGCCTTGCCCGCGTAGTGCACCCGCTCGGCGCCGAAGGCGGCGGCGAACTCGGCCGCGCGGGAGCGGAAGTCGTCCTCGTCCACCACGAACAGCGGGGTGCCGAAGCGCTCCGCGAGCTCCGTGACGGGGACGCCGGCGACCTCCACGACACCGTGGTCGTTCCGCTCGCAGTTGCGCGGCCAGACCGCGGGAGCGAGGTGATCCTGCTCGGCGGGGCTCGTCGGCCGGGGACCGGCGGTCTCCGGCGGGACCGAGATGCCGCCGTGCAGCGGCCCCGCCGGGTGTGCCCTGGTCACATCCGCTCCGGTGCGCTCACGCCCAGCAGACCCAGGCCGTTGGCGAACACCTGGCGGGCCGCGACGCACAGCGCCAGCCGGGCCCGGTGCAGCTCGGTGATCTCCTCGTCGCCCATCGGCAGCACCCGGCAGGAGTCGTAGAACTTGTGGTAGGCGCTGGCCAGGGCCTCGAGGAAGCGCGCGACGCGGTGCGGCTCGCGCAGCTCGGCCGCGGACTTCACGACGTCCGGGAACTCCCCGATCGTCCGGATCAGGTCGCCCTCGCGCGGGTGCTCCAGCAGCCCGAACTCGGTGCCGGGGGTGAGCCCGACCTCCGCCGCGTTGCGCCCGAGCGACGCCAGCCGGGCGTGGGCGTACTGGACGTAGAACACGGGATTGTCGTTGCTGCGCTTGACGAGCAGGTCCAGGTCGATGTCGAGGCTCGAGTCGACGGAGGAGCGGATCAGCGAGTACCGCGCGGCGTCCACGCCCACGGCCTCGACCAGGTCGTTCATCGTCACGACGGTCCCGGCCCGCTTGCTCATCCGGACGGGCCTGCCGTCCTTGACGAGGTTCACCATCTGCCCGATCAGCACCTCGACGACGGCCGGGTCGTCCCCGAACGCCGCGGCGGCCGCCTTGAGCCTGCCGATGTAGCCGTGGTGGTCCGCGCCGAGCATGTAGATGAGCAGGTCGAAGCCCCGGGAGCGCTTGTCCCGCAAGTATGCGATGTCCCCGGCGATGTACGCGGGCCGCCCGTCGCTCTTGATCACGACGCGGTCCTTGTCGTCCCCGTGCTCGGTGGAGCGCAGCCACCACGCGCCGTCCTTCTCGTACAGCGCGCCGGAGTCCTTGAGCTGCTGCACCTCTCGCTCGACCGCCCCGGACCTGTGCAGCGAGTCCTCGTGGAACCACACGTCGAAGTCGGTGCCGAAGGCGTGCAGGTCCGCCTTGATCTCCTCGAACATGAGGCCGACCCCGACCTCGCGGAAGATCTCGTCCTGCTCGGGCGAGCCCACCGCGTCGGGACGCGCGGCGGTCACCCGGGCCGCGATGTCCGCGATGTAGTCGCCGCCGTAGCCGTTCTCCGGGGCGGGCTCCCCCTTCGCCGCCGCGACGAGGGAGGCGACGAAGCGGTCGATCTGCGCGCCGGCGTCGTTGAAGTAGTACTCGCGGGTGACGGCGGCGCCCCGCGCGCTCAGCACCCGGCCCAACGCGTCCCCGACGGCGGCCCACCGGGTCCCGCCCAGGTGCAGCGGGCCCGTCGGGTTGGCGGAGACGAACTCCAGGTTGACGGCCCGCCCGGCGTACTCGCCGCCGTTCCCGTAGGCCGCGCCCGCGGCCAGCACCTCGCCCACCAGCGCGCCCTGCGCGTCCGCGGCGAGGCGGAGGTTGAGGAAGCCGGGTCCCGCGATCTCGGCCGACGCGATGCCCGGGGCCTTCGCGAGCTCCTCGGCCAGCCAGCCGGCGAGGTCCCGGGGGTTCACGCCCGCCTTCTTCGCGGTGCGCAGCGCGACGTTCGTGGCGTAGTCCCCGTGCTCCGGGTTGCGCGGTCGCTCGACACCCACGTCACCGGGAAGGGCGGCGGAGTCCAGCCCTCGGGCGTCCAGCACCGCCAGCGCGGCGGTCCGGACCAGGTCGGCGAGCACGTCGGGAGTCACCAGAGGAGGATAGGAGACGGCACTCAACGAGTTCTCAGGCGGCTTTCCTACACTCGCGCTACTGCCAACCGGGTGAGATCACTCCCCACGACGATCTGGACGGACATGGCCAGCGGCAAGACGAGCAAGGCGAACAGGAACCGGTCCCGCAACGTCGTGACGCAGAAGCGCACGCCATGGGGCCTCATCGCGGGCGTACTCGTCGTGGTGGTCTTCGCGGGCGCGATCTTCGGGTACGTGGTCTACCGCGGCAACCAGAGCAGCGCCCAGACCGAGAAGCTCGCCGCCTTCGTGCCGACCGACACCGACAAGGACCCGTCCTCCCGGATCCAGGGTGTGATCACCGACAACTACACCGGCTCCGGCCAGGGGCACGTCGCGGCGCCCGTGCGGGTCGCCTACACGCACTCCCCGCCCATGGGCGGGGACCACGACCAGTACTGGGCCGCGTGCACCGGCGTGGTCTACCCGACGGCCGTGCGACAGGAGAACATCGTGCACTCCATGGAGCACGGGGCCGTCTGGATCGCCTACAACCCGGACCAGGTCAGCGGGGCCGCGCTGGACACCCTGAAGAAGAAGGTGGACGGGCAGCCCTACACCGTCATGTCGCCCTACCCCGGCCTGGACCAGCCGATCTCGCTGCAGGCCTGGAACCACCAGCTCAAGCTGAACGACGCGAACGACCCGCGGGTGGACCAGTTCATCACCGCGCTGCGTCGCAACCAGTACAACTACCCGGAGGTCGGCGCGACCTGCCAGGCCATCGGCAAGGGCCTGTTCGACCAGGACAACCCGCCCGCCTTCGTGCCGACCCCGCCGGTGTCCGACATCAACGGCACGACGGTCGTCACCGAGCGCGGCGGGACGGCCGGGGTGATGAAGGACCCGGCCGGCACCCCGAGCGGCCAGTGAGGTCCCGGGCATGACCGTCGTCTCCGACCCCGAGGCCCCGGCCCCGCAGGACGCGGGCGCGCCCCGCTGGGTGCGGCCGCTGGTGATCGCCGCCGCCGCGGTGGTGCTGCTGCTCGTCGGCGCCACCGCCGGGCTGCTGCTGGGGTCGCCGGACTCGTCGTCGGCGACGAGCGTGCCGGCCTCGGACTCGGTGGACGTCGGGTTCGCGCAGGACATGTCGGTGCACCACGAACAGGCCGTCGAGATGGCGTCCTGGGCGCGGGACCACACCACCGACCCGCAGGTCAAGCAGCTGGCGTTCGACATCGAGACCACCCAGCTGCAGCAGATCGGCCGGATGCAGGGCTGGCTCGCGCTGTGGGGCGCCCCGTCCGCACCCGTCGGCCGCGAGTACATGACGTGGATGGGGGCGGACGGCGGGCACTCCATGCCCGGCATGTCCTCCGCCGGAGCGGCGTCGACGGTCGGCCCCGCCTCCGCCCGGATGCCCGGCATGGCCACCGACGTCGACCTGAAGAACCTGCGGGCGGCGGGCGGCACCCAGCTGGACACGCTGTTCCTCCAGCTGATGCTGCGCCACCACGTGGGCGGGGTGGACATGCTGCGGTACGCGTCCGTCCACGCCTCCGTGCCGGACGTCCGCAACCTCGCCGCCCAGGCCCTGTCCGCCCAGACGTCCGAAGCCGACCAGATGCGTCAGATGCTGGCCGACCGCGGCGCGCAACCCCTGCCGCAGAACTGATCGCGGGGTGTTGTAGGGTTCTCCTGCACGCTGCGGAACGCGGCGCGCGGGAGTCGCCCCCGTAGCTCAGGGGATAGAGCACCGCCCTCCGGAGGCGGGAGCGCAGGTTCGAATCCTGCCGGGGGCACCATCCGCGCCTACAGCCAAAACGGCCCCTCACCTGCTGAAACAGGGTGGGGGGCCGCTTCTGTTGTGTCCGGCCGTTCCTGACCGTGGGTGGCCGGTTGCGGGTGTCCTCCCCGAATACGCCCCGAAGTTCTGCTCACCCGTCCCGGTGCCCGAGCGCGCCCATGATCCGGCGGCGCGCCTCGTCCTGCTGCCCGTCGAGGGTCTTGGCGTAGACCTTCAACAGCACCTCGACGGAGTGGCCGGCCCACTCCGCGACCTGCGGGGCAGGGACTCCCCCGCTGAGCCATGTCGACACACACGCATGGCGAAGGTCGTACGGCGTGCCGGCCAAGGGCGACGCGGCAGCCTCGGCGGTGAACGCCCGTCGTCGAGCCGCACGCCACGTCCGCATGTAGGTGAGCTTCGGCAGCTCGGCCGCCCGCTCCCCGCGGAACAGCCGCCCATCGCTGTCGGTGCGGAACTTGGCCAGGTGGGCTTGGAGATGCGCCGTCAGCTCCGGCGGGCTAGGCACCGTCCGGCCCTCTCCCCTCGCCCTGTTCTTGAGCTGCCGGCGATCCCGCTGCGCGCCATCGTTCGTCCAGTCGCTCCCTGCGTACGGCGTGGCTTCCTCCAAGTGCAGCTCACCCCACCCGCGAGCCGGGAGGGACAGATTCGCTCGCCGAACGTTGGCCGCCTCCTCGGGTCGGAGTCCCGCGAAGTAGAGAAGCGCGAAGAACGCCACCAGAGCCGGTCCGCTGCGTTGTGTCTCCGCCACGGCATTCAGCAGCGTCCGCGCTTGTACCGGATTGACGACCGATCTCCGATCGACGGCTACCGATACGCGAGGCGCCTTCCACTTGAAGCCGATCAAGGGATTCGACGTGAGCGCCCCTTGCTCAACCGCGTACTCCAACACGTTGAAGAGCACCCGCCGCCGTTTGCTCGCAACGCTGCCGGCGGCTGGCCGGCCATCGAGTCGGACCGTGACGGTGTCGAGGATCCGACGCAACACCGCCGGCTCACTGAGACGAGTCACGGGCAGCGTGTGAGAACGCAGCCAGCGGAGCGCGTCTCTCACATCGGCCGGGCATGAGGGATCGTCTCGGCGGCCGGTGTTGAACGCCCACCGATGCATGGCACGACGCAGGAGAGCCGGGTCCGGGCAGTCGCTCCCCCGGCCGTCGAGCAGCGCGGGGGTGATGGCCGTGAGCGCCTCTGACAGACTTCGCCGGTACGTCGCGGCCGCCGCCGGCCATTTCATGTCCATGTAGGCACAGGCGAAGTCGTACCAACGCAGCGACCGGGCGGGGCGGGATTCCGATACCGGCCGCCCGGACTCCCGCTCGAACGCCTCTCCCTTCCGAGACGCGGTCAGGAGACCCGAACGGAAGCTGTCAGCAAGAGCCTCGGTCCTGAAGGTCTCCCTGAACCGCTTACCGGCGACGGTCCAACGGACCGAATAGGTCGTTCCTCGGCTGCCGATGTAGGGCTCAATCTTCCAGATTCGGACGTCGTAGGTGGTCTGCATCAGGCGGCGACCTCTTCGAGGTTGTCGAGCCAGGTTTCGAAGTCGGTGCGGCGGATGCGGATCTCTCCGTTCGGGAGCTTGAGGCAGCGGGGTGCGCGGCCCTTGGCGCGCCAGTCGTAGAAGGTGGATCGGGAGATGCCGAGTTCGGCGCAGAGGTCGGCGACGGTGAGGCGGGCGGGTGGCCGGCTCAATTCGTTCTCCTCGGGCAGGAGTGACAGCCGGTCGGGCTGTCACTCGGGGCTGTCACAGGTGTTTGGGCAGGTCAGGCAGGGTGAGGTGACGTTGTGACGGGTCGGGCCCCGGGGGTGGTGGTCCGCGGGTGTCACCGGGCCGGTTCGCCGCTGTCACAGCGGTTCGGGCTGGTCAGCGGGGGTGGGGTGACGCAGTGACAGCAGTGACGGCGGCTCCGCCGCGGTGCTGTCACCGCTGTCACGGGTGTCACCGTCGGCGGGCCGGTACTTCCCGCCGGGTGCGGCGTGGAGCTGTCCGTCGGTGGCCATGCGCCGGCAGGTCTGGCGGACGGTGCCGGCGTCGATGTCCAGCGCCTCGGCGATCTCCTTGGGCTGGCGGCCGGGGTAGTCGCGCAGGTAGCGCATGATCAGGGATCGGGTGTCGCGGAGCTGGTAGTCCGCGGCACGGCCGTCGAGCAGCGACCACGCCCCCGCAGCCGGGTCGAACGCGAGCGGGTAGTCGGTTTCGTCGACGTCGCGGCCGGTGACGTGCAGGACCCCATCGGCCTGCGCGCGGGCCCGTTCGAGCACGAGCACCGCGTCGGCGGCCCCGGCGAGGCCGTTGGTGCCGGACACGGTGGCCAGGAAGTCCTCCGCGGCGGCCTTGCGGACGTGATGCACAAGCACCACCGCCACGCCGTAGTGGTCAGCCACCCGCTTGATCCGGGACATAGCGGCGTAGTCGGCGTCGTACGCGGCGACCCCGGCGGGCGGGACGCCGCGGACCTTGGCGAACACGTCGATCACGACGAGCCGGGCGTCGGGGTGGGTGTCGAGCCAGTCGGCGACCTGGACGTCTCCGCCGGCCGGCATGGGCGGGCAGGCGATCGAGAGGGTGAGCCCGGCCGGGGCGGGACGGCCGCCGAGGGCGAGTTGCATCCGCGATTGCAGCCGGCGCGGGGTGTCCTCCAACGCGAGGTAGAGCACGGATCCGGGCTCGGTGGGGATGCGGCCGAACGCGGGGCGGCCTGCGGCGATGTCCAGGGCCAGGCCCAGGCTCATCCACGACTTGCCGACCTTGGGCGGCCCGGCGAGCAGGGTGACGCCTTCGCAGACGATGCCGGGCACCGCCCAGCGCGGCGTCGGGAAGCTCATGCCCATCAGTTCCTCTGCGCTCCACGCGGTTCGCGGCGGGGTCGGGACAGCACCGAGCGGCGGCCGGGCCGCGCTCCGCACGGGGCGGCTCCGGGGGCTCTGAGTGGCCGTCTGCGGGCCTGTCAGGGTGGGGGTGGGGTGATCGGTGGGGTGGTGGGCCGGGTTCATGCGGCGTCCTCGATCCGTCGTGGTCGGTTCGCGCCGGCGCGTAGCCCGGAGCTGATCGTCTGGTCGGCCTGGCGGCGGCTGTAGGCGCCGAGCGCGACGTGACCGGCGGACGCGGAGAGCAGGGCGGCGCGGGCCTCGCCCTCCGGAAGCGAGCCGCCCGCGACGAGCTGGCCCAGCGCGATCGACGCGACGTAGAGGCAGGCGTTGCGCTGCGAGGCCGGGGCCCCGGTCACCCGTGCTGTTTCAGCCCGTAGTGCCACGTCGAGATAGCGGTCCCGCCGCCCGTGCCCGGTGCGGATCGGACCGGCTGGAACAGCCGGCGGGGGTGGCGGGGTCAGCCGGCGGGTGATCCAGGCGGGCAGCTCGGCGGGGTCGCGGTCGTCGGTGAGCTGGTAGGCGCCGTCGGGCACGGTCGAGCCGGCCGCGACGACGTAGCCGCCGTGCGCGCGGGTGTCGATCTTCCAGCCGATCCCGTTGCCCCGGTCGCCGGCCGTGTTGCGCAGCACCGGCGCCCCCGGCCCGGACGGCGCCCGGAAGTACAGGTGCCGACCCCCGGACGGGGTCACCACGGTGTGCGTCGCCGGCAGCGGCCTGCCGTGCTCGGCGACGAGCGCGGCCAGCACGCCGGCCCCGTCGGTGACGCCCCGCGCGGCCCACTCGCGCGGCGGCTGCTCGCCAGGGTCGAGGGTGTCGAGGTCGATCACGACGAGTCCGGCCGGGCCGGTCGCGAGCCCGATGTTGAACGCGCCCGCCGCCCACGCGGCCCGGATCCGGCCCGGGTCGGTGGTGGCGCGCTGCTCCCACCCGCGGTGTCCGTCGGCGCATGCCCCGGTGCGTGGGCAGCGTTCGTGGCCGTGCAGGGCCGGGCGCTTGGTCCCCGGCCGCAGCGGGAACACCGGCCACCCCCGAGCGGCCAGCGCAAGCGCGACCCGCTCCAACTCCTCCCGGATGCCCTCGCCGGTGCTCATCGACCGGCCTCCGCGCAGTCGACGCAGCGGCCGAGCGATCGCGGGATGCAGTAGCCGGCGTCACGAGTACAGACCGGGCAGCGCCGACGAGCCGCCAACGCCAGCCGCAGCGCGGCCCGCTGCGCCGGGGTCGGGACCCGCTTGGGCCCCAGCTCGGCCAGGTCCCACAACAGCGCCCACCGCCGCCCCCGCCGGCACACGATCCGCCCGACCGGCTCGGCACCCGCCGGGGCCCGCCCGGCCGCGCGCATCTGCCGGCGCGTCACCAGCCCGGCCGGCGCCGCACGCCACCGCCACGTGGGCAAGCCCTCCTCGATCCACGCCGTGGGCTGCCACCCCCACTGCTCGGTCATCACCCCGCTCACCGGCCCGCTCCTGACCCGCTCACTGCTGGCCGTCCTGGTACCGGGCGAGGTAGTCGGCGGCGGTGTGTCCGTTGACGTTGATGAGCAGGGCTTGGGCCTTGGCCCGGCTGATGGCGTCGGCGCGGCTGAACCGGTGGTGGGCGAGCCAGTCGGGGGTGCGGCCCGACGGGCTGGGTTCGATGTCCCATCGGCCGCGGTCGGACAGGCACATCCCCGACCAGCAGACCGCCCACGCGCGGGGGCCGCGGTGTTCCACGGTGAGCGTCCAGTGCCGGGCCTCGGGGTAGGTGGCGGGGACGGCGCTGACCCGCACGATCCCGGCGACCGTGGTCGTGCTGACGGTGGGTCGGTTACGTTGCGTTGACATTCGGGCTCCTCGTTCGGGCATGGCGAAGAGAGGGAGGGAGGCGCCGGGTGGCGCTCCGATCCCGTGTTCTGGTGCTGTTGTGGGGGTGGTGCGGGGGCCGGGCCCCTCGGGTCCCTTGACTCCCTCGGGTCCTGACCTGCGGTTGTTTGGGCTGCTAGATCACTGTCCGGTATGGAGGGAGGAGGCGAGGGACCCTCCGAGGGAGAACTCCCTTCATCCCTCGGCGGTCCCTCGGTCCTCCCCAGCCGCCTCCCCCGGCTCGGCGGCTACTCTCCGTCGAACCCGTCATCGTCGAGGATGTCGATGTCGTCGTCGGTGTCCTCGCCGTCGAGGTCGTCGAGGTCGTCGAGGTCGTCGGGTTCGGTGATGGCGGTGGTGATGCGGTCGGCGTTGACGCACATCTGTCCGCGGGTCTTGTAGGGCCGGGCGGAGTCGGGTAGCTCCTTGCGCAGCCGCTCGAAGGTCCAGCCGCGGTAGAGCTGCGGGCGCAGCGCGGCGAGCCCGGCCAGGACTTCTTGGGTGCGCATGATCGGGTCCGTGCCGGCGGCGCGGATCACGTGCAGGACATCGGCGAGGAAGTCGACCCCCTCGGCCGGCTCCTGCCCCTCCTGGTCAGTGGTGGCGGGTGCGGTGTCGGCGAGCATCGCCATGGCCCGCTCCACAACGGGCGTGACGTCGTCGACTCCGTCGCCGCGGCGGACGTAGAAGCAGCGCAGCAGCCCGTCGGTGGGGGTGAACCCGCTGGCCATGGCGGTGCCCAGATCGCCGAGGTCGACGGTGCCGTCGGAGTCGACGGTCATCGGGCGCAGCGTGGTCGCCGAGATCCCGGCCCGGTGCTTGCCGGTGCCCAGGATGGCGTCGTTGCCCTGGTGGTCCCCGATGGCGAAGCACGCCCGGTTGGACAGCACCTTCGCGACCTTGCGCGGCAGGCTGTCGGCGGAGGGGACGGGGGTGGCGAAGATCAGGGTCACGCCGTACTTGCGGGCCTTGGCCACGATCTTCTCCACCAGCTCGGCGGCCTCGGCGCCGACGTCGGAGACGAACAGCTCCTGGCACTCGTCGATCACCACCACCCGCGGCCGCATCGTCGGGTCCGCGGCCGCGAGGGCGCGGGTGAGCTTCGGCTCGCCTGCGGCGGAGAGCTTGCGCCCGCGCTCGGACAGCTCCGACATCAGCGCCTTGAGCGCGCCGAGGACGGTGGGGATCTCGTCGGGGTCATCGGAGACGAACAACGTCCGCAACCGGGGGCGCAGGGGGTCGTAGTCGGCGTTGACGGCCATGCAGTACACGTCGATCTCCACCAGCGGGTCCAGGATCAGGCCGAGGAGGGTGGTGATGATCAGGGTGGACTTGCCCGAGCCCATCATCCCGGCCACGCCCCAGTTGGTCTGGAACGTCCGCCCGAGGACGGTGTTGCCGCGCGGGTCGATCCCGACCGGCACCCCCTTGAAGTAGTCGGCGGTGCCGGTCTTGAGCAGCGGCCACGGCGGCACCGGCTTGGTGAGGCTGCCTTGGTCGGCGACCCAGAGGTCCATGACGCCGGGCTTGTCGCGGGGCTCGGTGGGCCACACCTCCACCGGCAGCCGCAGCAGGTTGTGCGCGAGCACCGGTTTGGCGTTGACGATCATCTCCACGGTCACCCCCTCCGGGAGCAAGAGTTGCGAGTGCCAGCCCTTGCCGTCGTGCACCGGCGGGGTGATCCACCGCGGCGCCCAGCCTTCCCGGAACTTGCGGTTCAGGGCGGGCATGTTCATGTTGCGCAGCGCGTTGGTGATCGCCCGCTCGTCCGGCACCACATCCCGCCCCGACTCCGCGGCCGTGGTGGGGGCCACCCACGCCGGGAGCTCGGAGCGGGACCGGCCCAGGTGCCAGCACCACGCCACCACCGCGGCGGTCACGGCGAGCAGCAGGGTGGCGCCGTAGGCGGCGAGGAACCAGCACACCCACGTCACCAGGTCGACCACCCCGACGATCGGCGCGATCACATACGAGATGTCCTGGCTACCCGCCGCGAGGATGACGCCCAGGACCAGCAGCAGCGCGGTGAACCCCAACAGCCCGGCGCCGATGGCTTTGACCAGCTCGAGCGGGGATCGCACCCAGTCCATCACCCGGTCATGGCGGCGGGCCTTCTCCGCGACGTCACGGGCCTCCCACTCCCGCAGGCTCTCCTGGTCCCCGGCGATCTCCGCCCGGCGCATCTGCCGCTCATACCGCGACGCCCCGTGCGTGTCCCGCCACCGGGCGACCGCGACCGCGGCCCCGGCGACCGGGTACCACAGGTTGCGGGCCACCAGCTTGCTGCCGGTCTTGGTGTGCGGGTGGGTCACCACGGTGCGGGCCACCCCGAACACCTGTGCCGGGGCGCGCAGGGCCGCCCGCCCCGACACCCGCACCAGCTCCGCGCCCCGACCCCGGCGGGCCACCTCGGCACCCGCCGCCGCGGGCTCGTCGACGATCTCGGCGTCCACGATCTCGGCGTCGATCACCTCACCCTCGACTACCGCCGGGGCGGGCTCGATGGCCCGGGGGCGGGGGCGTCCGAGCGGGGGCCGGCGGCCGTGATCGCCCGGCCGCGCACCGCTGTCCGTGCCGGTGTCGTGTCCGGTCTGCACGTCTCGACTTTCCTCGATCATCGCAGGTCACCGCCCTTGTCCGTGTGCTTGCTCGTGCTGGTGTTGTGTTCGTCGCGGAGCTGTCGGGCCCGGGCCGGGGAGCAGCGCAGCGTGGTCCGGATCGACTCGGCCGAGCGGGGATCGATCACCGTCGCGGGATCGGCGACTGCGGCCCGGAACTCGGCCCGCAGCACCGCCATCGACCGGGTCCGCGGCGCCGGAACCCGCCGGGCCGGCTTGCCGGTCGGGCGCTCTGCCGTGGCCAGCCCACCTCCCGTAGGCGGCTGCTCGTCCCCGGCGGGCTCGACAGCCGGGGCAGCCGGGCAGGTCAGGTCGGTGGCGGGCTGCTCGGCGAGCCACGCGGTGATCTCCGCGGCCAGCTCCTCCCCGGGGCCAGGCTCGACGTCGACCGGTGTCACCGGCAGCCCGGGCAGGGTCACCGACACCAGCCGCCGCGCCCCGAGCCCGCACCACCCGCGCCGGACCCGGTAGCGGCCCGGGACCACCACCAGCCGGGCCCGCCCATCCGCGTCGATCTCCGCCACCGCCGAACGCGCGGCGGCCTGCTCGGCGCGGGCGACCCGTCGCGCCATCCGGCGGGTGTCCTGCTCGGCCGCCCGCTCGGCCCGGGGGCGCAGCGCCCCGCAGGTGACGAGCTGGTGCGCGGCCACCCCGGCCACCGACACGACCCCCATCACCACCGCCGCCGAGATCCCGCGGTCCAGGCCGTGCGCCACGTTCAGCCCGGCGGCCACCGCCGCGAACACGGCGACACCGGCCTGTAGGGCCCACACCGACGCCCGCGGGTCCCTCGTCCTGCGGGCCTCGACCGCCAGGGCGAACGCCCACATACCCAGTTCCGAGAGCACGGGCAGGACGGCGCCGGTCGGGCCGCCGTAGACCGCGATGCCGTAGGCGGCCATCGACGGCACCGCCATCACCGCCGACGCCACAGCAAGCGGGTAGATCAGCAGCTCAACCCGATGCGCAGTGGCCCACGCCCGCGCACCTGCCGAACGGGCCGCCCGCAGCCGACGCCGCTCCGCCCGCGCCCCCTGTCGAGCCTTCTCTGCCGCAGCGCGGTCCCGGCGGGCCAGCTCGGCACGCTCCGCGGTCTCGCGCAGCCGGCGTGCGCTGGCCGCGTCGGCGTCTGCGCGGGCCTGCTCGGCCGCCGCTGCCCGATCTGCCCGCCGCTGCTCTGCCCAGCTCATCGCGCACCCGCCTTCGGCAGGGTCATGTGGAACCCGCCGCATCGCTCACACGACTTCGCGACCGATCCCAGCCGCTTCGCGGCCTCGACCGCGTCCGACCGCCGCCCGTACCAGGCCCGACCCGGGCACCTCGGATGCGACGGCATCCGCGCGTGCCGCCCCGGACCCCACACCGACCCCGCCATCACCGCTCCCCCGACATCGCGCCCGACCCACCACTCCCGGCCGGGCTGCTCGACAGCCCCGCCCGCTTCGCCTCCGCCGCGGTGCAGCACCACGCCGACGCCCCGAACCGCGCGTCCACCTCGTGCCGGCGCCCGTCCAGCTCGGTCACCGCCAGCCGCACCAACACCAGACCGTCAGCACCGAACGCCACCGACGTACCGGTCACGACCGACCACGAACCGAGGTCTCGCGGACCGTGCGAGAACACCCACCACCCCGGGCGAACGTCCTGCACCCGACGCTCCCGGCACACCTGCGCGGCCCGCCGACGAACCGCCGCCCGCGACCCGGCGACCGATCCCGCGCTCATCGCCGGCCCCTCCGGCCGCACCCACGCCGCAACCGGCACGACGCCCGCCGACACACCACCGGCCCACCGCCCCGCTCCCGAACCGCGACCAGCTCCACCGACCGACCACACACCCCACACCGACCCGACACCCGCACCCCTCAGTCCTCCTCTGCGAAGAAGTGCCTGTTCACGCACCGCGGCTCCCGACACACACCCGAACCACGAGCCGCCCGACGCCCGCAGTACCGACACAACCGCGGATCACGCACCACACCCGCCGCCAACTCCCGCCGGGATCGCCTCGTCTGCTTCCACGCCATGGCCTACGCCGCCTGCACAGGCTGTGCCGCGGCGCGGCGAGCCGCGCGACCCGCGGCGGCCACCGTCGCCATCCGGCGCCGAGTCTCGCGGCGCACACGACGCTCCTCTGCCACCGACAGGGCGTCGGGAACCGGGCGGCGCTCGCCGCCGGGCACCAGTTCCTCACGGATCACGTTGTCCCAGTACTCATGAAGCATGCGCTGCTCTTCCTCGTCGAGTGGGTCGATGCGCTCAGCCAGTGCGGCAGCGATGACGGCGGTGCTCATTGCCTTCTCCCTGAAGTAATCTCGAAAATCCTGCCCGCCCAGCAGGAAGCTGAGCGCTCACCATAGCGCTCAAAAGAGCGCTACTCAACGGCCGGCCTCACGCCAGGCAACGCAGCGACGGTCAGTAGCGCTAGGATTAGCGCTGGTCAGAACGCCGAGAGGGGCATGTGTGGCTAAGGACTGGGCCGCGGTCGCCGAGGCGATCACCGCTCGAATGGACGAGCGCGGCGTGAGCCAGAAGGACCTGGCGGCGACGTCGGGCGTCAGCGTCGCCTGGCTGCGGCGACTCCAGAAGGCCGAACCCGGCGACCGAGGGGCCCCGCTGCTGGCCGCCGTGTCGACGGCCCTCGGCTGGCCACCCAACCACCTGAACGCGATTGCGCTTGGAGACGACAGCCGCGGCTCGGACCCCGTGTCCGACCTCCGCGAGGAGATCGCGGCCGTCCGTGCCACTCTCGCCGACGTCCAGGAGAGGCTGGATCATCTGGAAAGCCGCGGTTAGCTCGATCTGCGTCAGCACGACGGGTCACTGCGCGAGAGCCGTAGCGAACGAGCCGAGGCCGTCGAGTGCGCTGCCGATCAACGTACCGATCCGCTGCGCGACGACAGCCGCGCCAGCCGGATCCTTGATCACCAGGGCGATCACCACCACGAACACGAGCATCGCCACCACCTTCCGGCCTGTCCCGCCGCTGGCTCCCATGCTCGGCATCGGCATCATCGTCGTCGTCTTGCGTGCCATCTCGGTCTCCCCTGCTCGCTCCGTTCGATGCACTCAAGCTTGGCGCTCGATAGGCGCGCACAGAACTGCCGAATCTCCGCCCGAGCACCGAACTTCTGCCGAACCTGAGGCACTGAACTTTCACCGAACTTGGGCGCCGGCATCTTCATCTCGACGGCTCACATGTGGGAGGCTCCCGACATGGAACTCGACGGGGCCGACGGGCCGGATCAGGGTCAGCTTCGCACCCTCGCGCTGACGAACTACGGCCATTTCACGTCGATGCTGGTCGAGCAAGGCCAGGTCCGCGGCCTGTCGCTCCACATGGAGAGGCTTTCTCGCGACTGCACTGCCCTATTCAACGTCAATCTCGATGTAGACCATGTCCGAAAGTGCATTCGCCACTCTCTGGAGAACTCTCCAGAGCGAACCGTCGTGCGAATTACCGTTTTTGATCCCGAGCTGGATCTCGGCTCCATCGGAAGCGACGCCAACCCTCGAATCATGGTCACGTCTCGCCCGGCTTCTGACGGAATCCCCACCGCGCTCCGATTGCAGGCCACGGCCTACCAGCGAGACCTGCCGGCGATCAAGCACGTCGGCCTCTTCGGCGCGATGCAGAAGCGCCGTGAGGCGCAACGTGACGGCTTCGACGACGTGCTGTTCCTCGATCCCGGCGGCCACATCTCGGAGATCGCAACGTCCAACATCGGCTTCGTGCGCGACGGCCAGGTCGTCTGGCCGCGCGCTGCGATGCTGGCTGGCGTGACGATGGCCCTGCTACGACAGGAGCTAGACGAGGCCGTCGACTCCGAGCCCCTCACCATCGCCGATCTCCGCGCCATGGACGCCGCCTTCGCCACCAACGCAGCCGTGGGCATCCGCCCCGTCACCTCGGTCGACAGCGTGGCGTGGCCCTCCGGCGAGCATCCCGTCCTGGCGGACCTTCGGGCGCTGTACGCGGACATTCCTTCCGAAACCGTCTAACGCAGAGCGTCCGAGCCGCTACCCTCAGGTGCGAGTAGCTGATCTTGGAGGGCCGCGAGTGGCAACGATCGAGCTGTGGACCGGGGTGGAGGTCCGGGCTCTCCGCGAGGCAAAGCGGATGAGCCTGCGCGAGTTCGCGGCCCACCTCGGCGTGAGCGAGCGGATGATCTCCAAGTGGGAAGCCGGTAAGGAGAACATCCGGCCTCGGCCAGTGAATCAAGCCGCGCTCGACACCTGCCTGACTCGCAGCGACCCCGATACCAAGGCACGATTCGGCCGGCTCGTCGGCGATGACCTGGTCGTCGGGGCCGGCGAGGCTGACAGCGTGACACCAATCGGCTCGGATCACATCCGCCACGCTGTCGACGGCAGCTTGATGGCCCTCGTCGAGGGAAGCGTCTTCCAGTCGGGGCCGGCGAACACCCCGCTCTGGGTGCCGCCGTATCTCATCGATGTCTACCCGGTGAGCAACCGGGAGTACGCACAGTTCGTGGCCGCCACCGGCCGTCACACCCCCAACCACTGGACGGGCGGAGCATTCCCTCCCGAGCTGGCTGACCACCCCGTCGTCTTCGTGACCTGGAACGACGCCGCCGCCTACGCGGAGTGGGTTGGCAAGGCACTGCCAACCAGCCAGCAATGGGAGAAGGCGGCGCGCGGAACGCGAGGCTCCACCTACCCGTGGGGCGACCAGCCGACCCCCGCGAAATGCAACGTCCGCGAGAACGGCGTCGGCGGCACCACCGCGCGGGACTGCTACCAAAGTGGCATCAGCACCTACGGGGTCCACGACATGTGCGGCAACGTCTGGGAGTGGTGCGCCAGCGAGTCCACGCCAGGACGCTACGAACTCAAAGGCGGCGCCTGGACGAGCCCGTTCATCCGCGCCACGCCCTCCTCCTTCAACGACGCCGCGGCCAGCATGTGCGACGACGACACTGGGTTCCGCTGCGCGATGCCCACCTGACCTCCCGGCAACCCACCTCCGCTGCGGCTCCCGGGACCGGTTGGCGCTCTGTAACAGACCACGCGCAGAGCGCGACCTCAGCCAAGTGCGGATCAAGTCAGTTGAGATTACGAACTTTCGCTGCCTACGGCACGTAGACATCGACTTCGACAGGGTTACGACATTTGTAGGCCCAAACGGAGCCGGGAAGTCAACCATCCTCAGAGCGCTCGATTGGTTCTTCAATGGCGAGAAGTCGAGCCTCTCGGACGATGATGTCTACCATGCAGCCGATCCGACCGATCGAGAAATTAAAGTCAAGGTCGTGTTCGGCGCGCTGACCGAACTTGACCGCCGAACACTCGGAGAGAAGTACGCCCCGCCCGGCACAGAAGAATTCACCGCATGGCGATCTTGGAAGTCCGGGTCGGACAAGTTCACAGGAAAAGCCCTCGCCTTCGCTCCCTTCGAACTCGTCCGGACCGCCGAGGGGGTTTCAGCGAAGAGAGAAGCGCTTAACGCAGCTAGGGCGGAGCACCCTGATCTCGACCTCCCCGCGTGGTCGACGATTGGCGGCACAAATGCCGAGATGGACGAATGGGAGCGCGGCCATCCAGAGCACCTCAGTGAGTCCGTCGTTTCCGACACTCACTTCTTTGGATTCCACAGTCAGCGCAAGCTATCCGGGATATTTGATTTCGTGTTTGTGGGAGCCGATCTGCGTGCCACAGAAGAGGCGGCCGACCACAAGGGAGCAATAATTGGCAGAATACTAGAGAAGACAATTGACCGATCCGCCGCCGATGAAGCCCTTGAGAATCTTGCGCGGCAAGTCTCCGACAGCATTCACAAGATCCACAACGCTCACCTCGCTGATCAGTTATCGGAAGTTGCTAGCTCGCTAACGTCAGAGGTGCAGCAGTTCACATCGGCGCGGTTCATCAAACTAGACGCGCAGAACCCTTCCATACGTCCACAGAGTAGCAAGATTTCCGTCTCCGTCGCCGACGAGTTCGTTGAGACATCGATCGACCGACAGGGGCACGGCTTCCAGAGAGCACTGATTATCTCTAGCCTAAAACTGCTTGCCGAGCGAGGCTCTAAGAACTCGGATGGCGTGATCTGCCTGGCAATTGAGGAGCCAGAACTCTTCCAGCATCCTTCGCAAGCTCGGCTCTTCGCGTCCGTTCTGCGCGAGTTGGCACAACGGCCAGCTGCTGACGTTCAAGTACTCTACGCTACCCATAGCCCCTACTTCATCGAGCCTCGCTACTTTGACCAAGTAAGGCGGGTCAGCCGAGTTGCAGATGATGAGGGGAGCGTGGTTAGCGTGCGTGTCGATCACGCTACGATGGATGGCGTCTGTGCTCGACTCAAAGGATTTACAACGGAGTCCGCCGTGCGAGCACGCTGGCATCAGGTATGCATTCAGGATCTCGATGAGGCATTCTTCGCGGATGCGGTCCTACTCGTCGAAGGAGATAACGACAAGGGGATCTTTGACGGGCTAGCCGGTCGAGACAAATCGTTCGAGCGAGACGGGATTGTCGTCGCCTGCGCGCAAGGAAAGGAGGGCATCTACGTCCCTCACGCGATACTGACCGAGTTGAACATTCCCATAATCACCGCGTTCGATAATGACTCAGGGGCGGCAGAGCGGAGGAGGCGTTCGGATCCTGGTGACGCAGCCACTGAGGCAGATGCTGCGCAGATCGACCGCACAAATATGCGGATCAACCGAACAATGTGCAAGTATTTCGACCACAACGAGGAAGACTACCCCGTCGGAAAGTTGTCAGGTCGCGCTTTTGCGCTGGACGATCGCCTAGAGACTCAACTTGAGAAAGATTGGCCCGAATGGCAGAGCACTCGGAATAGCCTGGTCACAAGCGGACGAGGAGGCAAGGGAAAGAACGCTGCGACCTACCGCCTCGCTGCTGAAGAATGCCCCGTGCCACCGAAGGGGCTGCTAAGTGAGATCGTCTCGGCGATTCGCACAGCGTCCGCCAGCGTCCGAGGAGGATCCAGCCAATGATCTCGCACCGCCCGGATCGACTACAGGAGAGCGAAGGGCACCAGAACGGCAGGTACATGTCCGCGTCTCCCCATATATTCTCTGTCACTCTGTAGCGACCGGGCCTCTGACCTGCATGAACCGCCGTGACAGGTACCGTGACACCCGAGTGACAGCGTCACTGCGGTGGCCGCGCTACCCCCGCTGCTACAGCCGGTCTCCCGAATGCGCCCCGAAGTTCAGGGCGATCCGCCCGGGACGATGGGGTTTGGCCTGGTCAGTGCATCCTCGCAGCCGCCACCTGCACCGCCCTCCGGAGGCGGCGCAGCCAGAAGCAAACCGGAGCCCTGGGGCCTATCGTGGCGCTCGTGACGGATTTGAGGTCCGGCTCGCGCACATGGCTGTCGGCTCCTGGCCGGGCGCATGGCGACATTTCGATGGTTCGTGGTTGTGGTCGCGGAGACGGCCGGCCGCGGGGCACCGTATTGCCATGTGCACCAGAGCGCACTGGACATCGCCGATGTTCATGAGCACGCCGCTGATTCAGGTCCCATGGTGGCGTTGGAGGCTTGGCAAGAGGGCCGCTGTGCATTGTGTGGAGGCGAAGTGCCGTTGCGCTAAACCGTCGCTGACCACTGCCGCACCACCGGATGGGTCCGCGGTCTGTTGTGCGTGAGCTGCAACAAGCTGGAGTCGCACTGCCCGCGGAGCATCCGCGATCCTGACCGTGGCAGGGCAGTCATCCGCTACCGCGCCCACCCGCCGACGAGTCTGCTCGGCATGCCTGTCCGGTACGCGGACGTGCGGGCAGGATGGCATGCCGCGTGTGCCGCGCGACATCAGGCGGAACTCGATCGATTCCTCGCCCAATTGGATACCCAGAAGAACCGGGAGGCCGGACCACAATCCGGCAGCTGATGCAGCCACCTGCTCGCCTCATGGCCATTCCGCGACTGTCGCGATGTTGCCGCCGTCGACCCGGGGCACGCCAACAGAGCCGACGACAACCTCCGCTCGACATCGGCAGGATCGTTGCCTACGGTGAACACGGCGTTTCCGCACGCCACCACAGGCCCACCCTTGGCCTCAGGCGAACCTGCATGGGTTGACCTGCGGTTTTGTCGGTCCGCAGGGGTTCGGTTGGTTAACGGCGCTAATGGGCACCATGCGAACCGCCTACTCGGCTCCCGGGGGCGCGTCCGTGCTCGTGCACACTCGCCGACTGTGCGCGGATCAAGGATGCTGGACGGTAGCTGGCTGGGGTGCCGGTTCGAAGCCGGCGAGGAGGCGTTCGAGCGCTGCCTGGTCTGGTCCGATGAAGGGATCGGCGCCGGGTGCGACGGCGAGCATGTCCAGGAACTCGGGCGTGCGTCCCACCGCCGGCGGCAGATGGGTGCTGAGGATCTGGGCCGGGTCGACCGCCTGCAACGTCTTGAGGCTGTCGAGGTACTTGGCCTGGTCGACCGTGTGGACCCAGGGGCTGTCCACGGTGGCCCACAGCAGTTGAGCGGTGCGCAGTTCGTCGGCTTGGAGGTAGCCGACGTCGGGGCAGGTGGCGAGCTCGGCGGACGGCATCGGTGCGCCGAAGCAGTCCGAGCTGAAACAGACGCCGGACTGGTCGTCATAGCACCCCACGGTCGCCGGGTTGTCGAACAGCGGCGGCCGGAAGCCGGTCAGCCGGCGGTCGCCCACGTCGAGCGACTGTCCAGGGTTGAGCAGGTACACCCGTTCGATCGGCAGCGGCCGCTCGGTGGACATGATGCCCATGCCGATGAACGTCGTGATCACGCGCGCCCGAGGCGCGACCTGCAGCAGATCGAACACTGCGCCGGTGTGATCGCGGTCCGGATGGGTGATCCAGATCCACTCGACGTCCGCCGGGTCGATCACTGACCCGAGGGCGTCCATGAAGCCGCGGTCGGGCAGGCTGAGTCCGGTGTCGATGACGACGGGCTCAGCCGCATGCAGGACGAAGGCGTTGACCGGGATGAACCCGATCCCGGGAACTTCGAGTTGATCCGCCAGGACGCTGACCTCGCGCCCGATTCGGTTGATGTCCATGTGCCTCAGGCCTCGTTGAAGTCGATGCGGATCAGGCTCCGCGCGATGGTCGCCAGGTCCGCGATGGTCGGGTCGTAGGAGCCACCGCTGACTTTCAGCCCGAGCTCGAATGGGGTCGCGCCGTTGTCGAGCGCCGCCCGGAGCGCGGTACCGACCTGCTGCGGTGTGGCCGGTAGCAGAACCGCCCGGCCATGGCGGACGCGACCTCGGTGGGTGACGGCGACCGGGGCGGAGTCGGTGAGGTTCAACCGCCACGGCCGCTCGGTGAACACCGTCGGGACGCCGTCGATCATGTGCAGACATACCGGCACCCGGATCGTGTGGCCGCTGCGCCGGCCGGTGAACTCCAACAGTGCTTGCAAGGCAATCCGCCGGCCCAGCCGAGGATTCGTGAGAATGCGCCGCACGATTGGGTTGATCATCCGCATCAGGGCCGGGGGTGGCGGGGCCAACCGGACCCTCGTCGTCGTCGCTGTCATCGCTGGCTCCTTGCGCTGTCGTTGATCCCGACGGTAGGAAGGTGCCGGGCGCAGCGACATACCAGGAACCTGGCATTTCGCGGCATCGCCGCAGGTCGTACCGTGGAGTGATGAGCGCGGATACGTTGCGGCGCGCGGCAGAGAAGATCACCCGGCTGTGCGCCGAGCCACGCGACCTCGTGTCGCTCTGGCAGGAGTCGACCGAGGTGCTCGCGCACGCCGTCCCGCACTACTGGACGCCGTGCTTCTACACCCTGGATCCGGCCTCGTTGCTGCTGACCAGCCACTTCCACCTCGGTCTCGACGAGTTCCCCAACGAATGGCTGGCTGCCGAGTACTACACCGAGGACGTCAACCAGATCGCCGACGTAGCGCGCTCGACAACCGGCATTTCCACCCTGCACGAGGCGACCAACGGCATTCCCGCGAATAGCCCGCGATGGCACCGGAACATGTCGATGGGCGGCGATCAGGAACTCGTCGCCCGCCTACGCACCCGCTCCGGCGAGGTGTGGGGCGCGCTTGGCCTCTACCGCGCACCGCAGGAACCGATCTTCACACACGCCGAGAAGACCTTCGTCATGTCGGTGGCGCCAGCCCTGGCCGAAGGTGCTCGCAACGCCCTGCTGCTGGGACAGGCGCGCGAGCCCGACTACGCCGATGCGCCCGGCC
>Ga0068863_100001741_pt1 | contig 21562 bp, 41 predicted proteins | sample KBSSwiS62_FD_66596 | JGI IMG/M metagenome (GOLD analysis project Ga0068863, IMG submission 66596) | Switchgrass rhizosphere microbial communities from Kellogg Biological Station, Michigan, USA - KBS Switchgrass S6-2 | ecosystem: Host-associated > Plants > Roots > Rhizosphere > Soil ...
CACCATGTGGCTAGTCGCCGAGAACATCCAGGCCGAGGACGATGTTCCAGTACGCCTCGGTGTCGATGGTGTCGACGTCGACGGTGCCGAACTTCGCCTGCAGCGCGTCGACAACGGCGTTGACGGCCTCGTCGGTGCCGTCGGTGCCGAGGGTTTCGGCGACCTGGTAGACCATGTCGTCGCGGGTAACCATCGTGACCTCCTTGAGTGGTGGAGCCCCCACACTAGCACACGTGACACACGATGTGTCAAGCCACTGTTTGTGCTGGTGGGGGGCCCGCCCGTCGCTTTGCAGCCTCCCAGAGGTGCAGGTTGGCAGCCCAGTCGATGGCCCAGGCGCCGTCCGCGCGCTGCAGGATGAGCAGCACGCCGGTGTCGATGTCCACGAGGTCGCCGGGGGCGCGGCACGGCGACCACCACGTTGCCCGGTGCATGCCGAACACCATGTCGTTCGCCCAGACAACGTGACATTCTTGACAGTGAATGCCTTTGATCGCTGAAACGTCGTGCTCGCACACCAGCTCGCGGGGTGTCCACCGGCGCACGACCGGCGCTTTCGGCCTTTCCGCCTCGTAGGGGCGTTCGTCGTCCCAGACCACGGCGTCGGCGTCCGCCGGGCGGGCCGTCTGCGTGTCCTCAGGCTCCATCATCTGGGCGGCGGCCTGTTCCGGGTCCATGAGCGCCAGGTACGCCTCGGTGGGCTCGTCGAGGTATTGCGGGTTGGCGAGGTGCCACACGCAGCAGTCGGCGGGCTGGTTCCGGCGGGTTTCGCCCCAGCAGGGACAGCGGCTGGTGAGTTTGCCGACGCGGTTCCGCCACCAGCAGGTGAGGCCGGGGTCGGTGCGTTTCCATTCGGGGGCGTTGGCTTTCGTCTCCGCGCACCGGCACGGGTACGGCATGCATGTCGGTGCGCCGGTGGCGAGCCAGCGGGGGCAGCCTCCGGCGCACCAGATGGCGTGGATGTTGAGGGTGTCGGCGCGGGTGTCGGTCACCGGTGCCCGCGCCGTTCCAGCTCGCCGAGCACGACCATGAGCTGCTGCTCGATCAGCACGGCGTCGCCCGGGGTGAGGCGCGGATCGACCTGGAGGTCGAACCCGGCGTCGAGCGTGCTGCGGATCAGCTGGGCAGCGATCCAGCACGCCTCACGCTTGGCTGTTCGCTTGTCCATCGCTCGCCACCTCCCGGGCACGGAGTGCCTCCCGGTGCGCCTTCTGCTTCGCCAGCACCCGCTTGCGCCGGAACTCGTGGAGTGCCTGCCGCTGCTCAAGCGGCGAGAACAGGTCACTCCACGGGTCGGTGAACCCGGCCCGGCGGGCAACGACGCCCAGCCACCAGACGGGCTCGCTCTGCGAGATCGACGCCCGGTGCCGCCCCTGCAACGCGCTGAGCATCTCTTCGCGCAGGATGGCGGCGGCCAGCTCGACGGGGAGCCTGCGCAGCCCGCACGCCCGCAGGTGGGCGTATGCGGCCTCATCGTCGCGCTGCCGGTCGTGCCAGCGGCTGCCCGCCGGGTCGGGGGTGATGTCGGCGGCCAGCCGGTCAAGGTGGGCGAGTTCGTCGGCGACGATGCGCTCATCATCAGGGTGCACGGTAGACCTCCCCCACGCGGCCCTCCCACCAGTTGATACGGCGCAGCCACAGGACCGGCTCGGGCTCTTCGCCGCAGTCCAGTTCGGCCCACAGGGACGGGAACACCCGCTGGGACGGCAGCTCACCGTGCCGGTGCCTGTAAAGCGCCCGTTCCAGGGCGAAGTACCGGCCCCACCGTTTCGCCTCGGCGTCGGTGAGCGCGGTCAGCAGCTCCTCGCGGAGGGCCTCGGCGGCGACCGGCACGGGCAGCAGGCGCAGCAGGGTGAGTTCGGCCTGGGCCTGCTGACTGAACGTGTACGGCTCCAGTTCGGCGATGGCCTGGGCGACCAGCTCGTCGTCGGTCATCGCCGTCCCCTCGTCTTGTGCCGGTAGGTGCGGTGGAGCCGGTCGGTGCCGTGGATGCGGCCGCTGGCGTGCACGAGCGCCTGGAAGGCGGCCGGGCCGGAGTGGCCCATGAAGTACATCAGTGAACTGGCGGGCACAATGTCGCGCCACCGCTGCGGGTACCGCGTGCCGGTGAGGGTGCCGATGAGGCGTTGCCGGTCCCACCAGCCGGTGGGCAACATGCCGGTGAGGGTGACCGTGCTGCCCCCCGCGAAGGTCAGCGGGTCGATGCCGAGTTCGGCGGCGGCGCCGGTGCCGTAGTCGACGACTGGGGATTCGCTGACCACCAATCCGGCGTACGTCCACCCGTCGCCGGTGACCGGGGTGCCGACGGGGGCCGTGTACATCCGGCCCGCAGCCGCATGCGACCGATCACTTTCGGTCATCGTTCCTCCTCGGGAATGGCCTGCATGGCCTCGTCGGCCAGGGCGGCCAGGTCGGCGGCGAGCTGCCGGGCGATGTACTGCTCGGCGGTGCCGCCGCGCTGGTTCTTCTTCTTGTTCCGCAGGTGGTACAGACCGCACGGGCATTCGTACGCTTCAAGCTGGCCGCCGGAGCGAACACCGGGCCGGATGTGCGTCTCGGCGGCTTCGCGGGTAAGTTCCCGGACCTTCTTCTCCGGGGTGGGGCAGCGGACGGGCCAGCGTGGGCCCGGAATTACCATGATCATCCTCCCGGGGGTTGGGGGTGAACAGCGTGGTGACCCACCATTGTCACACGGGTTGACACGCCCAGCTAGACTGGTGGCATGTCAACCCGTGTGATATGGAGTTTCGTGGCGTGCATGGCCCTCGTCTGCTGCTGCCTCGGGGCGATCGGCGCCGTCTTCGGCTAGCGCAGGCTCGGCGGCATCCGGTAGCGCATCTCAGCATCCCGGGCCGCCGATTCGAACGCGCGTACTAAATGTTCGTACACGATCTGGTCGTGCCCGGCCGGGCCGGTCGCCGACCAGCCCAGCGACGGCGGCGCCACCACCCCCGGCGCCAGGCCCGACACCGCGCGGACGCCTTTGCGCGCCCAGAGCGGCTTCGTGGCCTCCATGTCCTCGGCGTTGCGCTGCATCGCCGCCAGGACCTCCTCGCGGATGTATCGGGCGCCGCGTTCCGGCCCGACCCGCTCCAGGAACTGGACGCGGAGCATGAAGTACTGGGCGCGTGCCGACGCGGCCGTTGGATAGGCCATACCCTCGGGCGGCTCGGCGTGCAGGTTGTTCCCGGCCTCGTCGAGGCACCGATCAATTTCGGTCGCCCACGTGCGGGCGTCGTCGTCGAGCGTCATGACGTCTCCTTGCTGGCGGGGGCGGACCGGCGGGCCATGGTCCGGAGCCGGTCCGCGGAGGTGCGGCGCGGCCGCCCGCGCGCCTGCGTAACCCTGAACTGCAGCTGCGCAAGCTGCAGCCACCGTTCAGGCGTACGGGCACCGGCCAGGGCGGCGTGGAGCCGCTCCCGCAGGATGTTCGCAGCGGCCGCAGCAGGCAGCATCGCCAGCAGGTCGGCCTCCAGGTGGTCGGTGAGGGACACGTCCCAGTTGACCGCCACGGTGGTGCCGTTGCGCAGGCGGGCGATGTGCTCGGCGACGAGCTTCACGTCGGCGTCTTCGTCACTGTCCGTCATGAACGATCCTCAGGTCGAGGGCGTCCCACCCGGCGAAGATCATGGCCACGGTCAGGATGAGGCAGGCGACGGTCAGCAGCCCGAAGACGATCTTTTCGTGCCAGTTGGGCGCCCAGACAGCCGCACCGAAGGTGAAGACGGCGCCACCGAGGCAGACGAGCGCGACGACGGCCAGCCCGATCACAGTGAAGATCATGACGCCTGTCCCGGGGGTTTGAACGCGTCGAGCAGCCGCTCCCGGACGTACTCCGCGGCCGCCGCCGGGTCCGCCGCCGCCAGGTCGCGCAGGGCGGCGGCGATGTGGGCGTGCCAGCGGGCCTTCGCCCACGATTCGTCCCCGAAGGGCAGCATGGCGCCGTCGGGGCGGACGGTGCGGTTGAGGGCCTCCCGGGCGTGGTGGGCGATGGCCTGCCGGACGACATCGATGTCGGGGTGGCCGCCCTGGTCGATGTCAGTCAAGGGGCACCACATCGACGGGGGCGGCGATGTGGGCAAGCTCCGTCTGCCGGAGGACGGCGCTGGACCGGAGCCAGAACCGCTCGGACAGGGGCGTGGACGTGCCGTCACGCCAGACGATGACGAGGCCCCAGCGGCGGCGGAACGGATTCCACCGCGGCCGGTCGGCGACGATGCGGGTGGGCATGGGCCCTCCTTCAGGTGGGGGAGTCGGCGGGGATGGGACGGGTGGATGGGGACTCGGACCGGGTAGTCGCAGGTGGTTCGGGTGGTGGAGCACGGATTCGGTTAGTCGCACGGGGCTCGGGTGGTTCGGATAGTCGTGAGGCTAGTGCGTGTCGAGGGCTGTCGGGCAGGGGCGGAGGAGCAGGGCGGCCTGGGGACGGTATGTCGGGTGGAGTAGGCCGGAACGGTGTGTCGGGATGAGCTGGGAGAACAAGGGGGGAACTGTCGATCTGGGTCGATATGACGGAGGGTCAGTCGGCGGGGCGGTAGTGGCGAGTGACGGTAAGTCGGCAGGGTCGAGCATGGGGGGCGGAGAGTCCCCCGCACCATACCACGAGCATGACACACGGGGTGACATCCGGCGTGGCGTAATGCGGGGGCACCCTCCGGTTTGCGGGCGGCGGCCCGGCCGGGTTACGGTTGGCTTGCCACCAGGTGCGCAGCATGCGGTTACTTCCTGCAAATAAGCCCGCTCGCGTTTAGATCTCTGGTGGCTTTTCCGTGCCCGGCATCAGATCCTGGCACGCCCAGGCTTGTCACGCTTCGTGACCACGACGTCGTAGCCGAGGCGGTCGGCCAGCAGCTCGATCTGTTGCACGGCCAGGTCGTGCTCGAAGATGCTGAACCCGGCCGTGTCGCCGAAGATCTTCCGCTCGATGCGCCGCTGCTCCTCGACCTCGGCCGGGCCCATCCGTCCCCGGGGGTGGCGGTAGGGAATGCCCTCCCGGCCAATGCGGTCAAGAAGCGTCTTGCCCTGCATCGGCGGGTTCATGCGGGCGGCAATGGCCGGGGCCCGTAACCCCTGTTCGACCAGGTGTTCGACGATCGCCCATTCGACCTCGCTGATCGGACGCGCCATGGGACCTCCTTCGTGGTGGGGGAAAACCCCAGCCTACAAAGATGTCACACCGGGTGTCAACGACTACAGGTGGCCGCGGTCGAGGCGCTGCCGCCACGTGTGCCGGTCCCGGCGGCGTTCCTCGCGGCGGAAGTGTTTGCCGCCGCACATGGGGCAGCCGCAGGTGTTGTACAGCGGGACCAGCTCCGGTTCGCGCATCGCCCACATCTGGAAGCGGCGGAGCCGGTGCCGGTTGTCGGGGTCGTCGCGCTGGACCGGCCAGGGCCGGTGGACGTCGGTGCGGGACACGGGTACCTCCGGGGCGCCCCGCACATCCAGTACGGGGCTAGAGACTGTCCTCTATGTCCCGGCGCCATGCGCGGCGCTCACGCTGCCGCTGGGAGGCGCGGCGGCCGATCCAGCCGCGGCGCCCGCAGTCCCGGCATACGCAGCCGACCCGCCACCAGGCGGCGGCGCCCATCATGCGCATGACGCGGGCCGCATGCGCTCACCGGGGCACACATGCCCGCCGCACGGCCCCCTCCGGTGTGACCAGGTGTGCCGCGGGTGCGGGCCCAGCTCGGGGTCGCAGCGCAGCTCCGTGAAGCTCTTGTGCTCCTCGGGCCGCTCCACCTCGTCGCGGTAGCGGGGCCGCCAGCACCAGTCCGTACGCTCCGCACCAAAGTAGTGGGCCAGCAACTGCCCGTGAGGGCAGTAAGAGCTGGCCTCGACGCAGGCAAGGCAGGCTGACTTCGGCCCAACCGAGTCGTGATCCTCGCACGACACAGTGAGGGGCCGCTCCGGTGGCCGCACACCCTGGGAGCGTTCCAGCCCGGCCCGGCCGCGCCGGTACGCGTAGGCCATCATCGCGCTGAGTTCGGCCTCGTCGGCGGGCATCGCGAACAGGTCGCCGAAACTCATGACGGCGGCACCTCCGGCTCCTCGAACCCGAGGCACGTGCAGTGGTAGTGCTTGGCGGCGCACCCGGAGTGTTTGGCGTGCACAGCCCGCAGGTGACCGCAGCCGGGCCGGGTGCACGCATCGAGGAAGCCGGAGGCTTTGACACCGGCCAGGCCCTGAGCCAAGGCTTGGCCGACCTGCACGATGGCGTCCCGGACCGGCTCGAACGCCTTGATCATAGCCTCGATGATCTTGACCAGTTCGGGGTCGGGCGCGGGTTTCGGGTCTTCAGGCACCTGGTTGATCATGGGCCCTCCTGGTGGGGGTGACGCATCGCGTGTCAGGGACTCTACTCGGCTGCCGACGTCCAGGTGTAGCCATATCGGTCCTCGTGCTGGCGTGAACGCTCGTCGTGGCCGACGGCGTACCGGCACCGGGTCTGGCCGCCGGTCTCCGGGTTCTTCGCCGGGCAGCGTTCCGAGTCGAGGGCCGCGGGCAGCTTCGGTTTCCGGCCCCAGTCGTAGTGCGTGGCCCCGACGGTATCGGCGGCGTGGCGGATCATGCCGTCGCCGTCGTCTTCGTGCTCGTCGCCGACGAGGTCACACCGCAGGGCGCCGTCGCGGGTCTTGAGCACGTACCCGCAGAGCTCCCCGGCCGGGGCCGGGCCGCGGAGGCCGACAAGGCCGCGCTCCACGGCCCGGACGACCCGGTTCGCCATTTCGATCTTGCCGGTGTGGTATCCGCGGTTGAGCCAATGCGCCCGGAGGGCCCGTACCTCGTTCGTTGCGGGCGCCACGTTCCGGGCATCGATGTCGAGGGCGATGCGCCGTTCCTCGTCGACGTCGACGAGGACCCCGCGCAGGGCCGTGGACAGCACCGATTCGGCGTCCTGGGTGTCGCTGCAGTAGCGGATGAGCCGCTCGGTGAGGGCACCGATGTCGCGGACCTCGGCGCGGTCCGGGGGGCGGCGGTCCGGGGGAACCATGGCCTCCAGGGTCTTGACCGTGTCGCCTTCCGGGTCGGTGCCAACCACCGGCTGGTGAGCCAGGGCGTCGACGGCCTGGATGAGCCGCTGCGAGCCCCCGGCCGCGTGGGCCAGGTCGGGCCCGTATGCCTCGCGCATGGCCTCCGCCCACGTCCGGGCGGCATCGAGGAGTTCACCGAGCCGTCCGGCGAGCCGAAGCGGGTCGGAAACGCCCTCTGAGAGCGTCTCAGAGCCCTCAGAATCCCCCGGGGGGTCACTGGGCCCCTCGGGAGTGGGGTTTCGGCGCTCTGCGGACGGCTGAGCGCCCTTTCCGGCCCGTTCCGCGAGCAGGGCCGCCTGGGATGCGACGAGTGCCCCCTCGGTCTCGGCGAGTTCCCGGGACAGGGTGGCGTTCATCTCGATCGTCCGGTCAAGGGCGTCGTCCAGTTCCCTGGCCCGCCCGCGGAGGGCCTGGACCTCGTCGAACAGGTCCGGTTCGGCGTCGGTGGTCTCCGGCCACGTGGTCAGGGGCCGGGCGGCCCCCGCCGGGTTGAGGCTGTCGGCGAGGGCCCGCAGGGCCGCGGCGAGTACCGCGGGGTCTTCGGCGTGGATGTTGGCGACGGTGCGCCCGGCGCCGCCGCGCATTTCGTCGTCGCCGTAGATGCGGGTTTCGGATTCGTACCAGGTCACAGCCCTGCCTCCCGATCCAGCGCCTCGGCCAAAGCCGGGAAGTCCTTGCGAATGTGTTCCTCGCGCTCGGCGTTGTGCATCCCTGCCCAGATCTCGGCCGCGGTGCGCTGCTCGCGCGGCCGGGTCACCTCGACCCGCACGCCGTGGGGCTCGCGACTCAGCAGCTCGCCGAGATCGCCCCACCAACTTCCGTCGCTGGACTCGAACGTCGGCCGCCGGTCGTAGTACCGCTGATCGTCGATCTTCGTGACGTAGCGGTCGTGGGTCGTCAGGCCGACTGCCGCCACCGTGCCCTCGGGCACCTCCGGCAGTCGCAGCACGCCGTCGTGGACGGGTGCGGCGGTCTTGAGGCGCTCGATCTCGGCCAGCGCTTCGTCGCGCTCCCGCTCCCGCTTGTCGTGCTCGGTCCGCCAGTTGCGCAGGTGGTCAACGCGAGCCGTCAGGTCCTTGACCTCGGCGCGGGCCCCCTGCAGCGACTCGCGGAGCGTGTTCTCCCGAACCTCGGCCGCGGCCAGCTCGGCGCGGGCCTCGTCGCGCTGGGCGATCAGCCGGTCCGTAGCGGCCACGAAATTGCTGGCCTGCGTCTCGTGAAGGCGGCGAATCGTGTCCCGCTCAGCCGCGAACTCGTCGCGCTGCGCGGTGATGGCCAGCAGCTCCCGGTGCAGCCATGCCCGCTGCTCGTCGAGGCGCTGCACGTCGGCCTCCGGCGTGCGGTCGCCGTCCGGGTCCGCGACGAGCAGCTGGCGCCACGGGCCGGGCTTGTCGCAGGTGTGCAGCCGCGGCGGGACACTGCCCTTCGCGACCTCGCCGCAGCCGTGATGAAACCACGGGAAGCCGAGACCGCTGCGCGCCTGCACGGGCTGCTGCGGCACGAGCGCGGCGATGCGGGCGAACAGGGCCTGCGCTTCCTCGGTGTTCGCCGCGTAGTCGCGTCCGATGCCCATCAAGCAGCGTGCGTCGCCGTACTGCCGCACAAGATCCAGCAAATCCCCGGTCATGACCACACCGTCCGGTGGATCGCCACCGCGCGGCGGCTGCCGCACACCGCGCACAATGGCCCGCCGCCCTCGGCCCGGATGAACGCGTGCACCTCTTCGGACCCCGGCTCCGAGTAGTCGTGTTCGTCGTGGTCGCCGACCAGGGTGCACTGCCGCACCGCCATGCCCCACAGCCCGCCGTGACGGCGCCGCAGGCACCGGGTGGGCGCCGGGGTGCCCTCCACGTCCTCCGGCGGCTCCTCGGCCTCCACAGGCCACGTGAGGCCCGTCGCCGTCACGTGGGCGCCGTCGGGGTCGTGCCCCTCACTGAGCACACACCGCCGGGTGAGTTCCATGGGGTGCAGGGCGTCACACCGTGATCGGGCCACCGCCGGGGCAGGCTCCGGCTCCTCGTCGAAGTCCACGGTGTGGAACCCGTCGTGCCCGGCGGGCAGCGGGCACCGCCACCCCGACATGCTGCGGGTGTCGCACCGGGCCACCGCCGGGGCGGTGACCGCCAGGTGCTGCCGGATGACCTCGGCGACGTGTTCCGCCTGCAGCCGGGTGGCGGCGGCAAGGGCCAATGTGGCGCTGACCTGGGCAATTGCGATGCGGTCGGCGACGTGGACCGCGGTCACGCTGGCCAGCGTGGCATCCACGGCGAGCTTCTGCGCGTCATATTCGCGTTTTGCCTGGTCAGCCGCATTTTCCATCGATGTGGTGGGGGTGTCTTCCATGATCATCGCCACTTTCTTGAGTCGATTTGTCCGTTATCCACACAAACTTGGCCTAAACGGGCCCGTAGCCCCGTTTACTGGCGGGCCGCCATGACGGCCGCCGCCTGGGCCAGGGTGGCCTGCACCTGGGCTCCGGCGATGGCGATCTGGATTGCGGCCGTCGAGGTGAGCTTGTCCGCCTCGGCGAGCAGTTCGAGGGCCCGCTGCCGCCGGGTAACGCACTCAACGTCCCAGTCGACGACGAGACCGATGCCGGGGGCCTGGCGCCCCGGGAGAGGGTAGTCAGCCATCCCGCCATCCTGTCACATCAGTTGTCATCAGTCCAGCCCAAACATGTAGCCACATCGTGGTGTATGCCTCCGCCCTCCGGCGGAAGTCCCCGGTGGTCCAGTGGTGGTCTCTATAGAGACCAGACCACCACTTGTGGACCGGGTGGTCCGAGGTGGTCCAGACCACCCGGACCACCTAAGATCCACTGTTCAGATAATGGTGGGTTGCACGGTTTCTGCCCTGTTCTGTCCGAATAGTGTTACCTGCGGCTTTCATGGCTTCGGTAATCCGCTCCCGGCCCCACTTGAGGGCCCCCCGGATGTCGTTCGCCGTACACCCCGGGTGGGCTGCGATGTGGTCGGTGACGGCCCGCACGTCGGCGCCACGCCGTGCCTCGGCCCGGTTGCCGCCGCCGTTGAGGATCAGCTCCCGGTCGCCCTCGTGGTAGGTCAGCTGCTCCTCCGGCAGGAGGACGTCCCGGCCCTCGGCCCGCAGGAACCGGGAGCCGGTGTCCAGCTCCTTCGTCAGGTACCACATGGCGTCGGGCCAGCCTTCGAGGCGCTGCGACCCGATCGCGGTCTCCTCCCCGGCCTCGGCCCGAGCTTTCGGGGTGTGCACGGGCATGACCAGCTCACTGACCCCGGCATCCTGCTTGATCACGTCGAGCGTGTCGAGGAACGCCCCGACCTGGGCTTCATCGTTGCCGTTGTCGACGGAGCCGACGTAGGCCCGGCTGTACGGGTCAACGACCCACATGCCGATGTGCCGGTCGGCCAGCCACCGGGTCACCCACGCCCTGACCCGGTCGTTCTTCAGCGGCAGGGTCCGGCCCCGCAGGTGCAGGACATGCACCCGGTCGGTGTTGATGATGTCGACGTCCCGCAGCCACCGCCGATACTGCCGTTCGTCGACCTCGTAGTTGAAGACGGCGATCCCGGCGTGTTCACCACCGTGCGGGGGTTCGACGTCGAACCGGCCCAGAAAGGGAACGCCGTCGGCATATGACCTGATCACGTTGCCGACCATCGTGGTCTTCCCGGCCTTACGCCCGGCGACGATGAGGGCGTTGTGGCCGACGCCGAGCATGCCTTTGAACCGCCACCGCTCCTCGTCGTCGGGAAGCTGCAGCTCGTCGGTGAGGGTGCCGTAGTCGACCGGCGGCGTCCACGTCCGGGCATGCTTCAGCCCGGAGTAGTGCTCCTTCGCCTCGTCAAGCAGCCGAAGATCATCGACCTTGCGCTTGAGCTTCTCCGCCCACAACTGGGCCTTGATCTCCTCCGGACTCAGCGGGTCGAGACCGTCGGGATCCGGGGGGACCTCAAGATCAAATACCCCCTCCTCTGACACTCCATTTTCGGAGGTGGTTTGTGGTGGAATGTCCGTTGAAGTGGTCTGTGGTGTTCTGTCCGGATTTTCGGCCAGGTGGTCTGTGGTGGTCTGGGTGGGTTTGCCGCAATCGCATTCCGGGGTGGTCTGGCCGAACTCGTGGAGCCACTTGCCGACGGACCCGCGAACCTGCCGCCACCAGTCGGCACCGGCGGCCCCCTCGGAGTCGCCGCGGTACTCGACCCGGGCGGCCGTGTACGCGGCCTGATGCCGGGCCAGGGCGGCCCGCACCCCGAGGTGCCCTTCGAGGCCCAGGGCGACGAGGTGGTGCAGCGCACCGGGCTCGTGGAGCCCCCCGGCAGTTTCGCGGTCCCGGGCGCCCTGGATGCGTTCCCACTCGGCGTGGAAGGCCTTCCGCACCCGGTAGCAGGCCTTCTGCCCGTCGTCGGCGCGGCGGAACCCGCGGATGGTCTCCAGGGTGGTGGCGTCGTCGGCGGCGATGCCTTCCATGGGCTCGCCGGGCTTCGACAGGATCTCCACCCATGCCGGGTCGAGTTCGGTGAAGTCACCCGGCTCGGGGACGTCCTCCCACAGGTCGCCGTCGGGGTCGTACCAGTGGTACAGCTCGCCGAGGTCCGGGTGGACCGACGGCCAGACCACCGCATACCGGTGCCCGATGTGCAGGGAGTCGATGCCGGAGCCGCGTCCGCCGGGATGGTCGTGCCACACCCGGCCTTCGGGCAGGACGGCGCGGTAGAAGCGGTGCCGGGACGGGTCGCGCTGGCCGCGGGCGGTGCTCGTCCACGTGGCGGGCAGGGGATGGCCGACTTCGGCTTCGAGGCGGGCCAGGGTGGCCGCGCCGCCGTTGTAGGCGTCGACGTCGGGGACGACGATGCCGTGGGGGAGGTGCAGGCCGATGTTCCAGTCACCTTCGGGCCCGTGCACCCAGGTTTCGATGTCGGCCCCGGACGGGTCCATGCCCGCCCAGCCGGTGTACCCCTTCATCGGCGGGTTCTTTTTCCGCCGCCCGTAGCCGACGGGGATCACCCCGGCCCACCCGGCTTGCCGGTATTTCCAGGCGGTCTCGGCATATGGACGTCCGAGCATCTATAATCTCCCCGGGTTGATCACGGTTCTGGGATGGGCCACTCCGTCAGGGCGGAGTGGCCCGTTTTTACGTGGTGCTGGGGCCCGTGGTGGGGGTGAAGAAGTCGCCGGGGTGGACGCCGTACAGCCCGGCGAGGTCGGCGAGCACCGACGCCGGGGGATCGGTTTCGCCGGTCTCGTACCGGCGGACGAGCGAATACGACCCGGGGCGGCCGAGGCCCTGCGCCGCCGACGCCAGGGTGTGCCCGGCGGCTTTCCGGGCGCGGCGCACGGCGCCGGGGTCGAGAACATGGGCACGGTTGAGCACCGCCGCAGCGGCCATGGTGGGGGTCCTTCCGTCCGTCCGGCCGGTCAAATCCGCCCGGGTTCGGGGGTGAGGCGCCGAGCGTACCTGATCACCCGGCCTGCCGCCAGGGGGCATTTTGCGGGTGGTCTGTGACTGTCTGTGCGGTGCCGCTGGCGCCCCTTACCTGCGGCCTGCTACCGTCGACACGCCCACCGCCCCCGCCGCCGCCAGCGCCCGAAGCCTCCGCCTTGCCCCCTCGGGGGCCGCCGGACCTGCAGACGGTTGCGGCCCCGGCCGCGGTGGTGGGCCGTCCACTGTGGTGGGGGACGGTGAAGGCCCCTCTGGGCAACCAGGGGGGCCTTCGCATGTGCGGGGTGGCGCGTGCCGATCTGTCAAGTCGTGTGACACGGACGGGGAAGGCGGCGACGCGGCTCGGTATGTCGGATGGGCGAGAGGGACTCGGGGCGGTCCGTCGGGTGGGAGGGGCTCGTGGTGGTCCGTCGGTGGGTTACGTGGCAACAACGTAGCCGACGGGTCCGTGCGGGTCGTAGCCGGTGAGGCCGGTGATCGGCTCGTGGACGTCTTCGGGGCGGGACCGGGGGCCGCCGTCGCCGCGTTCCTGGTGGGTTTCGTCGACGTACCGGCCGCCGACCCGGCACCGTTCCCACCGCTGGACCTGGCATACGGGGCATGCCCGGTCGCGCCATGCGGGCCGGAGCCCGGCGGCGCGGCGGCCTTCGTCGGGGATGACGAGGGCGCCGGGGACGCCGGGGACGTAGGCGGCCCAGCCGCGGGCGTCGAGGATGTCGAGGGTGCGGGGGATGGCCCGGGGGGCGGGGCCGTGGGTGGCGACGTAGTGCCGGGCGGTGTCGGTGGTGCATGCGGCCCAGTAGCGGAGAATGGCGTACTGCTGCCGGGTGGGCGGGATGCCGCGCCGCCCGGGGCGGAGGAGAACCCCGGGCATTACAGCTGCCCATCCGCGTGACCGGACAGCTCGGGGCTGCGGGCGATGAGGTTGAGGATCTTGTGCCGGGCGGCACGGGCGGCGTTCTCGATGTCGTCGAGCATGGTCAGGGCCCTTTCCTCGACAGGGCGCTCGTCGCCGTTGGCCTCCGGGTTGCCGAAGCGCTTCCGGGCCTCCTCGGCGGCGGTGGCGGCCTGCCGGGCAACCCCGGCCACCTGGAGCCGCACGACGTCGGGGTGGTTGCGCTGGACGAGCCGCACGCCACGGTTGCCGCGCAGGTAGTGCCACGTCGTGGTGTCGTAGGTGCTCCGCTTGATGGCGGTGCGCTCGAAGCGGTAGTCGGCATCCGGGTTGGTATCGGAGACGCACACGATCTGCGTCTTGGTGATCTTTGTGACGGTCAGCATGGCGGTGCTGTCGCGGTAGCTGAGGCTGGCGAGCTTCGCGCCGGGGCGGATCCAGTCCTCCAGGTCCGGGTACTCGTCGTTCACGGCTGCTCCTCGATGGTGATGCGGCGGACGGTGACCCCGGGGGCCCCGGCCGCACGGCGGCGGTCGGCGAATGCGATGGCCGCCGTCTCGGCGGCCGCGGGGTCGCTGCCGACGTCGAACGTGCGGGTGTTGGATCGGGTGCCGTACGGTCCGGCGCCGGTCTCCCAGCGCACCTCGTAGTGCTGCCCGGTGATGATGAACTCCATGGTCAGATCCCCTTGGTCATGGTGATTGCGATGTGGGTCTGGTGGTCCGGCGCCTGGCGGCACCGGGAGGTCTGGCCCATCCGGTTCATGACGATCTGCATGCACTGCGAGCCCTTGCCGCAGAACGCGTGCCGCTCGCCGTTGGCGATGACCTTGCGCGCCATGGTCAGGCTCCCTTGCGCCAGCTGCGGAAGTTGATGTACGCGGCAGCGGTCGTCGCGGCCCCGGCCAGGGCGGCGACGGCGACCACGGCCGGGTTGCCGGACGCGTAGACGAAGATGTCGGCGATGCGGCCGGGCAACTCGGCGTAGAAGCTGATGATCGCGTCCATGGCTGGGGCCCCTTTCGTGTGGAGACCCCAGCATGTCAAACTGTCACACCGTGTGTCAACTCAGTTGTGACGCATGTTACCCCACGCGAGTCGGCGTCCAGGCGTAGTGGCCGGTCAAGATCATAAAGCCGATCCATCCGGCCCCGACGACCAGCAGGAACAAGGCGAGCAGGATCGCGAGCTTCGCGTAGGCGCGGCAGATTTCCAGCCGGTCGACATGCCGGGCGTGGGCGTGCCGCCGGGACTCTTCCCGGTCCGCCGCCTTCTGCCGGGCGGCCGCCACCTCGTGCACGTTCGGGGCCTGCAGCGGCTTCCAGCCCCACAGGCCGCCGGGGCCGACGCGCCGGACCCGGGTCAGGGCGTCGAGCCGGTCAGCGCCGCGGGCGTTGAGTTCGGCCTGCTCGTCGAGCACCCGGTTGATGAGCGCGGCGGCCTGCACGGCGCCGTCGGTACCATCGGCATCCGCCGCCATCCGGGTCTTGCAGGCCTCGTAGCCGCCACGTTCCTCCTGGGCAGCGCGGCGCCGGGCGGCCGGTATCGGCTTCACCACGACGGTTGGTGCGGCGACGGCGTCACGCCGGGACAGGTCGCCGAGGTCGAGCCGGGTTTCTCCGGGCACCGGCGTGCCGGACGGGGCGCCATCGGCGCGGGGGATCGGGTGGTGCTGGAGGCGGGGCCGGGAGGACCAGGCGAACGGGTCGGTGTCGTCGTGCACGACGGAAGCTCCTGCGCGTGGTGGTGGAAAAGGGGACCGCCCCCGGATATAGCGCACCGGGGGCGGTTTGTCACTTGATGGGGCAGGACCGGCACGTGCCGGAGTGGGATGTCGTTACTGTCGGTTGGGATGGGTCTGGCCTGTCGGGTGGATGGGGCCGGAGTGGCTTGTCGAGTGGGGGCCGGGGGGTGCGGGACTGCTGCGGAGTGGTTGGGCGGATAGGGAAAGTCGTATGGCCGGATGGGGACTGGAACGAAGTGGTTTGTCGGTGTCAGCTGTCGACGTGCAGGAACGTGGCGCGCTGGTTGCCATAGGCGCCGGTGCCGAGGAGGCCGATGCGGGCGCCGGTGCGGTGCTCGATGTCGGCGATGGCCTTGCCGACGTCGATGGCCTCGGTGTCGGTGACGGTGCCCCCGTTGGCGGGTTCGGTGTTGAACGTTTCGTCGGTGTGCCCGGTGATGGCGGGGATGAGCAGGTCGGCACCGAGGATGGCGAGTTTCAGCGCGGGCATGCGTTCACCGCGCCGGTTGACGCCGCCGCCCTGCCGGGCCACCTCGTCACGCACTTTGGCGACGACGAGTTTGGTTGCCGCTCCGGCGCTGATCGGGGCGCCGTCGAGCACCACGGCGGCGTCGACGACGAGCCACAGGTCGAGGCGGTCGATGTGCGGCGACCACGGCGACACACCGGGGCCGACGGTGTTGAGGGCGCCGAGGAACGTCTGGCCGTCCCCGGCTTCGATGAGGACGCGCCGGGACCCTCCGGCGGCGCCGCGGAGGACGGCGTCCCGGGCCACGACGTCGAGGGGCCCGATTTCGATCGGCATCGGGATGACGACCACGGCAACGTCGCGGGCGCGGGCCACGTCGGCGGCCGGGAAGCCGCTGTGGGATACGGTGACCCGGTGGCTGGGGTTCCAGCCGATTTCGGCGAGGGTGTCGACGTCGAATGCGAGGTCCCGGGTGGCGGGGCCGGTGAAGGCGACGCCGAGGTTGGTGTCGGGGTTCTGCCACGCCGACGGCAGCGCCCACAGGATGGTGTGGGGGATTTCCCGGCCCTTGTTGACGCCGCCTTTGACGACGACAGTGCCGGGCGGGGTGGGGCTGTGGTGCTCGTGGGCGGTGTTGCGGTCGCCGGTGCCGAAGACGCCGGTCCGGCCGTCGCTGATGATGGTGCGGATGGTGAGGCCGTCGCCGAGGTCGCGGCCGAGTTCGGCGCAGACGGGGCCGATGTCGTGCCCGGCGGGGCCGGTGACGACGGACAGGATCGCGTCGCTCACCTCGCGCACCGCGGGTCGCCGGGGACGACGAAGATGGTCGAGTTGGCGCCTTCGGCGGTCGAGCCGGAGTCACCACGCGACGTCTCGTAGACCATGTTGGGCCCGTCGCAGAAGACGAGGATGTTCCGGAAGCCGTCGGGGGCCTTGAACCCTTTCGGGTCGGGGACGTTGACGAAGCTGCCGGGGGCCGGATCGGGGGCGCTGGTGTGCGAGTCGTCGCACCCATCGCCGCTGGCGAAGGTGAGGACACCGACAGCGGTCAGAGCAATGATCTTCGATGCGGCAATCATCAGTTTCCCTCCAGGGCTGCCCATGATCACTCCTTGTGGTGGGGCGGGACACCCGAGTCTCCCCGAGTGTCACACCGGCTGTCAATTCATTCGGGGTTGGCGATGGTGACGGCGATGGCGGTGCGGCCCATGACGTCGGTGATGGTCATGGCCAGGGCGCCGAAGTCGGTGGTGAGCACGAGACGCCCGCGGCGCACCCGGGCCTGGATCGACGGCTCCTCGTCGCCGCGGTTGAGGGCCGGGTGGTGGAAGCTGACCACGGCACCCTTGCCGAGGCCGAGGGCCGGGGTGGGCTCGCCGTCGGTGTTGTCGGCCTCGGGGCGCTCGACGAAGACGTCGGAGTCGGCGGGGCCGGTCGTGTCGGTGAGGTGCCGGTGCAGCTCGTCCTGAGCTTCCCTGGTGGCCTGCTCGGCCATCTGCTGGAAGTACTTGGCGCTCTGGACCTTGGCGTCCAGGGCGTAGATCAGCTCACCGGCCCATTTGGGCAACTTCTCGATGCGGTCGTCGTCGAGGTCGATGCCGGGCATGGTTACTCCTTCGGGGGGACGGGGTGGTCGGCGCTGGCGTCGTCGGCGGCCAGGGCGTCGAGGTAGGCCTTGATCTCGCCCTTGGCGGCGGCACCCATGGCGATGGTGGTGGCCATGTTGTGCCAGTCGCCTTCGGTGGTCTCGTCGGCCTGATGCAGGAACAGGCGGAGTTCCTCCAGGGCGTTGGCACGCCGTCGCAGGGCGGACTGGAGTCGGCTTTCGATGTGACGCCGGGCCATCTGGTCCATGACGTGCTCCTTACGGGAAAGGGGCAGGCCCCGGCCGGTGCCGGGGCCCGTGCGGGCTACCAGGGCAGGCCGCGGTGCTTGGCGCAGGTCTCGCCGTAGCCCGCGGCCCGGGAGCGGGCGTTGGTCAGCGGGTGCGGGCCGAAGGCGCAGATCTCGATGGTCCGGCCGAACAGGCCCGCGGCGGCCGGGAGGTCGGCCAGGATGTGCCGCAGAGCGTAAATCTGGTGTTGCGGGGGAAGCGCCTGCTGGGTGAAGCCCCGGCCGTTGGAGATGATCTGGAAGATCCGGCGGGCGCCTTTGCGGGGGCCGGACTTGAACTCGACGACCTCGAAGAACGTGATGTCGTTCCCGGCGGCGGTCGGCGTCGTGCGGGGCAGCGCGTACCGTCCGGCGTGGACCTGGGCGGCGAGGGTGTCGGCCTGCGCGTACAGCTCTCGCATGGTCGGTGCCGGGGTGGCCTGCACGCTGGCCATCGGGGCCTTGCGGGCGGGGGCGCCGTGCCGGGCGACCTTGGCGGCGACGGTGGCGGCGTGCTCGGCTCGCTGGGCGGCGCGGGCGTTACGGGGCGGCACGGGGGCGTGGGTGGCGCGGAGCCGGTCGGCCTGCTCGCGGGCGACCTCGATGAGGGGGCGGCGGCCGTTGCGGGCGTTCCAGGAGCCGATCGCGGCGAGCGTGTCCATGCTGACCTCCGTGGTGGGGAAGGGGCCAGGCCCTGTGCTGGCCTGACCCCTTGAAGGTAGCAACTTGTCACACCGTGTGTCAACTACTTCGTGGGGTTCCTCCGATGAAGAGGGTGAGGCCAGCGAAGAGCAAGCCCATCACGATGGCGCTGAACCCCGGCTTGACCACCATTCCCCAGAACGAGGCCGTGATGGCGCCCGCCATGATGGCCAGCCCGACTATGCGCAGGACTGCGGCGGCGGTGCGGGTCACGGCTCCACCGTCTCGGGGTCGTTGGTGGCGCCGATGGTCCGGCCCGCCTCGTTCTGGACGCACGTGCACAGGTCGAAGGGCCGGGGGTGGGATTTGCGCATCGGGCAGGTGTTCCAGTGCTTGGCCCGGTCGGCCAGCATGTCGGCCTTGACGGTGCCCGGCCGGGGCAGGCCCTTGGCGAGGGCCCGGTAGAGCGGCTGTTCACTGAGCCAGCGCAGCGGGTGTTCGCCGAGCACGTCGCGGGCCACGTCGTCGGGCATGACGGCGAGGCTGCTGAGGATGAGGGCGTTGTGCATGGCCTCGGCCCGGCGCTCTAGGAAGCGCACGGTGTTCCATCGCCAGGGCTTGTCCATGTGGGCGATGCGGACCGGCGGCTTGCCGTTCGGGTGCCACCACACATCCTGGTCGAGCAGCTCCAGCATGGACATCTGCGGCGCCACCGGCCCGGCCGGGGCCGCGGGGGTGGCCGCAGGCTCCGCCGGGGGCGGGTCAGCCGTCGGCACTTCGATGGGGGCGGGGCGCATCGCGGCCAGTTCGCGGGTCAGGGCGGCGGCCAGCTTCTCGTCGGGCATTATGGTCAACTCCTGTGGTGGGGGTTGGGGCGGTCTACGCGGCCAGCATGGCCAGCAGCTGCCGCCGGTCGATCTCCTGCGTGTGCTCGGTCAGCGCGCGGTACTCGCCGGACACCGTGGACAGGGCGTTCGCGCAGTGCTGGCATTCTGCGTCGTCCTCGTCGTGGGCGTAGAACACCCACGGGGCGATCGCCCACAGCTTGCGGTCCAGCGCATCCCACATCCCGGCCGAGGTGCCGAGAGCCCCCTCGACCAGCAGCCGCGCATCCTGGGTCTCCGCCTCGACGTAGGCCTCCAGCTCGGCCACGGCCACCAGGGCCGCCCCGGTGCCGTCGCGCAGCTTCGTGTCCGGCAGCTCCGCGGCCACGCTGGCCACCGATCCGGCGCCGTGCTCCACGTGCGCCACCATCTCCGCGACCTCGGCCGCCTTCAGTGTCGGGTCGACGACCAGCTCGGCGGTCCGGTCGTCCAGCACCGGCAGGACCTGCGTCAGGGTCTGGTCGCCGCCACCGGTGCCGTCGAAGGCGGTCCAGGTGACGTAGTCCCGGGTGGCCGGTCGGCGGATCGTGGCCCAGATGAGCCCGGCCAGGCCGATGGCGATCATGGCGACGGCGAAGCTCATGAGTTCCGGGTGGGCGGCGAAAGCGGTGGCGAAGCGGTGCACTGGAAGGCTCCCTGCGGTCGGTTGGTTACTCCGTGTGATCGTCTTGGATGGTGCGTGTGTCGCAGTCTGGCACGTCAGCGCGCAGCCTGCGCCTCCCGCGCCAGTCGGCGAGCCCGGGAGGCGCGCGCCCGGATGTCGAGGACGTGCCGGAGACCGGTGCCCGTCTCGGCTGCCAGGGGGTGTTTCACAGCATCGGGGTGGCCCGCCTTGCGGGCGCGGTACACGGCCTGCCGGAGCGCCTTGACGGTGATGCCGCACTCGGCGGCGATCTCCGGGGTGGTGAGGCCGTTGCGGCAGCCGCGTCGCCAGCGGGACAGGATGATCTCGGTATCGAGTCGCATGCCGCGGGGGCCCTTGGTGCGCTTGACCGCGTCGGGGTGGCCTTCTCGCCGGGCGTCCCGGACCAGGTGGCACAGCCTCGGCGGGGTCATGCCGCACCGTGCGGCGACCTCGGGGACGGGGATGTTCTCCTCGTGACCGCGCCGCCACTCGGCGAGGATGGCGTCGATTTCGGCGTCGGGCCTCTTGGGCGGTCCCGGGTGCCCCATCAGCTACCGGCCCGGTCATGCTCGTAGCGGCGCAGGGCGGCGTCCAGGGCCTTGTGTGTGGCACTGAAGTGCCCGAGGCCGAGGGCGGCGCGCACGGTGTCGAGGAAGTCGGCCAGCTGCTGCACGGCCATGCCATCCTCGCCACCCGGCTGGCCGGAGGCCTGGAGGGTGAAGGTGTCCGCCCTCTGGGCGTGCTCGTACAGCGCGCCGATCTGCTCGTAGAGCTGCCGGGACAGGTCGCCGACGTCCGGCGCGGTCCGGGCCGTACGCTGCTGGGCCAGGGCGGCAGCGACGTGCCGTCCCATCGGGACCTCCATGATGACCTCCGTGGTGGGGGAGCGAACCCAACCAGCAGAACATATGACACACGGTGTGTCAACATGGTAGCGTGGACGCCTACGGGGTGAAGATCACTTCGATTGACACGCGACATGCCAGATTGAGAGGATCAGCAGATGCAGCCCACCCATGACCCTCCGGCCGCACCGCAGGGTGCGGCGCAGGACACCCCCGACACCGCCCCTTTTCAGGAGGGTGTCGCCTACACCGACGCCGAGGTCGTGATGCCCCGCGCCGTGCGGCCGCCCGGGGAGTCGAAACGGCACACCGATGAGCGCGCGAAAGTGCTCGCCTCCCCCATCTACCGGCTCCTCGCCGCGGAGCTTGGCGAAGACCCCCTGGACCTCGTCCGGGCCATGGTCGGCGGCCGCTACCGGTACCGGCGCGACCGGGCCGGGAGGGTCATGTTCCTGGAGCCGGGGGTGCCCCGGCCCGAGTGCATGAGCTTTCGCACCGCGGAGGTCGAGCTGGTCAGGCTGACCGGCGGCCGCATCAGCGTCACCTACGAGACGCTGCGCCGCTGGTGGGAAAAGGTCTGGCCCCAGGACGACGAGGCGGATGCCGTCTCCGGCCACGGCGACGACCGGGCACGCGTCCAGCAGGCCCAGGACGACGCCCGCGCCGTCCACACGAATGTCAGCGTCCCCCCGGCGGCGTTCCTGCCGCCGGACGCCGCGTAGCCCTGATCCCCCACCACCTGGAAAGGATCACGCCATGGGCGTGTTGATCACCGTGTTGACGGTGCTGGCGGCCCTCGCGGGCACCCTGTCCGTGTACCGCGAGTACCAGCGCAACCGGACCGGCCGGTGAACCGCGGCCCGTGGGCGGCCATCGTCGGCCCGTGGGCGGCCATCGTCGGCATGTGGGCGGCCGTGGCCGCCGCCATCGTCGGCGCGGCGTGGGCGTGGGGGCCGGAAGGCCGAACCACGGTGCTGATTTTGGCCATCGTGTGCGTGCCGACGCTGGGTATCGTCACGCTGCTGACGATCGCCGCCGACTCCAACGCCAAGAAGACCGACCCCGAAACGAAGGGCTGAGCCGTGGCGGAGCCGGAACAGCGGCGCACCAACGCCGACGGCGGGAAGTTCTACG
>Ga0068863_100001743_pt1 | contig 21557 bp, 10 predicted proteins | sample KBSSwiS62_FD_66596 | JGI IMG/M metagenome (GOLD analysis project Ga0068863, IMG submission 66596) | Switchgrass rhizosphere microbial communities from Kellogg Biological Station, Michigan, USA - KBS Switchgrass S6-2 | ecosystem: Host-associated > Plants > Roots > Rhizosphere > Soil ...
CGCCTTGCCCAGGCACAGGCCCGGATCGATCACGGCGACTATCCCGAGATGCGCGAGTTCGACCTGATCCGGGGAATCACCGGGTTCAGCGCCTATCACCTCAGCGCCCACCCCGAGCACGTGATCACCCACGATTGTCTGGCCTACCTCGTCCGGCTGACCGAACCACTGCCCCGCGCGGACACCGCTCTTCCATCCTGGTGGACACATGTCGCACCGACCGGAGAGCCGGACTCGCGGTATCCACGCGGCCACGGAAACCTCGGCGTCTCGCACGGCATCGGCGCTGTGCTAGCGGTCCTGTCGCTGGCGCTGCTGGTCGGCGTGGCCAGCCCGCCGGATCTCGCCGCAGCGATCGGCCGCCTCACCGCCTGGACGGACCTGTGGCGACAGCTCGACGGTGATGCTCACTGGTGGCCAGGCCTCGTCACGGCCGAGCAGGTTGACCAGCAGCGGGTCCATCCCGACCTGCGCCCCGTCGCCTCCTGGTGCTATGGCGTCGGCGGCACGGCCCGCGCACAGCAACTCGCCGGCCTGGCGCTCCGCGACCCCGAGCGCCAACAAGCCGCCGAAGCCGCGATGCTCGACATTCTACGCAGCCCCACCCAACTCCACCGACTGTCGAGCACCGGACTGTGTCACGGGACAGCCGGACTGCTGCACTGCGCGTGGCGGATGGCAGCCGACGCCGCCACGCCCGAGATCGGCGCCGAACTCCCACAGCTGGCCACACACCTGGCAACCCAGCTCACGAACAGCCTGGCAGCGCCGAACCCCGACCTGCTCGACGGCACCACCGGCGTGGCGCTCGCCCTGCACACCCTCGGCACCGGCCGCGCCCCCGCCCCCTGCTGGGACTCCTTCCTCGCCCTCGCCTGACCGGAGGCACTCGTTGGAGCCGTGGAACCAGGTGAACGTCGCCTTCGATGACTGGCACCTGTCCGAGCCCCTCGCCATCGCCCACCTCGGCCCACACCTCGCCGCAGCCGAGACCAGCGGCCAGATCCGCTCCTGGTTCTTCATCCGCAAGCATCCCTGCTGGCGGATCCGCTACCTGCCCGCCGCGGCCGACGGCGCAGCCCAGCGCCGCCTCGAAGACCACCTCCAGCGGCTCGTGGCCCGGGGCCATATCGCCGGCTGGACGACGGCTGTCTACGAGCCGGAGATCCACGCATTCGGCGGACCAGAGGCCATGGCCGTCGCCCACCGGCTTTTCCACCACGACAGCCAGACCCTGCTCACCCGCTTCCCCAGCCATGCCGACGCGGAAGCCCGCCACCGCCGCGAGGCCTCACTCCTGCTCTGCTCGCTCCTCCTGCGAGCGGCCGGTCAGGACTGGTACGAGCAGGGAGACGTATGGGCCCGCGTCGCCGCGTACCGACCAGCCCCGGAAGACATGACGCTCGATCGCGCACGCCGCATCTCCTCGGCAGTCCAACGTCTGATCACCGTCGACGTCGAGGCCGTCACGGGCGCCGACGCTCCGCTGGCGTACCTGGCCGCCTGGGCCACCGCCTACGTCTCCGCGGGCCAAGACCTCGCCAGCCTCTGGAATGCCGGTCGCCTGCACCGCGGTCTCCGCGACATCCTGGCCCACCACGTGATCTTCTCCTGGAACCGGCTCGGCCTCCCCTACGCCGAGCAAGCCGGACTCGCAGCCACTGCCAAAGCCGTCGTCTTCGGCGCAGACCCCGCAACCGCCCAGGCCGGGTAGCGGGAGATCATGCTCATCGACCCCGCGTGGTTCCCGCTCGTTGCGCGCCCCAGGCCGCCAGGCCAGCCACTGGCGGTACGTATCGCCGAACTCGCCGAACTCGCGGCGCCGCTACCCGACAGCACCAGCCACCAGCAAGCAAGCCGCGCGGCCGAGGTCCTCAACAAATCCGCCCTGATCGCATCCGACTGCGGCTTCAACGAACTGGCCCGCGAACTGTGCTACCGACACTTCCGCATCTTCAACGAGGCAAAACCATGGCCCACCTGGGCGACGGCCCTGGCCGTCCAGCCCATCCTGAACATCCCCCGCCAGCTCATCCGAGACGGCCGCGGCGCCGAGGCATATGCCCTCCTGGAGACACTTCTCACCGCGGCCCGCGCCCAAACGATTACCATCATCGACGGCCATGTGATCGACCTCCAGGCAATCACCGACAACCCGAAAGTACACCAGGAGATCTGCACTCTTATCTGGACGGCGCTACTCGCCGACGGCACCCGCGCCCTGATCCAGGCACGACGCTGGAAAGAAGCAGCCGACCATGCCGCCGCCCACCGAGGAATCGGCACCCGCCTACTCGACGGCCGCCAGGCCGCGATCCTCGCCCACCTCCACAACGGCCGACCTAACCACGCCGCGGCCCTGGTCGAACAATCGCGGACCGTCGGAACCGCGGAACACGCCACCCAGTGGCTCCTGCGTGTGCTCTGCCAGCAGGCTTCCAGAACCACCACCCGCGCCGACACAGACCCCATGGTCGGCGCCGCACTCGCCAACATAGAACACCACGACCCGTCGACCGTCGTCGCGCGCACAAGAATCGGCCTCACCGCCCTCGACCTCGCGAGCAACACCCACGCGACACCGATCGAGGCACTGCAAACCAGAATCATCAACCTCGCCACCAGCGACGCCTATGCGGCCAGAGACGTCCTCCAACATCAGGCCCGCATACACCTCACCACCAACCAATCAAACGACCTGCAATCCGTCGTCCGTGCGTGTGCCGTCGGAGCAAGAACAATTCCCGACGAGCTGAACAGACGCCTAACGAACGCGGTGACCCAATCCGAGGCATCGCTCACAAGGGCGCTGACCCAGCGCTCACTACCTGCAATGTGACCAGGAGTACCAAGCCGAGACTTCTGCATCACGCATACGATTTGTATTTCAAGGAACGGCGATGAACATTCGCTCGCGCACTCACCGCAGCAGCGTTCGGCGCGAACGACGGGGTCCGGGGAAACGGCACGCGGCCCCCGCCGACCATCCCGCCGGATCCCACGGGACGCCCGGCCGAGCGCGCGTCGCGGCCGTGCTCAACTGCTGCCGGCACCGGTGACCTCCGGCCCGGTCGTCGTGCCGCCGCCTGAACCGGTCGTCGAGGTTGTTCCGGTCGTCGAGTATCAGGCTGGAGGTCCGTCAGATGGGATATGTGAGGCCTGCGCGGGACGCAGATCGCCGCAGCCTGCTCGTCGGGTATGCAGTGAGCGCGGCGGGCAGCGGGGTCGGGGCGGGGGCGGTGCCGCTCGTCGCCGTCGTCGTCCTATTCGCCTCCGCCGCCAAGATGTCGCTGCTGTCCGGCTTCACAGGGCGCGGGACCGATGGACGCCAGCCGTCGCCGGCCGCGCAGCGCCCACCATGTCGTATGGCGTCGTAGCCGACGATCACGTCGGCCCTTTTTCAGCGTTCCAAGGGATCGAGCAGGGCTAACACCTGGCGAGCTATATCGGACGACAAGGCAACCCCGCCGTCAATGGTGCCGTCGACGCCCCTCGCACCGTCCGGCAGGTCCAGATACCGGCGGAACTCGCGCGCCAACTCCCGACCCGCCGCATACCCCCGGGCCTGCGAAACTGAAGCCGTAAGGCGAGCCACGTCGCTGGCCGCGCGCTGCCGCGCTCTCCCGAGGCACTCCCTGCAGAGTCCCGCGGTCCGCTCCGCATCCGTCTCCAAGTTGCGGCCGCACGACCGGAAGCGCCCATCTGGCAGATCGTCCCCCCGAACCACCCGAGCGCAGCGGCCACCGGACACCCTCCCCTCCCTTCAGCGCACGTCCCTCGTCCCCATCCTCGCGCGGAGGATCCGTGCCGCGACCAGCACCTTTCTGCGTTGAGGTTTTTGAGGGGTTCGATTGACCTAGGCTTGTCGTCCGTGCGACTTCGATGGGCAGACATCACCATGGGCTCCCACGCCCCGACGGGTCCGGCCGTTGTCGTGCGGCACGCCGGGCTGCTCGCTCGGTAGGGCGCGCGGGTGGCCTGGAAGGAGTCGGACGCCCGGATGGCGGCGTTCGACGTGCTCGCCCGGCTGGGTGTCGAGCCGCCAGAGCTGGAACTGCTGCGGTTCGGGGAGAACGCGCTGTTCGCGTTCCGGGAGCGGGGCCTGATCTTGCGGGTCGCCCGACCCCAGTTCGATCCGGCGACCGCAGCCAAGACCGTGACGTTCGTGCGGCGTCTCGCCGCCCGTGGGATGCCGGTCTCCGAGCCGCTGGACGTGCCCGGCCTGGCCCAGCCCGTCGTGACCTCGACCGGTGTGGTGACCCTGTGGGTGTATCACGAGATCGACCCCGGCTGCCGGATCAGCGCCGCCGAGCTGGGCACGCTGCTCCGCCGCTTCCACAGCCTGGCCGCGCCAGACTCGGAGCTCGTCGACCCGTGGGAACCGTTCGCGCTGATCGGGCCACGGCTAGCCGCGGCCCGGCGGGACGGCGTCGAACCGGCGCTGACCGGCCCGCTGGTCGACCTGCAGGAGGAGCTCGAGACGGCGGTCGCGGGCCTGGGCACCGAGCTGGGCGTCGGGGTGATCCACGGGGACATGCACTACGGCAACGTGCTGTGCCTGCCCGGCCGGCGCCTGCTGCTCATTGACTTCGATCAGGTCTGCCGCGGGCCGCTGGAATGGGACCTCGTGCCCAACCTGGTCACCGCCCGCCGCTTCGGCATGCCAACCGCCAACTACCAGGCATTCTGCGCGGCCTACGGCCACGATCTGCGCACGTCCCCCGACGCCGACACCTTCGTACGGCTGCGTGAGCTAGGGATGGTGAGCTGGCTGCTACAGCAGTACGGCCTGTCCGCCGAGGTCGACACCGAGATCCGGCTGCGGATCGCCACGATCCGCGAACCCGCCAACGCCGCCGCGACCCGCTGGACGGCGAGGTGACCGAACCGGCACCGCCGTTCGACCCCACCGTCGGCCGGCCCACCCACCGGATCTCCACCGTCATCGCCACCAGCACCGAGACCGCCGACCCCCTACGCGCCGAAGGCCGGCCGCCTGGCGAACTCCTGCGCCTCGGACGGCTCGCCACCTTCTACCAGGACGCCGCTGGCCAGCTACCCCGCGTCCTGGCCGTCCGCGACCTCGACCCGGCGATCCTCACCTTCCGCCGCGCCGCCGCCAGCACCCCGACCGTCCGGGCCGGGCGGCTGTGGCTGTTCGACGTCCAAGCCGGCCCCGTCGTCGCCGTCCTGTCCCTCGACCTGGACAGCGCACCACTCGCTCTCGTCCCGATCCTCGAAGACCTGTACTACGACGACGTCCTCATCGACCAGACGCCACCGGCAGCAGTCGTCACCAGCCTGCTCGCCACCACCGACGTCACCCTCCGCGAACCCGACGAGCCGCTGACGCTGACAGCGCAGCGCCACCAGATGGTCTTCACCTCCGCCGTCTTTGACGAAGACACCGTGCAGCGGCTCATCTACCGCGCCGACCTCGACTGGAACCCGCACTACTCGTCGATCACCTACCCGGCCGAGCTCAACCGGCGACCCACGAGCGCCGCCGCCGTCGGTGCATATGTCTGCGTGCTCGCCGCCCAACAGGACTACGTCGAAAACTGCGCCCTGCTGTCCGCCGTGCAGGTCGTCGCCGCGACCGGGAAGATCCGCCAGGTCCGGCTGACCGCGTTCGACGCCCTCGTCCGGGTCCGCGACCTCGCCTGCGATCGGGCCGCACTCACCACCGCCGCGCGGCGCGCCGAACTCGCCCGACTCCACGAGAACCTCGCCGAACAGGAACTGCAACTCACCTTCGGAGTCGAAGGCGCGTGCGAGATCGGGATTCTCATCCCCGCTCTACGGATCGACAGCTTCCACCGCCAGGTGGTCGCCGCCACCGGCCTACGCGACAATCTCGCCACCGTCTCCGGCATGCTCACCCGCGCCGGTTCCGTCCTCGCCGCCGAAGAAGCCTCCCAAGCCGCGTTCGACGCCCAACGTGCCGACCTGCGCCGGCTGCGCTACGGCGTCGCCGTCGGCCTGTTATCTGTCGTCGCCGTCCCCATCGGCATCATCCTCGGCTTCTTCGGCGGCAACTACACCCAAGTCGACGGCAACCGCTCCATGTTCGACTGGACCCACTACCACGACATTTACCTCACCACCCTCGGCCTGATCCTCGCCGCCGCCGCCGTCTTCGCCGCCCTCTACCTCCACGAACGGCACCAACTCCGCCGCGCACTCGGAACGCCCACCACCAGCGGCTGACTCGAGGGTCGCGCGCCAGTCGGGGCCGTGGCGCCTGACCGAGCACCGCTGCGATGGGGCACACCCGCAGGTTCCGGCCTGATCGCCCCGCGACGGCTGCGGTTGCGGAGTGCTGGAATGCCGGCGAGTCGGGTCCACACCGGCCGCTCGGGCGTCGCCCTCTCCTGCCGGGGCCAGTCATGACCGACCGAACGTAGCGTTCATTCCGATACGGCTTTGTGACTCTAAGAACTCATGTTATCACTCTAAGTTCCAATGAGTCCCAGTCGGGGCTCACGCGAGGTAAAGACCCTCAAAGCGACTAAACAGTCACGTAAACGGACTAAGCTGCGGATGAAACTTGATCCGGGGGGTTCGGTGTCCGTCGCTGTGGGTGAGGTGCCTGAGGTCGGCCAGTTGGTTCGGGTGCGGGGCCAGCAGTGGGTGGTGGCGGAGGTCCGGGCAAGCGCGCAGCCCGCGGATCCGCTGGCTGCGGCCGTGCTTCCGGGGCGGACGATCGTCGAATTGTCGAGCGTCGCCGATGACGATCTCGGCGCGAATCTCGCCGTGGTCTGGGAGGTCGAGCCAGGTCGGCAGGTTCTTCCGGTTTCCGAGTTACCGGTCTTTGACCTGGGCCGTTTGGATGCGCCGCGGCGGTTGGGCGCGTTCTTGGACGCGGTTCGCTGGGGCGCGGTGACGAGCGCGGACGAGCGGACGCTTCAGGCGCCGTTCCGGTCGGGTATTGACGTCGAGACGCACCAGCTGGAGCCGGTCGCGCGGGCGTTGCGTATGCCGCGGGTGAATCTGCTGATCGCCGACGACGTGGGCTTGGGCAAGACGATCGAAGCGGGTCTAGTCGCGCAGGAGATGCTGCTTCGGCACCGGGCTCGGCGGATCATGGTGGTCTGCCCGGCGCCGCTGACGGGCAAGTGGCGTGACGAGATGCTCGAGAAGTTCGGGCTCGACTTCACGGTGGTCGACACGGCGGCGCTGCGGCAGCTTCGGCGGTCGCACGGTCTGGCGGCGAATCCGTTCCGGGTGTACCCGCGGATCGTGATCAGCCTGGCGTGGTTGCGGACTCCGCGTGTTCAGCGGCTACTCGACGAGGTGCTGACGCCCCAGACCCGGCTGCCGGGTTTCGTCGATCTACTGATCGTCGACGAGGCCCATCACTGTGCCCCGCCAGCGCCGACGCGAGGCCGTGGCTACGCGGTCGACAGTCACCAGACGCAGGCGGTTCGCCGGCTCGCAGAGCACAGCCAGCACCGGCTCTTCCTTTCAGCAACCCCGCACAACGGCTACGCGAACTCGTGGCAGGCGCTGCTGGAGATGCTCGACCCGCAGCGTTTCACCCGCGGACTGGAGCCTGACAAGGCCGCGTTGGACGAGGTGATGATCCGCCGGCTCAAAGACGAGATCACCAATCCGGACGGCACGCCGAAGTTCCCGGGCCGGGACGTCCGCGCCGTCGAGGTGACCTATCCGCCGGCCGAGCGGGAGATCCACGCCCTGCTGAGCCGCTACCTCGACGCCCGTACCAGCGCGAAGGCGACGGGCGGGTCGGCGTCGCGGACGAAGCGGAAGGCGGCCGATCTGGTCGCGCTGCTATTGAAGAAGCGGCTGTTCTCGTCGCCGGCCGCGTTCGCGGCGACGCTCGCCTGGCACGCGGAATCCGCCCGTCGGCCGCGTGGCGCCGCCGTCGAGCTTCCGACGTGGCTGGAAGACCTCGACGACTGGGACGACGACCTCACCGACGACGAGTCCGGCGCCGAATCCGAACGCGTGCTGCACGACCAGACGTCTGCTCATCTCGGCGGCCTGAGCGCGGAGCAGGACGCGCTGCTGGAGGAGATGCTCGCCTGGGCCGAGCGCAACGGCTCGCGGTCGGACGCGAAGGCCGCGGCGCTCGTCGAGGAACTGAAGGCGATCTGCCGTCCGGACGGGGAATGGTCGGACCAGCGGGTCATCATCTTCACCGAGTACGTCACGACCCAGCAGTGGCTCGCCGACCTGCTCGACGCCTACGACCTTGGCGGTGAACGGCTCGGCCTCCTGCACGGCGGCATGGACCCCAGACGCCGCGACCATCTGAAGGCCGCTTTCCAGGCGAAGCCGAGCCGGGATCCGGTGCGGATCCTGCTGGCGACCGACGCGGCGAGCGAGGGCATCGACCTGCAGCGCCACTGCCACCGGATGATTCACTACGACATTCCGTTCAACCCGAACCGGTTGGAGCAGCGGATCGGCCGGGTCGACCGCCACGGCCAGAAGCACAAGGTCGAGGTCGTCCATTTCGTCGGCGCGGGCTGGGAGCGAGCCCCGGAGGGTTCCTACGAGAACGACCTGGAATTCCTCTCCCGGGTCGCGACGAAGGTCGCCCAGGAGCGTCGGGACCTCGGCAGCATCAACCCGGTGCTCGCCGCGGCCGTCGAGGCGCGGATGCTGGGCCGCCCGACGGTCGTCGACCCGGCGACCGTCACCGCGAAAACGTCCGCGGCGGCGCTACGCGCCGAGCAGCTGCTCCGCGCCCGACAGGACCAACTACGCCGCGAGCTGGACCGGCTCCGCGACCAGCTGACGACATCGGTCAACGCCCTGCACGTCCGCCCGGAGAACGTCCGCCGCGTCATCGACACCGCGCTCGAGCTCGCCGAGCAGCCGCCGCTAGCCGACGCGCCCGACGCGCCCGGGCTGGTCGCGCCGCCGAGCCTGCGTCGGGACTGGGCGCGGACGGTGCTCGGCCTAGCGGACCCGCTGGACGGTCACCTCCGGTCGATGACTTTCGACCCGGCCAAGGCTGTCGGCAACGACGACGTAGTGCTCGCGCATCTGGAGCATCCACTGGTCGCGCAGTCGACCCGGCTGCTGCGCTCCGCGGTCTGGGGTGGCGCGACCGCCGCTCGCCTGACCCGGGTCAGCGCGGTAGACGTCGATTTCCCGTCCGAGACCGGGATCGAGGCGCCGGTCGTGGCGGTCTTCGCCCGCCTCGTCGTGGTCGGCGCCGACGGCGGCCGGCTGCACGAGGAGATCATGCTCGCCGGTCGGGAGGTCCCCGAGCAGGGCCGTTCCCGCCGCCTCGAACTCGAACAGCCCCGCCTCGCCCCGGTGCGGCTCGCGATCGAGTCCGCGCTCGACCCGGCGGCCTGCCGGCCTGCAGCCGAGCGGTGGTTGCGGCCGATCGCGGACGACTGGGCCGACCTCGCTCCCCGCCTCGCCCGCGACGTGACCACGCGCAGCACCGAGCGCCTCCGGCGCCTGGAAAACACGCTCGCGGCGCGCGCAGTGGAGGAGGCCAATCGGCTGCGCGGCTTGTTCGACCAGATGCGCGAAACGCTGAAGTCCGCCCTCGAAGGCCCGGGACCGATCCAGCGCTCCTTCGACGACGAGCTGCTGCAGGAGGAACGCTCCCAGGTGGAACGTGACATCGAGGCCTGGCGCCATCGCCTCGCCGGCCTGGACGACGAACGTGACGGCGAACTCGCCCTGCTCGCCAACCGCTACTCGGTGACCCGCCCGCTCGTCTTCCCAGTCGCTGTCGTCGTCTGCGTCCCGACCCCTCTCGGAGGCGCACGGTGACCCCGACCGCCACCCGCAGTCGACCGACCACCCGGCGCCGCGGTACCGGCCGGACCGGCGCCGCCGGGTCGAAAGTGGCCGCCGACCGCCACCAGGCGTGGATGGAACTGCTCACGACGTCCGGCCCGTTCCTGACCCTCCCGGTCGTCAGCAGGGTCTGGCCGGACGGGCTGGCCGCCGTCTCGACCGCGAAACGGGCCCGCGCCCGCGCGCTGGTCGCCGAGCTGCTCGACAGTGGCGGTGGCACCCGTGACGCGGTCGTCCCCGCCGTCCTGCGTGAGCTGCTCGGCTGGGACGACCGTCTTGCCCTGGCCGGCGACATTCCCGACGCCATGGGCGTCCCCGTCGTCGAGCACCGCCGGGTCGTCCGCGCCGACTTCGCCTTCCGCGCCGCCGAGAACGCCGACGACTCAGCCGAGGACGAGGAGGAACCTGACGACGACGAGGACGGCGGAGCCGTGGACGAGGAGCCCGCCGCGCCCGCTGGTGAGTGGCGGATGCTCGGCCTGGTCGCGCCTTGGGGCACACACCCGCTGACCCGCCGGGCCGAGGGCGGCTGGGTCGCGAGCCCCGTCGAACGGCTCGCCGTCCTGTTGCGCGCCCACCACGTCCCAGTCGGACTGGTGACCGACGGCCGCTGGTGGGCACTGGTCTGGGCGCCGACCGGCGGCACGATCGCCGCCGCGGTCTGGGACGCCGGCCTCTGGAGCGAGGAACCCGCGACTCTGGAGGCGTTCGTTGCCCTCCTGGAATCCCGCCGCTTCCTCGGTATCCCCGATGCGGACATGCTGCCGGCGCTGTTCCAGGAAAGCCTGCGTCGCCAGGAAGAGATCACCGAAGGACTCGGCCGGCAGGTCCGCGAGGCCGTCGAACTGCTCGTCGACAAGCTCAACCGGCTCGACCGCGACTCCGGCCGCACCCTGCTCGCCGGCGTCAGCGACGACGATCTCTATGCTGGCATCGTCACCGTGATGATGCGCGTCGTCTTCCTGCTCTTCGCCGAGGAACGCCGACTCCTACCCTCCGACGACGACCTCTACGTCACCGCCTACTCCATCGGCCGGCTCGTCGAACAACTCGAATCCGACTCCGCCCTCTCCGGCGAACAGACCCTCGAATACCGCACCGGCGCCTGGCACCGGCTACTCGCCGTCAGCCGGGCCATCGCCCTCGGCGTCGCCCACGAGGACCTCCGCCTGCCCGCCTACGGCGGCAGCCTCTTCAACCCCGACCGCTTCCCCTGGCTCGAAGGCCGCGCACCGGCGGACGACGGCACCCTGCCCGTGCTCGGCAACCCGCCGGCCGTCGACGACGCGACCATGTTCGCAATCCTCCGAGCCGTCCAGTACGTCGAGATCGACGGCGAATCCCGCCGGCTCACGTTCCGAGCCCTCGACGTCGAACAGATCGGCTACGTCTACGAAGGCCTTCTCGAACTCGAGGTCCGAACCGCCGCCGTCACCACCATCGGCTACGACCGGCCGGCCAAATGGCCGAACTGCAAGGAGACCTGCGAGGTCACCCTCGTCGAGGCGAACGACGCCCTGCTCGCCCTCGGCCAGACCGACCCCGCCAGTTGGCTCGCCAAGCACAGCAAGTACGACGAGAAGAGGCTACGTAACCTCCTCGACCAGCCGCTGAACGATGACCACCGCGCATGGCTGCTCGGCGCCGTCGACGGCGACACCGCCCTCGTCGAGGCACTCGAACCGTCCGCCGCGGTCATCCGCGACAACCGCCTCCACCAGCCCGCTGTCTGGCGCACCGGCGACCGCTACATCGCCCCATCCACCCGCCGCTCCGCCAGCGGCACCCACTACACTCCCCGTTTCCTCGCTGAGGAAGTCGTGTCCGGTGCGCTCGAAGCCCTCGTCTACCGGCCCGGACCCCTCGAAGAAGCCGACAGAAACCGGTGGCGACTGCGTCCGTCGGAGGAGATCCTCAACCTCCGGGTCGCCGACATCGCCGTCGGCTCCGGCGCGTTCCTCGTCGCCGCCGACCGCTGGCTGGCCGACCGCGTCGTCGAAGCCTGGACGGCCGAAGGCCGCCAAGATGCCGCCCGCCACGTCGAACAGCGCGCCGATCGCATCCTGACCGCCGACGCGGAAGTCGACGAGGTACTGCTCGAGGCCCGCCGCAGAGTCGCCGACCGCTGCCTCTACGGCGTCGACATCAACCCCCTTGCGGTCGAAATGGCCAAACTGTCCCTCTGGCTCATCACCATGGACCGCGAACGCCCCTTCGGCTTCCTCGACGACCGCTTCATCTGCGGCGACAGTCTCCTCGGCCTCGCCGAAGTCAGCCAACTTGAAACGCTGCATCCTGACCCCACTGCGGGACAGCGTCGCAGAGAGGCAGGCCTGTTCGACTTCGCTGACAGTGCTCGAGACCTGCTCTACGAAGCCGCGGATCTCCGCCGCCAGATCGTCGCCCATGAGACCCTGGAAGTCCGGGACGTCGAGCATAAGACCCGGCTGCTACGGCAAGCCCAGCGAACCACGGCCGCCCTCCGGACAGCGGCGGACGCTGTCGTCGGCGCTGCGCTGACAAGCGCCGGTAAGAGCAGCAAGGTGATCAACCAGATCTTCCAGGCCGTCGCTTACCGCGTCGAGCAGGAGTTGAGCGCCGGAGGCGACTTCAGCCAGATCGAGACCGAGGCCGCGACTCGCCTTGAAGCAGGCCGGCCGCCGGATACCTTCCCGCGCCGGTGCCTGCACTGGCCGGTCGTCTTCCCGGAGGTCCTTGTCGACTCCGACCGCCCGGGCTTCGACGCCATTCTCGGGAACCCGCCCTTCCTCGGAGGCAAGAAGATCTCCGGCGCCTTCGGAACCGACTACCTCGACTGGCTCCAGCGGTGGGATGGCAACGGCGTCAAAGGAAACGCCGACCTCGCGGCACGGTTCGTCCTACGAGCGGTCCGCCTCCTCAACGAGGATCGCGGCCAGCTTGCGATCACCGCGACGAACACCCTCGTCCAGGGAGACACCCTTGAGGTCGGCCTCGAACAGGCGGTGCGATCAGAACGGCTCTACCTCCGTCGAGGCCGGTCCAGCCACCCGTGGCCGACCCGCGGCGCCAACCTTGAGATCGTTGAATGCTGGGGAAGTCGCCGTCGCCTCAGGCCGCAGGCGGAGCGCGATCTTGACGGCGAAGCGGTTCCCAATCTAGGAGCGGATCTCCAGCCGGCGGGGAGGGCCCTAGGAACGAAGGCCCGCCTCACCGAGAATGACCGGATCGCATACCAGGGCTCGGTTGTGCTCGGACTTGGTTTCACCATGACCGAGGCGGAGGCCCGGGGTTATATCGACCGCGATCCCCGCAACGTCGAGATCCTTCAGCCTTACGTCATCGGGCGGGACCTGAACCAGCGTCCAGACTGCTCCGCTAGTCGCTGGATCATTAACTTCCGCGACTGGGATCTGGCTCGCTGCGAGGAGTACCCGTTGCTGCTGGACAGGGTTCGCGAACGTGTCAAGCCGGAGCGCGATGCGAAGAAGGCGCCAGACTATCGGCGATACTGGTGGCGCTATGGGCGGCGAGGAGCGGATCTTTATGACACTATCGCTAAAAATTCGCATGTGCTTGCGATATCGCTGGTCGGAAACGCTGTAATGCCGGTCCGCGTGGCGACGGGTCAGGTTTTCGCGCACAAGCTCGCCGTATTCGCTCTTGAGGACTTTGGCAGCCAGGCATTCTTCTCTTCGAGCGTGCACTTTTGTTGGACGGCGCGCTTCACGTCGACTATGCGGACTGACATCAACTATTCGCCGTCAGACGTTGTTCTGACGCTTCCGCGACCTGGCATCACGCCGGAGCTGGAGCGCTTGGGTGAGCGGCTGGATGGTGAGCGACGAGCGTTGATGTTGTCGCGGGGTTGGGGGCTTACGAGAACCTATAGCCAAGTCCATAATCCAGCTGTCAGCGACCCTGATGTTGTCAACCTGCGGGAGGTTCACGCTCTTATTGACGGTGCAGTGCTGGCGGCTTACGGATGGTCGGATCTAGACCCCCAGATTGGCCACCACGCGACGAAGATCGGGTTGCGGTGGACGGTGAGTCGCGAGGCTCGGTTCGAGCTATTGGACCGGTTGTTGGAGGAGAACCAGCGTCGGGCGAAGGCGTCGGGGGTTGTCTTGTCGTAGGTCGTCGTTACGGTGGCGCTGTCGGCGTCGCTGATCGGGGGTGGGCTGGTGGCGGGGGACGGGGTGACCTCGTTCGAGGTCCGGGCGGAGTTTGAGGATCGGCTGGAGCGGGACCTACTCGGCCCGTGGGACGGCCCGGTGGAGGAGCTGCCTCGGGGGACGAGCCCGGCGGAGCGCTATGTGCTGGGCCGACTTGTCCCGCGCAACGAGCCGGCCCAGGTCGCGCAGGATCCCGACGCGTCGGGCCAGCCGATCGCGCCAGTCGAGGACGACCCGACGATCACCGATGCGCGGGCGGCCGAACTCGATGGCGACTCCGAGGACGGCGATGCGGCGGTTCCGGTCGCAGCGGTGCGGTCGGGTGGGATGGCGGCGTCGGCGCTGGGGCTGTCGTTCCTCGTCCCGGCCTCGGTGAACGTCGTCGTGGTGGAGGCGTCGTGGGGTCGGTATGAGCGAGCGGCGTCGGAGACGCAGCTGACAGAGACGGGCCGGCCGGCGCGGGTGTGGAAGCGTCAGCAGGCCGGCGGTCAGGTCGAGGTCCGGCTCGACGCGCCAGCTGAGGAGACTTACATCCCTGATGCAGGGCAGGACGGGATTGTGCTGCGGGCTTTGGTCCGGTCGCGCGGGGGGCGGCGGGTCGTGGACCTGGCGCTCGTCAACGAGTTGGCCGCGCGGGCTGACGTCAGCCCGGACCTGTTCCGGATCTACCAGGTGGCGCTGCGAGTAACGGCGCTCGACGGCGAGTCGGCAGTCTTTCTTGGGAACAATGACCCCGAGTTCGCCGATCCGGCGGAGCATGTCGATCCGGAGCGGGCGCATCTGGCGTTGCTGCACCGGCGGACGCGGAAGTACGCCTCGGGCCGGCAGTGTGCCGTCGACGCTGATGTACGGGCCGATGAGATCCGGGCGTGGCGGCTGACGACGACGTGTTTCCCCGTGGCGGACGTGCGGTTGACGGTGCCTGCGGAGGCGGCGGATCTGCCGAACATCGAGCTCGATATGAACCAGCTCGGTTCGGCGGAGCTGGGCCGCGACTCGCTGGTCCGTCATCTGCGCCCGCTGGTGAACCAGTACCGACAGTGGCTTACCCGGCAGGAAGCTCGCGTCGGCGGAGACCAGGAGCTGCTGGCGCAGGAGGTGACGGCGCGGTCGGCGATCGCGGTCGCGCGGGAGACCGCGGACCGGCTTGAGCGTGCAATCGAGCTGTTGCGGACGAACGGGATCGCGCGGGAGGCGTTCCGCTTCGCGAACCAGGCGATGGCGCTACAGCGTGTCCGCAGCGAGGTCGTCCGTCAGCGGACGGCTGACCCGTCGAAGACGCTGGACGAGCTACTGCGCAAGTACAACAGACCGCAGTACCGCAGCTGGCGGCCGTTCCAGCTGGCGTTCGTCCTGCTCTGCCTCCCCGGCCTGACCGACCCGACCCATCCCGACGCCCACCGCGGCATCGACGACGGCGAGGTCGAGCTGCTGTTCTTCCCGACCGGTGGCGGCAAAACCGAGGCGTACCTCGGTTTGGCGGCGTACACGTTCGCGATCCGCCGCCTGCAGGGCGTTGTCGGCGAAGGTGGCGAGGCACGGGACGGCAGTGATGGTGTAGCCGTGCTGATGCGGTACACACTGCGGCTGCTGACCGCGCAGCAGTTCGCCCGGGCATCGGCGCTGCTGTGCGCCTGCGAGTGGCTACGCCGCGAGCGGCTCGAAGCAGGCGACACCAGGTGGGGCAGCACGCCGTTCCGGATCGGGCTGTGGGTCGGGAACACGGTGACCCCGGGCAGTTTCGAGGACGCCCGGGAACAGGTGCAACGGCTCAGGCAGGACCCGTACGAGCTCGGCGGCCCGCTGCAGCTCGCGGCCTGCCCGTGGTGCGGGCACAAGCTCGACGGCGGCTGTTTCGACACCGACGGGCTGCGCAGGCGGGTGCTGCTCTACTGCGGCGACCCAGATGGCCGGTGCCTGTTCTCCCGGCGGAACTCGCCCGGCGAGGGGCTGCCAGTCCTGACCGATGACGAGGAGATCTACCGTCTGGCGCCGGCGCTGGTGATCGGGACAGTGGACAAGTTCGCGCAGCTGCCCTGGTATGACCGGGTCGCGACGCTGTTCGGCGGGGTCGACCGGCGCTGCACCCGGCACGGCTGGAAGGCGCCCGCGTTCGCGTCGTTCTGCCGGGACAGCCATCCCGCGAAGGACGCCGAACCGGCGGCCCGGACCGAGACGGTGCTACGGCCCCGCCCACCGGATCTGATCATCCAGGACGAGCTGCACCTGATCAGCGACGCGCTCGGCTCCCTGGTCGGCCTGTACGAGACGGCGATCGACCTGCTGTGCACCCGGACCGAGGGTGGCAGGGTGATCAGGCCGGTGGTCGTGGCGTCGACCGCGACTGTGCGGCGGGCGGCCGACCAGGTGGAGCAGGTGTTCGCCCGGGGGCTGACGGTGTTCCCGCCACCGGTGCTCGACGCGGGTGACACGTTTTTCTCGCGACAGGTCGAGCCGACGCCGTCGACGCCGTCTCGTCGGTATCGGGGGATGCTGGCGTCAGGGGCGCGGATGGCGTCGTTGGAGATCCGGGTGGCCGCGGCGGTTCTGGAGCACGCGCAGTACCTGTTCGACCGGTACGGCGACGTCGCCGACCCGTACATGACACTGGTCAACTACTTCACCTCTACCCGGGACCTGGCCTCAATGCGCCGCCTGGTCGAGGACGACATCGCCGATCGGCTGCGCTCCCGTCAGGTCCGCACGCGCCGGCGCCGGCCGCGGGTGCAGGAGCTGACGAGCCGGATGCCGTCGAGCCGCATCACCGCCACGCTCGCGGAGCTGGAACGGGTATTCGACCCAGCATTCGACACCAGCGCGGCGCAGGACGAGCTTCGCGCCCGGGCACGGGCGGGCCACGCGCTGCCAGACCGGCAGCTGCCGATGGATGTGCTGCTCGCGACGAGCATGCTGCAGGTCGGCGTCGACGTGCAGCGCCTCGGCCTGATGCTGGTCACCGGGCAGCCGAAGAACACCGCCGAGTACATCCAGGCCACATCCCGGGTCGGCCGTGACCGCACCAAACCCGGCCTGGTGGTGACCTTGTTCCAGTGGAACCGGCCTCGCGACCTCGCCCACTACGAGGGCTTCGGCTACGACCATGCGACCTTCGGCGCACGCGTCGAAGGTCTGACGACCACGCCGTTCAGCGAGCGGGCCCTCGACCGGGGCCTGACCGGGGTGCTCGTCGCCGCGCTGCGCCACGCCAGCCCGAGCCACCTGCCGAACCCGGCCGCGGACACGATCCCGCTCGCCGGCGCCGAGGTCGACGCCCTCGTCGACCGGATCGTGGCCCGCGCGGAAGCCGTCACGCACAGCTCGGCGGTCGCCGACGACGTGCGCGCGCAGATCCGCCGACGGCTCGATGACTGGAAGCTGCGGCGCGAGCGGCTCGAGAGCGGTCGCCTCGGCTACATCACCGGCGTCGACCTCGCCGGGCTGCTCCGCGAGCCGAACGACCCGCCCTGGGACCGCTGGTCCGCGCCGATGAGCATGCGTGAGGTCGAGCCAGAGGTCGCCCTCCAGCTGCAGTCGGCCGATCCGAGCACGAACGATCCGCCATCGTGGGACTGGTCGCCGTCCCCGCGTCCGCAGGGAGCCCCGGCATGACGCCCCGCACCCGCTCCGCCGCTGCCGGGCCGTCGGCAACCGCACCCCGGGCACAGCCGACGCGGATCGGCGCCGCCCGGCCAAGCCACTTGCTCACAACCGCCGGTGTCGGCGCGATCGTCGACCTGCCGTCGATGAGCGTCGTCGTACGTGGCCTCGACGCCTGGGAGACGGTCGGCGAAGTCATCCACGAGCCACGGCTGCTCTCAAATGTGCAGTCGGCCCTGCCGATGGTGCGGAAACTGACCGCGATGCCGTGGAACCCGGACGACGCCGACGACCCGTGGAGCCGGCTCGGCGTGCCGGTCACCCCGTTCCCCCGGTGGCTGCGTTGCCCGGCCTGCGCCCGGTTCGGCCCGATCGACGGCACCCAGCAGTTCGCGCTCGTACACCGCAACCCGCACCGGCCCGACCGGGCGAAGTGGGTCCACACCACCTGCACCAAGCAGCCCCCAAACCGGCGCGACGCGAACCGCCGCGCCTGCATCCCCGCGCGCTTCCTCGTCGTCTGCCCGGACGGGCACCTCGACGAGTTCCCCTACGAGGAATTCGTCCACGGCCCCGGCGACCGGTGCCCGGCGCCGACCTACCGGATGACCGACTCTGCCAGCACCCTCGGGCCGCGTGTGGCGATCAGCTGCGACGAGTGCAAGGCGCAGGCGAATCTTCAGGCCGCGGCCGGGACCGAAGGGCGCCAGAAGCTGCCGAAGTGCCGCGGGCGCCACCCGCATCTACAGCGCTACGAGCCCTGCGGCAATCAGCTACAGCTCATCGTCCTAGGGGCCAGCAACATGTGGTTCCCCGTTACGGTCAGCGCGCTGCACCTGCCGACTGGGGCGAGCCTGGCCGAGCTGGTCGCCGAGCACGCCGCGCTGCTGACCGGCCAGCCGACGCCCGAGCTCGCCCAGATGGTCATCGACCTCGCGCCCGCGCTGGCGCCACTGCGGGCGTTCCCGATCGAGGATGTCTGGAAGGCGATCTGCGTCCTCCGGGACGCCCCGGCTGCGGGCCAGGAATCGTCCGGCGACCTGCTCGACGCCGAATGGGCACTGTTGTCGCGGCCCACGACCGAGAAGCAGGACGCCGACTTCAAGGCCGAGCCCGTCGCCAGCCCGGGCGGCTACGAGTCGCTGATCGACCAGGTCGTCCAGGTCTCCCGGCTCCGGGAGGTCCGCGCGCTCGTCGGCTTCACCCGGCTGCACTCGCCCGCCCGGCAGGACCCGAACCCTCGAGGCCGCATCCCACTCGCGCGCACCGCGCCCCCCTGGGTGCCGGCCGCCGAACAGCGCGGCGAAGGCATCTTCCTCGAACTCCGAGAACCCGCTGTCGCGGCGTGGGAAGCGAAGATTGTCGAATCGGAGCGGATCGAACGGCTGCGACGTGCCTACGGCCGCTGGGCGCGCAACCGGGACCAAGACGCCGACCCGACCTTCCCCATCGCACGGTACCTGCTCCTCCACACCCTCAGCCATCTGCTCATCCGCCAGGTTGCACTGGAGTGCGGCTACTCGGCCGCGAGCGTCCGCGAACGGCTCTACATCGGTACCCGCGGCAACCGCACCGCGGGCATCCTGCTCTCCACCGCCGCCAGCGACAGTGAAGGCACTCTCGGCGGGCTGGTCGCGCTGGGTCGGCCCGAATACCTCAAGCGTCTACTGGACCAGGCCTTCTACGACGCCGCCCGCTGCTCCTCCGACCCGCTGTGCGCCGAGCACGATCCCGGGGTCGGAGATGACTTGCACAACGCCGCCTGCCACGCCTGCCTGTTCGCGTCCGAGACCAGCTGCGAGCGCGGCAACCGCTGGCTCGACCGCGCCGTCCTCGTCGACCTCCCCGGCACCGACATCGCCTTCCCCCTCGGGTAAGACGATCAGCCATGCCCGACAACCTTGAAGACACCGCTGTCGACATCGCGCTCACCCTCCCGCCCGCCGACTGCCGCCGCCTCGCGGCAGCCGCCACCGACGGACCCGCCGGGCTCCGGCGCTTCGAGCGATCTACGGCTGGCACGCTGGTACGCCACGCCGCCCAGCGGCTCCTCGCGGTGTGGGGTACCGACCACGATCCGGCCGAGGTCGCCGGGCTACTGCGCGGCGCCAGCGCGGGCGTGGCCAAGCAGCGCGCCCACCAGACCGTCGATGTCGTCTGGACGGGTCCGGACAGCGGCCTGAGCACCAGCCGCACCACCGAGACCGTCGTCGCCGAACTCGTCGACCAGGCCCGTGTCTCGCTCCTGCTCGTCAGCTACAACGTCACGCCCTACGCAAAGCTCGATCGCGCCCTCCGCGCCGCCGCCGACCGCGGAGTAGAGATCATCCTCCTGCTCGAACGCCCGGCTGACAACGCCAGCTTCCACGCGGCACGGCGCGACCCGTTCCCCGGCCTCCCAGCCTTACGCTGGGCCTGGCCCGCCGTCCACCGCCCACCCGGCGCTGCCCTCCACGCCAAACTAATCGTCGTCGACGACGAGATCGCCTTCGTCAGCAGCGCCAACCTCTCAGGCCGAGCCACCACCGACAACCTCGAATGTGGCCTCCTGATCCGCGGCGGTCCGACCGCCACAACCATCCGTCGCTACCTCACAACCCTTTTTCACTCAGGCCGACTGATTTCGAGCTCTTAGCCAATGCTGCAACGGCACTTGGCGCCACTATGGCGCCGCCCCCGCCCACAAGTACCACCGCGGCGGGTGCCCCACCTTGCCAACCAGGCAGACCGCTCGGCGGCGTGCGCGGCCCGCGAGCGCCCTACGTGCGCCTGGGTGGGACAGGTGCCGGACATGCGTATCACCACCAGTCGCTAATATGTCCCGTCAAAATCGCCGGAATCTCGGTTGCTGCGTGTCGGCGGTTACTAGCCTCGTAACAGCCGAAGTCGAGGGGGCAGCGTGAGCAATGATGAAGTCGAGCACTACATCGAAGCGCTTCTTGCGAGGGACGGTACGTCGCAGCGCCGCCGCTTCCAGCGCATGCGGGCGTTCCCGCTGCAGACGCTCATTCCGGACCTGCTCTACCGCTGCCGCCTGCTCGACACACTCGAGAACCGCACTGTCGGCCTCACCATGTTCATCCGGCTAGGTGACCTCGGCGGGGCGCTGTGGGAGCAGGAAATACGGATCCTGGAGCGTGTGGCTGGCCTGGCCCACCCATGCCTGCCCGCCATGGAGGACGGCGGCTACCTTCCGGATCCGAATGGCGGCGCTGGCGCCGCCTACATCCGGACCAAGATGCGCGGGACTCCCGGTGACGTCGTCGATGTGCAGCGGCTGTTCCGGGAGCGGCGAGGTGATGCCCTGCCTCAGCTCTGGCTCCTCGCCGACGCGCTCGCCGTGCTGGCCGACGCACACATCGCCCACCGGATGCTGTGGCCGGGCAACCTGGACGTGACCAAAGCCGGCGACGTCGTCGAGAGCATCCGGCTGTCCCGATTCGAGATGGGCGCGCTCATCTCCAATCTCTTCGACTCGGGCCACGATCTCAGCCTCGCGCAGGTGCGCGACCTTTACCTACAGCAACCGCATGCGAGCCTGCCCTACACCCCGCCTGAGCGGTTGCGCTTCCTGTTCGGCAAGTCCGACGGACAGCTCGGCGGCCCGCCTGGGGACGTCTTCTCATTGGGCATGATGGCAACGGAGTGGCTGCTCGGCCTGGCAGACGACCGCCCGGTGCAGCCCGATTATGACAGCGTTCTGCGGCGGCAAGCAGCTACCCGCACGATGCTGGCGCGCCGCGGCAATGAGCTGCCCTCATCGCTCGCCCAGATCCTGGCCGACATGCTGGACCCCAGCCCCGACGGCCGGCCGACCGCGTACCAGGTCGGAAAGCACGTGAACGCCGCGTACGGCGACGCGCGCGCGGTACTCGACGGCAACCTCCCCACCGAGCCGTACCTGCTCGCATACATGCCCGCCGAGTGCGATAAGACCCTGCTCAAGTGGGGTGCCATTACTGCTTCTGCCCTGACATCGGACGGCCAGGACCAGCTGGTCGAGCTGATCGAGCG
>Ga0068863_100001744_pt1 | contig 21556 bp, 17 predicted proteins | sample KBSSwiS62_FD_66596 | JGI IMG/M metagenome (GOLD analysis project Ga0068863, IMG submission 66596) | Switchgrass rhizosphere microbial communities from Kellogg Biological Station, Michigan, USA - KBS Switchgrass S6-2 | ecosystem: Host-associated > Plants > Roots > Rhizosphere > Soil ...
TGGGCTTGGTGCCGTGCGAAGACTCCAGCGGCCCTCGGCGCAGGCAAGGCGTCATCACCAAGGCCGGCAATGCGCCAGCGCGACGCATGCTCGTCGAGATCGCTCATCAGTACCGGCTTGCCGCCCGCGTCAGCCCGAGCATTGCGCGTCGCCAGAGCGACCTCGAGCTTCCCAAAGCCGTGACCGACATCGCCTGGAACGCCCAGACCCGCCTGTGCGCGCGCTTCCGTCGTCTAAGCGCACGACGCTTGCCTCACAACAAGATCGTCGTGGCCGTCGCCCGTGAGCTTTGCGGCTTCGTGTGGGCCATCGCGCGCCAAGTGACTCCCGCGCCCTCCACGCCTCAAACGATCTGAAGCGCCAAGACCTTGAACAGGAGGCCCGCCCCTCAATACTCATCAAGTTGCCGGACCGGGAACGCGACGCAGCCGCGGCCACAGGGGAATCCTCGGAAGCGTTATTGGCAGTCACCCAAAGTGACGACCGCAGACCCTAGACAGCAGGCAGCCCCGCGACGAATACGTGAACTGTCGGTACCCAATCCACGCATATCAGCATGATCAACCGTCGCAACAGCACCAGGCTCCGTCGCGTTCCCCGTCCGGCATCAACTGCTTATCCCCATCCGCTGTCCGCGGAGGAATGGAATCGCCCACTTGACAGGGTTAAGCCATATCAGCGCTTCGCCTCGTCGGGCAGACGCCAGTTCAGCGTCACCGGTTGGGCGCCGACATGAATCGGCCGGCGCTCCGACTTGCCGCCCGCGGTGACGTCGATGAGGTAGTCGCCGGGCGCGACCTTGATCGCGAGCAGCGGTCCCGCGGTGTCGACGCCGAGGAGCTTGCCGCCGGCGTTGGCGACGTCGACATGATCAGCGACGGCATACGCGCCGCCGGCGACGCTGAAGACGATGCGCAGGAGGAAGCCGGCGCTCAGCGCAACGATCTGCTGGCGCGCTTCATCGCCGGCGCCGCCGTTGAGGTACTCGACGCCGCCGGCCGAATGAACCCGCGGCGGCGGCGGCGCACCGGGGTCGATGCCGGTTGCGGTCTGGGCGCGGGCCGCGCCGGTGAAGATCAGCGCCAGTCCAATCGACCAAGCGAGGCGCGAGTTTGCTTTCACGGCATCCCTTCGATGGATGTGGCGATCACGGCAACTTAGGCCGCACGCGCGGGCCGTGCCATCGGCGTGCGGCGTGGCACTCTGTCGGAAGCCTCCGACTCGCCGATCGCTCCGCGCCGGTCGGCGCGCTCAGCGCGAGCGCGTCAGGATCGCGGTCCCCTTCTCGTGCGCGATTCGCTGCAGGGTCAGGCGGGGGTCGTCGCGCAGCCAGCGCTCGGTGATCGCCCACTCGTCCGGACGAGCGACGTCGTCGAGAACGAGGATCGCGTCGTCGGCGAGGAACGGCGCGAGCCGGCGCCGCGCCGGATAGCGCGCGAGCGGCTGCAGCGACCCCGGCGGCCCATCGACGAAGACCAGTCGCGCGCGCTGGCCGACGAGCGTCTCCTCGATCTCGGGGCCGTACCACTGCCACGCCTCGCCGGCCAGGCGCGTCTCCTGCAATCCGGCGTGGACGACCTGCACCTGGCGCTCGAGGCGGTGGCGGCGCACGAGCAAGGCGGTGCGCTGAGCATGCCCGGCGTCGTGCTCGAAGGCGATCAGCCGTCCTCTGCCGACGCTTTCGAGCGCGTAGCCGAGGACGAGCGTCGAGACGCCTGCGCCGAGCTCGACGACGAGCGACGGCAGGTGGCTGTGGACGATCTCGTACAGCAGCAGCGCCAGGTCGGGGCTCACCGACTCGCCGCGCATCGGCGGCAGCGGATGGCGCAGGCGCAGGCACCGGGTCAGCATGAGCAGCGCCTCGATCTGCCGATACGTCTGCGCGAGCTCGCCGGAAAGGGACTGGGCCATCGCGTGCTTCAAATCTTCTCGGTCTCTCCGGCCGCCGGCTGCCAGCGCATCAGGCGCCGCTCGATCCGGCCGACGCCGGCGTCGAGGGCGAGCGCGAAAGCGGTCAGGACGAGGATGCCGGCCATCACGGTGTTGATGTCGAACGCGCCCTCGGCCTGCAGGATCAGGTAGCCGACGCCGCGCGACGAGCCGAGGTACTCGCCGACGACCGCGCCGACGAACGCCAGGCCGACGCTCGTGTGCAGCGAGCTGAACACCCAGCTCGTCGCGCTCGGCAGGTAGACGTGGCGCAGCAGCTGGCGCTGCGATGCGCCGAGCATGCGCGCACTGGCGAGCACCACCGGGCTGACTTCCTTGACGCCCTGGTACACGTTGAAGAAGACGATGAAGAAGACCAGCGTCACGCCGAGCGCGACCTTGCTGGCGACGCCGAGCCCGAACCAGACCGCGAAGATCGGCGCCAGGATGACGCGCGGCATGCTGTTGAGCGCCTTGATGTAGGGGTCGGCGATCGCGCCGGCCATCGGGCTGAGCGCGAGCCAGAGGCCGAAGCCGAGGCCGAGCAGCGTGCCGATCGCGAAGGCGAGCGCGGTCTCGAGCAAGGTGACCCAGAGGTGCTGGTAGATGTCGGCGTTGACGACGAACCAGGTCCAGATGCGGCCGAAGATCTTGACCGGCTCGCCGAAGAAGAACGCCGCCTGGCGGTCGTTCTCGAACATGAAGTTGGGCAGCAGGCCCGGCGTCGTCAGCAGGTGCCAGACGACGAACACCGCCACGAGCAGTCCCGCCTGCCAGAGGCGAAGGTACTTCATCGCCTCGCTCCCGGTCGCGTCATGCCGCGAGCTGCTGGCGATAGCCGGCGAGCACTTCCTCGCGCAGCACCGACCAGATCGCCTGGTGCAGCTCGACGAAGCGCGGCGTCGCGCGCACTTCGGCGACGTCGCGCGGCCGCGCCAGGTCGATCGCGAACTCGCCGATCGGGTGCGACGCCGGGCCGGCGGAGAGGCAGACGACGCGGTCGCTCATCGCGATCGCCTCGTCGAGGTCGTGGGTGATGAAGAGCACCGCCTTCTTCTTCTCGGCCCAGATCGCGAGCACCTCGTTTTCCATCAGCTGGCGCGTCTGCACGTCGAGCGCCGAGAACGGCTCGTCCATGAGGATGATGTCGGGATCGAGGACGAGCGTCTGCGCAAGGCTGACGCGCTTCCTCATGCCGCCCGAGAGCTGGTGCGGATAGCGGTCGGCGAAGGCGCCGAGGCCGACGCGCTTGAGCCACTCCTGCGCTTGCTCGTCGGCGCCGGCGCTGCCGCGGAACTCGAGCCCGGCGGCGACGTTCTGCAACGCGGTGCGCCAGGGCATGAGGCTCTCGGTCTGGAACATGTAGCCGGCGCGGCGGTTGATTCCCGCGAGCGGCGTGCCGAACACCGCGACCGTTCCGCTGCTCGGCGCGAGCAGGCCGGCGGCGACGTTGAGCAGCGTGCTCTTGCCGCAGCCGGTCGGGCCGACGACCGAGACGAACTCGCCCGCGCCGACCGCGAGCGTCACGTCGCGCACCGCGGTATAGCGCCGGCTCGGGTCGGCCTTGTCGGCGAACGTGCAGGTCACGCCGGCCAGCGAGAGTGCCGACGACGAAGGAGGCGCGTCGAAGGAGGTGGCGGTCAAGTCGTCGGTGAAAGCGCTGGGCGTGTCGAGTTTAGGCGCGCGTCCACGGCGGCGACCTCGGCATCGCCCCGCATTCGGCGCCGCCGGCGGGCGTTCAGGGTAGCGAATGCGGCGTTCGTCGCTTTGGGGATGACGCGCCCCTTCGCCGTCGTTACCTTTCACCTCGCGATCGAACCGGTCGCGAGGAGCTACACCATGAACTCACTTCGTTTGTTCGTCCTGACGGCCGCCTGCGCCGTGCTTGCCTCCCCGGTCGCCAGCGTCGCCGCGCCGGCCGAGTCGTCCGCCGTCTGCCCGGCGCCGCGCCTGACGCTCGTCGAGCGGCGCGTCAGCGAGGAGGCCGCGCGCGGCCTGCCGACGCTGATCTCGTTCGTCAACCGCACGCAGGCGATCTATCAGCTGCGCCTGGCCGACGCCGTCGACCTGCTCGACGCCCAGCGCGAGCGCCGCAACCTGTGCATCACCGCCTCGGCGGTCGCGGTCTCCGACTGACGAGTCGATCGGCGCGCGGGCTCGACGGCGTCGGAGCCCGCGCCGAGCGCGTGCGCGCCGTCCCGCCCGGCGCTCAGCCCTTCGGGTACTTCGCGTTCGCGCGCTTGACGTAGTCGTTGGTATAGATCGCCGCCAGGTCGATCTTGGCATTGGCGATCTCGGCATCGACGCTGGCGAGCGCGCGCCGCGCGGTCTCGGGGCCGGCCTCGGGGAACATGCCGTCGGGCGAGAGCGCGCCCTTGGCGGCGAGGAAGGCGTCGATGTAGACGGCGCGGTCGCCGAGCAGGTAGCTCTCGGGAACCGCCTTGATGATCTCGGCCGGGCCCGCGCCCTGGATCCACTTGTTGGCGCGGACGATCGCGTTGGCGAGCGCCTGCGCCGTCTGCGGGTTCTTGTCGAGGAAGGTCTGCTGCGTGTACAGGCACGCCGCCGGCATCGGCCCGCCGAAGACGCGGTCGGCCTCGGCGACGACGCGCGTGTCCGAGACGATCTTGAGGTCGCCCGATCGGACGAGCAGCGTGATCACCGGATCGAGGTTCGAGATCGCGTCGATCTGCCCCGAGCGAATCGCCGCGACCGCGCCGCTGCCGGTGCCGACGCCGATGATCGAGACGTCGCCCGGCTTCAGCCCGACCTTGGCGAGCACGAAGTTGGCGAGCACGTTGGTCGACGATCCCGGCGCCGTCACGCCGAGCTTCTTGCCTTTCAGGTCGGCGACCGACTTGAAGTTCGGCATCGTCTTCGGGTTGATGCCGAGGACGATCTGCGGCGCCCGCCCCTGCAGGACGAACGCGCGCAGGCGCTGGCCCTTCACCTGCATGTTGATCGTGTGCTCGAACGCGCCCGAGACGACGTCGGCGCTGCCGCCGACGAGCGCCTGCAAGGCGCGCGAGCCGCCGGCGAAATCGGCGATCGTGACGTCGAGGCCTTCGTCCTTCAGGTAGCCGCGCACCTCGGCGACGGTCAGCGGCAGGTAGTAGAGAAGGTTCTTGCCGCCGACGGCGATCGTCAGCTTCGGCTTCTCGACGGCCTGGGCGCGGCCGATCGCCGGCAGGGCGAATGCGGCGGTGCCGGCCAGCGCGGCGCGGATCAGGCGGCGTCGTTGCATGCGGGAGGGTCTCCAGTCCGATTTCTTGTCCGCGCGGAGCGGCCGGACGACTGTAGCAGCGACGTTCACGCCGACCCCACAGCGATGTCGGCCCGTAGAATCTTCGCGGATGAGACTTCGCGTCGGGCGCTGGGCAGCCTTGGGCGTGCTGGCGCTGGCCGCAACGTCCTCCTCGGCGCAGTTGCGCTCGCCGCCGAGCGGCGACCCGTCCGCCTCCGCGGCCACCGGCGCGCCGCCGGCCGCCGTGCCCGCCCCGCCGGTGTCGCTGTCGGCGCGCAAAGTCTACGAGCAGGCGCGCTCGCAGCTGGTCCAGATCCGCACCGTCCTGAAGGGCCGCGCGAGCCAGACGTCGGTCGGCTCGGGCTTCCTCGTCTCGGCGCAGGGCCACATCATCACCAACTTCCACGTCGTCAGCGAAGCGGCGCTCAAGCCCGACCGCCACGACCTCGTCTACGTCACCGCCGACGGCCGCGAGGCGCCGCTCGTCATCCTGCAGCTCGATGTCCTGCACGACCTCGCGCTGCTGCGCGCCGGCGACGCGGGCGCGAGCGGCGCGGGCAAGGCCTTCGACGCGTTGCCGTTTCGGCCCGCCAACGCGCCGCTCTCGCAGGGCGAGCGCATCTATTCGCTCGGCAACCCGCTCGACGTCGGCTTCACGATCACGCAGGGCACCTACAACGGCCTGGTGCGACGCAGCTTCTATCCGCAGATCTTCTTCGGCGGCGCGCTCTCGGCCGGGATGAGCGGCGGCCCGGCGCTCGACGAGGAAGGCCACGTCGTCGGCGTCAACGTCGCCCGCCGCGTCGACGGCGAGCAGGTGAGCTTCCTCGTCCCGGCCGAATTCGCGACCGCGCTGCTGGCGCGCGGCAAGGACGCCGCGCCGATCATTGGTCCGGCCTACGGCATCGTCGGCGAGCAGCTGCTCAAGCACCAGGCGGCGCTCACCGACCGCTTCATCGCCCAGGGCTGGAAGGAGGCGACGCATCCGCGCTACCGCGTGCCGGTGCCGCCCGACGTCTTCATGCGCTGCTGGGGAACCAGCGAGGTCTCGCGCACCGGCGGCCTCGACTTCGAGCGCTCCGAATGCCAGATGGACACGCGCGTCTTCGTCGGCGAGTACACGACCGGGACGATCGCCGTTCGCCACGAGAGCTACGACGGCTCGAAGCTCGGCCCGCTGCGCTTCGCGGCGCGCTATTCGCAGAGCTTCCGCAACGAGGCGTTCGTGCGCCTGTCTTCGCAGCACCAGACCAAGCCGCGCTGCAACGAGGACTTCGTCGAGCGCGACGGCCTGCCCCTGCGCGCTGTCGTCTGCATGCGCGCCTACAAGAAGCTGCCGCAGCTGTACGACGTCGCAGTGCTGGTCGCGACGCTCGACCAGACCGAGTCGGGCGTGCAGGGACGGTTCGATGCCCAGGGCATGAGCTTCGCCAACGCGCAGCGCCTCGTCCGCCACTACCTCGACGCCTTCCGATGGGTGCAGCCGCAGTCTCACTAGCCGAGCCGCTGGGGCTGCTCGAGGTGGTCGACCGCGACGGCCTCGTCCGCCAGGCCTGGCGCATCGAGCAGTGGCCGGTCTCGATCGGCCGCGCCCTCGACAACACCATCGTCCTCAGCGACCCGCACGTCGCCGCGCACCACGCGACGCTCGATCTCGTCGACGGCGTCGAAGGCGCGCCGGCGAAGATCGTCGTCAGCGCCGGCGAGACGAAGAACGGCGTCGGCGTCGGCCGCGAGCGAGTCGCCGGCGGCCACAGCTCCGCGATCGCCGACAACGGCCGCGACCTCGACCTCCAGATCGGTCGCGCCCAGCTGCGCCTGCGCCTGGCCGGCCATGCGCTCGGCGCCGAGCAGGCGATGACGCCGGTGATCGTCAGCGAGAGGCGCTGGCTGCCGACCCTGGGCATCGCCCTCGCCGTCCTCCTCGTCGTTCTCGCCAACACCTGGATCGACACCGATCCGGACGGCCTCGCCCGCGCCGCGGGCGCGATCGTGCTGACGACGATCGCCGGCGGCGCGATCTGGTGCGGCCTGTGGGCGCTGCTGTCGAAGACCTTCACCCGCCAGAGTCACTTCGGCTGGCACGTTCGCGTCTTCGTGATCGCCAGCCTGGCGACGCTCGCGCTCGCCGTGCTGCCGCCGCTCTTCGCCTTCGCGTTCTCGTGGCCGTGGGTGACCGACTTCAGCTTCATCGCCGTCTACGCGACGGTGGCCGGCGCGATCTACTTCCACCTCCTCGCCGTCGAGCCGGCGCGCGAGCGCCTGATGCGCGGCGTCGCCGCGACCGGCTTCGTCGTCGGCGTCGCACTCACGCTGTGGTTCAACGTGCAGCGGACCGGCCGACCCGGCGAGGAGCTCTACATGAACCACCTGTTCCCGCCTCAGCTTCGCCTCGCGAAGGCGAAGCCGGTCGATTCGCTCGTCGAGAGCCTCACACCCCTGCAAGCGATCCTCGACCGCAAGGCCAAGGAGCAGTCGGGCGTCGACAGCGACCCGCGTGGAGGCGACGATGAGGAATGAGCGCGGCGGCAACGGCCGCACGGTGGTCGTCACGGGCGGCAGCCGCGGCATCGGCGCGGCAGCGTGCCGGCTCGCCGCCGCCGACGGCTGGGCCGTGGCCGTCAACTACGCGCGCGACCGTGCCGCCGCCGATGCCGTCGTCGCCGCGATCGTCGGCGCCGGCGGGCAGGCCGCCGCGTTCCAGGGCGACGTCGCCAGCGACGCCGAGGTGCGGGCGATGTTCGCGGCCATCGACGCCGCGCTGCCGCCGCTCGGCGGGCTCGTCAACAACGCCGGTGTCGTCGACATCGCGGCGCGCGTCGACGAGATGAGCGTCGAGCGGCTGCAGCGCATGTTCGCGATCAACGTGTTCGGCAGCTTCTACTGCGCGCGCGAGGCGATCCGGCGCATGACGACGAAGGTCGGCGCGGCCGGCCCGGGCACGCACGCCGGGGGCGCCATCGTCAACGTCTCGTCGGCGGCGGCCAAGCTCGGCGGCCCGGGCCAGTACGTCGACTACGCCGCCGCCAAGGGCGGCATCGAGACCTTCACGATCGGTCTCGCCAAGGAGCTCGCGGGCGAAGGCATTCGCGTCAACGCGGTTCGGCCCGGCATCATCGACACCGAGATCCACGCGTCAGGCGGCACCCCCGACCGCGTCAGCCAGATCTCGCCGCAACTGCCGATGAAGCGCGCCGGCACGGCCGACGAGGTCGGCGAAGCCATCGTCTGGCTTCTCTCCGAGCGCTCCAGCTACACCACGGGATCAGTTGTAGAAGTCACCGGCGGTCGATAAGGAAGAGACGCTCGCAAGAGAAGCGGCCCCAGCGGGGCCGGCCCCTCCCTCTCGGAGGGAGGGGAGCGAAGCAGGGAGGGAGCAATCCTGGATGCCGCGAAGCGGCGATGGCGACCGCTACGCGGCCGCCATCGCCGCGAGGGCGTCGAGAAGCGCGCGTGCAGCGCGCTGCTCGGCGACACTTGCGATGCCGAGGTACGGCTCAAGCGTGAAGCGCGCCTCGGAGTGCACCGAGTCCCACATCGTCCGTGCCGGCACGCGCGACTTCAGGTCGGTGAACTCGGCGATGAGCGCGACCGATTCGCCCGCGAGCTGGCGGGCGGCGACGGCGACGAGGACACGCAGCTCGATCTGGCCGACCACCGACCAGAAGTCGGGCCGCTCGCTCGACGCACGGGCCAGCGACTCCTGCACCGCGCGCATGCGATCGACGGCGAGCTCGGCCGGCCGGCGCTCGAGAAAGGCGAGGCGCAGCTCGGCGCTGATGCCGTTCTTGGCCGGATAGAACAGGTTGTCGGCATTGGCCTCGCGCGCGAGCCGCTCTGCGTTGCCGTAGTGGCGCGCCATCTCGCGCAACGCATCCAATCGATCGGCGGCGACGCTGGTGGCCACTGCCTTGCCGCGCTTGCGCCCCTTCGCCTTCGTGCCCGGAGCCGAGGAAGCCTCGACCTGGCGGCCCTCGATCATCACCAGCCGCTTGTACGCCGAGCCGAGCAACGCTTCGCGCTCGGCCGTCATCTGGATCTCGACGAGCTTGCTCAGGCGCGCGATCGCTTCCTCGACATCGCTCCGGCCCACGGTCAGGTCGGAGCGCGCCTCGCCGCGGCGCGCCAGCTGGTTGCCGAGTTCCTCGGCGGCCTTGAACGACGCGCTGCCATCCTCGGCCTGGACGGCGATGCGGTACCACTCGATCGCCTTGTCGGGGTCGCGCGCATCGGCCCAGGCGAGGCCGAATGCTTCCGCGACCGCGCCCATCTTGCCCCACAGCGACGCGAACCTCTCCTCGAGGAAGCGGATCTTGTCGCGCTGCCCCTGCTCGACGCTCTTCCTGCGCTGGGGGTCGTCGCCGCCGAAGCGCAGGCGGATCGAGATCGTCTCGAGCGCGAGCGTGAGCGCCGGCGGCGACGACACGCCGGCGAACTCGTCGCTCGGGCCTGCGCCGGCGCGCTGCGCGTCACCGACGTCGCGCCGCCAGGTCCAGCCCGGATCGCCGTAGCACTGGTACGCCGACCACGTGTTGCCGCCGCCGCCCGCGCGCCAGGCGGCGCTGCGCGCGGCAGCGACGGCGTCGATGAAGCGGTCGCCGCCGAGGAGCGCGTCGTAGAAGGTGGTCGCGAAGATCTCGGCCGGCTTGTCCTCGACCGCCCAGCCGGCGGCGATGACGCAGCGAACGCCGATCTCGATCAACGCTTCGGCGATGGTCGCGGCGAACTGGGCGCGGTCGTAGGGCGCGAGCACCGACTTGGCGTCGCGCGCGGCGAGGTGGCAGCAGTTGAGGAAGACGAGCTCGGGCACCGTCCGCATCGCCTTGACTTCGGCCGCGCCGAGGTAGGTGCCGCCTGAGAGGACGACGCCGCCGTCGGGCCCCGGCGCGCCGTGGCCGGCGACGTGGACGATTCGGTACGGCCGCTCGAACAGCGCGCCGATGATGTTCCTCGCGTCGTCGTTGCCGCTCGTCAGCGCGCGCACGCGAGCGGCGTCGACGCCGGCGGGCCCGCCGGTCAGCCGCGCGGCGACCGCGACCGCCTCGGCGCGTGCCCCCGGCAGCGGCGGGTACATCGATTCGTCGAGCATCGGCTCGCCGATGACGAGGATGCTGCCGTCGGCGTTGGCATCCGAGGGCTGGGCGCGGAAGTCGCTCGTGCGCAGCTTCCTGAGCAGCTTGCTGCGAATCGCCCACGGCCGCGGGTCGCTGCCCGAGATCTCGGCCGACGAGGTGTCGAGCACTTCCCACGGCAGCCCGGCGGTGCCGCTGTCGAGCTCGATCACCATCTCGGTGGTGCCGCCGAGGAAGGGCTCCATCTCGACCGGCACGAGCAGGTCGAACAGGGTGTGGCCGATCTGCGCGTCGCGGTTGGCGTCGTTCGACGCCTTGGCGACGAGCTCCTTGACCAGGCTCGCCTGCGTCTTCTGGGCACGCACCTCGGTGCGCGCCCGCTTGGTGTCGAGCGTGTAGGTGATCGTCGGCGCGCCGCCCGAGGGCACGCCGGTCGACGCGCTGATGAAGTCATACGCGGCGCCGCGATAGCTCGAGTCGAGCGAGCGGCGCAGCGCGCCCGCGCCCGACTTGACGAAGCCGACGACCTTGAGCTGGTTCGGCGCGGCCGTCGCCTGCACCTGGAGCGCGCGCCACGCATCGCTCGCGCGGTCGAGGTAGAACTCGACCAGGATCAGGCGGCCGACCTGTGGCCAGCCGCCGTCGTGCAGCTTCTGGTTTGCCTCCCACGCGCCCTGCGCGACCATCTGCGCCGAGCTGCCGGCGGTGATGCCGGTGCCGCCGCTGCCGATCAGCGTCGCCGCGAGCTCGAACTCGGCCGGCGGGCTCTCGCCTTCGGCAAGCCGCTGCGCGTAGGCGATGACCGCCTGGCGGACCGTGTAGACGAGGTCGACCGCGCGCAGCTTTCCTTCCTCGCCGAGGCCGGTGACGACGACGGCGAGCGGGCGCGCCATCGCCAGCACGTTCTCGGGGTCCTTCCTGACATTGCCGAAGACCTGGTGCGAGCCGACGCGGTCGGGATAGACGCCGGCGGCGAGCGAGCGGCTCATCGCCCGGCCGACGAGCCGGTCGACGACGCCTTCGGTGCCGGTCAGCGCGAGCGAGCGGTAGTGGCCGACGACGAGCGGCTGGTGCACGAACTTGAGGTCGGCGTTGAGGACCGAGACGTGCAGCGCGCGGCTCGCCGTGCCGGCGCGCGCGCCGTCGCCGGTCGCGCGCGCGTCGCCGCCGAGCACCTCGGCCGGCGTCGACGGCGGCGCCGACGGCGTGCGGCCGCGCGACGGCCGGCTGCGCGCGACGCTCGCCGCGGCGTCGACAGGCGGGTGCGTTGCCGCGCCGGCGCCGGCACCGCGCACGCCGATCGTCGACGCGTCGAAGACATCGAGCAGCGCCGTCTCGCCACGCGTCAGCAGCTCGAGGTAAGCCGGGAACGCCTTCGCGACCTTGGGCAGATCGCCGTGGACGGCGTCGAGCTTCCAGGTGCGAATGCCGGGCAGGAGCGCGCTCGTCAGCGGCACGCGGCCGTCGCCGCCGCCGACCGCGTCGGTGTATTCGAGGCCGGCATCGCCCAAGACGATGCCGCCCGGCGTGAACGGCGCATGGCCGATGACGAGGAGTGTCTTCGCCGCGTCGGGCAACGCCGTGGCCTGCGCGTCGAGGCGGCGCCTGAGCGCGACCGACTGGTCGAGCACGCTCTGCGGCGGCGCGCTCCATCCATAGATCGCGCGCTGCACGACCTCGACGTGCCAGAGGCTCTTCTCGAGCAGGCGCGCCATGTCGTCGCCGGCGAGCTTCTGCCAGGTCTCGCTGCGGTCGAGGCGCAAGGCCGGATCGAGCAGGCCGGCCTGCAACTGCAGGAATCCCGGCATGCCGGCCATCACGTTGCGTGCACCGCCGCAGTCGAACAGCGAGCCGAAGGCCGCCAGGGCGTTGCCGAAGGTGTCGTCGCCGGAGAGCGTCTGCATCGGCGACCACGAGCCGCCGTTCGGCGTGCCGAGCATCAGGAAGCGGGCGCCGTCGCGCGCCATCATGCGCTGCCACGTCTCGGGCTTCTCGAGCGCCATCGTCCGCGCGACCAGGCCGCCCATCGAGTGGGCGACGATGCGAACCGGCTGCTGGCTGCTCGCGCGCGCGGTCAGCGCCGCCTCGACCTCCTCGCCGAGTCGGCGCGCCTCGTCCTCGACCGGACGGCGCCAGTCGTAGGCGAAGGGGATCACCTCGTGGCTGTCGGCGAGGCGCTCGATCAGATCTCCGTACAGGCTGCCGACGGGCCCGTCGGGCTCGACGCTCGCCGCCGTCGCCGGGTCCCAGGCGAGCAGCTTCAGGCCGTTGACGATGCGAAAGCCGAGCCAGATGCGCTTGCCGTCGCGCTTGAGGTTCGAGCCGACGATGCCCGGGATGACGAACACCGCCGGCCGGTCGGCGCTCCCGGGCGCCTCGCCCGCCGTGGCGCCGCGCGAACGCGCGACGGCGACGGCCGCGCGCGTCCCGCTCGCGTCCTCGCCGGCCCACGACAGCGGCCCGATCGCGGCGAAGTCGACCGGCGCGTCATCGAGGAGTGCGCTGGCGATCGCCTGGACCGTGCGATCGTTGCTGAAGTAGTTGAAGTGCGAGACCTTGCCGCCCTTGTCGAGCAGGAAGCGCGCGCCGCTGCCGCTCGCCGTCTTCGCACGCGGCGCGCCGCCGTACATCGAGCGCGTCTGCACGACCAGGTCGTTGTCGGTCCAGTAGAAGGCATCGGAGAGGAGCGTCTTGACCCACGAACCGATCGAGTCGCCCTCGAGGTCGCCGGCAATGACGCGCAGCTCGCCCGGGATCGTCTCGGTGGCGCCGTTGAGCCAGGCGACGACCGGGCTGTCCGGCGTCATCGCCTCGAGGCCGGGCAGCTCGCTCGGCTCGGCGCGCCGGCGCGCGACCTCGTGCAGGAAGTCGACGACCTCGGGGACGACCGGGATGCTGGCCAGCTCGAGGCACCAGTTGAGGATCGACAGGTAGGCGTCGAGCCGCTTCGACGCCAGCAGCGTGCCGCGCGCCGGGCAGCCGACGCGAACGGAGCGCTCGCAGCGGATCCCTTTCGCCTGCGCTTCCTTGACGAGCGCGCGCAGGTCGCTGCGGTGCTCGGCGTAGTCGGCGCCAGCGAACAGGTCGAGCACGTCCTCGCCGAGCGGCGCGCCGCCGCAGGCGCGCGCCAGCGCCTCGGCGACGAGGCCGCCGCGCGAGTGACTGACGAGATGGACGCGCGCGCCCGCGGGCAGTGCGCGAACCAGCGTCAAGGCGTTGGCGATCGGGCTGACGCCGAGCGTCGGATGGTCGAGCCCGTAGACGCGATCGCCGTAGCTCGCGAACAGCTGGCGCACGGTCGCGGCGTGCAGCGTCCAGAGCTTGGAGAAGGTGCCGACGGTGTCGGAAAAAGTGCCATGGACGAAGACCAGCAGCGGTCCGCCATCGGCCGCTGCCGGCACGGCGTCGAGCTTGCGGCCGCTGCCCTTGAGCGGCTCGAGCGCATCCGCGCCGAGGCGGTAGACGCCGGCGTCGACCTTGCCGTCGATCTTCTTGGTCACGGCCGCCGCAACGAGCTTGGCCGCCGGATCCTTGGCCAGGCCGGTCAGCACCTGGAAGCCGCTCAGCACCGCCTGGCCCATCCAGCCGCGCGTGCTGCCGCGCGTCGCCTCGGCCTCGAGGCCGGGCCAGCCGAGCTGCCCCGGCACGACGACCTCGCTCGCGCCCGCTCCCCGCGTCGCCGCGGCGAGCGCGCTGCGCGTCGCGGCCGCGCTCTGGGCCAGCATCAGGTCGCGCGCATCGGCGGGATGGAGGACCAGCGTCGGCCCATTGGCGACGTTGAGGACGACGACGTCTTCGCCCGGGCGCGCGCTGACGCGCACCGGCTCGCCGCTGCCGCGTTGCGTGCCGACGCGAACCGACGCCCGCACGCGCGCGCCGGTCGCCGAGCGCGCCGCCGGCTGCTCCTGCCCCGGGACGATGAAGGTGATCTCGCTCGTGCCGCTTGCCATGGACGCTCCCTGGCTCACGCGCACGAGGGCGCGCGCAACCGCATCAGACGCTGAACGGCTTCTGCGCCAGGAACTCGCCCGCCGCCCCAAGCGTGAACAGGTTGGGCGACTGAGTCGCCGGCAAGCGCGCCTTGACGCGCGCATGGAAGTTGCCGTAATTGCCCTGGAAGCCGCCCTGGTTCCAGACCTTGAGGACCTGCTCGGTGAAGGCGCCGTTGTGCTCACCGTCCATCGAGGTCTGGTTGTCCTGGCAACCCGAGATGAGGATCACCGCCGGATTGAACTTGGCGACGATGCCCGAGAGGCGCCCGCTCGCCGCGACCTGGGCGAGCGCCGTGTCGGGGTCGACCACCTTGTTGCCGGCGGCGGCGGCGACGTCTTTCTGAAGCTTGTCGTAGAACGCCTTGTGTTCGCGGTAGGTGCGCATCGCCACCGCCTCGGGCATCAGCTTGGGCCGCTGGCTCGGAATCGTCGCCAGCGGCATCGCCGCTTCGCGCGTGACCGTGCCGCTGTGGCAGCTGTCGGACAGGACGAGGATGCGAACGCCTGCGCCGAAGCGGCTGAGCTCGAAGTAGAGCTCGTCGTCGATCAGCTGGCCGTCGTAGAGGCACCAGGTCTCGTCCTTCTTGTCGTCCTCCTCGCCGGTGACGTCGGGCACCTGGCCGCCGTGGCCGGAGTAGCTGAGGAAGAACAGGTCGCCGTCGGCGAGCACCTGGGCGGCCTTGCGCATCTCCGCGAGCACGGCGGCGCGCGTCGCCTTCTTGGTCAGGAGCGTCGTCGGCCGCATGCCCTGTTGCTTGGCGATGGCGGTCATGTCCTTGGCGTCGGCTTCGCAGGCGGCGAGCGGACCGGTCCAGCCGCCGTAAGCCGCGCCGCTGACGCTGTTCAGGCCGAGGTGCAGCGACATGCCCATCGCCTTGCCTCTCGCGTTGCCCTTTGCCTTGCCCTTGGTCTTCGCCGCTGTCTTGGCCATGTCGTCTCTGCTCCTGAGTGAGTGATCGCCGCCTGCGCGGCGCTCGGCCGCATCATCGTTGCGCGCGTCGAGCGAGGCAAGCGCTGCACGCGCCGGCGATTGGAGCATCGCGCGAGCGCGCGCTGCAACCCTCGGAGTGTGGACGGCGTCGAGCGGTCAGAGCGAGCTCGAGTCGATACGCACGACGCGGCCGCCCGCGCCACGGACGGCATCGACGAGATGACGCGTACCGCCCGGCCCGTCGCCGCCGCCGCCGTCCCACAGGCAGATGCAGATCAGCTTGTCGGCGCCGTACGCGAGCGCGCACGCGAGCAGCCAGAGGTTGGCGCGAACGAAGGCGTCCTCGCCCGGCGCGAGCGGGCCGAGCTCGGCCGACGCTTCGCGCGGCGGCTCGTCGAGCCGATCGACGACGGCGCGAAAGCGCGCATGCCACGCGGCGCCATCGACCACCGGCAGCAGCGACGCGGCGACGAACTCGCGCTCCGGCAGCGGCAGCAGCAGGCGCAGTGGCACGGCGCGGGCCAGACACGCCTCGGCGAACAGCAGGTCGCCACCGGCTGCTCCCTGCGTCAGCGCGAGGTCTTCGGATCCGGCGTCGATCTCGTCGAGGACAGCCGCGATGCGACGCGCCGCGGCGTCGATTCGCGTCGCCGGGAAGCGCGGCGTCGCGCGATCGGGCGCGTCGACCATGTGGCCGGTGAAGAGGATCGTCCGGCGCGGCACGTCCGGCGCGCGCGGGCCGACATTCATCGCCGCTCGATGACGATCGGCACGACGCCGAGCGCGCTGCGCGCACGTTGGGCGACGGCGTCGGCCTCGTCGCGGCTCGGATAGGGCCCCGCCTGCACGCGGTAGGGCGCCCCGTCGCCGAAGATCGCCAGCAGCGGCTCGAGCCACGACGATTCGCCGTCGGCGCCGACCCGGCGCCGGAAGCTCTCGGCGCCGTCGCGCTCACGGAACGCACCGACCTGGACCCAGAAGCCGCGCGTCGCTTCGGCGGCCGTGCGCCCGGACCGCGACGGCGCGTCGAGCGCGGCGACGCTCGGCGCCGTCGCGGGCCTCGGCGCTGCGGCGACGTCCTGCGCCGGCCAGACCGCCGGCGCGGCCGCGAAGGCCACGTCCTGCGCCGGCACGTCGACCGCGGGCGGCCCCGCTGGCGCCGGCGGCGACGCACTCGGCACGTCGGCCGCAGTGGCAGCGGCCACCGGGGCCGGTGCCACCCCTGCGCCCGCACCAGCGAGCCGCGCCGCGCCGCCGCGCCAGGCACCGGTGCGAATGTCGTCGAAGGTGATCCGCTCGAGCTCGACCGGCGCGACGCCGCGCAGCAGATCGAGCTTGAACGCCGCCGCATAGCTGAGATCGACGATGCGGCCGGCGACGAACGGACCGCGGTCGTTGACGCGGACCAGCACCTCGCGGCCGTTGGCGGGGTTGCGGATGCGCGCATAGCTCGGGATCGGCAAGGTCGGGTGCGCGGCCGTCATCGCGTACATGTCGTAGACCTCGCCGCTCGCCGTCCGGCGGCCGTGGAACTTGCGGCCGTACCACGAGGCCAGGCCGCGCTCGCGGATGGGGACGTCGCGGGTCGCGGGCACGTATTCGCGCCCGAGTGCCTGGTACGGCTTGTTCGGCCCGCCAGCGCGGATCGGCTCGATGCGCGGCTCGGCGTCGGCGAGGCTCGCCAGGTCCGCCGGTGGATTGGCGCCGGGACCGTCGGCGTCTGCGGGCAGGCCGCGTGACTCGGCCGGCGATGTTCGCGTGGCCTGGCGCGACGGCCCCGAAGCGCAACCGCAGAGCACCGCCGCAAAGGCGAGTGCCCAGCCGAGTCGCGCCGTGCCGCGCGCCGTCATGACGAAGCGCATGGGGCCGCACCTTACCCGAATGCGGCGCACGCCTTGCCACCGCGTCTGCGGCTTTTGCCCTCGTTGGCGAGCCCCGGCGCTTCGGCTGCGCGCGCCGACGGCAGCGCCGTCAAGGCGGCGGCAGCGGCGCCGCGCGGGTCGGAGCGGCGCGCGCCGCGGCGTGTCGCGCCGCCAGCGGCTCAAGCCCCCGCGCGGCAGTCGACGGTTTGGAACTCGACGCGGCGATCGAGCGCGTCGCGCAGGTCGTCGGTGCCCAGGCCGACGATCACCTCGCGCGAGCCGACGCCGTCGGCGGCGATGCGGGCCGCGAGCTTGCGGTTCTGCCGCTCCAGGTTCGACTTGATGAAGGCGGCCCGCTTCTGCGACAGGACCTCGTTGGCGGCGGCGTCGCCGGTCCGGCTCGTGTGGCCGACGACGCGCAGGCAGGTCTCGCGGGTGCCGAACTGGGTCGCGACCTCGCGCAGCCAGACCGCGTATTGCGCCTGCAGGTCGGCCGATTGCAGCAAGGTCGTGGTGCCCGGATTGAAGAACAGCTTGATCGGCAGCTTCTTCGAATCCAGGCCGATGCCGACGATCTTGCCGAAGGTCTCGGCCGCTTCCTTCTTGCGGCCGGTCTTCCAGCTCGTCGTGTAGAGGCCGTTGAGGACGCGCAGGTCGTCGGGATCGGCGACGGCGACCGCTTCGTGATAGAGGCGGTACGCGTCGGCCGGCTTGTTGTCGGCGTAGGCGAGCATCGCCTCGTTGATCACCGCCTGAGCCGGCAGACGCTGCAGGTACCCCGGCGCGATCGGGTCGCCCGGCGAGCTTCCCTGACACGACTTGATGTAGGCAAGCGCCGTCGCATCGAGCGCCCAGGTCGGGCTCTCGCGGTATTGCGGAAGCGGCTCGGCGTCGACGCTCGCGAGCGTCGCCCGATCGACTCGCTTGGCGACGAGCTTGTTGGTCCTCAGGTCGATGAGCACCAGGCAGACCCGGAACGCGTCGGCGTTTTCGTCCTTGACGTTCTTGGTGTTGATCGCCGTGAGGGTGCCGATCAGCAGCAGCGGCCGGCCGGCGAGCGCGCCGCGCGTCAGCGGCTGCACGTTCCAGGTCGGCACGCGGCGCGTGATCAGGCCGGCCAGCTGGGCGCCCATCTGCACCGTGCTGTTGGTCTGCTGGCCGGTGCTGGCATCGATCAGCGGATCGATCACCAGCTCGCGCGGGCCGCTGCCGAGCGTGGCCTGCGCGTCCTGCAGCAGGCGCTCGCCGGCGCGGGCGACGGCGTCCGCGAAGGGCGCCGCGACCAGGGGCGGCGGCGCGGTCGGCGGGGCGGGCTGCGCCGGCGTCGGGGCGGGCGCTGGCGCGGGCTTGGGCGCGTCGCTCGCCGGCGGCGCAGCGCAGCCTGCGACGAGCAAGGCGAAAACCGCGACGGCGCGGCCGAGGAAGGGCATCGCGAGGTTCTTCGTCGGCATGTCGATCCGCGGCGAGCGTCGAAGTGAGAAGGGGGAGCGAACTTTAGCCCCGGCGGATGCGCTTCGACAATCGGCAAGACGACGGATGACCGGGATCGCTGCCTGCTGGAGAAGCGCCATGGATTGGCTCGATCTCGTTCAATGGCCGGCGATGGTCGTCACCGTCCTCGCCGCCTGGCTCGTCGCCTCGACGCACAAGCACCGGCGCGAGATCGGCTTCTGGGTCTTTCTCGCCAGCAACGCGCTCTGGATCGCCTGGGGTTGGCACAGCCGGGCGTGGGCGCTGATCGTGCTGCAGCTGTGCCTCGCCGCGCTCAACATCCGCGGCGCCAAGAAGGCCGCGCCGGCGGGCTGACGGCCGCGCCGGCCGTGTCCTACGCACGTCGCCTGCACACGCCGACAGAACGCGGCCGCCGACGCTGCGACAGTGGAACTTCGACAGCGCGGCTTGGACCGCGGCTTCGATTCCAGCAACCGTCAGCAAGAGGACACCGCATGAACAAGGACCAGGTCAAGGGCCGCGTCGAGCAGGCCAAGGGCAGCGTCAAGGAAACCACCGGCAAGGCGCTCGGCGACCGCGAGTTGCAAAGTGAAGGCAAGGTCGACAAGACGGCCGGCAAGGCGCAGGCGACCTACGGAGACGCCAAGGAGAAGGTCAAGGGCGCCATCGACAAGGCGTGAAGACGCGGAGCCGGTGCGTGCGCTGACGCGGCCCACGCCGGCTCCCCCAGGTCGGGCCGACGCCGAAACGACGGCGGCCCGTCACCAGCGGCAGTGTCGGGGCAGCCCGGCACTGCCGCTTTCTCTTCAGGACCAGCGCGAGCGCACGCGCGCGGCGATGTCGACGCTCGCGCCCGTCGCCGCGCCGGCGTCGCCCTCGCCGCCAGCGGCGACCGGCCCGACGTGCTCGAACAGCCCGTGCAGCGCCGCGGGCAGGAAGCGGCTGATCGCGCCGTAGACGTGGCGATCGCCGCGCGCCGCCTGCTGCGTCACATAGAAGCGCTGCGGCACGAGAAGATGCAGATGGTGGCGTGCCCGCGTCATCGCGACGTAGAGAAGTCGTCGCTCCTCCTCGATCTCGGCGGCGTTGCCGGTCGCCATGTCCGACGGCATGCAGCCGTCGACGACGCGCAGCACCGAAACCGCGCTCCACTCCTGTCCCTTGGCGGAATGGATTGTCGACAGCACCAGGTAGTCCTCGTCGTCGCCGCCGGGGCCGGATTCGTCGCTCGTCGCCGCCGGCGGATCGAGCGCGAGCTCGGTGAGGAAGCGCTCGCGCGACGGATAGCCCGCGGCCAGCCGCAGCAGATGAGAGATGTCGGCGGCGCGCGGCGCGGCGTCGTCGTGGAGGCGCTCGAGCAGCGGCAGATACCAGCGCTCGACGGCGCCGAGCTCGCCCGGCCACGGCGACCCCGGCGTGCGCAAGGCGGCGAACAGCGACGCGAACGCCGACCATGCCGGCGCGACCGCCGGCGTCGGCACGAACGCGAGCAATCGCGCCGCCGGCTCGTCTGCCGCGGCGAGCGCGGCGACGAGCCGACCGGCGTTGGTGGCGCCGATTCCGGGGACGAGCTGGAGCGCGCGCAGGGCGGCGCGCTGGCCGCGTGGGTTGGCGGCGAAGCGAAGCACGGCGAGGATGTCCTTGACGTGCGCGGCATCGAGGAAGCGCAGGCCGCCGTACTTGACGAACGGAATGTCGCGCCGGGTCAGCTCGAGCTCGAGCGCATTGCTGTGCTGCGCGCTGCGAAAGAGCACGGCCTGGCTCTTCAGCGTCAGCCCCGACTCGCGCAGGGCGAGGACGCGCTCGGCGACCCACGACGCCTCGGCGGCCTCGTCGGCGACCCAGACCAGCGCCGGCCGCTCGGCGCCGCGCCGATCGCTCCACAGCTCCTTGGCGTGGCGCTCCGCGGCGAGCGCGATGACCGCGTTCGACGCCGCCAGGATCGGTGCCGTCGAACGATAGTTCTGCTCGAGCGTGAGCACGGTCGCCGCCGGCACGAACGAGGCGGCGAAGTCGAGAATGTTGCGCACCTCGGCGGCGCGGAACGAGTAGATCGCCTGCGCGTCGTCGCCGACGACGGTGAGGTTGCTGCCATCCGGGCGAAGGCGAAGGACGATCTCGGCCTGCAGACGATTGGTGTCCTGGTATTCGTCGACGAGGACGTGGTCGAAGCGCGACGCGATCTGCGCGCCGACGACCGGGTCGGCCATCGCCTCGGCCCACCAGACGAGCAGGTCGTCGAAGTCGAGGACCCGCTGCGCCTGCTTTTCCTCCGCGTAGGCGGTGAACAGGCGGCGCAACGCCTCCTCGTGGTCGCGGCACCAGGGAAAGGTGTCGGCCAGCACGTCGGCGAGCGGTCGCCTGGCGTTGACGGCGCGCGAGTAGATCGCGAGGCACGTTCCCTTTTGCGGAAAGCGGCGCGCTCCGCTTGCCAGCCCGAGGCGCTGGCGCAGCAGATGCAGCAGGTCTTCGGAGTCGGCGCGATCGTCGACGGTGAACGATTCGTCGAGCCCGATCCGCGCCGCAACGCCGCGCAGCAGGCGCGCGCCGACGCTGTGGAACGTTCCGCACCAGGCGAGCCGAGGCGCCTGCTGCAGCGAGGCGAGGCCGAGCGCTTCGTGAAGGACGCGGCCGACGCGCCGCTCCATCTCGAGCGCGGCGCGGCGCGAGAACGTCAGCAACAGCACGCGGGTCGGATCGGCGCCGGCGAGTACGAGGCGGGCGACGCGCGCCGCGAGCGTCAGCGTCTTGCCCGATCCTGCGCCGGCGACGACGAGGAGCGGGCCGATCGGCGCCGCGCCAACGCCATCGACCCCGAACGCGGCGGCGCACTGCTGGGCGTCGTTCAGCCAGGCGAGGAGCGATCCCGGGCGAGCGGCTGGCGAGGGAACGCGAACGGACATCGGCGAGAAGAACGGCGCCTGGCGCCCGGGTGGAGGACGACCGGACTGTAAATCCATCCAGCCCCATCGGCGCGAATCCTGCACACCTCGACCGCCCGTGCGCCTTCACTTCGGCCTGGCGCTGCCGATGACTTCCCATGAATCGGGACCGGTCCGCCCCTTCGTTGCCGC
>Ga0068863_100001745_pt1 | contig 21555 bp, 20 predicted proteins | sample KBSSwiS62_FD_66596 | JGI IMG/M metagenome (GOLD analysis project Ga0068863, IMG submission 66596) | Switchgrass rhizosphere microbial communities from Kellogg Biological Station, Michigan, USA - KBS Switchgrass S6-2 | ecosystem: Host-associated > Plants > Roots > Rhizosphere > Soil ...
TGGCTGCTGTTCGTCGACTGGGCCTGCACGGAGTACGAGGGCGTGCCCCGCCTGGATGGCACCCCGTCGCGCGAGGAAACCGTCGATCGATATGAGCAGTTGTCGGGACGGGCGGTGCGCAATCTGCGCTACAACGAGGTGCTCGCGGCGGTCGAGCTTGGCATCCCGGTAGCCAGGCTGGAGGCCCGGCTGCGAAACCAGGGACTGCTGATCGGCGACATGGACTTGGCCGGGTTCTGCGTCGACCGAATTCGCCAGCTGCTCGACTAGCGGCCGACGGATTCCACTGCGCGCCCGGCGTAGTGGGCTTCGATCATCGCCCGCAGCGTGCGCCTGCACCGCCCGCAATCGCCGCCCGCTCCGCAGGCCTCGGCGATCTGTTTGGAGGTCTTCGCGCCGTTCGCGACCACCTCGCTGACCACGTGGCTGGTTGTTCCTGTGCACAGGCAGACGAACATCAGACCGCCTCGCCAATGCTCATCAGGTGTGCGAACCTGCCGACGAACTGGGTGGGGTAGGCGCCGAAGCCGGCGCCCGACATCCACTCTGCGGCCGCATCTGGGTGGTCGATCCACTGCCTGGCGCTGACTTCGTCGTCGATCTCCTGCAGAATCAGCACTTCGCGTCCGTCATCGAGTGCCTGGTAGACCCAGATCTTTCGAACGCCGCCGCCTTTGAACCGCTCGAGGCCGTCGTGCACCTTGTCCATCAACGAGGGCACGTCGTCAACAGACGCCATCACGCCGACCACCACCCGGCCGACGTGGCCTTCGGGCGTCGGGCCGTCGAGGTCGATCTTCTCGACGACCTCACCGCCGAATATCGGCGGAATATCGTCGGCGCCGGAGATGTCGAACAATTCGAATATCGCCGGGGAACGCAATACCTCGCGGACGGATCCGGCCTGCCGAATGCCGATTGTCACCAATACCCGGCCTGGCTCCCAGATGGAGGTGTACAGCACCACATGATGGGCGCCGATCACGGCCAACGTTTCGCGATGTTTGTTCAGCCATTTCCACATCCGGTCGACGTCGTCGACCCGGAAATCACAAGCCAGGATGAATGAGTGCAAATCGTACTCACCCATGGGTTTCCCTGTCTGGTCGAAGCGGCTGCAAGTGTTAGCGCAGTCTAACCTTACTTAGCCCAGCCAGTCCAGGCTGGACCCTGATCTGCGGGCCTCGCGGTGCAGATCGATCGCGCCCGCCCGAAAACACGCCTCTCTCAACGGCAAAGATGCGCTCGCTCGGGCGCGAGGCACTAGATTGGTGAGGCGCTACAGACAGCCCCAGCTTGATCCAGCCCCTCACGTTGCCTAGGAGCGACCATGCAAGGCGATCCGGATGTTTTGAAATTGCTCAACGAGCAATTGACCAGCGAACTCACGGCAATCAACCAATACTTTCTGCATTCCAAGATGCAGGCGAATTGGGGATTCACCGAGATCGCGGAACACACCCGGAAAGAATCGTTCGAGGAAATGCAGCATGCGGAGGCAATCACCGACCGCATTCTTCTGCTGGACGGCCTCCCGAATTATCAGCGCCTTTTCTCGCTGCGCGTCGGCCAGACCTTGCGCGAACAGTTCGAAGCCGACCTGGCCATCGAATACGAGGTGATGGCGCGACTCAAGCCGGGCATCGTGATGTGCCGTGAGAAGGAAGACGCCACTACCGCGAACCTGTTCGAGAAGATCCTCGCCGACGAAGAGGAACACATCGACTACCTCGAGACCCAGCTGCAGCTGATGGACAAGCTCGGCGAGCAGCTCTACCTCGCACAGTGCGTGTCGCGGCCGCCGTCCTCGCTTTAGGCCCTGTTTCGCATCTGGCCGCCGGGTAACCCTGACTCCCGGGCCGCGACTGTAACTTTCCTAGCTTAACTAACGATATGGCTAGGGAAGTTCGGGTCGCCCCAGGAGAGGCAGGTATGACGACAACGGCACCGACGGCCGCCGCCGCGGATCCCCAATCGGGCGGCGCCCTGATCAGCCCCCAGCGCCGCAACGTGATCTTTGTTGCGGTGCTGCTCGGCATGCTGTTGGCAGCGTTGGACCAGACGATCGTCGCCACCGCGCTGCCGACGGTGGTGGCCGACCTCGGCGGCGCAGGCCACCAGTCCTGGGTGGTGACCAGCTATCTGCTGGCGTCGACGATCGTCACCGCCGTCGTCGGCAAGCTCGGCGACCTATTCGGACGCAAGGTCGTGTTCGCGGCGGCCATTGTCTTCTTCCTCGGCGGATCGGTGCTGTGCGGGCTGGCCGGGTCGATGACCATGCTGGTGGCGTCGCGGGCGCTGCAGGGCATCGGCGGCGGCGCCATCATGGTGACCGCAACGGCGCTTATCGGTGAGGTCATCCCGCTGCGGGACCGGGGCCGGTATCAAGGTGCACTCGGAGCGGTGTTCGGCGTCACGACGGTGGTCGGCCCGCTGCTCGGCGGCTTTTTCACCGACCACCTCAGCTGGCGCTGGGCGTTTTGGATCAACGTGCCGGTGGCCGTCGTGGTGTTCTTCGTGGCGATCGCCGCGATACCTTCGCTCGGCCGGACCGGCCGCCCGTTGATCGACTACGCCGGCATCGTGTTCGTCGGCGTCGGCGCATCGGGACTCACGCTGGCCACCAGCTGGGGTGGCACTGAGTATGCGTGGGGTTCGTCGGTCATCATCGGATTGTTCGTCGCGTCGGTTGCGGCGCTGGCGGTGTTCGTGTGGGTGGAAAGTCGTGCGGCAGAACCCATCCTGCCGATCCGGTTGTTCCGCAGCCCGGTGTTCACCGTGTGTTGCGTGCTGTCATTCATCGTCGGGTTCGCAATGTTGGGCGCGCTGACCTTCCTGCCGACCTTCATGCAGTTCGTCGACGGGGTGTCGGCGACGACGTCGGGTCTGCGGACGCTGCCGATGGTCGCAGGCCTGTTGCTGACGTCGATGGGCAGTGGCGTGCTGGTGAGCCGCACCGGCCGCTACAAGATCTTCCCCGTCGTGGGGACCGCGGTGATGGTCCTCGGATTCTTGCTGTTGTCGCGGATGGACGCCTCCACCCCGATGCTGTTGCAGTCGCTGTACCTGTTCATCCTCGGTACCGGCATCGGCATGTGCATGCAGGTCCTCATTCTGATCGTGCAAAACACGTCGAACTTCGCCGATCTGGGGGTGGCCACCTCCGGTGTCACGTTCTTCCGGACCATCGGAAGCTCTTTCGGCGCAGCGATTTTCGGATCGTTGTTCACCAACTTCCTCAACGACCGCATCGGTCCCGCGTTGGCCGCAAGCGGGGCACCGCCCGCGGCCGCCCAGTCGCCGCAGGTCTTGCACAAGTTGAGCCACGACGTCGCAGCGCCGATTGTCAACGCGTACGCGGATTCTCTTGGCACGGTGTTTCTGTGCGCGGCACCGGTGGCGTTCGTCGGGTTCATCGTGGCACTGCTTCTCAAAGAAGTGCCGCTGCGCGAGATGGACGCCGTGAACGCCGTCGATCTGGGCGAGGGCTTCGGCATGCCGAGCACCGACTCGCCGGACAAGGTGCTGGAGACGGCCATCGGCCGGATGATGCGAAATTCACCGGAGATCCGGCTGCGCAGCATCTGCGAACGGCAGGGCTGCGAGCTCGATGTCGCGCGGTTGTGGGCGCTGATCACGATCTATCGGCACAATCAGGTCTTCGGCTCGGCGCGGCTGACCGAGATCGCCGACAGGTTGCGGGTGCCGTGCGAGGTGCTCGAGCCGACGTTCGATCGACTGGTCGGCACCGGCTACGCGCTGCGCACAGGCGATCTGCTGTGGCTGACTCAGCCCGGCGCCAGGCAAGTCGACGCGGTGTCGTCGGCGCTGATCAACCGGATCATCGAAAAGCTCGCCGCGTCGCCAACCTTCGAGGGGCGCCCGGACCGCGTCCAGGTCGAGGCCGCGCTGGAACGCATCGCACACCGCGTCCTGGTGCAGCGGGATTGGGACGATGAGCGCAGAGAGCTTGCCACAGCAGGCTGACCAGCCGCTTTCAGATGATTTCTAGAACGCGTTCCACTTTTGGCGCGGCCCGCGTACGATTCGGCCATGAGCCGAATTGGACCCTTCGCTGACGACGACGCGGCTGCCTGGGTGGCGAAGTCCCCGGATATCGGGGTCGCCATGGCCGGTTTCACCAATGCGGTCTACCACAAGAACCGACTGCCGATGCGGGTCCGCGAGCTGGCCCGGATGGTCATCGCCCTCGACAACGAATGCGTGGTGTGTCAGAACACCCGCGACTCCGATGGCATCGCTGCAGGCGTCGACGAGGACCTCTACGACCACGCCGCCGAATGGCGGACCTGGCCCGGCTACAGCGCGCAGGAGCGCATCGCCGCAGAGTTCGCCGAACGCTTCGCCAGCGACCACACCGGCCTGCGCGACGACGAGGACTTCTGGGCCCGCTGCAGCGAGCAGTTCAGCGACGAACTGTTGACCGACCTGGCGCTCTCGTGCGCGATGTGGTTGGGCATGGGCCGGATGCTGCGCACCCTGGACATCGGTCAAAGCTGCAAGATCACGCTGTAGTTCGCGGCTAGCCACTGCAGAATGGCTGTCATGGCAGCCAAACCGCTCGCCGCTGCGGCCATCGCCCAACTGGAGGCCGACGGCGTCACCACGCTGATCGGCACCGTCGTCAACCCGGCTGGGCTCATACATGCCAAGACCGTGCCGCTACGCCGAATGGGCACGTTCGCCGATCCGGGCCTCGGCGCCAGCCCGGTGTGGCACGTGTTCGCCATCGACCAGGTCGGTACCGTCTTCGGCGAGAAGACCGGCGTGGTGGGGGATCAGCGTGTCCGTATCGACCTGAGTGGTTTGCGTATCCTCGGCGACGGGTTTGCCTGGGCCCCAGGCGCTTTCTTCAACCAGGACGGCTCACCCGACCCGTACTGCAGTAGGGGAGCGCTGAGCCGGGTCCAGCAGCGACTGGTGGATGCGGGCATCGACACCCTCGTGGGACATGAGATGGAGTTCGTGCTCGTCACACCCGACGGCAGCCGGCTCCCCGCGCACATGTGGGCGCAGTACGGGCTGGCCGGCGTGCTGGAGTTCGAGGGCTTCGTGCGCGACGTGACCAACGCCGCAACCGCTTCCGGCGTCGCGATCGAACAACTCCATCCCGAGTACGGACTGAATCAGTTCGAGATTTCGCTGTCTCCGCTTGCCCCTGTCGCGGCCGCCGACCAACTGGTATTGATGCGCATCATCATCGGGCGAGTAGCGCGGCGATACGGGTTGCGCGTCAGTCTGTCCCCGGTGCCCTTCGCCGGGAGCGTGGGATCCGGTTCACACCAACACTTTTCGATGAAGCGCGGCGAGACGCCCTTGTTCTCCGACGGCGACGGCGTCGCAGGGATGACAACCGACGGCGAGTCCGCGGTGGCGGGGCTGCTCGCGGGTCTGCCTGAAGCGCAGGGCATGCTGTCCGGATCTGTGGTGTCGGGCCTTCGGATGCATCCGGGACTCTGGTCGGGCGCATACGTCTGCTGGGGCACCGAGAACCGCGAAGCCGCGGTGCGCTATCTGATCGGCGGCCCGAGCAATCCACAAGGCGCGAACGTCGAAGTGAAGGTCATCGACCCGTCGGCCAACCCGTACTACGCCACCGCAACGATTCTCGGCCTCGCGCTCGACGGCATCGAACGCAACCTACCGTTGCCACCCGAGACGACCGTCGACCCCGCCAAACTCACCGACGATCAGCGTAAGCAAGCAGGCATCAAGCTGCTGGCCTCGAGCCAGGCCGAAGCGCTCGCGGCCCTCGACCAATCCGCCTTGATCCGCGGCATTCTCGGCGACGAGTCCGTCGACGCGGTGCTCGCGGTGCGGCGCTACGAACAGCAGAACTACGGCGACCTCGGCCCGGACGAACTCGCCGACAAGTTCCGGCTGGCCTGGAGCGTATGAGGTTGTCCACTCTGGCCGAGCACATCGAGAACGTGCCGCTGGTGGACCATCACGTGCACGGCTGCTGGGTGGAGTCCCCTGACCGCGCGCAGTTCGAAAACGGACTCAACGAGGCCAATACCGAACCGCTCGCCGACTTCGATTCGGCATTCGACACCCAACTCGGGTTCGCGGTCCGGGCACACTGCGCGCCGCTGCTCGGGCTGCCACGGCACGCCGACGCCGACGCGTACTGGCACCGTCGCAGCCAGCACACCGAGGAGGCGCTGGCGAGGGTGTTTCTCTCCCATACCCATGTATCGGACTGGCTGGTCGACACCGGATTCGCCAGTGGGGTAGTGGATCTCGATACGTTCGCCGTTCTCTCGGACGGGTATGTGCATGAGATCGTCCGACTGGAGTCGGTCGCCGAAGAGGCGATCAGGCAATCCGACGATTATGCCACGGCGTTCGTCCGCCTTCTGGATGAACGAACGAAGACAGCCATCGCCACCAAGTCGATCCTCGCGTACCGAGGCGGGTTCGAGGGCGATCTGTCCGAACCGTCGCCGGCGGAGGTCGCAGATGCCGCGCGGCGTTGGCGCGACAGCGGAAGTCCCAGGCTGACCGACCGCGTGTTATTGCGTTTCGGTCTGTACCAGGCGCTGCGGGTAGGCAAGCCATTGCAGTTCCATGTCGGCTTCGGCGACAGGGACTGCGACCTGGACCGCGCGAATCCGCTTCAGCTGCTGGACTTTCTGCGCAATAGCGGCGACACCCCGATCATGCTGTTGCACTGCTATCCGTTCGAACGCGAGGCGGGATACCTGGCGCAGGCGTTCAACAATGTGTACCTCGACGGCGGGCTGGCCATCAACTACCTCGGGGCACGGTCAGCATCGTTCATCGGCCGACTGTTGGAGATGGCGCCGTTCCGCAAGATCCTGTACTCGTCGGACGCATTCGGCCCCGCCGAATTGCATTACCTCGGCGCGCGGCTGTGGCGCGACGGAATACGGGCTGCGCTGCAAGGCTTCGTCGACGCGCGAGAGTGGAGCGAGGCCGACGCGATCCGCGTCGTCAACCTGATCGCACACGGCAACGCGCACCGCGTCTACGGGCTGGTCTGACTAGCGCACACCCCGGATCAGCCGGCCAGGGCGGGCGCCGGTGTCGACGCCGTGGCGGCGGGTGACCGCTCCACTGACCACGGTGGCGTCGTAGCCCCGTGCGCCCTGGATCAGCCGACGGCCACCGGCGGGCAGGTCGTATGTCATCTTTGGCAGCTCGAGGTTGAGCGCAGCCAGATCGATGACGTTGATATCGGCCTTCTTGCCGACCTCGATCACGCCGCGGTCGGACAACCCGAAAAGCGTTGCGGTGTCCAGTGTCTGCTTGCGCACAACGTACTCGAGCGAAAGCTTCGGACCGCGATGCCGGTCGCGCGCCCAGTGAGACAGCAGGAACGTCGGATAGGAGGCATCACAGATCAGCCCGCAGTGCGCACCACCGTCGGACAGACCCGACACCGCGGCCGGATGCGTCAACATCTCATAGATCGCGTCGTGGTTGCCTTCGGCGTAGTTGTAGAACGGCAACATCAGCATCGCGCCCGCGTCCGACTCGAGCATCAGGTCGTACATGGTGGCCAACGGGTCCTGGCCGCGGCGCTCGGCGATCGCGGCGACGGTCTGGTCGGGTGTCGGTTCGTAGTCCAGCGGGAAGCCAAGCGGATAGATCTTGTCGGCACTGTGTTGGATCAGTCCGTACATGGCGTCAAATAGCACCGCCGGGTCCGGCGGCAGATCTGACTCGGCCAGAATCGCCGCGCGGACAGCGGGATCCGCCAGTCGGCGCGCCAACTCGTCGCGATCCAGTTCGGCCTTCAGCGTGCGGAAGGTGGGCCGATGCGTGAACGCGTGGTATCCCGGGAAGCCGAACAGCATCCCGAACGGCCTGGCCGCGATCTGCGCGTAGACCTCGATACCGTTCTCGACCGCCTTGCCCGCGCGGTCCAGCATCTCCTTCCACAGATCCGGCGCTCCCGGCGTCTGGATCATCGCGAACGACACCGGCCGCTCGATCTCGGCGGCCAGCTTGGTCATCCATTCGAGTTCGCGAATCGACGCCTCGGCCGGACTCTCACCCGCCACGCCTTGCGGCGCGACCTCGAACACTGCACGGCCACCGGCGGCCATCGCCCGGCCAAGACCGAACAGTTCCTGTTCGGCGGCGTAGGTTCCCGGCACGGCTTCGCCGTCGATGGCGCGGTGCCCCTCGGTGCGTGACGTCGAGAAGCCAAGCCCGCCGGCTTCGATGGCCTCCTGGACGATTCGAGCCATCGCCGCGATATCGTCGTCGGTGGCGACCTCGTTGCGGGCGCCCCGGTCACCCATCGCGTAGCCGCGCACCGCGCCGTGCGCAATCTGGGTGCCGAAATCGATTGCCAGCGGCCGCTTCTCGATCGCATCGAGGTACTCGGGGAAGCTTTCCCACTGCCAGGTGATGCCCTCGGCCAATGCGCTGCCGGGAATGTCCTCGACGCCCTCCATCAACTCGATCAGCCACTGTTCGCGACCGGGTCTGACGGGTGCAAAGCCGACGCCGCAGTTGCCGCCGACTACGGTGGTGACGCCGTGCAGGCTCGACGGTTCCAGCAACGGGTCCCAGCTGACCTGCCCGTCGTAGTGGGTGTGGATATCGACAAAACCTGGCGCCACGATGCGACCGGTCGCGTCGAGGGTCTCCGCGGCGGCACCCTCGAGGCCCGTGTCGTCACCGTTTCGCCGCCGCACCTCGACGATGCGTCCGTCCTTGATGCCGAGGTCGGCCGGGAACCGCTCGGCACCCGTTCCGTCGACGACCGTTCCGCCGGTGATCTTCAGGTCGAACATCGCTTCTCCTCAGACCAGGCCGGTCGCGTCGAACATCCACGACATGTCAGCGTTCATCAGATCCTCTTGCCACCTTGGCGGTGCGGAATTGGCCAGCGTCGCCATGTCCCAGTAGTCCTTCCACAGCGTGATCTTGCCGTTCTCAACCCGGTGCACGGTGACGAACCTGTTGATGGCGGACTCGCCTGTGGGCCAGTGCCATTCCTCGTGGTGCTCGTACATGACGTCGGCCCCGTTTGTCAGCAACAGACCGTCGAAGTTCTCGTAGTCCGCCAGGTGATCGAAAGCGATCCTGATGCGTTTGACAATGTCTTCGGGGCCGCGCGCGGCCGCGGCGGGACCGACCGCCACGTCGTAGTAAATGCAGTCGTCGGACAGGAACGGCTTCATCCCGTCCCAGTCCCGAGCCGACAGCGCCTTCCACATTCCGCGAACGGTTTCTTCAACTGACACTTGCCAACTCGCTTTCTGCGACCGCTGGGGCCTTGTGTGCGGCGCGTAGGAACCGTCCGGTGCGCTGCCTGCCGACGATGTCGGCGGCGTTGCCTTCGAGGAACACCGCGCGACCGCCGACCAGGACTGCCGTGACGGTGTGATCGTTGCGGTTCACCATCCGGGACAGCCCGCCGTACTGCTCGACGCTGCTCTCCGCGTAGTCCTCCAGCGCCACGTCGAGGCGTTCGGGGTCGATCACGACGACGTCGGCGCGGTCGCCGATGCGTAGATGGCCGGCGTCGATGCGATACCAGTCGGCCAGCTCGCCGGTCAGCCGATGCACAGCCTGCTCGACGGTCATGAATGGCCTGCCTGCCTTCTGCGCGTCGTTGACATGCCGCAGCAGTCGCAGGCCCATGTTGTAGAACGCCATGTTCCGAAGGTGCGCACCTGCGTCGGAGAAGCCCATCTGGATACCGGGCTCGCGTGCGAGTTTCTTCAAAACCTCGGGACGGTGGTTGGAAATCGTGGTGCGCCACCGCAACGCGGTGCCGTGCTCGAGCACGAGATCGAGGAAGGCGTCGACGGGGTGCAGGCCGCCGCGGTTCTGGCCGACCTCGCCGAACGACTTGCCGATCACCGACGCGTCTGGGCAGTCGACGATTTCGGCGTCGAAGAAGTCGCGCTGCCACACCCGCACACCGAACTTGCTCTCGTATTGCTTGCGGAATTCGCGGCGGTACGACTCGTCGCGCAACAGTTCGTTGCGCTCCACCTCGTCGCGCAGATGCAGCGCCGCCGCGCCCGCGCCGAACTCCTCGAACACCACCAGATCGATGCCGTCGGCGTACACCTCGAACGGCACCGGCAGATGCTGCCAGCGGAAGTTGCCGCCGAGGCGGTTGATCAGCCTGGCGGCGGGCCCCATGCCCCAGATGGCGTATGGGTTCGACTTGACGTCGGCCGCCGACAGCAGGCTGGTCTTCAGAGGGTTGCGGAAGAAGCCGAGCGACTGTGCGAGCTGCGAGCCGAGGTTGACCGGGTTCGCGATATCGGGCCCTGACTGCAGGATCCGGCCTGCGCGCCGCAGCAGCGACTTCAACCGGCGCAACTCGCGCGGCTTGGCATACGTCGACGGCAGCGTGCGTGACCGGCAGACCTCACCGTCGAGCTTGTCGAAAAGCAGCTGTTGCGAAGACATTCCGACGAAGCCGGCCCGCAGCGCCTCTGCGAGCATCTCCTCCATCCGGGCCTGCTCGGCCCTGGTCGGTCGCACGCTTTTCTGCGTCGACCGGTCCAGGCCCATCGTGGCTGCCCGCATATCGGAATGACCGATGAACGCGGCGACGTTCGGGCCAAGCGGTCGCGCTTCCAGCGCCTGGATGTACTCCTCGGCGTTCGTCCAGGTCTTGTGCTCGTCGACCGCGGTGATGACGTGTTCGCGCGGAATGGCCTCGACCCTGCCGAAGATGTCGCCTGCGTCTTCACCGTCGACGTAGACCGTCGACAACGAACAGGATCCCAGCATCACGGTCGTCACGCCGTGGCGAAGGGACTCCGACAGCGACGGTCCGTTGAGCACCTCGACGTCGTAGTGGGTGTGGATGTCGAGCATGCCCGGCAGCACCCACTTGCCGGTCGCATCGATGATGCGTTGGCAGTCCTTGTCATCGAGATCATCCGGTGAGATCGCCACGACGTGGCCGTCGCGGATGCCGATGTTGCGCACCGCCGAAGGGGCGCCGCTGCCGTCGAACCACCGGCCGTTTCGGATGATCGTGTCGAAGCTCACCAAGTCATAGAACAGCGCATGCCGATGGGTGTCAACGAAATCCGTGAACAGATTTCAGAAAATGTCTACTTTGCTCGCTGAGCTGGTCTTATACCTCGGCCCACCCGTCCGGCTGCTGGCCGTCGATGTCGGTGAAGCCGTACTCGCGAGCCAGCTCCGCAGAGGTGATCGAGCACTGATTCCAACGCGCGCGGTTCTCGTCGGCGGCCATGGCGGCTACGCCGCGCCCGACGAACCGCGGCGACTCCGAGACCGCGAATCCCGGGGGAGCGGTTGGGCCGTCGGACCGGTTCGGGTCGAGTGCGGTCTGCCAGTTCTCTTCGGTGACGCCCCAGTTGTCGAGCATCATCTCCGAACGCAGCCAGCCCGGCGTTACGGCGACGGCGGTGGCACCGAACTGTACGAGATCGTGGCCAAGGCTGTACCCCAGCCGGTTCACCGCGACCTTCGACAGGTCGTAGAAGACCGAGATCCGATACTCGTAATCGTTGTATTCCTTTGTGCCGTCGGCGACTTCGACGTGCAGGCCGCCGGGGCGCGCGATGAGCAGCGGCAGCAGGCAGTGCGCGGTGATCAGATGGGTACCGACGCCGAGCGACAGTATTCGTAGGCCGTCGTTGAGGTCGTGCTCCCAGATCGGGCGGTTCCATGTCGGCGGGTGACCCTTGAGCACCTCGGCACCCCAGATGTCGTTGACGAGGATGTCGATGGCGCCGTGGTCGTTGCCGATCCGCTCCGCGAGCGCCTGCACTTGCGCGATGTCGAGGTGGTCGACCTGGATCGGGATGCCGACGCCGCCGAGAGAGGTGACCAGTTCGGCTGTCTCTTCAATGGTTTCCGGGCGGTCGTAGTCGGACTGCGCGTTGCCGGCCACGCTGCTACGTCCGGTGCAGATCACGGTCGCGCCGGCTTCGCCGAGTGCCGCGGCGATACCGCGGCCGGCCCCGCGCGTTGCACCAGCGACCACCGCTACGCGCCCGCGCAGCGCATCCGCATCCGGCGTCCAGTTCATACAGGCATACTCGCCAATGTGACCCCGCTACAGCGCTATATCGCCGAAGAAATCGCCACGGATCATGTCGACGGTTTGTTGTCCAGACGCGAAGCCCTGCGCCGGCTGGCACTGCTGGGGGTGAGCACGACTGCGGCCACGGCATTGATCGCCGCGTGCGGGGAGAGCAAGAAGACGACGTCGAACGCGCCGGTGACGTCGAGCGGCCCTGCCACGTCCCCGTCCGTGCCGCCCGGGTCGGCGAAGGCGCTGCCCACCAAGCCGATCACGTGGGCCGGCCCGCAGGGTCAGCTGCAGGCGGCGTGGGCGGAAGCGCCGAATGCCAAAGGCGGCATCCTGGTCATCCACGAGAACAAGGGCCTCACCGACTGGGTCCGATCGGTGGCAGGCCGGTTTGCAGGCATCGGTTACTCGGGCCTGGCGATCGATCTGCTCTCCGGACAGGGCGGAACGGCGAAGTTCACGGACCCGGCAGCGGCCACTGCGGCGCTGGGCACCATCCCGCCGCAGGAGTTCATCGCCAATTTGCAGTCGGGCATCGGCGAACTGGCGCGTCGCGTTCCCGGCAAGAAGCTCGCGGTCGTCGGGTTCTGCATGGGGGGCGGCTTGGTCTGGCAACTGCTCGCGTCAGGTGCATCGCAACTGGCTGCCGCGTTCCCGTTCTACGGGCCCGCGCCTGACAAACCTGACTTCCGCGGCTCGAAAGACGTTGCCGTGCTTGCGTTCTACGGTGAGCAGGACCAACGGGTGAACGCCACCGAACCCGTCGTCAGGGCTGCACTCGAGCAGGCCGGGATGGTGCACCAGCTCGTCACCGAGCCCAACGCGAACCACGCGTTCTTCAACGACACCGGTGATCGCTACAGCGCCCCCGCTGCCGACGACGCGTGGCGCAAGGTACAGGAGTGGCTGACCCAATACGTGGGTTGACCTCCCTTCCCCGTCACGTCCCCGCGAGCGTGCGCGTTTGTACGCAGACACGCCGCAAAATCTGTACACGTCGCGCACCCTCACCGCCACGCGAGTGTGCGCGTTCTGCTCGCGGCAATTCACAGTCTGTTTTCCTGCCGGTTGATGTCGCGTTGTTGACCGAACACGCGTGCCGGTTCTGATTCATCACATGCGGGTTGTGCAGGTTGCCAATTTCTACGGCCCGCGCTCGGGGGGCCTGCGCACGGCGGTCGACCGGCTGGGCGCCGAGTACTGCGCCGCGGGCCACGAGGTCTTCCTCGTCGTCCCGGGACGGTCCTCCGAGTGGCGCGAGCTGCCTACAGGCGTAGTTCGTATTTCCTTGCCCGCCAGGCTGATCCCGTTCACCGGCGGCTATCGCGCAGTGCTGCCCGGCCCGGTCACGTCACTGCTCGGACGGCTGGCACCAGACGCGCTGGAGGTGTCGGACCGGCTGACCCTGCGTTCGCTCGGCGGCTGGGGCCGACGACACGACGTGGGCACCGTGATGATCTCCCACGAACGGCTGGATCGCCTTGTCGGACAGATACTTCCGGCGCGCATCGCGCGGTCGATCGCCAACGTCGCCAACCGCCGCACCGCCGCCAGCTACGACGCGATCGTTTGCACGACGGCGTTCGCGCGCGAAGAGTTCGACCGCATCCACGCGACCAACGTCATGACCGTGCCGCTAGGCGTCGACCTCGACCAGTTCCATCCCCGCAGACATTCAGCGAATCTGCGGCAGCGCTGGGCGCAACCAGAGCAGACGCTGCTGGTGCACTGCGGTCGACTCTCGGTGGAAAAGCATGCCCACCGCAGCATCGATACCGTTGCCGCACTGCGTGATTCGGGCGTCGATGCCAGGCTGGTCGTGGTCGGTGAGGGTCCGATGCGCGCCAGGCTCCAGCGCCAGGCCGTCGGTCTGCCCGTCGACTTCACCGGCTTCATCGGCTGCCGCGACACCGTCGCGACCATCCTGGCCACCGCCGACGTCGCGCTCGCACCGGGGCCGCATGAAACATTCGGCCTGGCGGCGCTGGAAGCCCTCGCTTCCGGTACACCGGCGGTGGTGTCTCGCACATCGGCGCTCGCCGAAATCCTGACCACCGACAGCGGCGCCACCGCGGACAACGATCCCGACGCCATCGCCAGCGCCGTCACCTCGATCATCAGCAGGCCCGAAGGGCTGCGCCGTGACAGCGCACGCCGGCGCGCCGAACAGTTCACCTGGCCCCGGTCGGCGGCGGGCATGCTCAGCGCATTAGGCGCAAGCTAGCGCTACTTTGGCCGGATGGCCGCGGACACCGAGCGCGCGAGAAGCCTGTGGTTCGCCCTGCTGCTGACACTGGCCAACGGTTTCCTCGACGCACACACCTACCTTGCGCGCGGCGGCGTGTTCGCCAACGTGCAGACCGCCAACGTGATCTTCGGCGCTATCGACACCTCGAAGCGGGAGTGGACCTTGGCGCTCGCCCACGTCTGGCCGCTGTTGGCGTTCATCGCGGGCGTCGGGTTGGCGTCGCATATCAAGTCGGGCCGTGCGGATCGCTTCGTCGCACGCCCGCTGGTGTGGACGATGGCGGTCCAGGTCGTCGCCCTCGCGGTGATCGGCTTCGTTCCGCCGTCGGTCCCGCACAGCTACGTCACCGTGCCGATCTCGTTTCTCGCCGCCATGCAGATCGGCCTGTTCCGCAACGTCGGTGAACTCGTCTATCTGCCCGTGGCCACGACCGGCAATCTGATGCGGTTCGTCGAGGCCGGATACGACGGCTTCGTCGAGAAACACGCGGAGTCGCGCCGGGCATTCGGCGTGTACGGCACGCTGATCGTTGCGTTCGCCGCAGGGGCGCTGATCGGCGCGTTCGCCAGCCGGGCGTGGGGCGTGCACGCGATCTGGCTGCCTGCGGGATTCCTTGCGGTCACACTGTGTCTGTTCATCATCGATGAACGGCACCTGCGGTGAACTACCATCCAGACATGTTCCGGTTGCCGATGGTCCTGTTCGCCGCAGTGACGGTGGGTTTCGCGGGCATCGCACCGGCCGCGACCGCCGAACCGAGCCAGCCGCCGTGCCAGTACACGCTGTCGCCGCCGCACGTTGCTCCGCTCGGCAGCGGCACCGCGGTGACCGCGACACTCTCGCTCGCGGCTTGTGACCAGTCGGTCGGGTACATGACCGTGGCGTGCGTGCAGCTGCAGGGCAGCGACGGCCCCGGCCAATGCGCACAGCAGAACGGGATTCTGACCGCGCAGGTGTTCTACCAGCCGTACCGGCCGGGTGCGACGTACATCGCGACAGGACGGGGCTGCGCGAACACCGGCAACCCGCCGCAACCGGTCTGTCGGCCGATGGGCCCGCTGACCGCAACTCTGTAATCGTCAGGCGGCGAGGTATCGCACGCCTGGCGCAGGGTCGAACCGATAGCCCCGACCGCGGATGGTGGTCAGCACCCGCGCGTACCGGCCCAGCTTGGCTCGCAGCCGCCGGACATGAGTGTCGATGGTGCGAAGCGAAACCTCGCCACCGGGCGCCCTGTCTTGCCATACCTCGCGCATCAGCTCGGCGCGTGACACCGGCCGCCGCGGCGACCCCGCCAAATAGCACAGCAGCTCGAACTCGCGATAGGTCAGGCGCAGCCGGTCGCCGTCCAGGCGCACTTCACGGTTGACCCTGTCGATGGTCAGGCCGGCCGACGGAAGGGTCCCCGCCGGGCCAGCCGCCACCACCGCCTTGTGGGCGCGCACGCCCGGCAGCGACTGCACGATCAAGCGGCCGAACTCATCCGCCAGTTCCGCTGTGCGCCTTGGCAACCCGGCAGAGCGGGCAGGCACGTCGAGCACCAGCACCACCCTGACGGTGTCGACAGACGGCCGTGCGGGCCGCGATGCCGCTTGGTACACCCGATCACTCTGGCGATCCGGCACCGCAGGCGACAGGGTTAACGTCGCGCTGAGCGCAACTCAGAACGCCGCCAGTACCTGCCCGGCATAGATGTTCGTGATGAACTCGCGGGTGGCCTCGCAGTTCAGCGCCTCCGCCAGCGCGCGGACACCCGAGCTCTGGCAATTGTCCGGCCGGGCCACCAGGTACTCCGCGTACGCGGGGTTACCCCGATCGCAATACAGCGCGGTGCCGGTGTCGACACCCCATTCCATCGCCTGGTTGCCGAACAGGAACACCACACCTGCGCCCGTCCCGCTTCGCCCGCCCGTACCGAAGTCCTCGCGCATGTCGCCAAGCAGCCAACTGGTCAGCTCCTTGAACACCAGTCGACGTGGATTGGACCGCACGTCACCGACGTTCGCCAGGCCCCGGTCCGCAGGCCGGCACTCGATCAGCCCCAACTGGTCCAGCATCACCAGCGACCGGTCCACGTTCACCGGATCCGAGGGCAACGCAACCTCGGCGTAGTCGGGAATCGCAGCCAGCTCGGGAATCGTCGTGGAATACAACCCGAACGGTTCGATGTGAACCGGCGCCACCGGCACCAGCCCGTTGCCGGTGCGACGGTTGAAATCATCAAGAAACGGTAGGTATTGGAAGAAGTTGGCGTGCAACCGGCCAGCGACCAGGAGATCGTTCGGCTCATCGAACCTCTCGAAGATCTCGATCTGCAGATCAATGTCGAACGCGGCCAGTGGCTCGCGAACGAAGTCCAGGATTTCGGCGTGAGGCACCGGCGTGGCACCAACCCGCAGCGGTCGCTTACCCAAGCTGCCGACGGCACGCACCGAGCTGCTCACCGCCCGAACACTACCGACGCACGCGCAGCCCGCAAGCCCGGCGAATGTGTCCAATTGTGACGACATATGACTCACGGTGACTCCAGATGTGGTGTCGCCCATGGTGTTGTCCCTATCGTCGGCTCAACTACCACCGACAGGACGGTCACCCATGTCCGAAACCACCACCACCCCAGAGACTTTGGAGGAGCGTTCACCAACGCCGGTGCGCCAGCTGACGGGCAACCTCGGCGTTGCGGCGATCGTGTTCATGGTCGTCGCCGCCGCCGCACCACTGGGCGTGATCGGCGGTGTGGTGCCGCTCGGTCTCGCTTCGGGAAACGGAGCGGGGTTCCCGGCGACCTTCATCGCCTCGACCGTGATCCTGCTGTTTTTCGCCGTCGGGTTCACCGCGCTGACGCCGTATGTCGAAGAAGCCGGCGCCTTCTTCTCCTACGTGCGTAAGGCATTGGGATTTCCGGCAGGCATCGGCATCGCGTTCGTCGCGCTGGTCAGCTATGTGGCGATCGAGGCGGGGGTCTACGGCCTACTCGGCCCTGCGGGCGCCGCCGTCGTCGAGCTGTTCGGCGGCCCTGCGCTGCCGTGGTGGCTGTTCGCCGCAGTCGCATTCGCGGTGACGACGTTCCTCGGCTACCGCAACATCCAGCTCTCCAGCCGGGTGCTTGCCGTGCTGCTGACCGCCGAAATCGCGATCGTGTTGGTGCTCGACGCCGTCATCGTCGGGCAGGGCGGCGACCATGGCCTGTCGACCGGCATCGTCAACCCAGGCGCGATTTTCGGCGGCTCGGTCGGTATCGGCCTGCTCTTCGCGCTGATCAGCTTCGTCGGTTTCGAGGCAACCGCGATCTTCCGCGACGAGGCACGCACGCCTGAGCGCACCATTCCGCGGGCCACCTACGCCGCGCTGATCCTGATCGGCGTGTTCTACGCCGTGACGAGCTGGGCGCTGGTTTCCGGGTGGGGCGACGAGGCCGCCGTCAGCCGGGCCACCGATTCGGGCAGCACGTTCCTCTCCGACACCGCGCAGCGCTACATCGGCGTCGCAGGCAACGACATCATCACCGTGCTTTACTTCACCAGCCTGTACGCCTGCATCCTGTCGTTCCACAACGTCGCGTCGCGCTATGTCTTCGCCCTGTCGCAACAAGACGTGCTGCCTGCGTCGCTGAGCTACCCGCACACCAAACACGGCTCACCGCACCAGGCTTCGCTGTGGATCTCAGGGGTCGTCGCGGTCAGCGTCGTTCTTGCGGTGGTATTCAAACTCGACCCGGCCGCGCAGTTCTACACCTGGTTCGCCGGCGCAACGACGGTCGGATTCGTGGTGCTGCTGATCGCTACCAGCGTCGCCGTGCTGGTGTTCTTCGGCCGCGACAGACGAGGCCATTCGCAGTGGCGCGTGCGCATCGCACCGGCGCTGGGACTTGTCGGACTGGTCGGCTCGCTGGTCCTGATCCTGGCCAACCTCAAGGACTTGGTCGGCGGCTCAAGCATTCTCGCGTGGGTGATCATCGGCCTGCTGGTCGGATCGTTTGCCGCCGGCGCGGCGGTGGGTGCCAGGGTCACCCGGGTGACGGCATGACGCAAACCGACCTGCTGCAAGTGCTCGCCGACGGCTCGCTGACCGAGATCGAGGTGGCGTGGAGCGATCCGTTCGGCCACGCGCAGGGCAAGCGGATACCCGCGGGGCAGTTCCTTGACCGCGCGAAGGGACACGGCTTCGCGTTCTGCGAAGCCTCGCTGGGCTGGAACGCCGACGGCACCGTCATCGACGGGTTGGGGCTGACCAACTGGGACGGCGGCTATCCCGACGTGTTCGCGGTGCCCGACTTCGCCACATTCCGGCCGCTGCCGTGGCGGTCCGGTGTCGGTCACGTCATCGCGGATATCGTTGCCCACGACCGCAATCCGTCGCTGCTCGATCCGCGGGCCGTGCTCAAGAGGGTGCTGACCCGGCTGGCCGGGCTCGGCTACACCGCCAAGGTGGGCGTCGAGCTGGAGTTCTACCTGCTCAACGCCGACGGCACACCGTTCCAGAATGACATCCACGCGTACTCGCTGGAGAACGCCAACGCGCTCGACCCGCTGCTCACCGAGCTCAACGAAACTCTCAGCGCCTTCACACGATTGGAGGGCATCCAGACCGAGTACGGCCCGGGCCAGGTAGAGACCAACCTGGTCTACACCGATGCTCTGGAAGCCGCTGACGACGCAGCGCGGTTGAAGTACGCCGCCAAAGAGGTGGCGCGCAGGCACGGCAAGGTCGCCAGCTTCATGGCCAAGCCGTTCTCCGAGCACTCCGGCAGCTCCCAGCATCTGCACATCTCGCTGTGGCGCGACGGCGAACCCGCCTTCGCGTCAGACGATGGCAGTGAGAACGAGGTGGCGTTGCAGGCGATCGCGGGGCTTCTCGAGCACCTGCCGTCCATCACCGTGTTCGGGGCGCATTCGGTCAACGCGTATCGGCGGTTTGTGCCCGATTCGTTCGCGCCGGCGACGGTGACATGGAGCCGCGACAACCGCAGCGCCGCAGTGCGATCGCTGATCGAGGCTGATCCGTCCGCAACCCGCATCGAACTTCGCAGCGGCGCGTCGGATGCCAACCCGTACTGGTTGGTGGCCTCTGCGCTGGCGGCGGTGGTCGCCGGGCTGGAGGCGCGGCGTCCGCCGCCGCAATCCGAAGGCGGGAACCTGTACTTCACCGGCACCCCGTTGCCCGAATCGCTCGGTGTTGCGCTGGCGCTGGCAACCCAGGACGACACCATTCTCGACATTCTCGGCGAAGCGTCCGTCCGCGACTTCGCCGCCATCGCCCGCAGTGAATGGCAGCAGTACTCGAACCACGTCAGCGATTGGGAACGCCATCGCTACCTGACCAGTTCATGACCTCCCCGCGGTTCGGTGTGTGGGCACCGGTGTACGGAAACCACGGCGCGCGTGACCATCCGGCCGACGCCCCCGACGCCGGCTACCGGCGCAACCGCGATCTGCTGGTCCGCGCAGAGCAGGCGGGATTCGACTCGACACTGTTGGCGCAGCACGTCATTCACCCCAGCAATGTGGAGGACGATGTACTCGAGACGTGGTCGACGCTGGCCGCGCTGGCCGAAGCCACCAGCCGCATCGAGTTGATCGGCGCGATCAAGCCGCTGTTACTCAACCCGTTGGTGTTCGCCAAACTTGCGGGCAATATCGCCGACATCTCGGATGGCCGACTCGCAATCAATGTCGTCAGCGGCTGGTTTCTACCCGAACTCGAGGCGTTGGGCCTTGACGCCGCCGATCACGACGATCGGTACGACTACACCCGCGAATGGCTCGAAACGGTGCTGGACCTGTGGACGGGCAAGCAGGTGGACATCGCGGGCCGCGGTGGCCAGCCCGCCCTGATCCGTCCCACACCCGACCCAGCACCGCCGGTGTACTTCGGCGGCGAGTCCGAACCGGCCCGCGTGCTGGCGGCCCGACATGCCGATGTGTTCTTCATCAACGGCCGACTGCTGCCGGAGACGATCGACCTCATCGACGATTTGCAGGCGCGGCCGCGCGACCGCGCGCCGTTGCGGTTCGGCTTGTCCGCCTTCGTGATCGCACGTGACACCGAGGCGGACGCGCTAGCCGAGCTGGAATATCTGCAGGCACTGGTCGACGCCGAGCGGCGGCCCGAGATCTCTTCGGGCACCGACCCGAACACCCAGATGTACAAGGTGCTGGCCGGCGCCAGTCGCGTCGGATCCAACGGCGGCACACTCGCGGGTCTGGTCGGCAGCTACAGCCAGGTCATCGAACGCATCGAGGCGTTCCACAACGCGGGCATCGAGCTGTTCATGTTGCAGTTTCAGCCGCTGGAGGCGGAGCTGGACCGGTTTGCGGACAACATCATTCGGCATTTTCGTTAAGAGGAGACATCAATGACGCTTGAAGCGATCGGGGCCCGCCCCGCTTTTTCCGCTCAGCCGCTGGGCGGCTCGATCGCGGAGCGGTTGGCGCGGTTGCCCGAAATCGTCGACGAGTTGCGCCGCGCGGACGCCGACGCCGAGCGCGAACGCGTGCTGCAGTACGGCGCCGTCGAACGACTGCGCCACGCCGGGCTGCTGAACCTGCGGGTTCCTGCCCGCTACGGTGGGCCCGGCGGGGCGGCGCGCGACGTGTTCACCGCTGTCATCCAGATCGCCCGCGGCAGTTCCAATGTGGCGCAATCACTTCGGGCGCACTATGGATTCTCGGAACGGTTGCTGAGCAACAGGGCTATCGAGGCCGAACGTGAGCGCTGGTTCCCGAAGGTCAACTCCGGGTTGATATTCGGCAACGCGGTCACCGACGCGAACGGCAAGGCCCCCGGCAGTTCCGATACCACGCTGCTCGCCGACGCCCGCGGGGTGCTGCGGCTCAACGGCTACAAGTTCTACTCCACCGGAACCCTGTTCGCCGACGTGATCGCGGTCTCGGCGGTGGACGCCGATGGCAGGGACCTTCAAGCGATCGTGCCTGCCGACCGACTCGGCGTCGAGCTCTACGACGACTGGGACGGTTTCGGCCAGCGGCTGACCGCCAGCGGGGGCACCCGGTTCACCGACGTTGCCGTCGAGCCTTTCGAGGTGACCACGGTCTCCGACGGCAAACACCTGGGCCACTCGACGGCCTTCCTCCAGCTCTATCTCGCAGCGGTGGCAGCGGGCATTGCGCACGGCGTATATGACGATGCGGTCGCATACGTGCGGGAGAGGGCCCGGCCCGCTTCGCATTCGCTGGCCGCCTCCGCGTCGGGCGATCCGTTCATCCTCGCCGCGGTCGGCGATATCGCCGCCAACGCCGCCGCGGCCGAAGCC